>F241_Great_Cormorant__coassemble_568_pt1 | contig 26274 bp, 21 predicted proteins | sample F241_Great_Cormorant__metabat2_high_PE_004 | metagenome-assembled genome bin F241_Great_Cormorant
TAGCTAATGCAACAGCTAAAAATGCTGAAAACGCTGCTAATAAAACAAAGCCAGTAACCCCACCAGCAGGAACTGGAGAAGGCACAGATACTTCCGGAACTCCTAGCACAGGAGCAGGCGGAGCAGGAACCGGCACACCTAGCACTGGCGGTGGTAGCACAGTAACTCCACCAGCAGGAACCGGCGAAGGCACAGATCCTTCCGGAACTCCTAGCACAGGAGCAGGCGGAGCAGGAACCGGCACACCTGGCACTGGCGATGGCAGCACAGTAAATCCACCCGCAACTGGCGAAGCAGGAGGCCTACCGACAATCATACCTGGAATAGGAACTAATACACCATCGACAGGCGTTCAAAATGGCTGGAAAAAAATAGATGATAAATGGCATTACGTTAAGGACAGTAAATCTGTAAATGGCTGGCTCAACGACAATGGCGCTTGGTACTATCTAGGAAAAGATGGCGCAATGAAAACTGGCTGGTATAAAGTTGGAGATACTTGGTACCATTCAAATAACAGCGGCGCAATGAACACAGGCTGGCTCAACGACAATGGTGCTTGGTACTATCTAGGAAAAGATGGCGCAATGAAAACTGGTTGGTATAAAGTTGGAGACACTTGGTATCATTCAGATAACAGCGGCGCAATGGATACAGGCTGGCTCAACATCAATGGCACTTGGTACTATCTAGGAAAATATGGTGCAATGGAAAGTGGCTGGTATAAAGTTGGAGATACTTGGTATCATTCAGATAACAGCGGCGCAATGGACACCGGCTGGCTCAACGACAACGGTACCTGGTACTATCTAGGAAAATACGGCGCTATGGCAACTGGTTGGTATAAAGTAGGAGACTCTTGGTACTATTCAACTGAATCAGGGGCCATGGTAACAGGTTGGCAACTAATCAATGGAGCTTGGTATTTTTTTGATAACAATGGACATTGGGTAAAATAAACAAAGCCAACAACTAACAAGAATAAACATAAATCCCGCGGGTAACCGCAATAATTACACGCCAGATTTAAATCTCAATAAGAAATGCTCTAGGAGTACGTCCTAGGGCATTTTCTTTTGAAAAAGGATATTTAACTTTTTAGAATCAAGCTTTTTTAGTGGCTTTGTTAATGAGGAAATTCGGGCCATGTGTTATACTATATTTAAGAATGTAGACTTGTGTTAGATATGTTATTTAGTCAAGTTTGTCGAAGGTTTACCATATTGGAAGGATGGTAAGAATGAAAATCAAAGAAATAATCTATACCATAACATTGATTGTATTTGGACTTCTATGGTTTATTTTGTTTGAAATAGAACGAACTACAAAGCAATATATTCTGACAAGGATTGGGAAGCTAAGCCTTGGTGATTTTTTCTATGGACTTTTGTGCTTTGTTGTAATTGGGGCAATTGTTTGGCTTAGTAACCGATGGAGGAAGGCTTCGAACAGATGCCATAAAGGAATGGTAATTTTGGGCTGGGTTGGAATAGTTGTGACAGTGATGATAGCTAGCCTACATTTGGTAGTAAATCACGCAGTTACAACTTGGCATGAATTTGATTCACCCAATCATAAACATTCACTTGTAGTAAGGGAATACACGTTTCTTCTATTAAGTGATATACAGTTATATGAGCGAACTTCACCTATTATGATTCGAAAACTAAATGTAGATTTATCACCTGATGATGGCTTTGCTCCAATCACTAATGGGGCATATAAGTTATCATGGGATGGGGATGTGGTTACACTGTCGGTTGATTTAAATCAAGGTGGTCAGTGGGAAGAGGTGAAACTTAATATGGAAGATCATGGCAGGACCTTAGAAAAATTAATTTACTATTCAAATGGGACTTCCATAGAGAAGGATAACCAGACTTATGTAACGAACGAAAAGGTATTGGAACCAGCATCGGATAAGGTTTCACTGGAAGATGGCACGCAAGAGTATTTAAGTAAAAAAACATATGTTGAAGCAACAGGGGAATGAAGGAGGTTAAAATGAGACAGATGCAAAAACAGTCGATTTTTTATAATCAGCTGCTTTGTTATGCCGACGAAGAATACAAGGCCTTTACAAGCAAGCTGGTGCCGAACGTAAAGCCTGAGAAAATCATAGGCGTTCGGATTCCTCAACTTAGGAAAATGGCTAAAGACCTAATGAAACAAAGCAAAGATGACCCTTCAAACATAACAACATTTATGATAACCCTGCCTCATGAATATTTCGATGAAAACAATTTACATGGGCTGATTTTAAATGAAGAAAAGGATTTTGATAAGACAATTTCAAGTTTAGAACTATTTTTACCCCATGTGGACAACTGGGCTAGCTGCGACATAATTAGTCCTAAATCTTTTAAACCGCATAAGGCGCAGCTACTGCCACACATTAGAAGATGGATGGACAGCAACCATGAGTACACTGTGCGTTTCGGCATTGAGATGTTAATGACACATTTTCTAAATGAAGATTTCCGAAAAGAGTATTTGCAGTGGGTAGTGGCAGTACAGCAAAACAGGGAAGTTGCTGAAAAATATTATGTAAAAATGATGATTGCTTGGTTTTTTGCAACAGCCCTAACAAAGCAATATAAAGACACCTTGCCTGTTTTAGAGCAGGAACTTTTGGAACCTTGGACACACAACATGGCCATTCAAAAGGCAAGGGAAAGTAGACAAATTTCGCTAGAAGTTAAGGAGTATTTGAAAACGTTAAAGAAAAAATGAAAGATAGTAAAACAGAGTTAAATTTAATCATAGAAAATATAGAAATGGCCGAAAAAATAGCAGTTAAGGTCAAAGGTGAAGGGGGCAGAGCCTACTACGTGGGTGGCTTTGTCAGAGATAGGCTGTTAGGAACAAACGAGCATAATTGTGACATAGATATTGAAGTTCATGGAGTAGCTGAAGATAGGCTCAATGAAATCTTAGGAGGCCTTGGTATGCCTATTACAGTTGGTAAGGCTTTTGGGATAATTTCTCTGAAAAACTACAACATAGATGTTGCGTTGCCGAGGCTAGAGGAAAAAATAGGTGAAGGACATAGAGGCTTTGATGTTGTAATTGACAGTAATCTAGGCACTTATACAGCTGCTAAGAGGCGAGATTTCACCGTAAATGCCATTATGGAAGACATCTTAACAGGAGAGCTTATAGATCACTTTGGTGGGCTTAAGGACATAGAAAATAAAATTATTAGGTACGTTGATGAGAAAACTTTTGTGGAAGATCCTCTAAGGGTTTTGAGGGCTTGCCAGTTGGCGTCACGACTGGAGTTTGAAATAGATGCCAAAACTAGAAGTTTATGTCAAACTATGGATCTTAGGGAACTTTCGAAGGAAAGGGTATATAACGAAGTGGTTAAGGTCTTTGATAAGGCATCAAAGCCATCAATTTTTTTCCGTGAACTGGATAAAATGGGCCACTTGGCCTATTGGTTTAAGGAGCTGGAAGATACTCTTTCAGTTGAGCAAAATCCAGTTTATCATGGAGAAGGCAATGTTTTTGAACACACCATGTTGGCTTTAGATGAAGGAAGCAAGCTAAAGACTAAGGTGAGGCATCCAAGGAATTTTATGTTTGCAATGCTTTGCCATGATTTGGGGAAATCTGTTTCAAGTAAAAGTACTAATGGGAAAATAACTTCAGTGGGACATGAAGAGGAAGGTGTAGCGCTGGCTAGGAATTTTTTAAAACGTCTAACAAATAACAAGGCCATTATACATTATGTTGAGAACATGGTGAAAATGCACATGAAACCTGGAAGCTGCGCGCGAAATAAATCTAAGATAAAGTCCACAAATAAAATGTTTGATAGCTCAGTGGAGCCAGTTGACCTAATTTATATGGCAGTGGCTGATCACTTAGGGAGAATTACCAAGGAGCCTATGGCCGATATAGAAGGCTTTCTTCTAGAGAGATTTGAAACTTATAGAGAAATGATGGCTTTGCCATACGTTACAGGGCAGGATTTAATTGAATCTGGACTAGAACCTGGTGAGGGTTTTGGTGAAGTTTTGGCTTTTGCAAAGAAGCTGAGGCTAGCAGGTGTACCTAAGGAAAGTGCCCTGAAGCAGACACTTAGGTATGGAAGAAAAACCTTGTGATTGACTATTATATGATTGTTTGATAGAATATACGTGTATTAAGACTAAGTCTTTGATCCACGTTTGTTAGGGAAAATCTCTGACAAACGTGTTTTTTTTTTGATATTGAAGTTGCAAAGGATGTGAGTTATGGACATAAAAAAAGACAATAATTTTTTAGAAGGACCGATTTTAGCGGCTTTGATGAAGTTTGTTGTGCCTATTATTATGGCTTTGTTTTTACAGGCTTTGTATGGAGCAGCAGACCTTTGGGCTGTTGGAACTTTTGCTACTGCTGCCGATATTTCGGCTGTTTCTACTGCCAGTCAGGTAATGCTGATAATTACTAGCTTTATTACTGGTATAACCATGGGGACGACTGTATTATTGGGCAGAAGATTAGGTGAAAAAAGATTTGATAGTGCAAGTAAGGTCTTTGGCGGGACAATGTGGATTTTGCTGGCTATGGGCTTTGTTTTTACCTTAATAATTACGGTTTTTGCAAAAAAAATAGCCATAATTGCCAATGCTCCTTCTGTCGCATTGGAACAGACAGGTGATTACCTGAGAATCTGCGGCTTTGGAATAGTGTTTATCCTAGCCTATAACGGAATAAGTGCTTTGTTTAGAGGTATTGGTAATTCTAAGTTACCGCTGTTCTTTGTTCTGATTGCTTGTATTTTTAATATTAGTGGAGATGTTATTTTAATTAAGTATTTTCATTTGGGAGCAAAGGGAGCAGCTATTTCAACGGTATTTGCCCAGAGTATTTCGGTAATACTTTCAGTTGTATTTATTAGCAGATATAAATTTCCATTTAAGCTGACTAAAAACTCCTTTGCCTTTGATTGGAATACGGTAGCAAAGATATTGGGGTTAGGCTTTCCCATTGCTTTGTTGCAGATGTGCAATGAGTTTTACTATTTGATTCTCATTAGTTTTGTAAACAAGTTAGGTGTAATACCATCTGCGGGAGTAGGTGTGGCAGAGAAGCTGATTATATTTTTAGTGTTAGTACCTTTAGCCTTTATGTCAGCTATATCGTCTTTTTCATCCTTTAACTACGGTGCTAAGAACCTGAAAAGGGCAAAGGAAGGTCTTTGGAAGGGGATGGTTGTTTCTGGAAGTTTAGGAGCTGTTTTAGCTTTGTTACTGTTTACTGAAGGAGATGTGCTGTCCAGTATTTTCAGCGATAATGTTGAAGTTATGAAGGCGTCGGCAAAGTTCTTGAAAGCCACATCACTTGAATGTTTTATACTTTCCATAGGTAACTGTTTGGCAGGTTATTTCAACGGTATTGGCAGAAGTACCTTCGTAATGATCGAAGGGTTAATAGCCATTTTTGCATTTAAGATACCGTATGCGTTGTTTGCTATGAATTTTACGGCAGATAAGCTGTTCAATCTTGGTATTTCAACAGTCATAGGTGCTTTTGCATCACTTGTAATGTGTGCAGGATATTTTATATTACTTTCATTTAAAGAAGATAAGGGAAAGTTAGTGGATAAAGAGTGGAAGGCAGAATATGAAGCTAACTGTAAAACCGACGTTACTGTTGCATAAACTTATAATATTAAGAGAGTTTGGGAACTTCCTATACTAGGGACGTCTCGGACTCTCTTTTTTTTAGTAGCTTTGCTAGTGAGTAAATTCGTGCCATATGTTATACTGTATTAAAGTATGTAAACAGGTGTTAGCCATGTTCTTTAGTCAAGTTTTTATGGAAAGTTTTCTCCTTGGTAGGCTCGAATTTGACTTTATTCAGTTTTGAATTTATTAAGTATCTCCATGGCTACTGGTTTGAAGTTGATTAACACAGTGATTTCAGATGGTGAAATATCAAAGTATAATGTTTTTAAGTGATTGTAATTAGAAGAAAGATGGTGAATATGAGTAAAATAGCAGTGTACGGTAAGGGTGGCATAGGCAAGTCCACTATTAGTGCTAATTTATCTGTAGCTATGGCAACGGCAGGTCATAAAGTTTTACAGATTGGCTGCGATCCTAAACACGACTCCACAAAGTTGCTTTTGTCAGGTCAAAAATTAAGGACCGTCCTTGATTACATGAGGGAGACGGGGCCGTTGGAGCAGAAAGTAAAAGATATTTTAGGAATAGGGTATCTAGGCATAGGTTGTATTGAGGCAGGTGGCCCAAAGCCAGGTGTAGGATGTGCAGGAAGAGGCATTATAAGTACCTTTGAGTTATTAGAACGATTTGGGCTGCCAAAGCGTTATGATACAGTAGTTTACGACGTACTTGGAGATGTTGTTTGTGGTGGCTTTGCTGTACCTATTAGACGAGAATATGCAGATAAGATACTTGTTGTTACTTCAGGGGAGTTTATGTCACTTTATGCTGCCAATAACATTTTAAAGGGAATACAAAATTATGATGGAGAGCATAAAAGAGTTTTAGGTCTTGTTTTCAACAAGAGAAATGTAGAGGGAGAAGAGTTACGAGTGAGAAATTTTGCTGAGGCAGTGAAGCTTCCTATTGTAGCTACTGTCCCTAGAAGTGATACATTCGCAAGAGCAGAGGCATTAGGTGTGACAGCCTACCAACTTGGCGAAAATCCTAGGTTGATGGAAATTTTTAACAACTTAGCACGACAGGTAGAGGAAACTACAGAAAAATGCCTGTATAGAGCTTTACCGATAAGTGATGAAGAATTGGAAGCCTGTTTGCTTAACAACAAAATGGGAAGTACTATAGAATTCAAGAAAGATGAGTTGTCAAAGCTTCCAGAGAAAGATAAAGACGTAGAGGAAGAAAAGGAAGAAAAGATAGGAAAGATAGGAAATGCAGATACAAAGGTGGATGTCAATCTAGATAGCCATAGTTCAGATGAGGCAACTAGCCTTAATGATGACCAAAGTCCGATGGATAAGTCAGTATACTATTTCTCGAAAAGCTTAAAAAATAGCGAGCCACTTCACGGCTGTGCGTTCAATGGAGGCCTTTCTACCAGCGTACACCTAAAAGGTGCCGTAGTTTTAGCTCATAGCCCCAAAAGCTGCATTTATATATCACACCAGACCATCAGCTCAAGTGGACGAAGGAGGTTGTTTGAAAAAGGTACTCTACTGCCAATTTCACTGGCACCTGCATTAGAATGTACAAACATGGGAGAAAGCGAGATAGTTTTTGGCGGAATGGATACGCTAATTGAAAAGATTGAGACTATTAAGCAGCAGCGAAAGCCGAAAGCTATAATTGTAGTAAGCAGCTGCCCTGCAGGAATCATTGGAGATGACATAAATCAGGTAGCCAAGCTATCAGATGAAACTACAAAGGTAATTCCGTTGCGAACAGATGGAAACATGTCTGGAGATTACATGCAAGGCATGATAATGGCTTACACAACTTTAGCAAAGGCATTTATAGATGAAAATGTTCAGCAAGATGAGGGTTACGTAAATATTTTAGCTGAGAAAATCGTTGTTACCAATACAGAAGAGAATTTCCAAACCATTTCCAAATACTTGACTGCATTGGGATTAAAGGTCAATTGCAGGTTCTTGTACGATACAGATATCAACGCTTTGTCCAACTTCAAAAAAGCAGGACTTAATTTATTGGCTTACGGTGATTACACAGGAAATATGTTAGCCCAATACTTTCAAAAGGAATATCAAAGCAAGATTTTTCAACGGCCATTTCCTGTTGGCTTTGATAACACATGTAAATGGATTCGAGCTCTTGCTGCCAAAGTTCACCAAGTTGAAGCAGGTGAGGCTTTGATAGAGGGAGAGACAAAAAAATACAATGATAAAATAGCAAAGCTAAGACCTTATTTGAAAGGGAAAAAGCTAATGGTAATTACTTACAACCATGAGCTTGACTGGATCTTAAAAATAGCCATAGATGCTGGCATGGAAATTGTAAAAATTGGTATTTTAAGTTTTTGTCAAGACGAAGGTTTCAGAAGCGAGCTGGATTTAAAGTGTCCAATAGAAGTGGATTATGAAAGAAGTAATAGGGCGGAAGATGTGGACTTGTATAAGCCTGATGTTCTTTTAACCAATTATTCCTCATCTGTAGCCGATAAGGTACCTGTGGCTGATATTATACCTATGTGCCCTGACGTTGGCTTTGAGGCCGGAATAAATATAGGTGAGAGGTGGGCACAGCTTCTTAAACTTAATAGAAAGGGGGATTGGACTAATGATGAAAAGTTATTTCAAAAATACTACGGCAGATAGTTTCAATGGTATCTTGTTAAGTCTCGAGGGAATAAAAGGCAGCTTGGTCATTTTAAATGGTCCATCGGGATGCAAATTCTATCATTCATCTACGTCCTTTGGACAAATGATAAGAACTTTTGATTTTGATCCTCTTAATTACCCTGAGAAGTGGTACTTTGGACAACCACAAATTCCATGTACCTCAATAGATAACGGAGACTATGTCTATGGTTCAGCAGATAAATTAGTAGAATTGCTGGAGTTTGTAAGAGATGGTGTGGAATTTGATGCTTTGTTCATCGTTAATTCTCCTGGAGCAGCACTTATCGGTGATGACCTTAGAGGATTGGCAGAAAAAGTAATAGATAAAGAGCCTGTAATTATACTGGAAAGTCCGGGCTTTTCTGAAACCCTTTCGGCAGGATATAAAAAAGCTTTTTTGAGCATGCTCCCGTTTATAAAAAAAGATGGAACTGAGTGTAAAAACCCTAGGAAGCTTGTTAATATTATTGGCCTTGGCATTTGGGGAAGAAACAGTCTAGGTGACAGGGAAGAACTACAACGCCTTTGTGATATGATGAACATTGATGTAAACTGCGTCTTAATGTCAGGCTCCACCTTTGCAGATATTGAAAAAATGGCAGAAGCAGATTTGAATGTGGTTGTAGCGCCTGAATTTGGACTAGAAATAGGTGAAATTCTAAAGGAAAAATTTGGAATACCTTACATGGTCACACCACCGCCCATTGGCTTTAGCGTAACTGAAAAGTGGGCAATGGAGCTGTGTGCAACTTTGGAAAAAACTTCTCGGCCATGTGCTGAAACGCCTGTTGCTGACTTGGTAATTGAGGAAAGTCAAAAACGAAGAGCAGAATGTTTTCATCACATTTCCAGAATAAATTCTCTAATAGGCATACCGACAGGAAGGCCCTTTGCTGTAGAGGGCAGATATTCCGAAGTCCTTGCTTATGGCAATTTTCTTTTGGAATATTTAGGCATGACACCTGATAGCTTGTCGATTATAGACGAGAAGGAAGATGCATATAAGGAAGACCTAGTAGAATTTTTGAAAAAATACGGTGTAGCCTATGCTTTAGATGTGCCAATACTGGAGACAGACGCTGAACTGGTCCTTGCCGGTGGAAACACCATTGGAGCACTAAAACTTCAAGGGAAGTGCTTTGCTGGTATTGATATTTCCTTGCCTACCCTTGGATATATCGATGTAATACCTAAAACCCACCTAGGTCTTAAAGGCGGTAGCCTCTTGGTAGAGCTTGTTCTAAATGGCCTTGTTTAATTGTTTTCAGATAAATAAATCACAACAAAGCAACTAATTGGCAAAAGCTTAAACCCTAAAATTCAACAGAGTCTGCAATAATTTGGCAGTACACCTTACCATTTTCAGTATATGTCTGAAATTTACCTGTAATGGTCATGTTTGCGTATTGAGCAGGAAACTGGTCTGGATAGTTGTGTCCAGGCCAGATAAACTCCATGCCTTGTTGGCAGCATGCAGCTGCATCTGCAACCATTACAGCAAAATACTTGTCTACATTTGCCTGGCTATCAGGAGCAGGGTCGTATGCCAAGAAAGTTCCTGATAGCTTGATCATTTTACCTACATACTCCTCAGGAGTAGCTAACATCTGTGCAATTTGACCGTATATGATATTACTGTTTGCCCTTGTCAAATCTATGTCGATATTGCCATTTGATAACCTTTCACTTGTGCTAGAATCTACTATCTGACTGTTATTATCAGCATTATTAGCCTTAGTTAAGCTTATGCTGCCAGAATTTGAAATGGCCGAGTTTTTAGGATCTCCAGCTTCCTTAGCATCTCCACTTGTTTTAGCTTCAGTAGGAGGGCTATCGAGCTGTTTATTTTTATCATTTTCATATTGCTCTTTTACAGTTTTTACGTCATTGGCAATTTTTGTTTTTTTAGGGTTTTGGTCGTCCTGAGAGCTGCTACAACTACATGTCGCTACAGCGCACAATATCACCAACGTGAGCACTAGAATTTTTTTCATCTTATGACCTGCCTTTTACAACTTTACCTAACAAAGCAAATACTATGAAAAATAACAAATCTACTGCGACAATAGTGGAACCTACAGGTGTGTCTGCTAAAATTGCTATTAAAAGTCCTAAAATCGCACAGACCACAGATAGTATAGCAGAGCATACAGTTACAGATAAGAAGCTTTGACACACGCGCATACTTGAAATAGCAGGAAAAATCACTAAGGCAGAAATTAACAACGAACCTACTAAATTCATTGCTAAAACGATGATTACAGCTATTAAAATCGCTATGAGCAAGTTGTATTTAGCCACATTAGTGCCCGTAGCCTGAGCAAAATTTTCATCGAAGGTTACTGAGAAAATTTTGTTATACAAGAAGATGAACACACCTAAAACAATGGCAGAAAGCACCAAACAAAGCACCACATCACTCATTTGCAAGGTTAAAATGGAAGTAGAACCAAACAAGGTTATACAAACATCTCCAGCTAAATTAGACGAGCCTGAAAAAATATTGAGGAGCAGATAGCCTAAGGCTAAGGCGCTAACTGAAAGCATGGCTATTGCTGCATCTCCTTTGAGCTTTGTTTTCTGTCCCCCCCTAAGCAACAAAATAGCGCTTAACACTGTGATGGGTAGTATGATTACAGTTTGATTTGCCACCTTAAGGACGCTGGCTATGGCCATGGCACCGAAGGCTACATGGGAAAGGCCGTCACCTATAAAAGAGAACCGCTTCAAAACAAGAGTTACACCTAAAAGTGAAGAACAAAGCGAAATCATTATGGCTACAACAATTGCGTATCTTACAAAAGGGAAACTTAGGTAGTGAAAGAGGTTATTAAATAATTGTTCCATGTTCTAGAGCCTCCTCTTTTAAAAATAACTTTCCAAGAGGGCTTTGTTTGTACTCCTCTGTTGTTCCCCAAAAAGTAAGCTGACCCAGATGAAGGACGTGGGAAGCATCCGTTAGGGCGCTGTGTATGTGATGAGAAATCATAATGATGGTTACACCTTCCTTATTTAAGGTTTTAATGGCCTGATACAGGTCAGCAGTTGCAGTGGGATCTAGGCCTGTAACAGGTTCATCTAAGAGCAAAGCAGCTTTGGTCGCACAAAGAGCCCTTGCGAGAAGGACTCTTTGTTGCTGGCCACCAGATAAGTTACGAAAACAAACGTTGGACAAGTGGCTAATACCCATTTTTTCCATGTTTTTAAGAGCAGTTGCCTTATCACTTTTGTTATAAAAAGGAGAGAATTTTTTAGCTGCTTGGCAACCTGATAAAACTACTTCCTTTACTGATGCTGGGAAATCTCGCTGAATCAGTGTTTGCTGTGGCAAGTAACCCATTGTTCCTGAAGAAAGTTCTTCATCAAACATTAGTTTGCCTGCAAGAGGCTGTATAAGGCCTAAAATGCCTTTCATCAAAGTTGATTTACCAGCACCGTTTTCACCAACGATAACTAGGTAATCACCTTGATTTACTTCAAAGGACAGGTCCTTAATAACTGATTTTCCGTTATATCCAAGTGTTAAGTTTTGGCAACTGATTTGAGCCATTTTATCCTCCTAATTCAAGGCTTGTTTCAATACCTTGAGATTTTCTTTCATAATGTCAAGGTAGGTAAGACCAGCCTTGATGTCTTTTTCGTTAACTGATTGCATTGAATTCATAGTAAGTATTTGTTGATCCTTACTAGCAGTATTTTCAATAATAGATTTAGCTATTTTTTGATTGCTGTTTTCTAAAGTTATAACAGACTTTAACCCTTTCTGATCCACCTTTTTTGCAAGGAAGGTGATAGTATCAAAGCTTGCTTCAGACTCAACAGAACAACCTATAAAGGCAGCGTAGTAATCTAGGCCGTAATCGCCGACCATGTAACGGAAAGGAAACCTATCACCGAAAACTAAAGTTTTATTGGGTGAGCTTGCTACTACCTTTTCGTATTCTTCGTTTAATTGATCGATTTTCTTTGCATAGGCTTCGTAGTTTTTCTGATAAGTTTCTGCATTCTCTTTATCAAGCTGAGAAAGTGCCTTGGCGATTTTGTCGCAGAATAGCTTAGCGTTACTTAAGGAAAGCCAGAGATGCTCGTCGTATTCTATCAGATCATCATGGTCGTGATCTTTGTCTTTATCGTGGTCATGGTCGTGATCTTTGTCCTTATCATGGTCATGATCGTGATCTTCCATACCTTCCTTTATTTCTTCTTCTTTTGCTTTATCTCCCAGGACTTCCATCAGATTTATTATCTGCATATTTTTGTTTTTCTTATGCTTTAGTACATCCTCAACCCATTTATCAGAAGCACCACCGACATGTATAAATAAATCAGCTTCAGAAATCTTAGCTATATCGCTAGTAGAAGGTTGGTAGTTGTGTAAATCTGCACCTTTATCCATTAGAAGTGTTAGCTGCGCCTTATCAGCTTTATCCCCTAAAATGGCCTTTACCCAGTCATATTCAGGGAAAATTGTTGTAACTACCTTGATTTTATCGCTATCCTTAGAGGCTGTATTATTTCCGCTTTGACAGCTACAAAGGCCGAAAGTTAAGGCGAGAACTGCTATGAGTAGGAAAATAGATTTTTTCATGTGCTTCCTCCGTTCCAATACAAAGATGTGTGATGATTAACTACATTTTTTGGCAAGCTGAACAAGTACCGTAAAATACAGTACGTAAATTGTCAAAAGCAAATTTATGGTCGTTCCAAAGATGGGTTTCTAAAGCTTTAATTGTCTCGCACTCCAAATGTATGATTTTGCCGCATTTTTCACATTTGCAATGATAACAAGTGTGGTTATTGCCACTACTATGCTCATGATCATTACCGACGAAAACAAAACAAGCAGGGCTAGTAGAATCAATAATATATTTTTCAACTAGTCCTTCATTGACCATGCGTTCCATTTGCCGATAGATAGTGGTGGTACCAATGTTAACGCCTTGTTCTTTAAGAACTGAGCTGATTTTAGATACGGTAGTATGTTCTCCTTTAATTGATTCAAGGTATTCAAGTAATACCTTGCGCTGATTTGTGGCATATTGTCCTTTTTGTTTCATGTGTGTCTTGCGGTTCCTTTCTAAATTGAAAATCATTTTCATATTACATCAATTTAAACAAACAGTCAATATGAAAATTGTTTTCAAATTAGTTATAAAAATAGCTTTGTTGAAATACAACAAAGCTAGAACTGACCATTAGAATTTCTACATATGCATAAAATTGATATTTAATCATTGAATTCTACGTGATTATTCATATACATTCTCTCAAATTCCAAGAGCATATCTAAAAGTGGCTTATCTAAATAAGTTAAAGCCTTCTCCCTAATAGAATCAGGAATTCCATAATATGCTTGCGCTACAGAACCACAAATTGCTGCTAAAGTATCGCTATCACCGCCGATGGAAATAGCGTTTCTTATGGCATCCTCAAAGCTTTCCGATTCAAAAAAGGCTTCTAAAGCTTGGGGAACCGTATTTTGACAACTTGGATCGTAGGAGTAAGTATCCCTAATGGAATCTAAGGTGAAATCGAAGCTGTAGTAATGCTCTCGAATATGTTGTTTTATTTCTTTTTTAGTTTGCCCACACCTTGCCAGGAATATGGCAGCAGCAGTTGAAACTGCACCTTTTATACCTTCTTCATGGTTATGGCTGACTACAGTAACTATTTTTGCCAGCCTTTCTGCTTCTTCTAAGCTCTTTGCTACAAATCCAACAGGACTAATCCTCATAGCGGCACCATTACCAAAGCTGTTATAAGGCTTGGGATTATTGCTAAAAATCCATTGGCGAAAACCGGGGCCAAAACCACAATTAGGATAGGACCGGCCTATGGACTGCATGTATTTAATAGCGGTATGGGATAATTCCTCATCGGATTTACTTTCCAACAAAGCCTTTGCCACTGCAAGACTCATAATGCTGTCATCAGTGACCTTACAATGAGAAGTAAAAAGTTGAAAATCTTTGGTTTTTATATTTGTAAATTCAAAACGTGAGCCCACAATATCACCGATAATTGCTCCTAGCATAATGCTTCCTCCTTAACAAAGCAAATGACGAAAAAGTTTTATGATAGCATTTGTTTGCTTCATTATAAATTATGAAGTAAAAACTTGTCAAAAAACATTTTAATTTTTGAGAAAATATGATATACTCACAAAAAGATGAAAAATGTGTGAAGCGATTGAAGTGTTTAAAAGGGGAAAGGAAGATGAAAAAATGAATAAGTATCTTAAATTGTTGTTTTACGCCAGTTTGTGTGTAGCTGTAGAGTCAAGTAGCACTGGTGTTGTTTTTGCTGATGAAGATAACAATTTGCCGTCTGAATCTACAGTATTAGCGGCAGCGACAGCTGAAACAGGTGCAGAAACCGATGAAAATGCAGCAGCACCTGCAAATAGACCTATAACAGCTGAAGAGGGATCCACCGCAGAAGCTGCACCATTAAGAGCAGCAACATCTGTAACTAATCCTACAACAGCTGAAGAGGGTGCTACAACGGATACTGCAAGGTCAGAAAATATGACAGAAACAAATGCTGTACAACCAGATGAACATAAATCGAATATTAAATTTCCGCCTTTTCGTCCAGTGGTTAATGGTATGCCAGTGACTTACTCAAGTGGAACAGCATCAATAGACCATGTAGTAATAACAGCTAAGCCAGCAGCTGATATTTCAGGTAGTACACTGACCAGTTGTGGCATTAAGAGTGATGTTGTATCTCTTGCTGGTGGCAGTAAAATAATATCGCTGGTTGAAAATACCGTAGAGGTAAAAGGGCAAAATCTAGATGAAATAAACAAATTGCCTAAAGTGTCTTATAAAGATTTTAAGACTGAAGGTGCTAAAGATAGCTTTGATATCATAGCGAAGAACACGCCAGTAAATCAAGGATTTATGATGCCGGTTACATACGAAATTAAGGCTAAGGATGTTGATGGTAAGGAGATTGCTGGTGCTACTCCTATTACATTTACAGGATATAGATTAATAAGGAAAATATCTGATGATAAATTCCAAATTGCTTTATACAGTCCACTAAATGGAAATGGGCTAGCGCCTTTGAAACCTTTAAGTCCAGGATATAACCTAAATATGGAAAGAGAGGTTTACTGGTTGAATTCTAACGGGAAAGTCGGGTTTGTTGGTAACAGTCATGGACTTGGCATCGATGAATTGAAGAAAATCGTTGTTAAAGAAGATCAAGAATTGGCTAAAAAAGGAATCATGGTAAACGGAAATGGAAACCGTATTATTGCAGGCAGAGCTATCAATGGCGCAGGACTATTTTTCTTTGGAAACTATAGTTTAAAAGAACTGGAAAACTTGGACAACCCTAAGTTTACTGTTTGGCTCAATGGAAAAACTTTTGATGATAAGTCTAACATTGAGTTTAAGAAGCCAAAGAATGAGGTTTTGAAAATCGAAAAAAATAATAATAACGTATTAGATGCTCTTAAGGCACACATAAAAGAGGTTAAGACTACAGATGGTGGGGTTGCTTCTTATGCTGATAACTTTGTTAGCGAGCCCAATGAATATATTGCTCATATTAATAATTTAATTGATCCAATGGGAACTACTGTTTCAAAAGCTAATACAGGCAAGTATGTAATTAGGGTATATGATAGTAATGTTCAAGAGGTACCATTGGAAAATCTTAAAAACAAATTAGAGGTTGGCAAAGAATATACTGCTAAGGTTATATTGCGCCTAGCTGCTTTAAATAATCCAGCCAATGCATTTGCTTATGATAAAGAAGAAGCATTTAAGTTTAGCATCAATACGCCTGAGGCAAAGCCAGATCCAAGAACTCCTGGAGAAGGAGATGGTGGCAATGTTGAAAATCCCGATCCTGAGCCAGGCCAGCCAGGAACTACAGTTGATCCTGAGCCAGGCCAGCCAGGCACTACAGTTGATCCTAAGCCAGGCCAGCCAGGCACTGCCCCTCAACCGGGAACTACAGTAACTCCAAATCCGGGCCAACCAGACGCCCGTGATAATGACATTTCTGTAAATGATAATAACCTTAGTGAAAATCGTCCAGGGTACGAAAGCAGCGAAAAGGCTGAATTCATATCATCTGGAAATCCTAAAAAGTCAGCAAAGGCTCCAGATACATCGGATCAGAGCCAATTGCCAGCATACGTATTTATATTAACTATTGCAGGTTTTTGTACAGCCTTAGCAGCCAAAAGGAAGCATAGCAACTTGAAAGAAAAATAACAATAATATTATTATAGGTCGGTAGAGGCGAGACGCTTCCACCGACCTATTTCAATTATATTTCCTATGTTTATACTTCATACTCATATCAAGAATCTATTGCTTGATTCCACTTGATGTCATGCCATCTATAAGAAACTTTCTAAAGACAATGGCCACTATGGCAGGCGGTATAATAGCAATCATGCCTGCGGCTGCTATATTTCCGTATTGAATGGCATCACGGGTCATAAATTCACTCATGATCATTGTCAACATCTTGTTTTGTGGAGATGAAATCAATATCATTGGTATAATGTACTGCTTCCAAGACATTAGAAACATAATTAACGCAGAAGTAAGCACAATGGGCTGTGACATAGGCAGAATTATACGGAAGAACGTCTGCCTTTCAGATAAGCCATCGATTTGAGCCGCTTGCATAATTTCATCAGGAATGTTCTTCATGTAATTCATTATTATCCAAATGTTTAATGGCAAGAAGCTGGAACAGTAAATAATTGCAGTCCAGAACATGCTATTAAGCAAATCCATATCCCTAAATAAAGAATACACTGGGATGATAGTTGCAAAGACTGGAATTGGTATGGTAAGAAGAATTCCGCCAATTATAAATGATTTTCCTTTAAATTGAAGTTTAGCAAGGGCATAACCTGCTAAAATTGCTAAGGGCAGACCGATTACAAGGGTCAACGCAGACACATAAAGAGAATTACCCAGGCCATTTAAAACTACAGTACTGATTTTCGATGAAGAATCCAACAAAGCAGCGTAGTTATCTAATATCAAGTTGCTAGGAATGATTGAGCCAGGCTGCAGCATGTTGTTTTCGGGTGTAAAACTTATAATAAGAGTCCATAAGATAGGTCCTATACTAAAAATAAATGTTAACACCACAGCAAGCCAATAAGCTAAAGTTGTGTTTCTCTTATTGATCATAGTTCACCTCATATACTTTCTCTGCAGTCATGCTTCGTACATATAAGTATCCGAATATGCCGGTCAACAACATAATAATATACGAAATGGCACTTCCAAGGCCAAATTCTAGAAACTCAAAAGTATTGGTGTAGTTATATACCAGTAAAGTTTGAGTGTCGAATTGGTATCCGGCCAGGGCAATGATTTCGTCGTATACATTTACTGCAGTTGTGGTGAGATTTATCATTACTACCCCAAAAGATGGAAGCAGCAAAGGTAAGGTGATTTTTTTAAAGGCTTGAAACTTGTTGGCACCATCTAGAGAAATAGCCTCGTAGTAGGAATGAGGTATATTTTGCATATTGGCTAAAAATACTAAAGCAGAAAAGGGCACAACTCTCCATATAACAACAAAGCCAATAACTACCATACACAAGAGCCTGTTAGTAGTCCATGAAACAGGCGTATCTATGAGGCCTAGGGTCAACAAAGCTTTGTTTATCAATCCATATCCTGGGAAGAAAATAAACTTCCACATTATCCCGTTGACAATAGGCGGCAGGGCCCAAGGGATAATTACTGCCGCGGTCAATAAAGGCGAAATTCTTGTTTTTTTATATAAAACCTGTGCAATGGCAAGAGAAATTACAAGTCCTAGACAGACAACGATTACCATAACTATTAGTGAATTTAAAAGAGCATTCCAAAATGAAGGGTTTTGTATTACAGAAATGTAGTTCTTAAACCCTATAAATTTAATGTTGGTTGGATCTGTTAAGTTGTAGTTTTTTAAACTGAATTGAAATGTGGCAATAATCGGCAACACCACTGCAAATAAAAGGATTGCAAGGGTAGGTGACAATAAAAGCCAAGGTGTTTTTTTATTTTTTTTCTCTAAATCCATTTCTATCTCCGCTTATATAGTTTATCAATTAAAGGTTAAAAGCTAATAGAAAAGGGAGGCGAGGGCCTCCCCGGCATAATCGTATTGGTCTATGTTGCTATTTGTTTTCCTTTACTAGCTTGGAAACAGCTGCTTCCATTTTATTTGCAGCATCTTCTGGTGTTATCTTACCTTGTCCCATTTGATTAATCAAGTTGAAAATTTCAGTACTCATTTTTGTGTAATACTTTGGTACACCATTTGGGAAAGGAGTAGTAACTATTTTTGACTGCTCGATAATAGCTCCAGGACGTTTAATAATGCCTTTTTCGGCCATTTCTTCAATTACAGAAGTTCTAGTTGGAGTGTTATTGATTGCTTTGTTTAATTCCAATTGAGTTTCAGGTCTAGAGAACCATTCAATGAATTTCTTGGCCTCTTCCTTGTGTTTAGAAAAGCTGGAAACTCCTACTGCTTCTGTGAAAGAGATGGTCTTCGCTGCTGGACCGTTTTTGCCAGGAATTGGAATATTGTCTATCTGCCCAACAACTTTTGATACTTTAGGATCGTTTGAACTTGTGATGAAACTAGTAGGCCCTATTAAAAATGCCCCTTGAGCGTTGTTGATGCCTCTAAAAGTGTCAATTCCTGGAGTAGATACAGTAGCTGGATCTATTAGGCCTTTGTCTAAATATGACTTTAGCTGCTGAAGAGTGTTTAGGGCACTTTCTTTGTTTAAAGTGTCATCATTGTTAAAGATAACACCGTTTTTAGTAAATGCAAGGGTTAGGAAGGACGTAGTAGTCTTTTCCTCAGGATTCATTGGGAATAGGAATGGGTATTCAATTACTCCCTTACTTTTCATAGTTTCCAGTGCACTTTCCATTTCGTCCCATGTTTTAGGAGTGGAAGATAAACCTGCCTTCTTCATCATTTCCTCGTTTAGGTAAGCTAGTCTAATGCCGTTAGCATAAGGAACTCCGTAATATTTCTTATCTACGGTAAAATATGAAATTGAAGGAATGTCCTTTACTGTGTCCTGTGGAACATCTAAGGCTTCCAGCCAGCCTGCGCTTACGAACTCACCAGTCCATGACCAGTCTACTTCGATTACATCGGCAGGAGCATTTTTCCCCGCTGATGCAATGGCTACCTTACTTTTAATGTCGTCCCAAGCAGTTGGCTGAACGTGAACTGTAATACCAGTTTCGTCTTTGAATTTCGCAAGCATTTCATCTGTTGGAGCACCCCAATCTGGGATCATTAAAGTGATTTCTGAATCTCCCTTTTTCTGAGAACCCTTGGAAGAGTCTTCTTTATTTCCACAACCTCCAAGTATCAAAGCAAGGGACAGGACCCCGGTCAGGGCCAAAGCTAAATATTTTCTTTTCATTAGTTTATTGTGATGACTTTTACCAAATATGTAACCTTAACTCGTTTGAATTGACCGTAGTTATCCTTACGCAGTTTAGGTCAAAGCCATCATTTGCTCCTTTCTTATAATCTGCAAATTTATATATTCTACACATGTTTATACCCAAATTTATTATTTTTATCGTTCCTTGTAGAAAGAAATAAGGGTATTGTATATAATATACGTAATTCACATAAAATAAAAGTGAAATATTTTAGTATATAATAATTTCAGGAGAAATCTATGGGGAAAATAGAAATTAAGGATATATGTAAAAGCTATGAAAAGGGCAAAAGCCTATTTGAAGATTTTTCACTGACAGTTGAAGATGGACAATTTGCAGTTTTGTTGGGACCATCTGGATGTGGGAAATCGACGTTGTTGAGAATTTTAGCCGGACTTGAACCTATTGAAAAAGGGCAAATTCTCATAGATGGCGAAGATGTGAGCAAGAAACAGCCGAAAGACAGAAACATGGCCATGGTCTTTCAGAACTACGCGTTATACCCGCATATGAACGTATATAAAAACATTGCTCTTTCCTTAGAACTACAGAAAATTCCACAAAGAACAATAGATGAAAAAGTGAACCAAGTGGCTAAAATACTTGAAATAGAAGAGCTGTTACAACGTAAGCCAAGACAGCTTTCTGGTGGTCAGATGCAGAGAGTTGCTTTGGCAAGAGCTATGATAAGGGACCCTAAGGTGTTTTTAATGGATGAGCCTCTCTCTAATTTAGATGCCAAGCTAAGGTCACAGACCCGTTTAGAAATATTGGGCTTATATAACAGGCTGAAAACCACTACCATATTTGTGACCCACGACCAGGTTGAAGCTATGACCATGGCAACAGAAATCGTTTTGATGAACAAAGGCCAGATTCAGCAAAAAGCCACACCGCAGCAGCTTTATAACAAGCCGGCCAACTTATTTGCCGCTCAGTTTATTGGAAATCCGCCAATGAACATATTGAAGCTGGAATTGCAAGATGGGTTAACTGAGGTTTTAGGAACAAAGCTAGCCTTTGAAACAGACAAAACTTCTTTATTCATTGGGATCAGGCCAGAAAACTTAAAATTAAACAAAGGGAAAAACGCCATGTGCAGTGTTAGCTTTGTTGAAAATTTAGGCAACGAAAAACATGTACACCTTTTAGATCGACAAGGACATAGATGGGTGGTAAGGTGTGATTCAGCCTTTGATGTGGATAGTAGTTGCGGATGGAATTTAGAGTTTGAACAAAGCAGCATTCATGTATTTGATGCAGTAACTGAGGAAAGGATAGAACTTAAGTATGAAATTAGGAGATAACAAGAATGATGAAGTATCATTTGTAATAGCTAAAGCTGGAGATCAGGCTTATAACGAGGCCTGTGATGTTAGGCGAGAAGTCTTTTGCAAGGAGTTTGGCTGGGCGGAAGAAGACGAGTTTATGGAAGAAGAGCTATGTACCTATGTAATTGCTAAGGTCCATGGTAAAGCTGTTGGTACTGCAAGGGTGCGAGAATTTCAAGAGGAACGGAGAATTCAACGAGTTGCAGTTTTAAAAGAGTACAGAAAGTATGGCATAGGCAGTAAACTTATTAAGTTTGTGATTGGTAATTTGCTGCAGGAGGAAGGTCCTGATATTACTGTATTTGCACGTAGACCAGCTTTGGAGTTCTATAAGCGCTTAGGTTTCAAGGAAACTGGATATGAGGATGTGAGAGGTGGAGAGCCTCATCATGAAATGAAGTTAGATGAGTCTGCATTTTAGCTGCTTTATTTACGTATTATGGCAGTATTGTAAAAAATTGTATATTTGTAAGTGATGTGATATCAAAAATTAAGTTCTACACAAATCTATACAAAATATGTCACATCTATTGTAATGTTATAAAATGCCTACTAAATACTGAGAAATTTGCCATTGAAATTTGATTTTAAATATGGTAAGATACTGAGAAATGAGTAAGTTCATTTTCGCTTAATAGATATTGATTTTAGTTGACACCCTTTTGAGATAGGAGGAAGTAATGAGCAGAAGATCGTTATTGACTATGACTGACCTGACATGTGGGGAAGTTCTCTCTATTTTACAAGAGGCGGAGTGTTTTAATAGAAGTTTTAAAGATTGGCAATTACCACAGAAAAATATGTTGGTTGCCAATCTTTTTTTTGAACCTTCTACAAGAACACATTTCTCATTTGTAAGTGCACAGCAGCAGTTAGGTATGCAGGTTACCAGCTTTCACGCTGAAGGATCAAGCGTTGAAAAAGGAGAAAGTCTATATGATACAGTGAAAACTTTTGAAGCCCTCGGATACGATGTTTTAGTTATTAGACATCCTAAAGAGGGCTATTTTAATGACCTTAACACTGTTGAAATACCAATTATTAATGGAGGAGATGGCTCTGGCAACCATCCCACACAGTGCCTTTTAGACCTTTATACCATGTATCAAGAGTTTGGTACATTACAAGATTTGAAAGTGCTAATTGTAGGAGACATACTTCACTCCAGAGTGGCAAAAAGCAACAAGGAAGCCCTAGAAAGCTTTGGCTCTGAAGTGAAATTTGCAGGTCCTCAAAATTGGCAGCTTTCTCAGGAAAATACTGTAGACCTTGATGAAGGCATTAGGTGGGCAGATGTGGTAATGCTCTTGAGAGTTCAAAAAGAACGAGGAGCAAAGCTAGAAGAAGTCAGCAATGGCAAAAGCTATTTAGAAGCATATGGTCTTACAAAGGCCAGATATAATGCTATGAGACCAGAAGCTATCTTAATGCATCCAGCACCTGTAAACAGAGGAGTTGAAATTGACACTGACCTTGTAGAAGCTCCTAAATCCAGGATTTTCAAACAGATGAGCAACGGAGTTTTAGTTAGAAAGGCTATTATGAAAAGGGCTTTAGGCTTTGAGCTCTTCAAACTGTGAAAAGTCATTGAGCCTAAGGAAAGGGTACATTATGGATAGTAAGAATATCATGGAAAGTCAAGGAAGTAAGCTGCTGATAAAAGGTGGCAGGGTTCTTGTCAATAGAAAATGGGAAAAGGTGGATTTATATATTGAACAAGGACTCATTAAGAAAATTGGAAAGGACCTGGAAGCAGGTCCCAAAGTGCAGGTGTTTGATGGAAGAGGAAAGTGGATCAGCCCAGGCTTTGTTGATGTGCACGTTCACTTAAGAGAACCTGGTTTTGAGCATAAGGAAACCATAGAAACAGGAACTATGGCAGCAGCCAAAGGAGGGTACACAACGATTTTTCCAATGGCTAATATAAGGCCATGTCCTGATACTGAGGAAAAGATGAAGGCTTATATGGACTTAATTAAGAAAAAAGCAAGGGTAAATGTTATTCCGTATTCGCCTATAACATCAGGTGAGCAGGGAGCAACGCTAGTTGATATGGAGGCCATGATCAAGCTAGGAGTAAGCCATTTCAGCGATGATGGAGTAGGCGTTTCTGATGATAACGTTATGAGGGCTGCCATGGAGCAATGCTCGAAATTGAACAAAGCAGAAAATTCCCTAGAGCTATCAAGGAAGAAACCTATGATTGTAGCCCATACTGAAGATATGAAGTACAGGGAAAAAGGTGCTGCCTTGCATCAAGGGGAGTATACTAAAAAGCTAGGTATAAAAGGAATACCTAGTATTTGTGAAACTAGTCAGTTGCAGAGAGACCTGAAGCTTGCTTTAGAAACGAAGGCTCCTTACCATGTTTGTCATCTTTCTGCTAAAGAAAGTGTAGCTGCACTAAAGAGGGCTAAGGAACAAGGTGGCGATGTAAGTGGAGAAGTTACACCTCACCACCTACTTTTGGAAGATGTTCAGGTGAAGGATACTAACTGGAAGATGAATCCGCCTTTAAGAAGCAGAGAAGACAGGTTGGCACTAATTGATGGCTTAAAAGAGGGAGTTATAGATTTTATAGCTACGGATCATGCTCCTCATACAGAAGAGGAAAAAGCGCTTGATATAGAGCATGCTCCTTTTGGGATAGTTGGGTTGGAAACGGCATTTGCTTTGTTATATACAGAACTTGTGCGGAAGCAGGAAATCTTTAGTGTGGAGGAGTTAGTTGCTTTGATGTCGGAAAAACCAGCAGCTCGTTTTGGTTTGGCAGATAGAGGGGTAATTAAGGTGGGAAATCAGGCGGATCTGGTGATTTTAGACCTGGACAAGCAATGGATAATCAATAAGGAACAATTTTTATCAAAAGGTAAGAATACGCCTTTTGAAGGTATGACAGTTTTTGGGGAAGTTGTAGCAACCTTTGTAGGCGGTGTCAAGGTGTATGAAGAGTAGAAACATAAGGGAGGACAATATGGCAGAGAAAATGGCAAAAGATAATGTAAAAAAGAAGGAAAGGCTGTTGATATTGGAAGACGGCAGCGTTTTCAGAGGAAGAGCCATAGGCAGCGATAATTTTAAAATTGGTGAGCTAGTTTTCAATACTTCAATGACGGGTTATCAAGAAATACTGACAGATAACTCTTATTGTGGTCAAATTGTCACTATGACTTATCCCCTTATTGGAAATTATGGAATTAATGGGGAAGATAACGAAAGTATGGAATCGAAGGTCTTTGGCTTTGTTGTCAGAGACTATTGTCAGCATCCTAGTAACTGGCGAAGTCAGGAAACTTTGGATGTTTTTTTATGCCGTCAGAACGTAGCTGGCATCTGCGATGTGGACACAAGAGCTATTACAGGCAAATTAAGAGACAAAGGCACTATGAAGGCTACTTTAGCAGATGCAACCTGTGATGTTGACAAGGTTGTAGCCACTTTAAAACAATGGGAGCCAATGACTAACCAAGTAGAACAGGTTTCAACTGGAAGAGTTTTTCCAATCCCTAACAGAGGCAAGAAGGTGGTGCTTATGGATTTCGGAGCAAAGCTAGGAATTATCAGGGAGCTTTCCATGAGAGGCTGCGATTTAATAGTTGTACCTTACAACACTAGCTGGCAGGAAATTATGGCTTACAGACCTGAAGGCGTCATGCTCTCCAACGGACCTGGAGATCCTAAAGACCTTCCTCAAGTAGTTGAAAATATAAGGGAGTTAATGGAACGTACAGTTATATTTGGAATTTGCCTTGGCCACCAGCTTCTAGCCTTGGCAGGTGGAGCAAAGACTTATAAGCTAAAGTTCGGCCATAGAGGAGCTAACCATCCAGTAAAAGATTTAGAGTCAGGCAGGGTTCACATTACGTCCCAGAACCATGGATATGCAGTAGATGAACAAAGCCTGGAGCATACTGATTTCATCCTAACGCATACAGCTTTAAACGATGGAAGCTGCGAGGGTATAAAACATAAAAAGCTGCCATGTTTTTCAGTTCAGTATCATCCAGAAGCCAGCAGCGGTCCTAATGATAGCAAATATTTATTTGACCAGTTCATAGCTTTGATGAAATCGCAAGAAAATCGTTAATGTAAGAGGAAGGTTAAGTGGAAATAAATAGCAGTAAATATAGGAGGAACTTATGCCAAAGAGAACTGATATAGAAAAAATCTTAGTTATAGGCTCAGGCCCCATCATAATAGGCCAGGCTGCAGAATTTGACTATGCTGGAACCCAGGCTTGCCAGGCCCTTCGTGAAGAGGGGTACAAGGTTGTGCTAATGAACTCAAACCCTGCCACCATAATGACAGATGTGGAAATTGCAGATAAAGTGTACCTGGAACCATTGACTTTGGAATTTGCAAAGCGGGTAATTCACAAAGAAAGGCCCGATGCGATTTTAGGAACCTTAGGAGGACAGACAGGACTCAACCTGGTGGTCCAGCTCTACGAAGACGGAATTTTATCTAAATACGGGGTCGAAATTCTTGGAACCGACCTTGAGGCTATTAACAAAGCAGAGGACAGAGAAGCTTTCAGACAGCTGATGAAGGACATTAACAAACCAGTGCCTCAGAGCATAATTGCCAGCTGCGTAAATGAAGCTTTGGAATTTGCCAAGTCTTGTGGCTATCCAGTAGTTGTAAGACCGGCCTATACCTTGGGAGGTACTGGTGGTGGCTTTGCTGACAATGAAGAGCAGCTAATGGAAGTTTGCAGGTCGGGCCTTAAAAGCAGCCCTGTGGGCCAATGTCTCGTAGAACAAAGCATAGCTGGCTTTAAGGAAATCGAGTATGAGGTAATGCGAGATTCCAATGATAATGCCATAGTGGTTTGTAACATGGAAAATATTGACCCTGTGGGGATACATACTGGCGACAGCATAGTTGTTGCCCCTTGTCAGACCTTGACAGATAGGGAAAATCAAATGCTTAGAGATGCGTCTTTGGACATTATCAGAGCTTTGAAAATCTGTGGGGGATGTAATGTTCAGCTGGCTTTGTCGCCTCATTCCATGGATTACTACGTCATTGAAGTAAACCCTAGAGTATCCAGGTCCAGTGCCCTTGCCAGCAAAGCTACAGGTTACCCTATTGCAAAAATCAGCGCTAAGTTGGCTGTGGGAATGACTTTAGATGAAATAGTGAATCCGGTAACTGGTAGTAGCTT
>F241_Great_Cormorant__coassemble_572_pt1 | contig 25378 bp, 30 predicted proteins | sample F241_Great_Cormorant__metabat2_high_PE_004 | metagenome-assembled genome bin F241_Great_Cormorant
GGTCCACACCTTTCATCTGGGCTTGGTTCATGCCTGGGAGCATTTCCATAATTTTAGAAATACCACCCATTTTCTTAACTTGAGCCATCTGTTCAAGGAAGTCTTCCAGCGTAAATGAATTTTTTCTAAGCTTTTCTTCTAGCTTTGCTGCTTGTTCGTCATCATAAGCTTGCTCTGCTCTTTCAATAAGCGTCAAAACATCGCCCATGCCTAAAATTCTGCTGGCCATTCTCTCTGGATGGAACTCTTGCAAGCCATCGGATTTCTCACTGATACCGATGAACTTAATAGGCTTTCCTGTAACCTTCTTAGCCGACAAAGCAGCACCGCCTCGTCCGTCACCATCCATCTTAGTCATGACCATACCGTCAATGCCTAGGCGTCCATCAAAGCCTTCAGCCACATTGACTGCATCCTGTCCAGTAAGAGCATCGACTACCAACAGGATTTCATGAGGCTTCAAAGCCTTTTTAATGTTTTCCAGCTCCTGCATTAGGTCTTCATCTATCTGAAGTCTACCTGCAGTGTCTATAATTAAAACATCATTTCCTTTGCGTTCTGCATCTTCACGGGCTGCCAAAGCAATTTGGACTGGATCATTACAATCCCTCATAGTAAACACTGGAGTGTTCACTGCCTTACCTACAATTTCCAGCTGGTCGATAGCGGCCGGTCTATATATATCGCATGCGCAAAGCAAAGGTTTCTTACCTTTCTGTTTTAAATAGCTAGCCAGCTTTCCGCAAGTAGTAGTCTTACCTGTACCTTGCAGACCTACCATCATAATAACTGTAAATCCGCTAGGTGAAAATGTCAATTTACTGCTACTTCCCCCCATTAGCTCAACTAGCTGCTGGTTTACTATCTTAATAATTTGTTGAGCAGGCGTTAAACTCTTAGTAACCTCACTGCCCATTGCGTTTTCTTTCACTTCAGCAACGAACTCTTTTACCACCTTAAAGTTTACGTCAGCCTCAAGAAGCGCCAGTTTAACCTGCCTCATGGCATCGTTAATGTCTGCTTCAGTTATTACGCCTTTTCCTTTTAATTTATCAAAAGCTACTTGTAATTTTTCTGATAAGCTTTCAAAAGCCATGTTACACCTCGTCTATGTGAATAACGTCCTTGTCTATTTGATATAAAACGTCCTTTATCTGTTTTAATCTTTCAACAAGTGCCTTATCCTCTTTCCAACCTTCCTGAATTTCACCAAGCAAAGCTTCTACTTCAGTAAAGGCCTGTCTCTGTTTCAAGTACTTCTCCAAAAGGCCTAGCTCCTGTTCATACTTTTCCAGCTCTTTTTCGCCTTTTTTCAAGCTGTCGAAAACTGCTGCTCTGCTTATACCAAACTCACTTCCTATTTCTGCCAACGACATGTCCTCTTCATAGTAAAGGCTCATGACCTCACGCTTTTTCTCAGAAAGCAGTTTGCCGTAGAAATCAAATAAAAGATTCTTTCTCGTAATCTGGTCTATCATCATTTTTCCTCTCGGGTGTCAAGTCTTTTTGCTTGACACCGATTTAGTGTACCACAAAGCCAGGTTTCGGTCAAGAAAAACCTTGTAAATTTCAAGGATATTTTTTATTCACATTACCTTTTTAGTCATGATACTATTAATACTAAATTGAGAAAAGGAGGTACCAGCTCATGATACCTCCTTTTGATTTTACTTTATAACTATTTAATTACTGGTAAAATTGACTCAACTTCTTCGTGTGGTCTTGGAATTACGTGAATTGAAATTAGTTCTCCAACTCTTTCTGCTGCTGCAGCACCAGCATCTACTGCTGCTTTAACAGCTCCTACATCTCCTCTAACCATTACAGTTACAAGTCCGCCACCTACATGTTCTTTTCCTACTAGAGTTACGTTTGCAGCCTTTACCATAGCGTCAGCTGCTTCAATTGATCCAACCAAACCTTTAGTTTCGATCATTCCTAATGCTTCAGATCTCATTTCTAAATCCTCCTAATGTTGTTATTTCATAGCTTTGATAACTGCTTCGATCATTGATGCTAGCTGCTCTGGAGAAACACTCATGTTTTCTGAAGAGCTGGAGCATTTGCTCTGGCAGTTTCCGTGATATTTCTGATATACTGCATCTTCTTCAACTAAAGTTCTAACGTCCTTAATGCCGTATGCTAGAACCTTCTTGTTAATAAGATGAAGTGGAGTTACGTTTTCAGATACTGAAGATCCTCCAACTGTACCACAACCTAGAGTAAATGAAGGAGCAAGTCCTGTAGATGCACCTACACCACCCTGAGTTCCGCCTGTGTTTACAAGAATTCTTGAAGCTGGCTTTTCAGCAAATTTCAAAGCGATTTCAGGATCATTTGTATGAATGCTCATTGTATGTCCAATTCCGTTTTGAAGTAGTTCAATGCTCAAAGCACAAGCTTCGTGCCAATCTTCTACAGTGTAGAATGCTAGCACTGTTGTAAGCTTTTCGTGTGATAGTGGATCGTTGTCGCCTACTCCGTGCTGACGTCCTACTAAAACTCTAATGTCATCGCCAACTTCGAAACCTGCAGCCTTAGCAATTACCTGTGGCTTCTTAGCTACGAACTTAGCGTTCATGCTGTGACCGTTTTTAAATAAAAGCTTGCAAACTGCTTCAGTTTCAGTTTCGCTCATAAAGTAAGCGCCCTGTCTCTTTAACTCAGAAATTACTTCTGCTTCGTTACATCTTTCGCAAATAATTGACTGTTCAGATGCACAAACAGTACCGTTGTCAAATGTCTTAGAAGCTAAGATCTTTTCAACTGCTTCTCTTACGTCTGCAGTTCTTTCGATGTATGCAGGTGAGTTACCAGCACCTACACCGATTGCAGGCTTACCAGCACTGTATGCAGCTTTAACCATTCCTGGACCACCAGTTGCGATAATTAGCTTAACGTGCTTGTGGTGCATTAACTCATTTGTTGCCTGCATTGAAAGAGTCTGAAGGCATCCAATTACGTTAGCAGGTGCACCAGCTTCTTCTGCTGCTTCTTTCATAAGCATAGCTGCCCTTAAAGTACAGTTTTTAGCAGATGGGTGTGGTGAGAAAACAATTGGGTTTCTCGCTTTGATTGCGATAATTGACTTGAAGATTGCAGTTGAAGTTGGGTTAGTTGATGGAATAATACCCATAATTAGCCCTACTGGTGCTGCAACTTCTACAGTTCTGTTTTCCTTGTCCTCTTTTAGGATTCCCTGAGTCTTCATATCCTTAATGGACTCGTAAAGAATTCCACTAGCTAGATGGTTCTTGTAAACTTTATCTTTTACAATACCAAAACCAGTTTCTTCTACTGCCATTTCTGCAAGTTCGTAAGCGTGCTCTTCAGCAACTCTTACCATGTTTCTGATGATCTTATCAATCTGTTCTTCAGAGTAATGTTCTAACTCTTTTGCAGCTTTGTGACCTGCTTCAGCCAGATCTCTAGCTTCCTGAATAGATCTTAAATCCTTATCAAATTCCATAACGTCCTCCTAGTTGCAAATTTTGTCCAATAAACCTTTTTCAGCTAATACTTTCATAACCATTTCTACGATCAAAGCTTTGTCCGCCTCAGAAATGCCTTGGCATCCTTTGACACTCTCACAAAGCTCTTCTTTACATGGTGCTTTTTCAGATTCTGGAAGCTCGTAAACGATTTTTATCTCGTAATTGTTAGCAGTATCTCTAGCAGCGGGAGATATAATAGTGCCTTCTTCTACAAGAAAGTACTTTCCTTGACGAGCATTAGCAAAATCTGCAATTGTTTTGCTTGTTACTAACTTTTTCATGAAACCATCCTTTCACATTAATACAATGTTTTAACTAGTTTCTCCGATGGTGAAGGTATTACTTCTGCATTTACAAGTACACCTTTCTCACCGATGGTCTCCATTCCTACTTCAACCCCAGTTTTTACAGCTGCTACGTCTCCTGTAAAGGTGAAGTATGACTTGCCTCCTAAACCGGTTCCAAGTCTAATTTCAATGGCATCTAGATCTGCAGACTTTAAAACTGCATCTGTAGCTATTACCATTGTTGCCAGTGAATATGATTCTAATATCCCTAGTGCTTGAATCTTGTCAGGCATGTTAGCTCCCACAATAGCCGGGAATACTCTAGGATGCACATTTGGTATAATCATTGAGTCTACTAAAAACTCATCTGCTACCTGCACTCCTCTTTTCACTGCTGTCTCTACTGAAGATACATCTCCATGTACGATGGCGATGTACTTGCCAGGACATACTGAGTTGGCAGTTACAATTTCAACATCAGATGTTTTAACCATTTCATCTGCTGTAAATATGCCCTTGGCTACACTGTTAAATTCTATCATGCCGATTGCTTTTGCCATCTTATCCCCTCCTAATCAATATAGCGCCTCGTGTAACAGACTCTACTACACCGTCTATACTTGCGTGTACTGCTGCACCTAGCTTATCATCTGATGTTTGTGCGATTTTTTGACCACAGGTCACTTTATCGCCTACCTCCACCAAAGCTTCTGCCGGTGCACCTACATGAGCACCTAAGGAGATGCCAACAACTTCTGGCATGTATTCCATCTCCTCTGTTAGAGGAGCAGGTTTGTCATAGTCTAAAATATCTATTCTACCCATGAGTCTCTTACTTGGAACTAGTCTGTAATCCCTCATAGAATGAGGTTTAAAGCTTTCTTTAGGAGTGTGCTTAATTCCCTTGCTCCTTAACTTCACCATGAAGTAGGTATTAGCCATCTTAGGATTAATTCCTGCTGGGCATGAAAAATATTCACATAGATTGCACTGACAGCATGTCTGTGACGCTGTCACTTCTTCTAACGGAACTATATCGCTTACCCCCATAGCTCTAACCATCTTATGTGGAACTGTGCTATGTCCTAGCAGTGCACGTGGACAAAGATCTGTACACATTCTGCACTGCTCGCATGCGGACTTGTTCCAAGTCTTAGCAGCTCTCATTTCATGGTTTTTCTTTCCAATTAGACCGTGATCCTCTGGTAGAATCACTAACCCCTTAGTTTTCTTAGTTACATAAGAATTTTTATTGTATAGAAGTGGTCCCATCATCGGGCCGCCATCTATTACCTCTAATCCATCTAAACTTTCTAGACCTGCCATTTTAAACAGGTCCTGCATAGGAGTTCCTACAGGAACCTTAACGGTAATCGGCTTTGGAACTGCCCCTGCAATGGTAACATATTTCATAGTTACCGGCTTACTATTTGCCGCATTAAATATATTTAATGCTGTTTCCGTATTAATTACTACACAGCCAACGGCCATTGGAATTCCTAGCTCAGGTACTACTCTACCAGTTAGCTGATACACTAATACCTGTTCGTCACCTGCAGGATAAATATCAGGAAGCTCTTTGACCTCAACCTTGTCTTGAAAGCCTAGATCAACGATTTTCTCACGGAGAATTTCAATTACCTTCGTGTGTTTAACTTTTATGCCGATTATAGCTTTTTCTGCCTCTACTTGCTTTGCTGCTAAATAAAGTCCTGCTATAACCTCTTCTGCATGAAATTCCATTAACTGTTGGTCAACTCTTAGTAGCGGCTCACATTCTGCTCCGTTTAACAGAACATAGTCAGCCTTCCCTTGTAGTTTTACATGAGTAGGGAAACCGGCTCCACCAGCACCTATGACTCCAGCTTCTTTTACTAATTCAACTAAATTCATAGTCCCCCCTATTAGTCTTCAAATTGGCAATCGTCATCGATAATGCCTACTACTACAGCATCTACAGGTACATTATCATCTTCAAGCATTCTTCTTGCAGATGACCCTGTTGTAACGATTACCCTATCTCCTATGCCAGCACTTATGGTATCGACCACAACCAGTCGCTGGCCGGATTCTTTGCCACCTATTATTTCAGCGAGCAATAGCTTATAACCGCTAAGTGCGTCTGCTTTTCTTGTGGCCCATATAGTATCAATCAATCTGGCTGTAATCACTGTAATTACCTTCTTTCAAAACTATCTTTATCTGATTCAAGGCAGCTTCTACAGAGGAAGTATCTCCTACTAAAGCAATCATAGTCATGTGCTGAGGGCAAAGCCCTTTTACATCAAAGCTTTCAACGCCTGCCGCCTTTTCAGCTACATCAGATGCACACACCATATCAATGACTTTGCCTTGAACCAAGCCTATGGCCGCTGCTGTATCCACAGAGGAATCACCTATAATCCCCATGCGTTTTTTCAGCATGGTTCTTGTGCCTTCTGATGGGGACTTGATAATTCTTAAGTCCATAAGCTCCTCCTAATCAATTACGTCTTGTGTACAGCTTAACGCTATTCCTAGCGGTGTTACAAACATTGGATTTTCAGGCTTAATTGTCTTAATTCCAGTTTTCTTCTCCACAAGCTGTTCAATACCTGTAAGACAACTGCTACCACCTACTAGTACAAGTTCATCTACCTGATAGCCATCTACAATTTTCGTGATTATAGATGCAATCTTTTCCACTACTGGTTTCAGCACTGGAAATATTTCTTTGTGGTTACCAGGATTTCTTTTATAAACATCCGCTTCTTTAAAAGGCAGTTTATATGAACCTGCAAGGACTAAACTAAAGTGGGTTCCACCTGTAGCCTCATCTTCTACTGCAATTACCTTACCGTCTTTTAAGATGGAAATTCCTGTTGTTCCTCCACCTATATCAACTACTGCGCCATTTTCAAGCTTCAACAGGTTATTAGCTGCCGTAGGCTCATCTAAAAGATTTGTAATTTCAAATCCTGCAGCCTGAACTACATTTTTTACTGCACCTCCATCTAGATTATCAGTTCCAGGTGGTATAGCTGCAGCCGCATAAATAAGCTCGGTTCCTAGAGCCTCCTCGAGCTTTTCTTTCATGTCTCGTACAATTCTTATGGCGCCTATATAATCTACTACCATACCGTCTTTTACTACATCTGCATATTGATATGCACCTGCCACCGGTTGGTAATTTTCATCTAGAACTGCCATAACTACGCAGGCAGTTCCTAGATCCACTCCAGTATAATACACTGAAGAATTGTTTTTAATTGGTTCTTCAATAACCTTTTCGAACTGACGAACGAATTGGTCACAATAGTTAAAATCCATACTTCACCTATTATTGGCTCTGCCAGTCTGCAGGGTATACGAAGTAAGCGTATCTTGCAGTAGTTGGAGTCTGGAAGTGAATGTGACTTCCCTTTGGAATGTAGATAATATCTCCAGCCTTACCTGAAACTACTCTTCCATCGATTTCGATTTCTAGCTCTCCATCTATTACATAATCATATTCATCATATGTTAGAGTCCACTCGAAGCTAGTGTGGTCAAGTTCCATGATTCCAGCACCCATTCTTGGAGCTTCTTCTAAAGTAACGATGTCTTTTAGGTATACTCCTTCAGCACCATTGAACTGTTCGCACTTAACAGTATCTGTCTTAACCATTAAAATGCCGCTTTTGTCAACTTTCTTTACGAAATCTTCGCCTGTTGCTGACTTCTTTAGAGTTTCCTCTACTACCTTGGCAATCACTTCTTTTAATACTTTTTCATTGATTTCCATAGTTTTTTCCCCTTCTTCTATGCCTTACAGGTTATATCAAAGCATTTGCTTTGATATAACCTTTTGGCAACAGTTATTATTCTTCGTCTCCAGAAGCTTTAGCTGCTTCTACTTTTGAAAGTAGCATTGGAGCTAGTACGTTAGCTAGGATCAATGCAGAGATACCAGCAACTAGCTTACCTACGATTACTGGGAAGATCATCTGGTGATTTACTCCAGCTGTGAATCCTAGGTGGTCACCGAATGCAAATGCAGCAGATACAGCAAATGCAACGTTTAGGATCTTTCCTTTTGGATTCATTTCGCCCATGATGTTAAACATAGCGATGTTGTTTGCTAGTGTAGCAATTAGACCAGCTGAACCCTGTTCGTTCATACCCATCTTCTGACCGATTTTTTCTAGTGGTTTTTCAAAAGTATTTGTGATCCACTTAACCATTGGGAATGCACCGATAAGTACGATAGCAATCTGTCCACAGATTAATAGCCCTTCTTCTAGAGGTACCATTCCGCCTTCTTCCGCTGGCTTAACCATTAAGTCCATTAGTGGGAAGTGGATTCCTGTTTCGTATTCGAATACTGCTACTGCTGTGAAGAATGTAATAACAATAGTTACAGCAGTACCAAACTTGTTAAATCCGTTGATCATCTTCTGTGGAGCGAACCATAGTCCTAGTACGATTAGTCCAGCGATGATGATTACAGGGATTAGGTTAACTAGTATTTCTACAACACTGATTTTATATGGTGTTAGGTTCATTACTAGTCCACCAACTAAGCATCCTAGAGGGATAGTGATTAGACCTGCAAGGATACCAGCTCCTAGGTAGCTTCTATCTTCCTTCTTGATGATGCTTAGAGCAACTGGAATTGTGAATACGATTGTAGGTCCCATCATTGTTCCTAGAATTAGACCTGAGAAGTTACCGATGTTTTCGTTAGCAGCAAGCTGCATAGCTAGAGGGTAACCACCCATGTCGCAAGCTAGAAGTGTAGTTGCAAACATAGATGCGTCTGCACCAACTAGCTGATAAATAGGAACGATAATTGGCTTTAGAATGATAGCTAATACTGGAGCAGCAGCTACAACGCCGGCCATAGCAATTGCTAGAGCACCCATAGCGTTAAAACCTTCATCAAACTGCTCACCATATCCATGCTTGTTGCCTCTGATTTTATCAATTGCTCCTACAAGCATGAAGATCATCATAATGAAAATTATAACAGAGTTCACTGAAATGTTAGAGATCCAGTGGTTTAAACTTTCCGTAAACACTCCAACATTAGTGATGTTTGCGATCAATTCATTAAACATTTGTAAAAATTCCTCCTTGAGATGAAACTCATTTTTCATCCACGATTGCCACTATAGTTGCATCTACAGGCACATCACTGGAAATTTCGTCTCTTCTAGCCGAGCTTCCGCCTGTAATTACAACAGTTTCACCCACACCTGCATCAAGCACATCAGCCGCTACAAGCAAGGTGTCTTTACCTAGTGGTCTAACGGTCAGGAGCTTATATGGTGATAAGCACTCTGCCTTTTTTGTTGACCATATTTTTCCAACAACTTCAGCTAATTCCATTACCTATCCTCTCCTGACCTAAAAAATGTGATCTTATTTCTTTCAGCAAATTCCTTTGCCATGTCTGACACTATGGACTTCTTACCGATTGTTATGTGTCTATGCCCTGATTCTGAGGCAAAACGCACGTCCTTCTCGGTAATCACTGACTTCCTTAGGTCTAGACCTTTAATTTCATGAGTTTCTTCTTGACTTTTTATTTCAGATATTAGCTTTGATGTTAACTGATGGCACGTTATGGTGTCGATGCCCCAGCGTCTTAGAGCCGCAAGCCTTTCATTAAAGAACGCTCTAAACGCAGCTGGTTCTTCCTTAGAATATGCAAGATATTCTAACCAGTCTGTCAACAAAGCTATTTTTTTGCCTGCCATTACGGCATTGCTAATTAATTCTAAGTGTGGTTCGTCGAATATCCCAGCAGACAGCTTTGATATGTCTGTATTAGTTGCCCCTGTAAAGACTACTAAATCAAAGTTTCTAGGACAAATGTCCCATCCGCTATCTGCTGTGGATACCAACTGGTAAGCCTCTTTAATCTGAAGCTCATCCTTTAAAAATTCGCAGCCTTTTTTATTTCGACCAGTGACAATCAAGATATTGTCTTTGTCCTGGCAGGACAGGGGCTGTCTTTCCTCACCAATTGGGTTATCTTGCTTAATGCTAACGGAAGATGACTCTTCCATTTCCTCAAGTTTAGATAAAACACCTTTTAAAATCAATTCAATCAGTGCTTCCCTATCCACTGGCTACTCCTTTCTTAGTTTTCCTTGTACTCACCAGCCAGATACTTACACATCATTATGTGTAGTGCACTGGAGAGACGGTTTAATTCTTCTATGATATCTGACCTTTCCATCTTACGCTTATCTTTAAACGCACTTACTGCTACAACCTCAACTTCTCTGATGGCTGCACGAAGTTTGTTTAACAAAGCATAGGCAACGCCCATTGTATAATCTGGAAGTTTCATGTACTCAACCTTGTAAAATTTCATCGGTGCATGAGATCTCTCTCTTAACTCGCTGTGAGTGAACCCAATGATTGTCTCATTTGTAAAAGGTTCGTCTAAAACCTCACACTTCATCATTTCTCTTAAAATCCAGAGAATGTTGTCCAAGTCGTCTAAAAGTAACTGGCTTTCGCCTGCTGCTTTAATCATCGCCTGAGCACACACAACTTCTGCTTGAATCATGTCAAGTCTTCCTCTGAAAAGAATTCTTGGATGATCTTTATCCACTAGTACATTACCATGAAGTTGAGTCATATGCTCTGGTTTCTTCATGTAACCTGCACCAGTTTCAAAGTCGATGTACTTTGCACTCAATGTGATATTTTCTCTTTCATCAGTTGCAGTAGAGGTGTTTTCTGCCTCTTTTCCAACCTTTGGTATTACCACTTTCTCTTCTGCTGCCTTGGCCTCTGCAGCCTTTGCTGCCGCATCTGCCTTGGCTTTAGCTTCTCTTTTTTCACGATTTCTTTCGAAATCGATAGCGATTTGCTGTTGATTTAGGTATTCCCTTGCTGCAGGAGAGAGAATTTTACCCTCAGGTATGTAGTACACTTCAGGACAGTTATCCTTTAATTCCAACCGTATTAAGGCTTCTGTAATCGCTTTCACTTACAGCACCTCCTCATGGTTAACTTACTGTACTACGCCTCTAAGTGTGGTAAGATCATTTCTACATCCTGATGTGGTCTTGGAATTACGTGAATTGAAACTAATTCTCCAACTCTTTCCGCTGCTGCTGCACCAGCATCTACTGATGCTTTTACTGCCCCAACGTCTCCTCTAACCATTACAGTTACAAGTCCACCACCTACGTGGACCTTTCCTATTAGGCTTACATTTGCAGCTTTTACCATAGCATCAGCTGCTTCGATTGAACCTACTAAACCTTTAGTTTCAATCATGCCTAGCGCCTGTAGATTTGCCATTTAATCTTCCTCCAAATATTATTTCATTTGGCACATAGCCTCAATCAGAGCTTCCTTCTTCGCGTATTTAATTTCCGCTTTGCTCATAGGCAGCCCATCTATTTTTCGTGCAAGTTTTCTTAGAGAACCAACAGTTAATGTTGATAAGTGTTCTGGATCAATGTCAAGATTGCTGTTATCGCCCTTGACCGGTGCCTTTACACCTATTTTTTCAACTGTCTCTATAGTTTCAACTTCTTGACCACTCTTAACTGTAGTCTCGATAATTTCAACTTCCTCTACTTTCTCAGCCTCTACCTGTTCTTTAGTCTTTGAAGGAGCGACTGTCTTCGCAGCTTCAGATTTCTTTGCTGCAGTTTTTGCTGATTCTTGCTTTGTTTCTGATTTAGTTTCTGAATTTGCTTCAGCTACCTTTTCAGAAGCTTTCTTGCCTCCGTTTTCAGGACCAGATGGACCACCTTTAGTCTGTGGTACCATTTCTAGCATGGCTCTAACTTCTGACGATGGTCTTGGTATAACGTGGCAAGAAACCAGGTTTCCAACTCGTTCTGCTGCAGTAGCGGCTGCATCAATGGCAGCCTTTACTGCTCCAACGTCGCCTTCTACAAAGACAGAAGTTAAGCCTCCACCTACACGAACCATATTTACCAAAGAAACATTTGCAGCTTTCAGGGCGCCGTCTAAACCTTCTATGGCACCAACTCTGCCATAGACTTCAATCATTCCTAAAGCTTTCATAAGTTTCTCCTTATTAACAAAGCAGTTTTACGCTTCAGTGTGAGGTAGAATCATTTCTACGTCTGAATGTGGTCTTGGAATTACGTGGATTGAAATTAGTTCTCCAACTCTTTCTGCAGCTGCTGCTCCAGCGTCTACTGCTGCTTTAACAGCTCCTACGTCTCCTCTAACCATTACAGTTACAAGTCCGCCACCTACGTGTTCTTTTCCGATTAGTGTTACGTTAGCAGCCTTAACCATAGCGTCTGCTGCTTCAATTGATCCTACTAGACCTTTTGTTTCAATCATACCTAATGCTTGTAGATTAGTTGCCATTTTTATTTCCTCCTAAATGAACATCCATTTAATTTTTCTTGTGCAAAGCTTTATTGTAAAACACAACTGCTGCTATTGCATTATTATTTGCATTGTCTTTCAATGCCCGGTAAACAGTTATCGCTTACCGGTTGTGATTACCTGTTTCCTGCCAATTAAAATGCAGTTGGGTTTTCAGCTACAAATTCTACTGCTGCTGCAAAAGCGTCACAAGCAGATTTGCAAGCTGACTGGCTTCCTGTTAGAAGAGCTCCTCCGAAGTTTGTTTCTGATGGTGGAGCGTATAGTACGCAAAGTTTAACGTCTGCAGCCTTTAAAGCAGCATCTACAGCGTACATAGCTTCTAGTGGAGGTGCAATTAGGTAAGCTAGTGCTTCACCTTCTGGAATTCCAGCACCTTCTGATAGGTATGAACCTGTTCTTGAAATGCAGTGTGCATAGTATGCGATGCTGTCGTCTTCGTTAGCTGAAACGAAGTAAGCACCGTTTTCAATCATATCAATTGCAGCGTCAAGTCCACTTTTTACCTCAGCTGGGTTTGGTCCAGCTAAGATTCCGATGATTTCTCCAGCTAGCTTTGTGTTAGCGTTTGCAGCTCCACCGTAGAAGCTCTTTGCATAAGCAACTACTACGTCTGCCTTCTTAGTAGCTTCATCTAGAGCTGTGTAAGTAACGTCGTCACAGTCAGCTGTAATTAAAGCTAGAGATTTGTAGTTTTCTGGTACATTATCAAAGTCCTTTAGCATGTCAGGGCTTGCATTTGGGATAATTTTTGCAGCTAGTACACTAGCTTTTAATGGATCTCTTTTCATTGTTTATCTCCTTATAACTTTAGATCTGTTCCGCTTGCCTTCTTTTCAAGAATTGTCTTAATTACGTCAGCGATGTGAGCACCAGCCTCTGCAGGGATAGTACCAGCTGAGTGAATATTAGAAATTACAGTTCTTCTTGCTTCAGGCATTCCTACTGTAGCTTTGTATGCGATATATGCAGACATTGATGTTGCAGTAATTAGACCTGGTCTTTCACCGATCAATACGCAAGTTACATCTGCTCCAGTGATTTCGCTTACTTCGTCCATAGTACCTACACGGCCGTATTTTACGAAGAAAGGAGTTCCAACTTTAATTCCTGCGCTCTTTAGACCTTGCATCAATCCTGATAGCACGTCCTTAGTGTTAGCAGCTACAGCCGCTGAACTTAGTCCGTCAGATACGAAGATCTGAACCTGTGGGTTCTTTTCGCATTTTTCTTTAATAGTTTCTACTGCCTCAGGAGATAGCTTTCTTCCAAGGTCAGGTCTTGTTAAGTATGTATCCTTGCTGTCACACTGTGACTGAACTGTGAATAGTCCTAGTTCATCTACTACTTCCTGATCTACGTCAGAGAATACAGCGTCCTGTGCTGCAGAGTGAGCAGCTCTGAACATTAGCTGTGGTAAAGTCTTATATCTAGCTCCAGCTTTACCAATACCAAGTCTGCAAGGTGCAAACTGCTTTATTTCCATGAAACCTTCCTTATCGTAAGGTTCTTCTACTAGGTACTGCTTCTTTAGGTCGATAGCAGTAATATCGTCTAGGCATCCGTTTTCAACAACAGAAGCCACTGCTTTTTTTACTTCTGGCTGAGAAGCTGAATCGCTTAGGTTCATCTCAGCTAGAACGTCCTCGATTATTGATCTTAATTCTTTAGTATCCACCTGAATGTCCTCCTTTATTTCTTAAGAAATACTGAACCGTCGCCAGCTAAAGGTGTTAACTTACCATCTTTAGAGAAGCCCATCTTTTCTAGCCACTGGTCAAATTCTGCGATAGGTCTTAGGCCGAATACTTCACGTAAAGCTGCTGCTTCATGGTATCCTGTGCACTGATACATAAGCATGCAGTCATCTCCTTCAGGTACACCCATGATATAGTTACATCCTGCTGCAACAAGTAGAGTTGCTAAGTTTTCGATATCGTTTTGGTCAGCCTTCATGTGGTTAGTGTAGCAAGCGTCACATCCCATTGAGATACCAGTTAGCTTACCCATGAAGTGGTCTTCTAGACCTGCTCTTGTTACCTGCTTTGAGTCATATAGATACTCAGGTCCGATAAATCCTACTACTGTGTTTACTAGGAACGGAGCGTATCTCTTAGCAAAGCCGTAACATCTAGCTTCCATAGTTAGCTGGTCCCATCCGTTGTGAGCTTCTGAAGATAGCTCAGAACCTTGTCCTGTTTCGAAGTACATTACGTTTGGACCAGTTGCCTTACCTTCTCTTAGAGCGTAATCGTTAGCTTCTTCGATCATGCTTGCGTTTAGACCGAAAGCTTCGTTACCCTTCTGAGAACCAGCAATTGACTGGAAGATTAGGTCTACTGGAGCACCTAGTTTCTTTGCAGCTTCTACCTGAGTAGTTACGTGAGCAAGTACACAGATCTGAGTAGGAATTTCCCACTTGTCTCTGAACTCATCGAACTGCTTTAGAATTGTAGCAACACTTTCTACTGAGTCATCTACTGGGTTTAGTCCTAGTACTGCGTCTCCGCAACCAAGGCTGAAACCTTCCATAGTAGATGCTAAAATACCCTTAGGATCGTCAGTAGTGTTGTTAGGCTGAAGTCTTGAAGAGAATGTTCCTCTCTTACCGATTGTAGTGTTACAGTGAGCTGTGATTTCAATTTTCTTAGCTCCGTAAACAAGGTCTAAGTTACTCATCAGCTTAGTTACACCAGAAACGATTTCACTAGTGATACCTCTTGAAGCTCTCTTGATCATGTCGCCTGTAGTTTCTGTATCAAGTAGCCACTCTCTGAATTCAGCAACAGTCTTATTCTTGTGCTCTTTGTAAATAGTTTCATTTACATCATCCTGAATAATTCTTGTTACTTCGTCCTCTTCATAAGGAACAGCTGGATTGTTTCTCAAATCTTCAAGTGTTAGATTTGATAGAACGTATTTCGCAGCAACTCTTTCTTCTGCTGATTCAGCAGCAAGTCCTGCAAGTTTGTCTCCTGATTTTTCTTCGTTAGCTTTAGCCATTACTTCACGAATTGAATCAAATTCATAAGTATGACCAAACAACTTTGTTTTTAAGATCACTTTCTTCACCTCTTGCTTTCATTCTTTTCTTAGTGATTGAAAATCAATGTCTTTGTTACTACAGGTACTACCCTGCCACCGGCTACAGGCTGGCCAATGTCAATGTAATCGCCTTCTTTCACAAAGATATTATCTATACAAATGACCTTTCTATTCTCTAAGAGAACAGCTAGGGCATTACCTAAAACCTTTCCTATGTCGTTTTCTACGATTACAACAACAGGTAGGTTAGGATTTTTATATGCTACCAGCCCTTTAATGACTGCGTTAGCCAAATTCTGTACAGCATCGAAGGTAGTGTAATTTTCACCAGTCAAAGCAATTGCCACACATTGGTCAGTGCTTCTATTAGTAAAAATATCTATCTTCTCTACCATTCGTTGTGATAACAGCTCTAGATTGTCTTCTTCCTCCTGAGTCATTTTCACAACAGGTATATTTTGAATAGGTAAACAATCGGACTCAGCTCTTATAGTACTACCACTTACTTCAGTAGTGTGTGTACCTGCACCTACTACTGTAGCTCTAATAGTTTCAACAGCTTGATATCTCTTTACCTTATTGAATATTTCACATCTGTTTATTGCTCGTCCTAAAAGAACTCCAATATCTCCGTATTCAAAGCTATCTCGTCCTTCCGGATTGTACACCACGTCAGCAACTCCACCAGAGAACGTTATACCATCAAGTACTATATCCTCCTTAATCGAAGCTCCATCGTTAGTATATAGTCTCATATGATGCTGATCCTTAGGGCATAGATTTAAGCCCATGGCCATTTGCTTTGCCATTTCATCACAAAGCTTCTCCATGTCTCTTAAATCCGGCGCCATTCCCACCTTTATAGTAAGTCCCAAGTAATCGATCATCTCCTGAGTCTTTTCGTAAATATACGCAATTTTGCCATCTACAATTTTTATTAACCTTCCACCAATGTCTAAGCACGAAGTGGATACTAAATTTCCCTTGTAGAACACTGCTATATTGCTGGTACCGCCACCTATATCTATATTGGCAACATAATTTCTATCTTCTTTGGACATAGCATCAGCCCCTGCACCTTTGGCAGATAGCACTGACTCCAAGTCTGGACCTGCAGTGGCAACTACGAAATCTCCGGCCATCTGGCTAAGAGCCGATAGAACATCGTTAGCATTTTCTTTTCTAGCAGTTTCTCCCGTAATGATTACAGCTCCAGTTTTCAAGTCCTCTTTTTTCATTCCTGCTTTTTCATACTCATCCATGACGATTTTCTTCACTGCGTTAGCATCAATAGTCGTCGTATTAATAAGCGGAGTGAAATAAATATTACTTCTGTAAACTACTTCAGTATCAACAATGCTTATTCTTGGAACCGTATAGCTTGTAGCTAAATTTTGTATTGTCAATTTACTGAAGATCAATTGTGTAGTAGACGTTCCAATGTCTATTCCTACGCTGTTTATTATTTCTTTCATAAACCCTCCTACTGCTTAAAACACTATTTCCACTCTCGTTCCACTACTTCCTGAGCTTAGTAGAAGATGGCCTTTCAGTTTTTCTTCTACCATCATCTCGATTATACTAAAGCCCATACCCATTCCTTTTGCCTTTGCCGCTTCAACATCAAAGCCTCTACCGTCATCCTTATATATAAGCTGAGTTTGACTTCCTGGTCCTTTAAATGTCATTATAGAAATTTTGCCGTTCTTCCTTCCAGCAAAGCCATGCTTAACCGAGTTCTGAATCAGCTCGTTTATGACCAGCGCCACAGCATTTGCCTTCTCGTATTTAACATCGAAATCTCCGCCGAAATAATCCACATCCAATTGGAGAGCATCGCTTTTAAAACAGCTTACGGCACTTTCTATAACGTTAGAAATAATTTCATTCAAGCTAATTTCTTCTATTTCAGTCTCAAGCATTAGCTGATGAGTGGAGGCAATAGCCAAAATTCTAGAAATAGTATCTGTTAAGGCTTGCTTTGTCCCCTCCTCCACAGCGTGGTTTTTCTGCAACCTCAAAAGCGCTGCTATAGTCTGAAGGTTGTTTTTAACTCTGTGATGCATTTCCTTAAAAGCTACTGATTTGAGAACTAAAGCCTTTTCTTGGTTCTTTCTTGCAGTAACATCGCTAATGCTCACTATATAATCTATATCTTCACGATGAAGAAAAACCGTTTTCACCGTAAAGTAGTAATTTCCAAATTTAACATCTTGTATATATACCTGGCCTCTGTTGCTATCAATAGGTGTGGCCATCTTTACAATAGAAATATCTCTGTAATCGGCCCCTATTAATTCATCAATAAAGCCAAGTCTCTCATGAAGCTCCTTAGCCGCCCTGTTTCTAAATACCACCTTATCGTTTTTATCAACAAAGATCAAAGCCTCATCTATAGTATCCACCACTGACGAATCTCTATATTCTATTACAGCGTCTATGGTAGATAACTTGTCTGCATCCCACATTTTGGTATGAGGTAATTGACTATCTATAATGGCTTCCATTCGCTGTTCAACTATGAACACTCCTATCACCCTATCCTTAGAGAATATAGGTTCAACCAGTTGCACCACGTTGGAGCCTTCCTGTGTAATTGCCTTCATATGTCTAGTCGGTACGGCTAACTGTAAACTCCTGTACACAGCAGGCTCTTTTTCCTTAGCCGCAATTAGTCCCACAACGGAATTGTTATAAGACGACTTACTGGCAGCCGGTTTCGCTTCTGCCACCACAACCGCATCTCCGCTTCCATCGCTTAAAGGACAATCTATAAAAGCGTCAGCCTCGAACATGCTTGCCATGGCCGATAGAGATTTAGCAGACTGCTCAATTATTACAATCTCATCAGGAGTTAAGTCTGTATATTCTTTGCATAAAGTTCTAATACGTTCCATTACCGCTCCTCGTATTGTTTAATAATCAAAGCAGCTACCGCACTCATGGACATTGACCTCTTTTTGCTTAAATCCCTTATATAAGCAAAGCTAGCAGATTCATCCAACTTCCTATTTTTCATCAATAAGCCTTTTGCCTTCTCGACTAGCTTGCGCTCAGCCAGCTTTTCGTTAGCTTTTGCCACCTGTTTCTCATATTGATTTTTTTCGCGATTGCGAGCCACAGCCAGTTCTATATTAGGAATCAACAAAGCCTCATTGACCGGTTTCAACAAGTAGCTAGTAATATTGCATTCCTTAGCCTTCTCAATGTATTCGCCTTCACTGAAGGCAGTGAGCATTACTATCGCAATATCTGGCCATCTTTGACTAATTTCCTTTGCCGCAGTTAATCCATCGATGTTTTCCATGCGGATATCAAGCAAAATCACGTCAGGCTGCAGTTTTTTACACAGCTCTATGGCATCTAAGCCATCGCTGCCGCTTCCTACAACATCGTATCCAGCGTTTTTCAACATAGTAACTATATCAAGCCTTATGATAGGTTCATCATCTACCACTAAAATCTTAAATTTTTCTTTAGCCCTATCTTTTGCCATAGTCAACCTCACTGTAACTTGCAATCATCTTTCACAAAAGTTTAAAAAATACTTTCTAATAAGCTCTTTATGACCTATTCTTAAACGCTTAACGCTTACCACCTACTCATTTAGATATTCTATTAGCTCATCAAGGCCTTCCCCTGTAACACTGCTAATCTTAAAGATCCGCTGTGCTCCCGCCATCTTTAGTTTGGCCTCAGCACTTGCTATTTGTTCTTCAGTTGCGCAATCGATTTTAGTTATTACTCCAAAGACCTCTTTTGCAAAGGTACCTGCATAAGCCGGGGAGAACATGTTTCGTTCTTCTGTGGCCGACTGCAAGAGACCGACCACATCTGCGTCAGCCGAAGTAGTCATCAAAGCGCCTCTCATCTGAGCAAATTCCAGGTACTCTCCAGGAGTATCCAAAATGCTTTGACCAACGACCTCTACAGCTTGCGTCTTTTTATAAGAAATATTCTCTCCCATCAACGCCTGACTTAAAGTCGTCTTGCCACAGCCGACAGTTCCAATTAAAATAACTTTCTTCATTAGCTACTTGTGACCTCCGTAGGAGTAAATTTCATTTCGTCACATAGCACCCTCATAACATCTCCCATAGCCGCTCTAACTGCAGAAACATCTCCATAGATGATCAATGAGCCGTTAAATCGATCAACAAAGCCGATTTTTACATCAGATGCCTTAGTAGCCACGTCAGCCGCAATTATAGCCCCCTCACTAGGTGTGATAGTAAAAATACCTATGGCATTATTAACATCTATAATTCCTAGCTTGCCATAAAGATCAGATACAGGGTTAGCTATTATGTGTGCTAATGTAATCTGCCTACCAGGGACGAACTCCTGAATTATTCTCTCTTTCTTTTCGAATTCCATTTTTCTTCCTCTGTACAATATGTTTTAGTTTATATGGTTGTCATAACTTGTTAGCTTTGGCTGTTAGCGCCATAACTACTTTTTCTGAGCATTTCCGTAGTATGCGTGTAAATACAGGCTCTTAATTTCCTCAACAGAAGGAGTTCTAGGATTAGTTGCAGTACACTTGTCGTTGTATGCAGCCTCTGCCATAGCATCAAGGGCTTCTCTAAATTCTTCTTCACTTATACCACATTCAGCTATTGTAGATGGAAGACCTAACTTCTTAATGAAAGTCTTAACCGCCCTTATTAGATTAAAGCTGCTCTGTCTAATGCTAGAAGAATCTACACAAAGCAGTCTTGCAATACGCGCATATTTCTTAGCATTATCATTCAATGAGTCGAAGCATCCTGCGTTATATCCCATTACATATGGCAGTAACAAAGCATTTGCCTTTCCATGTGGAATATGGAACTTTCCGCCTAGAGCATGTGCCATACCATGGTTTAAGCCTAAACCTGCATTGTTAAAAGCAATACCAGCTAAACACGATGCATTGTGCATGGCCTGCCTTGCTTCCATATTGCTAGGCTCGTTGTACGCAGTTAGCAGGTTAGCTCTTACAAGTTTAATCGACTTTTCTGCTGCAGCATCTGAGAAGTCAGTTGCATTAGTGGAAACTAAAGCCTCAATAGCGTGAGTCACAACGTCCATTCCTGTCATTGCAGTAATTGCAGGCGGTACTGTAACTGTAAGCTCAGCGTCCAGTACTGCAACATTAGGCGCAATGCTCTCATCTATAATAGGGTACTTAATTCCTTTTTCCTTGTCTGTAATAACAGCAAAGTCTGTCACTTCAGAACCTGTTCCACTAGTAGTTGGAATAGCTATGAAGTCCATTGATTCAGTAAGGTTTTGATGTCTCGCAAAGAAAATCATAGCCTTACAAGCATCAATAGCAGAGCCCCCTCCAAATCCGATAGCTACATCTGCACCAAAATCTGCTAATATACTTATACCCTCTGTGACTATTTCCACGCTTGGATCTGGTGTGATTTTGGCAAACACAACATAAGGTATATTAAGCTCGTCAAGAACAGATGTAACATATTCGGTTTTTCCGGTCTCTGCTATAAAAGGATCGCACACGATAAACGCCTTATTATAAATAGAAAGTTGCTCTTTCAATTTACTTTTACCAATAAGGACCTTTCCTCCTGCTTTGAACATTTCCATATATTTATCCCTCACTTTTCATCTTTTCTATAATGATTATAGGAACAACCTTAAAATACAAATTTTCGTAAACTGATTGCCTTCATCTCATATCTATAGACTGGTAAAGGCAGCTGTGCTTCACATAAAAAACACATTAAAAGATTATTAATTTGTAGTTTTAACTTCGTCCTTCATCCTTTTCTACATGATTATACGTGACATATTACCGTCTAAATTCGCGATTATTAACGAGCATGCTCGTACATTTTTTATTTAATTCTCTTATGAGGTTACATTCGTCATTCTCCAAAAACCTTGATATTATCAACATTTTTAACAGTATCATCATAAGTGAGTATTTTCTTAAAATTAAATAAAAAATGCCAATTCCTAAGAATTGACACTACATCGCGTCTTCATATACTGCCCCGTATAAAAATCTCGCTAATATAATATCACGATGACTCCAATAGGTCAAGAAAAAAAGGAGCATAAGCTCCTTTAAGTTTGTGAAATTTTTATGTTTCTTTATTACAGATTATTTCTAATTGTGTTCTTTCAATAAACCTTGCCTGTATGCTTTTACCAAATCCTTTACTCTTTGGGCCTGCTCTTGTAGCTCAATTCCTTTATCAGTATCTATAATGAGCATGCGCTCTTTTAGAGTCTCTACAGTTTTCATCACCGGGGAATGAAATACCTGGCTACCATCTTCTTGTAAAGGTGAGTAAGGTTTATGTTCCGCAAGAGCCATAAATCTGGAATTAAATATAAAGGTGTATCCAGCAATGCCTGTTTGTTTTTGATACGCCTTAGAAATTCCGCCATCGATAACATATAATAATCCGCCGCCTTTAATAGGACTTTCTCCGTCTTTTATCTTTACAGGTACATGTCCATTAAGTATTTTAGACCTACTTGGATCTAGTCCGAATTCTTTTAGTATCTTCTCGCATGGTTCTCTATTTTGAATCATCTTGTAATATGGTCTAACAGGCTCTTTATGAGCCTTCTTATCTGCAATAAACAGTCTTTCAAAAGTAGTCATCTTCTCCTTACCGAAAAGAGGAGAATCTTTAGCCAACCACAAATACCACATTATGTCTCCTGGCCTGCCGTATTTCAAGGTATCTGGATCGTTAAAATACGATTTTCTAACTTCCTTGTCAAGGTGTTCCATCAAATCAGCACCCCCTAGGCATTTACCATTAATGTCTACAGTAAGGAAGTTCCCCTCTTCATCCATAGGAATACATCCATGATATAAGAGATTACCATTTACTTTCTTGTACAAGGCACCATGGCTGAACAAGAACTTAATATGCCTTTGAAGTTTTTCTGAATTTAACACAGAGGCTTGAAGTGATTTCATTACGTCTTCTTCCTCTTTTGTCAAAGCATACGGATCCTTAGGATCGACTGTTGGAAGGTTTAAATCCATCAGCTCATAAGTTTCACCATCTATTTCTATTAGGCCTTTTTCCCAGTCTATCTTGTCAAGTAGTAACCTGTGCTCCAAATTATACTCAGGGTGTGCTTTGATTAGCTGGCCTTCAACCTTAAATTGGATAATTGAAATAGCCTTGTGCATTCTGGCCGCTTGATGCTCTGATACCTGGTCATATATGTTTGATTCAATTATATGTGGTTTAAATTTAGTGCATGGATCGTCTTTATACGTCATAGAAGCAAAGCTGGAAAGTCTTCTTAAATTTATTCCATATCCTACTTCTAGCATATCGAAGTTGTTATAACTGATATTCATTCGAATGATATTAGCTATGGACGCCCAGTTTCCTGCAGCAGCCCCCATCCAAACTATGTCATGATTACCCCACTGAAAGTCTACATCATGAAAATCCATAAGATAATCCATAATAAAATCAGGATGAGCACCTCTATCGAAAATGTCTCCGATAATATGTAGCTGGTCTACTGCCAGTTTTGTTATAGCATCTGCCATCTCTATAATAAAGACTTCTGCCATGCCATCGTCTACAACAGTATTAATAATCTGGCTATAGTAATGAGCACGATTTTCCTCGTCATCGGCATGAAGAAGCTCATCCATTGCATAGTCAAGGTACTCCGGCAGCCTGCGCCTAACCTTAGATCTGGTGTATTTGGTCGACACAGATTTACATATAGTTACCAACCTGTAAATAACTGTAACGCACCACTGGTCAAAATTTCTATCACTTTCCTTTTGCCTTTTTATTTCAGCTTCAGGATTATATATGAGAGATGCCAGCTCCAGTCTGTCCTCTTCACTTAAAACTCCACTATAGTGCTCTTCAATCTTGTTCATTATAGTTCCAGAGCCACTACGAATCATGTGTATAAAAGCTTCGTGTTCTCCATGAAGGTCACTGAGAAAATACTCTGTACCCTTAGGTAAAGCCATTATTGCTTTTAAATTTATATACTCTGCCGCAGCAGCCCTAATATTAGGATAATCTTTCGACAGCAGTTCCAAGTATTTAATATCAGTCATGTTGCACCTTCTTAATCCTCTATCCTTAAAATGTTAGCTCCAAGGTTCCTAAATTTCTCAACAAAGCTATCATAGCCTCTTTCAATATGATATATTTCCGAAACTTCCGTCGTACCTGAAGCTACAAGGCCGGCTAACACCATAGCTGCACCGCCTCTTAAATCTGTCGAAATAACTTGTGCCCCTTCTAATTTCTTAGGCCCTGTAACCACTGCACTGTTCCCTTCAGTAGCAATGATATTAGCACCCATTCTGTTAAGTTCTGCTACATGCATAAATCTATTTTCAAAAACTGTTTCTATTACGTTGCTGCTTCCCTCTACTGTAGTTAAAAATGCCATGAAAGGAGACTGTATATCTGTTGGAAAGCCTGGATAAGGCAAAGTTTTAATATCAGTAGATACTAAGTTATTCTTTCTAGCATCAACTAACATGCCGTCTTCAGTAGCTTCAACCATGACACCACACTCTCTTAGCTTGGCAGTAATAGGCTTCACGTGATCTGGTACTACATTTTTCAGTACAATTTCGCCTCTTGTAATAGCTGCGGCAAGCATGAAAGTTCCAGTCTCTATTCTATCAGGGATTACAGTATGTGAAGCACCCTTTAACTTGCATACGCCTTCTATCTTAATGGTATCAGTACCTGCTCCTTTGATTTTTGCTCCCATTTTATTTAAAAAGTTAGCCAGATCAACAATCTCAGGTTCCTCTGCTGCGTTTTCAATATAGGTAACACCATTTGCTAAAACAGCAGCTGTCATAATGTTCTCTGTAGCGCCTACACTAGGGAAATCCAAATAGATGCTAGCCCCTTTCAAACCTTCTGGGCCGACAATTCCCTCAATATAATTGTCTTTTTCAATAATTTTTGCTCCTAATGCTTCAAAGCCTTTCAAATGCAGTTCTATAGGCCTTGCTCCTATGGTACATCCTCCCGGCATATAAACCTTGGCTTTGCCTTTTTTAGCTAGCAATGGTCCCATAATTAGAAAAGAAGCCCTCATTTTACTTACAAGGTCATAATCTGCCTCAGTCCCATGTAAGTTACTCATATCAAATTCTAGAACATTGTTTTCTGTTTCTGTTATATTTCCACCTAACGAAGTTAGGATTTCCTTCATTACATCAACGTCCCTCAAATTAGGAACATCCTTTATTTTACAGTTCTCTTCAGATAGAATCGCTGCCGTCATAAGAGGCAGTACAGCGTTTTTAGCACCGCTAATCCTAACTTCACCCTTTAGTGGGCCACTATTTTGAACCAAATACTTTGCCACTTTATCCTCCAACATCACCTTTATTTTCATATAGCAAGAAAAAAGCCTGATATCACAGGCTTTTTTTATCTGCTATGCGCTTATAATCTTTTCATTTCTTCAATGCATCTTACGCATACGTTCTTACCCTTGATATTGCGCACCTTATAGGTATCTCCGCAAAAAACACAGCTGGGCTCGTACTTCTTGAGCATTACATATGGGCCGTCAACGTATACCTCCAGCGAATCATCAGTTGAAATTTCTAACGCTCTCCTAAGTTCAATAGGAATTACTACTCTGCCTAAAGAATCCACTGGTCTAACTATGCCTGTTGCTTTCATTTCTGTCGTCTCCTTCTCAATTGCTTAACTAAATACCTTTTATTTTTTAAAGCAAGAGCTGATAGTAGCTGCAGACTTAGCAATATTGCTAATAGATGAGATAACTCCTTCTTGGCCTCGCATTGCCTTTGAGAAACTATCCACCGCATCTAGCAGCTGATCAACTGTCTCCTCAGATCTTTCAACTTTTTCAGCTGCAATGGCTGTAACCACAGATACATCAGATAAAATCTTATTAGTTTCATCCACTGTCACTAGCAATTTCCTAAGCATTGCAACTAAATATGCTGTCAGAACTATCAAAGCTAATATAAGAATTAATATTAACATTGTTTTTAAATCGACAGTAATCATATTCTACCTCCTACTTTACGTTAATTATAAAACTAAAAAAATACAATTTCAAGATTTTTACATAAATTTTTCTTTTTTCTACCTTTTTTATAGGCATTTTTTTACAATCACCCTTGAATTTTAACAGATTTTAAAGTCTAGTTCGCTGATTCATCAACGGTTGCCG
>F241_Great_Cormorant__coassemble_574_pt1 | contig 25281 bp, 17 predicted proteins | sample F241_Great_Cormorant__metabat2_high_PE_004 | metagenome-assembled genome bin F241_Great_Cormorant
TCCTTTTCAACAGGTTCTAGTTTCTCCTTTATCCTCCTCGAAGGCCTGGCGTATACTGATATATTCTGATGCCGGCCTTTAAAAGAGGCTTGTAATAGGATTTAGTAAGCCTGAAAACCAGCTTTTTATCAGGTATGCCTGGAGTTACGATGCGAACGTCCACTCCTCGCTTTGCTGCTAGCTGGAGAGCGGTAATCATCTCATTGTCCAGAATTAAATAAGGTGTGAATATGTATACGTATTTCTTTGCCTGATTTATTATTTCCAAGTAGACATCTTCTCCAATACGCTCGTCATCTAACGGTGAATCGGAGTATGGCTGTACAATTCCATCGTTTAAGTGGTTGAAGCTTTCGTCCCAAAAATACGGTCTAAACTGAAGGTAGTCCTTATCTGTGGGCATAAAAGCATTCCACATATTCAGAAACATCACCGTATAGTTCCACACAGCCTTACCTTCCAATCTAAGACCTGTATCCTTCCAATGTCCAAATCGCTCTTCTCTATTAATGTATTCGTCTGCTATATTAAACCCGCCACTGTAAGCGATTTTGCCATCAATTACGAGGATTTTCCTGTGGTCACGGTTGTTGTACACAAGTGACGCCACTGGTCTTAAAGGGTTAAAGGCAAGGACTTTAATTCCTGCTTCTTCCAGTTTTCTAGGAAAAGTAACAGGGATTTTATTAATACTGCCCACATCGTCGTAAATCAGCCTTACGTCTACACCGCTAGCTGCTTTGTCCTTGAGAATCTGAAAAATCTCATCCCACATAGAGCCTGTGGCCACTATGAAGTATTCCAAAAATATGAAGGACTGGGCCTGACGCAAGTCGTTTATCAGCTCTCTAAAAGCGTCATCAGCCAATGAATAATACTCTGTTTTAGTACAATCCCAAGGAGGGTAAGGCCCTCTTTCCTCTATGTACCTAACGGTGCCTTCAAGTCTACTGTCAATGTTTCCCAGCTCTAAGTGGCCTCCGACAAGAAGAGGCAGATGCTCCTTTTCAACAGGTTCTAGTTTCTCCTTTATCCTCCTCGAAGGCCTTTTATTACCTACCATAGCATACATACTTGCACCTAAAATAGGGAAAAGGCATATAAGTAAGATCCAACCAATTTTATAGGCAGGGTTATCGTCACGATAAATTACGAACAAAGCCATCATAACTGCCAACACAGTAAACAGCACGCTGACCCACTTAGTGTAGTCTCCTAATTCCAGCAACAATACCACAAATACACCGAACTGAACCAGTATTAACAATGTCATTATGGCGAACCTATTAAGTACATTGCCTAGTCCCTTCTTAGTACCTTTAACAACGGTTTCCTTTTGGACTTTAGGAATCTGCTTAAGTTTTTGAATTTTTTCTTTATTATCTGTAAAACCGTTTTTATGCTTCAATCTTATCAACACCCATATATTTTCTTAAAGCTTCAGGAATAACAACGCTTCCATCTGCCTGCTGATAGTTTTCTAAAATTGCAGCAACAGTTCTTCCTACTGCTAGGCCAGAACCGTTTAGTGTATGAACGAACTCAGGCTTGTCCTTTCCATCTCTAAATCTAATATTAGCTCTTCTTGCTTGGAAGTCTAAGAAATTACTGCAAGAAGAAATTTCCACATATCTGTTGTAACTTGGCATCCACACCTCGATGTCATAAGTCATTGCAGATGAAAATCCTAAGTCACCTGAGCTTAATTGCACTACTCTGTAAGGAATTTCTAATATCTTCAAGACTTCTTCTGCATCGGCAGTTAACTTTTCTAGCTGGTCAAAAGACGTTTCAGGTCTAACGAATTTCACTAACTCCACTTTGTTAAACTGGTGTTGTCTAATTAGACCTCTAGTATCTCTACCAGCAGAACCTGCCTCAGCCCTAAAACATGGAGTATAAGCAGTGTAATTTATTGGAAGAGTGCTGCCATCTAAGATTTCTCCACTTCTTAAGTTGGTCACAGGAACTTCAGCCGTTGGAATCAGGAAAAAGTCTTTCTGAGGTACGTAGAACATGTCCTCTTCAAACTTAGGCAGTTGACCTGTACCAATCATTGCATTTCTGTTTACCATAAACGGAGGCAAAATTTCCTCATAATCCTGATCAATAGTGTGCAGATCTAGCATAAATGAAATAACGGCTCTTTCCAGTCTAGCTCCAAGACCCTTGTAAACTGTAAATCTTGCACCAGCAATTTTCGCCGCTCTTTCAAAGTCAAGTAGCCCAAGGTCCTCACCTATATCCCAGTGAGCCTTAGGTTCAAAATCGAATGTAGTAGGTTCCATAAATTTACGAATTTCAACGTTGTCGCTATCGTCATCACCCTTAGGAACTCCCATAGCCGGAGTGTTTGGTACACTTAACAAAGCTTCCTTTAGCTCCTCCTCAATTTCACTTAAATGTCCGTCTAACTCCTTAATTTCATTGGACAAAGCCTTCATCTCAGCCATTAGCTCTGCTGTGTCCTTGCCTTCCTTCTTCAATTTAGGAATCTCCTTTGAAGCGGCATTTTGTCTGCTTTTTTTAGCCTCTACGTCAGCTAGGACAACTCTTCTTTTTTCATCTAGCATCTTGATATTCTCAAGACCAAAATCGCCTTTGCCTCTAAATTCAACTCTTTCTTTCACGCCTTCGAAATCGGCCCTAATTCGCTTAATGTCTAACATGTCTTCCTCCTATTAAATGATGTTCTTCTTGTATCTAGAATATAGCTCAAGTAATTTGCTCTTCTTTTCTTTTATCAGTAACTGAAGCTCTGATGCTCTATCGTAATCTTCATTTTCCAATGCTTCCATGGCCAAGGAAAGAAGTGACATACCCACTATGGAATCTTTACCGATTTCGTGGCGAAGCTTATCGATTTCCATCCAGTACTTAATATCGAAATCGGAAAAATCATCTTCTCGGTGCAGTTTTTTGCAATCCCGTATTACGCTTCTAACCTGTGGTATGATTCTGTCGTGTAATTCTGTACTCCACTGTGATAGTATCTGCTCATGATACGAATCTATAGCAATTTGTGGCATTACATCGTTGTATTTAAATACTTCCAGCTTTTCTGGGTACTTGTCGAAAGCCTGTAGGTTTTCCCAAACTGTCTTAGGTGCTTTGCCGTATAAACGAATTCGCTCTTCTGCTGTATAGTCGTCGAATAAGTTCTTTTCACTTCTATATTCACGATTTTTTTCTAAATAGAAATCTTCAGTTCCGTATGTTTTCGAAATTGACCTTTCCAGCTGCTCAGGAGTTTTTTCGGCATCAAGACTCGCTCTTATACCATCTAACATGGCCATGTAGGATGCAGCAAGGACTAAGTAGGTGTTGCTCTTAGGGTTTGGTGATCTAAGCTCAAATCTAATGGATAGTGGATTTGATAAATCTCTAATCAGTCCTACTAAAACTGTTCTGTTTCTAGCTTTTTCCTTTGGCGAAATTCCAAGTGATGTAACTGTACAAACTGGTGCTTCATATCCTGGCTTTAGCCTGTTAAGGGAATCGTTGCTGGAGCTTACAAAAGGATTGATGACCTCATAGTGTTTCAAGAGACCCATCAAAGCTCCAAATCCAATTGGACTCATAAAGTTCTCTTCCATGTCAGTAGGGGCAAACAAATTGATGATTTTGCCGTTTTTTAGCTTTGCTGCCACACCTAGATGTGTGTGTTCCCCGCTACCTGCCACGCCTTCAAAAGGTTTTGCCATAAATGTAACATCTAGTCCATGTTGTGTAAACACGTCTCTCACAACGTATTTAATATGGTTTTCGTTATCTGCTGCCTGCATAGCATCATCGTATTTCCAGTCGATTTCCAGCTGCTCCATTACATGGCTGAAGTGACCTTTAGCGCCCATTTTTGCTTTGACGCCACCTACTTCTTTATGGCCCATTTCAACGTTGAAGCCGTACATGTCTAAGATGCTCAAAGTTTCTTCTAATGCTGTCCTAACTTCGCCGTAAGTCCTCTTCCAGTATTGTTCTTTAAGGACTTGGGCAGTGAAAAGCTGCTCTCTATCGCCTTTGTCATCAGGTGTTTTAACCCAGAATTCCAACTCAGTAGCGCTTGTTATAATTATGTCTTCAATATCGTCTGGGCTTTTTAGCTCCTGGTCCATGTGCTTTATTACATAAGGATGTGCCTTGATCAGTTCCTTCACATCTCTCTTGAAGGTTTCAAGGGCATCTCGTAGCATTACTCTTGCGCCACATTGAAAACTTTCGTTGTGCACTAGGAAGGAAGGGATTCTCAAAGTTCCTACAGGGCACAGTTCTTCGTTTATAAAGTCGCTATTGTCGTAGTTGTAATCTACATACCAATTTACTGAAAGGTCAGGGATAATATCCACCTTAGCGTTGTTCAGCAAAGCAATTTTAGGCAAAGCTACTGACGACCCATCTGTCTGAACTCCGTGTTTTAACAGATTATGTATGTCTTTTTTAAATAATCCTACCGGAATTTTTTCATCTGTATCGTGGCCGCCTATGTCTATACCAACTAAGGATACAAACTGTACCTCTGGATGTTTGTCTAAGATTTCCACTATTTTTTCGGGAGTATGATCTTCAACACCGATGGTAAACAAAATATTTTCTAAATTATAACGTAGCATAGTTCTCTCATCCTCCTAATTGCTATGTAAAGTTTTTGGGACACCTTAATGGTGTCCCTTTGCTAGCTGATCTAAGGCATTCTTCAATTTGTCCATTTGCTGGCCATAAGCTGCCCAATCACCGTTTTTAACTGCTGCCTGTGCATCATCATATGCCTTTGAAGCCTCAGCAATATAATCTGTATCAGTCTTGGTTTGTGATTTGCTTTGAGAAGCTCCATCTGTGCCTCCTGCTCCTGGTACAGTATCTGGATCTCCCGGAGTTACCGTTCCATCTTGCTCCACAACTGATTCTAGACCTATGCCGTCTCCAAAGAGGCTGGTCAAAGCTTCTGCCAAAGTAGGCTCATACGCAATCCTATCTCCATATGCTACAACAACCCTCTTCACTTCTGGAATAGCGCTGTTAGAAGCTTCTAAGTATATTGGTTCAACATAAAGCAGTGAGTTTTCCACCGGAACTACAAACAAATTGCCTCGATTATAGGTAGATCCTGCCTGACTCCAAAGCGAAAAGTCTTGGGAAATCTTAGTATTTTGATCTATTTGGGCTTCTATTTGCATTGGTCCGTACACTGTTCTATTTTTAGGGAACTGATAAACTACCAACTGACCATAGTGGTTGCCATCACTTCTTGCCACCATTAAGCCTGTCATATTTTGCTTTGACTTAGGAGTAAATGGCAGAACACTGATAAATTCAGCCTTTTCCTCACCTGGCAGCTTAGCGATGTAATAGTTAGGTTTCATTTCCCTTTCTTTAGTGCCATAGATTTCATGAGCTATATCCCACAAGTCCTCGTTTTGATAGAATACCTTAACATCGTCCATGTGGTAACGGCCGTAAATCTGAGCTTGAATTTTCACCAAGTTGTTTGGATACCTAATATGTTCTTGCAGTGTCTTAGGCATCTGTTCAAACTTCTTAAACAGCGTAGGGTATATATTGGACATAGTCTTTACTATAGGGTCTTTATCATCCATCATATAGAAGTCCACATTGCCATTATATGCGTCTACTACTACTTTTACTGAATTTCTAATGTAGTTTACACCTTCCCCTCCTTTATACGGAACAGAATAAGGATAGAAATTACTTGTGGTATAAGCATCCACCATCCAGTAAAGTTTGCCATCCATCATTACAGAGTATGGGTCAGATTCATACTGTAAATATGGCATAATCTTCTTAACTCTGTCGATGACATTTCTATATATGATTATTTTTGAGTTGCTGTTAATATTAGTTGAAACTAATAGTTTCATGCTGCCTTCCCTAATGGCAAATAGCAATCTATTAAGCGGGTTTAGAGAAATCCCTGCTTTGCCCTTGTATCTATTATACTTATTGGACTGTCCATTAGGATAATCAAACTCATCTTCGTTTGTGCCGACAATTATATAATCGTTAGAAAGCTCCCCAAAATAAATCTGAGGTCTTGTCACATTCATATCTACAGTGCTTTCCGGCGGTATATTTCCAATTAAGACATCAGGCTGTCCACTAGGAGTAATCGTATCTACCCTAGACAAAGCTAGTCCGTAACCATGTGTATACTTTAAATGCCTATTCAGCCATGTGTTGTTGACCTTTTCTTCGTCTATTTCACGAAGAGACATGTAGGTTTGTGTATATTTTCCATTTATGGTATATCTATCTACGTCAATATCGTTGAATTTATAATACTGACGTATACTCTGAGTTTGATTGTAAAATGTTTTGACAGGGTCGTAATCGTTAATTCTTATATTGCTAATGGTCTCGTTGTTGGCAGCTATATCTGATACCGTTAACTGATTGTTAGCTTCAAAAGGCTGTACTTTTACGTCGTTAATGTCATAAGCATATCTTGTAAACTCAATATTGTGTGCCAGGTATTTAGCTTCTTTATTGATTTCATCAGGAGCTACAATGAAGTTCTGTGTCAGTATAGACACAATACTTCCTGCCACACCTATAACTATAATGGCAGCCGGAACTGCTAGTATGACTTTTGCCTTTCTCAATTTCGGCAGCAGAATACTTATGATTCCAAACACGCAAACTACCATTAAAATTCTATAAATCCATAGGTCCACGTTGACGTTAACAAAGCCAGCTCCATACACTGCCCCCGTATGGGAATGAAGGACGTCAAACTGCTTGAAGAAGTAAAAAACTTCCAGCATCAAGTACATTATTATGCCTAAAATAATAAATTGTCTTTTGCCTAGGGCCATAATTTCTTTAAAATTATTGTTGGAAACCCATCTGTGTCCATAGGATGTTCTGTTATTTATAGTTTCAGCAAATTTCTCGTACAGTCCTTGCTTTGCTCCGGCGTTGCCTGTTTGGCCCTCCTTGTAAGGTTCTGGTTCATCGTCGTCATAGGCATCTGGGCTATGAAGAAGTAAAAGTATGCCATAGTAGACTGCCGTTAATATAAAGAACACTGCAATGGCTAAAATTAAAATTCCATTAAGTTTCTGCAAAAATTCCAATTTAAAGACGTAAAATGAAACGTCCATGCCGAAAAGTGGATCTTTGATGTTAAAGTCGCTGCTTTTTAAGAATTGCAACATTTCAAACCAAAGGTTTTTCATGGATAAAAATGAGAAAATCAACGCAAATACTGCTGAAAAAATCAAAGTTATTCGATTCAATTTCCTCATATCTGTCTTTTCTTCCGACTTAATTCGCCTGAAATAGTCTCTCATCAAGCTTTTTAAGTATATGAAAATCACTATTGCAATTACTACAAATAAAGGGATTCCGTACATTAACTGCGTCTTTAACTTAGTTAAAAATACTGAAAGATATCCCATTTCTTTAAACCAAATCAAGTCTGTGAAGAATTCAGCTCCACCAACTATCAAAGTCGCTAAAACTGGTACAACTACCACCAGCACCTTCCAGATGGTAGAAAACTTAAGCTTTCTCTTCTTTTTTGCTGTCTTTTGAATGTTTCCGGTCATCACTATACCTCTTATATATCTCTTTTGCCCTATGATCCTTTTAAAAATCTCTTAGCACATTTTGGCAGTTCTTCTGAGAGCTTCTAAAAGTTACTCTGTTGCAATATCGAAAATCAATGCTTCTTTATTTTCAGCTTTTAATTTCACTACATCTTTCGCCTGGTTGTTTTCTCCTGTTGTATTGCCTTTTACAATTACCGGAACATAGTAATATTCTCCATCATATCCGATATTTCCCACTTCCAGTGATGATATTTGGAAATCGCTATCGGAATTAACCTCTAGATCATTAGTTTGTGCATATAAAGTGGAATCTGGTGAAATATATTTGAGCACTTCGTCGCTGCCTTCTTTTATTTTTAAAGGCAACGTACTGTAATATCCATATACTGCCTTAATCAATTCATCATCGTAGCTGACAGCCTTACCATCATCACTGGTATACCACACTTGGCTTGTATACGGCTTAATTTCTGCACCTTCAGCCAATGCATTAGCGCCCCAGTCAGGAACATTCAAGTCTTTATTGGCAGTTAATTTAATAGATGACAGATGCAATTCATTAGCCTTGTCTACGGCTGTTTCAAGAGGGCTTTTCTTTGGAGTTTGTGCCTTCTTGTTTTCTTCTTGTTTTGTGGTTACAGCTTTCTCTTGGCCTCCCACTATTTTATTTACAACCCAGTTAAATCCGTTATTGATTTTTCCTCCAACATACGTGTTTGGAGCAGCTATACCTATTCCTAATACGATTAAGATAATAACTAAAATGACTATGAGAGTGTCAAGGAACCAAAGCTTCTTTTCACCACTTTCACCATTTTCTTCATCCTGGTTATCCAGTTCTTGTCTATTATTATTGGCTTTCTTTGCAGCCTTTGCTTCCTCAGCTAGGCGCTTCTTTTCCTTTTTCTTTTCTTTGCGAGTTTTGCCTTTCGATTCTTCCTCCACGAGGTAATCATCATCAAAAATGCAAGTATAGTCAACTGCCTGTTTCTTGCCTCTTTGTCTTGGCTCCTGTTGTTGGTTGGCAGCATTGTCTTCTTCATTGCTGTTTGAGCGTTTCTTGGCCGCCTGTTCCTCTGCTGCTGTTTGCGGAAGTCCCGGCCTCTTCTCATCTCCGCTGGCTCCTGTAAATCCTGATGTTGCTTTGTTTGATTCATAGGTTCCATCTTGCTTTTTACTAAATTCCTCTTCACTTGGAAGTTCTTTAGGCTGTTGTGCCTTTTCTCCTGTAATACTACAACTACTACTGGGAATGGGAGGATTTAAGCCGCTTACATCTGGTACCAGGTCCACCTTAGATGGTGTTGCTGGAGCTGAAACTGCCACTAATTCCAAATCGCTAGGTAAGTCTTCTTTAGATAAATTAGTTTCATGATCAAGCTCTATGTTTCTTACAGCCCTTGCCAAAGCAACAATTTCTTCTATTTGAGCAGGGTTTAGCACCTCTTTAAAAATCTTTGTGATGCTTCCTGCCTGTGCTTGCCTTTCCTCACCATCATCATCAGCCTCTTGAGTCATTTCTTCTGCCGTCTCCTCAACGCTATCATCTGCTTTCTCAAGGCTAGTATCTGTTTCAGTTAAGCTTTCTAAGCCATTTTCTGTATCAACCGGTACATCTATTTCAGCCTCGGTTTTAGCCTCAGTTTCAGCCTCAACTTCTACTGCAGGTTTTCCTTCAAGAACAAAATTCTCTTCTGCAGTCGCATTTTCTACAGTTGCGGCTTCAGCAGCGGTTTCTTCTTCCAGCTGCCCAGCGACAGTTTCCGAGGTTTCTTCCATCTGCTTCTGACGATTTACGGTTCCGTCTACCTCATCTATGCTTTGTTTATCCCTTTGGTCACCACCTTCTGACCAATCTAAGGACATTGTTTTGGCATTTTGCGCAGCCTGGTCCTTCTTAGCCTGTTCTAGCTCTTCCATAGTTCTAGTTGCTATTTTATCTAGTTCAGCTGCTTTGCCGTGGACCTGACTCACCACATCCTCTACATCAGCCTTAACCATCTGCTCTACTTCTTCAGATAAGCTCTTTGATGCTACATTTTGTTCTAATTCTTCTTCTGCTTTAATCTGCTCTAAATATGGTGTTGTTACATCTGCCAGTTCATCTTCCGAACGGCCAAAGGCAGCCATTTTCACCTGAAGTTTAGCTTCTTCCTCGGCCTCTAGTCTAATCTTTTCCCTAAGCCTCTCATATTCTTGATCTAACAAAGCCTGGAACTCAGCATTTTTCTTGTTGAAGGTATAGAACTTATGAAGTTTTACATCTCTTTCAGCCCTTTCTTCGTATCCCTTTGGTAAATACTGAGGATCAGTAGTCAGCTGATCAGAGTGTGCATCTTCCTCTGCTTTCAAAGCTTCCGCCTTTTGCATAGCATCCTCGATGGCAGCATTCATTTGAATTTCTACTAGCTCTTCCGCAGTAATCTGTTCTACTTGAGGTGCCCACTTAACTTTCTCCTTGTCCAACTTGGTAGTGTGTCCCTGGCTCCAATTAAAAACATCTGCCTTCTGCGCCTTGCTTTCTTCGAGTAATTCCTTAGTTTCTGAAGCTACAGTTTTCTTTTCTACGCCTGTTTCTTTATTTTTCTTACGGCTATCTAATGCAGCATCCCAATCGAAGGTAACATCCTTCGCCTTTACATCATCATGTTTTTCTTTAGGAAATCCTTCTAAATCCCACTGAAACTCCTTTATGTCAAATTCCCTTAACACTTTTTTCTTTTCTTGATCATTACTCATTTTCATTCTCCAAATTCGCTTAATTACTTTATGTTTCACAGCCCATACACTATGGAGCTATTTAATCTGAGCTCTTAGTTCTTCCTCCGTATAGACCCTTCCCAGCTTATCTACATTACAGTCTCGTGTAAAATATTTGACAGTTTTTGAAACCTCGCCTCCTGAATCAGTACTTTGTTTCCTTTGACAAAGCTCCACATCTTCGCCCCCAAGTCCGTCTCCATCTACATTCATGGAATCTGTTCCAGTGTCATTTTCAGTCATCGCTTGTTCAGTACTCCAACCAGGCAAAACCTCAGCACTTTGGGGTTCAGATAAAGCCACATTTCTACCAACAGCTGCCTTCTCTTCGTTTAAATTTTCGTCAGGTAATGTATTTTTACAGCTCTCATCTCTAACATTGTTCTTGCTGTCAATACTGTTAGAATCTGTAGTTCCCATTGCATCCACAGGTTCATCTAGCTGCAAGCGAGAAGCCTCTGCAGTCTTCAGCTCTTTTACATCCGCCTTCAGTTCCTCTTGTTGCCGTTCGATGGTTTCTACTGCATCGCTAATTTGGTGAATAGTCCTGCTTATTTCGTTTAGCACATATTTCCGCCTTACCATCCGCACAAGCCCTCTAATCAAGATAGCCACGACTATCAAAGCCAATACCATCAATAGGCTTATATCTATAATATTTTGATATTCAATTATAAACTCGCCTATGCGACCAACAGCATTCATACGTTACCTCCATATTATAATTCATTATATTCTATCACAATCCACAGTTCATTTCAAGGCTACAGACCCTTGCATCCCTTGATTTACTAAGCATTTATATGCTTTTTGTATTTTTTTCTTCCATAAGCCTTTTATAACTCTTATAACAGTGATATACTAATTATTCAGAATCGTATCAGGAGGCGTTAAGACAATGGACATAGGCAATTTTCATTATGATCAAAAAAATAAAGATTTCACTTATACACAGATTTTGGCAGAATATATGTATTACCTGTCCTACAGAGATAAATTTATAAAATGGGGCCTTATAACCTTGTGCACCCTGCCGTTTATCTTCATGGTACTCATGTTCTTCTTAGCCAGCAAAGTGCTATTTTTGGCTCTTTGGGTGATTTCATTTATTTTAATTGCCGTAGCTCTCGCCTATGTTGACTACAAAGGGTATTATTACCGTCACCTGTTACATTTGGAGAACGATGTAAAGTTATCAGCTGAACCTTACAGCCCCCTCCAAACATATATAGCTCAAATCAAGGAGCAGGAATCTAAACTGAAAACCGAGGAGGAAACCATTGAGTAATTCTTGGAAAATATTTAAACGTGATATACGCAAGCTTCGCACCAATGTCATTGCGATTATTGTAATTTTAGGAATATGCATTTTGCCATCTCTATACGCATGGTTCAATATTGCTGCCATTTGGAATCCATACGGAAATACTGGCAGTATTCCTGTTGCTGTGGTCAACGAAGACGAAGGTGCGTCCATTCAAGGTTTAAACATAAACATAGGCCACCAAATAGAAACATCGTTAAAAGGCAATAACAAAATGGATTGGCAATTTATTTCCATGGACAAAGCCATGAAGGGAATAAAAAACGGAAAGTACTACGCAGTAGTGAATATTCCCAAAGAATTTTCTGCAGATATGATTAGCTTTGCCACCGGAAAAATCACTAGACCTCAGCTGCATTACTATGTAAACGAGAAGAAAAATGCCATTGCGCCTAAAATAACTGATAAAGGTATCAGTTCCATAGAGAATCAAGTTAATGAAAGCTTTGTTGCTACTATAGTGACATATTTTTCCAGCGCCCTTAAAGTTACAAGTCAGCAAGGAGAAATCACAAAAGAAGACGTATTAGAAGCTATTAATTCCGGGCTGTCCAACGCTCACGAAAGCCTAGATGACCTGGATTCAGCCATTAAAATGTTCTACAACAACTTAATGGCCATAGAAGGGATTTTAGACGGTACATCTACATTAGGTACTGCAAGCAACAAGGTGTTACAAGACAACTTAGATAAACTAATTAGTGCTCAAGCGAAGGTCAACAACCTCAGAGACAAGCTAAGCTCACATGACCTGACACTGTTGCTTCCTACCCTCAACGATGTTAGCGGGAAATTCCAGGAGGCAATAAATTCTGTAACTAACGCCCAGTCAAGCGTAAAGGCAGCAGTAGACCTTGTTCCATCGCTGAAAGCCACACTTGAGGCTACTAAAGCTTCCCTTATGTCTACTGACAAAATAGTAGAAAACAGCCTTGCAACCATAGAGAAGCTTCAAGCCAAAAACAACGCATTTGAAATTTCTCCCGCATTTGTAGATGTTCTAAATCAGGCAATTAAGAACCCTAAGGAGGTTGGAGATTTCATTTCCTCACCAGTGAAAATAAAAACAGAAAGAGTTTTTCCAGTGGACAACTACGGTTCCGGCATGAGCCCTTTCTATACTACCTTAGCCATTTGGGTTGGAGGCATCATAATGGTAGCCATCATGAAAACTAAAGTTGAAGAAGACGAAAACATACATTCCATAACTTTACGACAAGCCTACGCTGGACGTTTTGGCATATTTTTAATTATAGGTCTAATTCAGGCAACCATCATCGCCTTAGGAGATCTATACTTCCTACAAATACAATGTCACGACCCAATGCTTTTCTTAGGTACATGCCTCATAACATCATTCATCTTTACTTTGATAATATATACACTGACAGTGTCATTTGGAAATATAGGCAAGGCGTTATGCGTAATTTGGCTAGTAATACAAGTGGCCGGTTCAGGCGGAACATTCCCAATAGAAGTTTTGCCTGAAAGTTTTAAACTAGCGGCCCATTTCATGCCTTTCACCTTCGCCTGCGATGCTATGAGAGAGACTATTGCTGGAGTTTGTACTAGCAACTACTGCCATGATATTTTGAGGCTTTCTGTGTTCATACCTATTTCGTTGTTACTAGGTCTCATCCTAAGAAATCCTCTTTACAGACTTAACGATTTCTTTGAAGAAAGATTAGAAGAAACTAAGTTTATGGGATAGATAAGCGTTACTGTCAGTATGCCTGACCATAGTAGATTGTCAATCTATACACACCATTAAATATAGAAAAACCTTCGGATTAAAAACAATCTGCCTCAAAGCACCTGTTTTTTTCCGAAGGTTTTTAAATTGCTACAACAAAGCCTCTGCCCTTAGATTCACTCCCTACCTAAAATCCACTACATTGCCGGCCTGTCAAATCTGAACATAGTAAAGAGGCAAGTTGCCACAAGTCTTTCTTCTTGGGAAATATCACACTGAACTACTACCGTTTTTCTGCCACAATGGACCACTTTAGCACTGCAGATCAAATCTCCGCCACCTAAATTGCCTGGAGAAATATAGTTAATTTTACCTTCCAGAGTCGTAGTAGCACTTCCCATGGACTTTGCTGCAGCACCACAAATAGAATCAGCAAAGCTAAAAATCGCCCCACCGTGAACTGTTTCATTTAAATTACCCAGACCATCAGTGACCATCCTTCCTACACTAAAGCCTTCTCCAACATCTTCCAAAACAATTCCCAACAACTTGAGGTAAGGCGTGTTCTCGTTATAGTAATCCTTGAATTTCAAATATTCCATTATCAAGCCCCTCCTTTGTCATCTACCAATCTTATCCATCTACAATCGACTTTATCTTATCCTTATTTTACACCTTACAAAAAATAACGACAACATCAACAGTCGTCGTTATTTTAAAGATAGGTATGTATGTTTGTTAAGCGTTTTGCTTATGAGAAAAAACAGCTACGCCATTTTCTTGCCCAGTTCTCTGCACTGCTCAAGACCATCATCATCTGGTTCTTCGTTAAGCATAAGGCCTTCTCCACCAACTAGCTGAGCACCTGCAGCCTTCATTCTCTCTTCCCAATCTCTCATCCATTGGCCGTCGCCCCAGCCATATGAGCCAAAGATCGCAATTTTCTTTCCAGAAGCAAAGCCTTCAACTTCTGCCACCAAAGGTTCCATCACTTCCTCTTCTAAAACTTCATCACCCATAGCTGGGCATCCAAGAGCAAATACATCGTACGCTTTTAGATCATCTGCGGTAATTTGGCTTGCTTCAACAAGCTTAACGTCTGAGCATACGCTCTTTGCACCTTCAGCCACTGCTTCAGCCATCTTCTCAGTATTACCTGTCTGTGACCAGTAAACAACGATTGTCTTTTCCATTTTTCTACCTCCATTGGTGTAATAATATAAGCTAGCCTATGACTTCCATAGACCCTAAAAACACGTTAATCAATTTACTAAATTGAACCATGCATCAGCTCAAGCAAGCTCCTGTTGTTGGCCAATAACCTAACAGCCATTTCCTTAGCCATGTCATACCTACTGAACTTCTCGCGGGCCGGTTCCTCCTGACCATACACCTTCCAATAGCCATTTAGCTTAAAGTTTTGGCCATTATTTTCCATGAAACCAGCTACATCTTCAGCAGGGTAACCTAAAATCAAGCCTAACTCATGAGGAAACTGTGCGTCCTTATCTAAATGAGCCTTATACTTTTTTGCTATATGAGCAAAAATCATACCTAGATTGATGCTTCCTGTGCTGTCAATTACAGGCACCCCAAACTCTGTTAACATACTACAAACATCTGGCTGTTTCAGGTATTCCACCAAAGCATCCTTACGATAGAGAAGCAGGGAGACAGAGCTACCTCTATGGCAAAACACAAAAACTCTTACTCCTGTCCCACTAAATAATCTAACAGCTTCACGAACAAGCCCTGTTTCCACGGTTACCAGATTAGAAACCTTGATACCGGCAATAACAGGGGCGCATTGGATCGCCAACTTAGTCTGTAAGTTTTTCTTATCAAGTTTCTTATACATGCTTAACGCCTCAGCGCTCATGCTCCTTCCCCTCTTTCGTTTACAGTTTTAGTTAATGCTAAGTTCTATTAGTTGTAACTAACTCTTGTATAGTGTACACCTGATTATCGAACTTTGTCAAGTTGAAACTAACATTAATTTGTGATATACTACTATAAGTTTTAAGAACGGAGGTACATTATGAAGGTTACAGAATCAATGGAAAACTACTTAGAAACCATATTAATCTTAAGTAGCATAAAACCTGTGGTCCGCTCTGTCGACATCGCGGAAGAACTTAACTTCAAGAAATCCAGCGTTAGTGTAGCTGTTAAGAAATTAAAAGAGCAAGGTGAAATCACTGTTACTAAGGAAGGATACATTTATTTAACAGATTCAGGTAAGGCAATTGCAGAAACTATTTTAGAGCGACATAATTTTATTTCGCAATGGCTAATATCCATTGGAGTTGCAGAAGATATAGCAAAAGACGACGCTTGTAAAATTGAGCACGTAATTAGTAAGGAAAGTTTTGAAGCGCTGAAAAACGCGGTAAAACTCTAAGGTTAGTCAGTAAGTTAATACCAGTTTATAACAAAGCACAATCAAGCTTTGTCATAAGGCTGCTGTCAAAACAAGACCTTTCTCATATTTAGAAGCTAAAGTTTCATAAGAAAACATGGAACCCTCATTATCACCGATGATAACGAGGGTTCTTTTATAGGCCACCTTACATAAGGCTCCTTTAGTCTCCATACGCTATTTATTGTTTTCAGATGCCATCTTGTTGTATACAGCCACTGCCTGTTTTACATCTGTGACGCATTTTATGTTAAGATTTGATACATCAAATCCATCACCGACTTTTTTCTTCAGAACATCCATTACCTGACCTTGGTTCTTCTTCGGCAGAATCATTTTAGTATATCCCATCCTTAGGGCTTCGCTTACTATTTTTTCGCAGTTTTTAACTCCTCTAACCTCTCCTGTCAAACCGACTTCTCCTATGGCGATGACAGGATGCTCTGTTTGTATTCCCTTCATAGAAGATACCAAAGCCAGGACTACTGCCAAGTCCACACTGGTACTATCAACTTTAAGTCCACCCACTACATTTACATAGGCATCTTGCGTCATTACTGATAACCCCAACTTCTTCTGTATTACAGCTAAAAGCATACTCAGCCTCTGAGCATCGATACCTACCGAAGTCCTCCTTGGAAATCCCGCATTATTAAATGCAGTTAAGGCCTGAAGTTCCAAAAGCACCGGCCTGCTACCTTCATAAATTGCAGTTATTAGAGAGCCTTCTGCCATATTGGCGTGTTCTTCTAGAAAACTTGCAGATATATTTTCTATTTCTACTAAACCTTCTTCCATCATCTTGAAGGCACCTATTTCGCTAGTTGTTCCAAAACGATTCTTAAGTGCCCGTAATATTCGAAGCTCACTACTGCGCTCGCCTCCAAAGTGCAATACAGTATCCACCAAATGTTCTACAACCTTTGGGCCTGCAAGCTCTCCACTTTTAGTTACATGAGCCACTATAAAAGTTCCTATACCTTGGCCCTTCCCTAGGTGCATCAACCTGTTACCACAGTGCCTCACCTGCGACACGCTGCCTGGAGCAGCCTCCAAATCGCTGCTGTACAATGTCTGTATAGAATCTATTACTAAAAATACCGGTTCTATTTGATTGCATGCCTCTTCGATGTTTTCCAAATTAGTCTCGGATAAAATATACAGTTTATCAGATAAATCATCACATATTCTATCTGCCCTCAGTTTAATCTGCTCTTCTGATTCTTCCCCCGAAACATATAGCACCTTTCCGTAATTTTTAGCCATATAGTTTGAAATTTGAGCTATTATAGTAGATTTTCCGATACCAGGTTCACCTGAAATCAACGTCAAAGAACCGTTGACTATACCTCCACCAAGAACTCGATTAACTTCTCCGATGCCGCAATTCATCCTCTGATGCTGACTTCCTTTTACTTCCCTTAGTGGCTGAGGCACACCTCGTCTCGATCCGTCTTTAGGTGCAAGACCTCCCGACCTTTTATCTTCAATAATTTTCTCTTCTCTCATAGAATCCCATGCGCCACATATACATCTTCCTAGCCACCTAGGACTTTCGTAACCACAGGACTGACAAACAAATACCGATTTTCCTTTAGCCATGTTAATTTCCTTTCCGTAATACATTTATGGTACTACTTTTCCCCTATGCTGGCAAGGAAAATACATCGAGACTAGTCCTCGCTTTCCAACTAAACAGGCCCTTTCCAGTTACTACCCAGAAAGAGCCTATTGTTCTTGCGATTTTAGTATCTACAAACTGTTTCGATATGCCGACAAATTGCTTTGATATATCAACAAAGCTACTGCTGATCCGCCTCATGTTCGGCAATTATTTTATCTGCAATGTTCTTAGGAACCTCTTCATATCGTGCAAACTTCATTTCGAAAGTTCCTCGACCTTGAGTCATTGATCTTAAGCCTAGAGCATAGTCAAATAGCTCTGCCTGTGGCGCCTCTGCCACTAACTTCTGTCCACCTGACGCCGCAGGTTCCATTCCTAAAATCTTACCTCTCTTCTTATTCATATCACCCATGACATCACCCATGTATTCATCAGGTACATAAATTTCCATGTGCATAATAGGTTCTAGAAGGCAAGGATTTGCTTCTTTAATGCCTTTTTTGAACGCTAGAGAGGCGGCAATTTTAAAGGATACTTCGTTGGAATCCACATCGTGATAAGAACCATCATATAATACGGCCTTAATATTTACAACCTTGCAACCTGCTAGAGGGCCTTTTTCCATACTTTCAAGTAGTCCCTTTTCAACAGCTGGTACATAGTTCTTAGGAACGCTACCACCAAACAGCTCCTCACTAAATTCAAATTCCTTCTGAGAAGGTGAGAATCTAATGTGTACATCACCGTATTGTCCAGCTCCACCAGACTGTTTCTTGTGTTTACCCTGTACATCAGACGTTCCTTTAATAGTTTCCCTGTAAGCTATTTTCTGCGGTACAGTTTTCACGCTAACGCCGAACCTATCCTTTAGCTTAGCAATAATTATGCCTAGTTGAATATCACCCTGACCACCTAACAAAGTCTGATGAGTCTCTGGATTTCTTTCAACTACGAAAGACGGATCTTCTTCTCTAAGTTTAGCTAAACCGATGCTCATTTTTTCGTCATCAGCCTTATCCACCACATCAATTGCAATGTAATAAGTCGGTGAAGGGAAGTCTAACGGTAGATACCTTACCTCATCAGATTTGTCACATAAAGTGTCTCCCGATAAAGTGTGTTGTAATTTAGCCACTGCTACAATATCACCAGCTTCAGCATATTTTAATTCAAGCTGCTCTTTACCTCTCAAGAAAAATAATTTGCCTAATTTCTCAGTTTTACCTGTTCTTTCATTGAGCACCTCAGTGCTAGAATTGATTTTTCCAGTAACAACCTTCATTATGGAAATCTTGCCTACAAATGGGTCCACAATAGTCTTAAACACAAAAGCAGACATAGGAGCGTCAGTCACACAAAGCTTCTCTACAGGCTGATTATCCTTGTTAAATCCTGCATAAGGACCATGTTGCAAAGGAGTAGGTACATAAGCTAGCAATACGTCTAGTAACCCTTCAATACCATGGCCTAGCTGGAATGCAGAAGAGCAAACTGGAACAATTACACCCTCAGAAATGCCCTTTACCAAGCCAGCTCTTATTTCTTCATCTGTGAAGTTATCGCCATTGAAGTACTTCTCCATAAGGTCATCATCTGCCATAGCTATAGCCTCTTTCAACCCCTCATCTATATCTGCAGTCAAAGGCCAGCTAAAAGGAATCAAAGTTTCTCCAAACTTAGCCTTAAGTTCATCAAAAGTCTTATAGAAATCAAATTCGTCTTTATCTCTTTTATTAATAACAATAAACCTAGGAGTCTTATATCTTTCACAAGCCTTCCAAGCAGCCTCAGTTCCCACCTGTACACCAGCACCGGCATCTACTAGAATAACTGCTGCTTCAGCTGCACGAAGGGCCGCATTAACCTCTCCCACAAAGTCAAAATAACCAGGTGTATCTATAAAGTTAATTTTACTATCTTTCCACTCAATAGGTACTACAGAAGTATTGATAGAATATCCTTTCTCAATTTCCATCTTATCGTAGTCGGACACTGTATTTCCGTCCTCGACTTTTCCTAATTTGCCTATAGCTCCTGTAGCCAACAAAGCCGATTCCAAGAAGGTCGTCTTCCCACATCCTCCATGACCTAACAAAGCAACATTCCTAATAGTTTCACTTGTATAGCCTTTCATAATAACAAGACCTCCTATTTCTAAAAGTTGGCTATATTATAACAAATCAGCCACATTGACACAATAGGCATTTGTGAATAGTTAGACTATTTTTCTTTATGATAAATGCCATGCAATTTCCTATAAACCGGCTTCAACCTACCATATAAATCCTTATAAACTTGATCGTACAGCTCCTCATAAACAGCCTGCCTTACTGCATTAGGTTGAAAAGTCCTATCGTCATGCACCATTTGTTCCACAGCCTCTTCAAAAGATTTATAAACGCCTAATGCCACAAACATCGATATGGCAGAACCGATGGCAGTGCACTCATATTCCTTCCGCCTTATTACAGGCATGCCGAACATATCAGCCGTTATTTGACAAATTTCATCGCTTTGTGAACCACCGCCACCTATTAAAATTCTTTTTATTTTCTTGTTGGCCCGTTTTTCAATAAGATTCAACCCATCCATCAAAGCGAAGTTAACACCTTCAATTATCGCCCTATAAAGATGCATCCTCGTATGGACATCGGAAAAACCTACAATGGCACCCTTGGCTGTGGGCATAGTAATATTAGGTGTAAAATAAGGCTGTAGTATAAGTCCATCACAACCTGCCGGAACTTGAGCCAGCTGTCTGTTGAGCAAAGCCTCTACCGAAATACCTTCTTTCTCAGCCTGCGCCGTTTCCAAAGCTGCAAATTCTTTTTTAAACCAAGAAATGAGCCAGTATCCTCTGTAAATTTCACATTCCGGATTATATCTACCAGGAATTACAGCTGCATAAGGCGGAATAAACCTTTCAGGTCCTACGTATTGAGATGTCATTAGAGAAATAGTTGCTGCAGTTCCAAGACCTAAGGCTGCCTCATCCTCCTTGACACAACCAAGGCCCAAGATTTCACAAGCCTTGTCAGCCCCTGTACCTATGACTGGTAGGCCTTCATTAAGGCCGCTATCAGCGGACATTTGCTTTGTTACATGACCTAAAACTGTTCCCGTAGGCACAACTAAACACAGTTTTTCTTTTTCTATAGGAAATACAGGCCATGTAAGCTCTTTGGGGCTTTGCCATCTTCGTTCTTTGAAATTAAAAGGTATATGGCCAACCAAGCTGGCATCTACATCTACAAAGCGGCCTGTCATCTTATAAATCATATACCCACTGAGCATTAAAAATTTGTGGGTCTTCTTCCAAATGTCCGGTTGATTTTCCATAATCCAGTTGCAATGAGATTTTGCATATTGTACAGAAACAGTTTCTTCCATTCCCGACATCTTGAACAAAGCCTTCCGCTGAAGATCCAGTCTGGGGCCTTCGGAGGCTTTTCGCTTATCTAGCCATAAAATAGCTGTGCGCAAAGGTTTTCCATCTTCATCGACACATACACAAGTATCCCTTATGGTAGTAATAGAGACGGCTTCTATTTTTTCCCACGCCTTTGGATTTTCAGTCTTGCATCTCTTTGCTGCCTTGCAGATCATTTCATAGTAAAAATCTGCTTCTTGTTCTGCCCAGTCAATGCCAATTCTATAATAGGCAGGATCATGTTCTAGCTTTGCTTTGCTTAAAACCAAACCGCTGCTGTCTATTACCATGGCTCTCGTGCTCTGTGTTCCTATGTCAAATACTAAAACGGTCTTTGTACTATTGCGTTCTTTCATCTGTAGCCTCCTGGGAATCTACTGGCGATTTTGCTTTTGCTATGCTGTAAGCCCCAGACGGTTTATATAAGAAGCGCTTCTCATTTTCTTCTATGTCTAGTCCCAATGTTCCACCTGGGTTCATTATATTATTTGGATCAAAGTATTCTTTTAAAGCTCTTATAATACCGTACTCTCTCGCACCTAGCTGTCCCTCTAGCCAAGGTCCAAACATCTTTCCTATGCCATGGTGGTGGCTCATGGCAGCCCCAGATCTTTGTATAGCATCTAGAATGCTGCTATGGTATTTTTTAAAAGCTTCTGCATCTGTCATCTTTGTAATGAAAATAAAGTACAAGTTAGCACCCTGTGGATAGCAGTGCGACATGTGGGTAGTCACAATGGTATGCGGCAACTTGTGGCAAACTTCTCTCACAGAAGAATGAACATATTCCATATTCGACCAGTTTACAGTGCATTCTAGGGTGTCAGTCATTACACCAAAATCCAGTAGAGTGTCTCGCAAGTACGGATCTGTAAACCTGCCTTTTTCCCAGTTTTCTGTCACAAAGCCTGTCAGCGACATGGCGCCGTACTCTTTAGCTATTTTGCGGATTGCTTTCGCAACATTCTTGACATATCCTTCTTCTCCTTCGGAATAGCCTAGGAACAAACACCTTTCCATAGGCTTGTAGCCTTTTAGTTCCAACAAATTCCATAAGGGAGTTTCATCCACATTGTAAAGCCTCAACATTACATCAGTTTCTTCAGGGTCAGACATGCGAAAAACAGAAGCTAGTCCTGCCTCAGCTTGCATCATAGCCTTTGCTGCCTTCCTTGCCGTGTGCCAGTCTTTAAATATATACGAAAAACGCTTACGATTTTCAGGCATGTACCTAAATATTTTTAAAGTTACTTCTGTAAGAACTCCAAAAGCACCTTCACTTCCCATCATAATTTGATTTAGGTTAGGACCTGTAGCCTCTCTGGGATACTTACTTGTGGTGATTTCCCCAATGGGGGTTGCATATTTTTGCCCTAACACAATATCTGTTATACATCCGTAATAAGTAGAATTCTGCCCTGCTCCTCGAGTAACGACCCAACCACCTACAGAACTGTATTCAAAAGACTGCGGGAAGTGACCACAAGTGTAAGGCCTTTTGGCACCTAGCTTTGTTACTGCATTGTTAAGAAGCTCCTCAAGGGCTGGCCCTGACATGCCTGCCTGAACACAGACAGTTTGATCCTCTTCATTAAACGAAATTAACCTATTGAACCTTTTTCTCATGTCAAGGGAAATTCCTCCAAAAACAGGTTCCACACCTCTCGTTACACTGCTGCCACCGCCGTATACATAAACAGGTATGTGTTTTTCATTGGCCAGGTCGACAATTTGCTGGATTTCTTTAGATTCGGCCGGATATACAACCACGTCTGGTAACGAATCAATTCTTTTGTTTCTCATCCTAAGCTGGTCATAACCAGTCTTACCATAGGCCACTGCCAGCCTGTCATACCCATCAGTAGACACGTTGTCTTTTCCGACAATGTTTTTTAGTTGCTCTAGCACTGACATGTCTATGTTAGGTGGGTACTGACTTAAATCTACTGGTTCCAGCCCTAAATCTGTGCCGTAATCCTTAAAATCTTCATCTGTTAAATTAAGCCTCTCCTTAAGTACCTTGTAGAGGCCTTCCTTGGGATATTTGAAGTATTCAGGGTCACCCCATCTAAAAATAGATCTATAGCTATTGTCCGGTGCTACTTCATGAAACCAATTAGGTCTAAAATTCTTATAAGCTTTGTCCATGGTCCTCAACCACCTTTCTTTGACAATCTGCCGTTGTAACTATATCTACACCTGTACCACACACATTAGCTGCTACCACTTGGCCGAAATTAACGGGTGCCTCAAGGCAAATTTCATTAATTGCTGCTACAATATCATGTAATAATTCTTTTGATACTTCAGTCTCTGTTCGTACTGGAACTACCGGCCGCATTCCATTGGCTACAGCAACTGTAGTCGTTACGATTCGCTTAGGATCTGTAATTTCCGCCATAGCAAAGCCCTCGCCTTTTGGACATTTATTGCCTTGCACCACTAGAGTTTGCCCTTCCATCTTTATCTTTAGGCAACATCCGTTGGGACACATTAAGCAAGTTAGCACTTCTTCACCTTTTTCTCCTAAGTGAGAAGAAGTTTTAGCGCCTTTTTTCACCTCTTCATCATGCACTTTTGTCACCTGGACAGTTTCTTCACTTCCAAAATCACCCTTTCCCAGAGCCAACAAAGCAGACATTTTCCCAGTCTCATACCCATCTTTCGAAACGTGATCAACTAAATCGTAGACCATCTTTCCATTTCCGCACACAAAAACACCTTTTTTCTCTGTCATACACGTATTTTCATTACAGACTGGACCGTTGGTACTGGCATCTGTTGGTATTTCAAGGTCGTCAGCCAGCTCCTTTTCCGGAAGCAAACCAACTGATAAAATTAGACAATCACATTTGACAATTTCTACTTCATCAACTTCGCTTTCACGTTCCACTTCATGGACTTCGCTTTCGTCTAAGTACCCTAAACGTCCGCTTCCACATGCTCCTCTCACACTCCTGTCAGTGGAAACTATTTCAACAGCTTCAATACTTTCACTGCCAAGGATTCTTCTTACAGTTTTTCCCAAGTACAAAGGTATGTTGAAATCTTCTAAACACTGCTTAATGTTTCTTGGCAGCCCAGAAGGTTTACTCTGACTTTCATAAACACCTAAAACTTCCGCGCCTTCTAAAGTCAAACGCCTGGCCATTATCAAACCAATATCTCCACTGCCTAAAATAACCACCTTTTTCCCTGGTAACACTCCCATTAAATTCACCAAGTGTTGGGCCGTTCCTGCTGTTAACACCCCTTTAGGTCTAGTTCCATGAATATCCACTTGTTTGCTAGTTCTTTCCCTACACCCTGTAGCTAAAACCACAGTTTTTCCCGTAGCGGCAAACACACCTTCTTCATTGGTAAATTCTATTTGAAAGCTGCCATTGCTACCTCTAATTTCGTTAACAAAGCTTCCAACTTTAAGAGTCACCGGCGTTTCTTTCAATTTTTCTATCTGATAATGAGCATATTCAGGTCCTGTAAGACGCTTCCCATATTCTTCTAGGCCAAAGCCATCGTGAATGCATTGCTTTAAAATTCCTCCCAGCTTTGGTTCACGGTCCAAAAGTAAAACTCGTGCGCCTTCTTTACTGGCTCCTATGGCTGCTGAAATACCTGCAGGACCGCCTCCTACGACTACCACGTCCCATTTGTTATCTTCCATTTTCTCCACCTGCCTTCACAGCTACGTTCCAGCGTTTTAACTTAACCTAGCCTGGGTTTCCGGCTTTGTTCTTTAATCTTAAATGGTGCAATTTCTGTTCCCTGAGGGCCTTTGCAAACGTCTGTTACGTCTATTCCCAGTTCTTCACTTATTATTTCCATAATTAGCGGTAAGCAAAATCCTCCTTGGCACCTGCCCATGCCAGCGCGGACACGTCTTTTTACTGCATCTACTGTGTAAACCGGTAACGGTGAGCGCAAAGCATCTAGAATCTCTCCTTTACTTATGGATTCGCACCTACATACTATTTTCCCATAATCGCCATTTTCTTGTATAAGTTGATTGCGCTGCTCTAGAGACATTTCCCGAAGAACCTTTGTTTTTCTTCTATAAGGGTTGAAACTGCTGTTAACTTCAGGTTTCTCCCCTTGATTTTCTAAGATTTCCACTGCCATTTTCACCACATCTTCAGCCACTGCAGGCGCAGTAGTAAGTCCTGGCGATTGTATTCCGGCACAGTGAATCAGATTCTCTACCTGGCGTCCACATTCGATAATGTAATCCTCTTCAAAAGTTGGTGCCCGTACTCCGGCAAAATATGTGATTATATCTTTTTTTTCAAGAGAAGGAATAGCCTTTTTCTGCTTTGTTATTATGGCCTCGATGCGGCTTCTGTCAGTAGAAAAATCTTCTTTCTTCCACGTTTCCTCCGCATCTGGTCCAATTAAAAGGGTATCTGCCACTGTATGAATAATGCCTCCTCTCTTAGAATCGCCACCTTTATCACCTGACAGAACCG
>F241_Great_Cormorant__coassemble_578_pt1 | contig 24346 bp, 21 predicted proteins | sample F241_Great_Cormorant__metabat2_high_PE_004 | metagenome-assembled genome bin F241_Great_Cormorant
GGTCTTCCTGTAACCCTAACAGTAATCGAAAAATCTTTTCCTTGATAGCTACCCTCTACATTTACAAAACCTGGTTCATTAAGCTGTAAGTTCTGAAACATAGAAGGTTCCATCGGAATAGTAGCAACTTTTCCATCTGAATATATAACTTTCAGTGTCCCACCTGTTAAGTCAAGGGTTTCTCCTGTAGTAAATGACCTCTTAGTAGGCGGTGTTGCAACCTCAATTTTTGCAACAGCCTTAGCCTGAACAGTTATAGTTATTGAAGTCTTAACCTCAGGATTGCTTTTTAGCTGTATGGTGACGTTTTTCACACCTGGAGTTGCAGCATCAAAGCCTGTAATATCAACATCGGTAAGAGGAATTCTTTTCTGCGTTCCATCACTCATAGTTCCCATAATTACCAGTTGGTTCCAATCTGGCGTGCCTGAGCCAACAAAAATAGGTTTTATGCTCAAGTTGCCTTCATTCATTACCGTAATTGATTTAATAGAATTTGTTTCTGGCTGTGGCTGAGGTTTAGGCGTTGGAGCTTTGTAGCCTTCTAAAGGATCTACAAAATTCACATCGTATTCTATGGTTGCTGGAACGCCATTCTTCTCTATACCTGAAATTTTCACATGGTAGAGACCTTTGTAAAACGCTACTGATTTATCATTCATATCAAAGCCAAAGCCTTCGCCTAAGGCAGATACTTCCTTTCCCGGCTGTCTCAAGCCCTGACCTAACAAATGACTCAAGGTACTACTGCTATACTTTGTGCTGTACCCTGACTTGGTTACAGTAGTTCCTGTAGCCTTTTCAGTTACAGTTACTGTCAAATTAGGTGTTACCTTTATTGTCGTAGGATTGAAGTTAAACGTCCAAGCACCATCTTTCTTAGTCATTCCTCTGTTAGGGAAGTTCCCTGGTGCAGGAAAGGCATAAAGGTCACTTTCAAGTTTATAGTCCGAATCTTGTACTACCTGTCCTGCCAGTTGAATGCTCTTAAAGGTAAGCTTTCGTCCATCCTCTGCAGTTCTAGACACCGGTCCTGAAGAAGCTCCTACAGCCAACGACTTTCTTTCTGGCATAGTCAGCTGCGTTCTATGACCAATGATCATCTCTGGGCCAGCACCTTCATTAAACCAGTTTTCAATTACTCCTAGTACCTTCTCTTTATAATCTTTCTCTTTATGTACCTGAGCAGCAGCTAAAATAGTATGATGCTGCAGTGCATTTTTTGCATAATCATCATAAAACTGTTGAGGCATGTCTGCCGGTTTTTGAAAAGGCACCATCCCCTTACTAGGCGCAGTTGGGTTATGAGCAATTATTAAAGCTCCACCTATCTGCATAGCATATAGATGTTGAACCAAAGCCACGTTGGAAATATCTTGATCTGTTACCGTTACCATCTTAGGCACTCCTAGTGCTTCCCTGTAAAGGTCAAGTCTCTCTCCTACTGCCTGAACAAGGGTCTCATTTAACAAACTTCCTGCATAAGGCGCTGAAAAATGTTGTGGACTTTGATATAAGTCACCTGTAAACTCATCTACCTTACGCTGAGTAGCTTGATATCTGTTTTTAATTTCTTCTGCTGACAGATGTCCTCTTGCAACTGTTACTCCTGCTGTAGTTTCTACGTTAGCAATATCTGCTGCAGTTGATGCCACTGTACCTGTTGTGTCAGCAAAAGCCACTTGATTACTTCCATAACTCAAAGCACCTGACACCAACATCAATGAACTGATAAACACTGGCAAAGCTTTTTTCACTTTGTGTCTTATCATATAACCAATTCCCCCTTTTTACTATGATTCCCACTTTTTAGAGATTATATCAATTCTTTCCAGGAAATTCAACAAGCTTTCCTGATCCTGCTAATAAATTATTCTTACGACTACATATCCGCTATTACTACTACACATTCAGGGTAATTAGAAATTTTATACAAAAAATATAAAAAAACTGTTGACGGTCCTTCCTAATTGTGATAATATAATTCTTGCGTTAAGCGTTAGAAAAACTTTAAAAAAACGAGCACCATTAGCTCAGCTGGCAGAGCACCTGACTCTTAATCAGGGTGTCCACGGTTCGATCCCGTGATGGTGTACCAACAAGTAAACCCTTGGAATTTCAACAGTTCCAAGGGTTTTTGCTTTGTCCTTTCAAGGCGGGATTTCCACAAAAAAATATGGTATTTTAGGGTGATTTGGGGTGGTTTCGGTGGTACAGGTGGTGGTACAACCACTCCACTTACTGTTCTACTTTTTGCAATAAAATTGCCCTAGAAACATACGAAAAAACATACCATTTCTAGAGCTATTTTTACTACTTATTTTTTTCAAGCCAATGTTGAGCATAGCTACACGTCGCTTTAACCTTACCGCCTTTTTCGTAAACATAAAGAACAGCAGCCTCAACTAACTTTCCGGCAATTCCCTTACCAGCCATGCGCTGCTCCACCAAAGTATGGGTTATGTCGTAAAGGCCACCATCTAACTCCTCTAAAATAATTTCACCGTAACGCCCACCGTCATCGTCTTCCATGTACAGCCTTACTTCGCGTTTAATTTCATTCATAGTATTCTCCTTTTCAACCTCTATTTGTGGTAAGTCTCGCCTTTATTTATTTTAAATGCCCTGTAAATTTGCTCCAACAAAACAACCCTCATCATCTGGTGAGGAAAGGTCATTCTAGAAAAAGACAAGGCAAAGTCCGACCGTTTCAAAACCTCTTCATCAAGACCAGTACTCCCTCCAATAACAAAGCACAAATGGCTTTCGCCCATACCAGCCCATTTATCCACCTGCTTTGCCAATTCTTCAGAGGACAGAGCCTTTCCTTTTATTTCCAAAGTAATTACTAACATATTATCCTTTATATGCTTTAATATGTCAGCGGCTTCACCCTTCCTAACCAAGGCTTCCTCTTTCTCACCATCTCCTTTTGGCTTTGTTTCCTTAACCTCAATAATTTCCAAGTTACAATAGCCTCCCAGGCGCTTGCTATACTCCTTAATAGCGTCTACCCAGTATTTTTCCTTCAACTTGCCTACGGCTAGCACCGTTACTTTAATCATCAAACCTCCTAATTGGTTATGGCAAAAGACCATAGACCACCATGCTACCGCGTGGTAGTCTAAAAACTATTGGCCGCCCGCCTCCACTTTCCAGCTTAGACCTTATTTCCAGCCTAAGCCTGAGGACCAGCCGCTTCCATCTTTCCAAGCTACACCTTAAACAGCGGACTCGGCTGATCCCTGCGCAAAACACCTAACTTAAAATTCCAATCTTCATAAAGCCCCCGACTTTGTAACAGATTTTTCACCGTCAACAAAGCATGGTCCGGGCTGTTATTTTCCTTACTTATATGAGACAAAAGCACCTTAACAGGCCTTTCTTTTTCTTTCCTGGCCATATTTAAAGCAAAAATCGCCTCAGCACAATCTTCGTTGGACAAATGTCCAAACTTCCCCATAATCCTTCGTTTTAGCTGATAAGGGTAATTACCCATCAAGAGCATGCTCTCCTCGTAGTTAGCTTCCAGCGCCAAGAGGTCCACATCCCTTAGATGCGCCTCCATTTCAGCAGTTATCTGGCCAGTATCAGTTATAACCATAGCCTTTCTTCCATGTGACGAAAATACAAATCCAGTACCTTCTTGTGCGTCATGGGACAAAGCAAACACCGAGACACCAATACCTTCTACTTCTAGCTGTTCCTTAGGCTTTACCCTCACCCATCTATTTCGTTCCACCTTATCCTCTACCTTATCAAAGGTTCCCTCACTACAATAAATAGGTGCTTGTTCAGCGAACTTAGCAATTTTTCTTATACTCTTAATATGATCTGTGTGTTCGTGTGTTAGGAAAATACCCTTAACGTTCTGACCAGACAATCCAGCCATTTCTAAAGTCTCAATAATCCGCTTACCTGACACACCACAATCTAATATAAAGGCGTCTTTGCCTTTTTTTATGATATAACTGTTGCCTGAACTACCGCTGGCAACAGAAACAAACTCTAAACTCATACATTCTCCTTTTTGCCTATATGTATATTTTTTTACACCTAGTATAGTACATGTTAACATAATCAACGAAAGTTTTTCTATATTTGTCATAACTTCTTGAGTTCCTTTGGGGAATATAGGATAATAAGTATCATGGAGGGTAGCATATGACAATTCTTAGAATATATACGGACGGTGCATGTTCCGGTAATCAAAATAAAAACAATATAGGTGGCTGGGGGGCCATTTTAGAGTTCGGCAATCACAAGAAGGAGCTTTATGATTCCGCCATTGACACCACCAACAACATTATGGAAATGACCGCTGTAATCCAAGGATTAAAGGCATTAAACCGAAAAGTTGACAAGATACAGATTTTTTCTGACAGCGCCTATGTAGTCAACTGTATGCAACAAAAATGGCACATTAGCTGGCAGAAAAACGGCTGGAAGACAGCTTCTAAACAGCCTGTGGCCAACATTGATCTTTGGAAGGAGCTACTTCAGCTAATAGATCTTTATCAACCTGAGTTCTACAAGGTTAAGGGCCATGTCAACCTAAATCATCCAAGTGTTGATTTAAATAAACATTACGAGAAATTTCTCAGTCTTAATAAATGCCATTTCACCTTTGATGATTTTCATCACATTACCGAGATGAACAATCGTGCAGATGAGCTGGCAAACATAGCAATGGACGCCATCAGATAGGCGTCCATTGACTTTTACAAATTACATTATTTCAGCTGAATCTAGAACAACTGTAAAGGGTCCATCATTCACTAGAGAGACCTTCATATCTTCTCCAAAAATACCCGTCTGCACGTCCCCAATAGCCTCCTTGAACTTCCCTACTATGTGCTGGTAAAGTTCTTGAGCATGGTCAGGCTTTGCAGCATTGATAAAACTTGGCCTATTACCTTTTTTGCAGTCTGCATAAAGGGTAAATTGTGATATGACAAGGACTTTTCCTTCAACGTCTGCTAAAGACAGGTTAGTTTTTCCGTCGCCATCTTCAAAAATCCTCATTTTACAAGTTTTATCTACCATTTTATCTGCAATCTGCTTATTGTCATCGTGGCTGATGCCAACAAGAATCATAAAACCACGTTCTATTTGGCCAACAGTTTTCCCATCTATCTCAACTTTGCTTTCTAACACTCTTTGTATTACAAATTTCATAATTCTTTCCTTCTATTGTCTTTGTATAATGCTCGACATAGCGAATTTAGCTTTGTTACTTACACTATATTGATGTTTTTCTTAACGTTAGGGATAATTTCTGTAGCTGTAGCCTTTTCTATGTGCTGTTTCATTTGGCGCGGAGACTGCTCGTATTTAATCATGTTACCACTGCCACCAACGCAGCCACCAACACAGGCCATACCCTCGATAAAGTTATTAGGCAAAACACCTTTGCTTGCTCTAGCAAGGGCCTGTTTACATTCTGTAAGACCATCACAAGCAATTGGATTTAGTTGGAATTCATCTTCTCCAAGTTCCTTTAGCACCTGGCGCACCGCCTCTGTCAAGCCACCTGCCCTAGCAAAAATCCTGCCATAATACGACGCCTGATTCCACTCTGTTTCCTCTTGTTCTTGCAAAACTATTCCCTTACTATCGAACAAAGCCTGCAATTCTTCAAAGGTCAAAGCATAATCCACATACTTGGCAATTTCTGGCTTTCTCGCTTCTGCCTTCTTAGCAATGCAAGGACCTATAAACACAATTTTATACTCTGGATGTCCGCTTTTAATAAATCTAGCCAATTCTGCCATAGGCGAAAGGTTGTGCGACACATGTGGAACCATTTCCGGAAACTGAGTTTCAATTAGCTTTACAAAGGCGGGACAACAAGAGGATGTAAGAAAACCTTTTTCTACCAATTCGCGCCCCTCTTTGTGGGCAACCATATCAGCACCTAAAGCTACCTCTAACACGCTATAAAAACCCAATTTACGTATTCCTGTAATTACCTGGCCCAAATTAGCATATAAGAATTGACTTCCTATAGATGGTGCAACAATGGCAACTACCGGACTACCCCATGGTTTTTCGCTGTTTTTAATTAATTTAATAACGTCTACAATACTTGAAACGTCAACAGTAGCTCCAAAAGGACAATGGTAAACACAGGCACCACAATCCACACACTTAGTCTCATCTATAGACGCCTCACCACCTGGCGCCATGGAAATAGCATCGACTTTACACGCTCTTTCACAAGGCCTTTGGAAGTTGTGAATAGCAGAATAAGGACAGGCTTTAGCACAACGTCCACACTCCACACATTTGACTTTATTGATATGCGCCCTGTGGTCGCCATCTATTTCTATGGCATTTAATTTACAGTTTGACATACAGTTATGGGCAAGGCAGCCTCTGCATAAATCTGTTACAACATATCCTGCCTCCGGGCATTCATCACAGGCAATATCAATAACCTGGACAACATTTTTATTTTTCTTACTGCCACCTATGGCCAACCTAATCCTTTCAGCTATTACAGCTCTGTCTTTGTATATACAGCACCGCATTGACTGCTGGTTCTTGTCTACAACTTTGCTGGCTATTTCGTTGAATTCAGCAAAAGCGTCGTTGCCTTTCCATGTTTGAACAGCCACTTCTCTAAGAACTTTGTACTTCAATTCTTGAATCTGATTTTCAAATAGCTTCAAAGCCATCCCTCCTGTAATCGTTTGTTGTTGTGCTATAAACTAACTAAAACTTTCTCTTAGCATCACCAGTTGTAATACCATAGTGCATCACCAGTTGAATGCTTCCGTTCTTTCCTTCATACTTTTTATGCATCTATTTTAGCTTTGTTCAGCCCTTGACTATTCTCCATGAGAAACACGTCCATCCCCTGATATAGGAATAGCGTCTCCCGGTATAAAGTTTACATGTTTATGCAGCATCTGGAAGAAATCTTTGTTTCTCGCCATAATTTCCCTTATTTCTCTTCTAGGCTGACCAGCTAAAGTCTCCTGATCAGAGCCTATACCGATGGCCTTCATTCCCAGCTTGTCCGCTAAAAAAAGCGCCCTGTATTCATGATATGATTGGGTTACTATTACCAAGCTTTTTACCTTAAATATTTCCTTTGCCCTCACCATAGATTGTGAAGTATTAAATCCTGCATGATCACAGAAAATATCCTGGTCTGGTACACCATGTTTCTTAACATACGAAAGCATGGCGTGAATCTCATTATGTTCTTTCGTTCCATTATCTCCAGATAGAAGTATCTTCGGCGCAACTTTCGCCTTATACAAAGCAATGCCCGTATCTAGCCGCTGTTGTAGTATTGGCGTAGGTGTTTCTCTATCTTGAATCCCTGCACCTAAAACTAAAATGCATTGAGGCTTTATGTCCTGGGCCTCTTTCACAACCTTCTGGGGCAAGTCATTATCTTTAGTCATCGAATAGATTAACTGGTTTTGGCTGTATTTAGTCACGTAGTTGTTAATAGTCATCACAGTGATTCCAGCCGTCACCAACAAAGCCATCACCGACCAAAAAATATATAATAAAACTTTCTTTTTTCTTGTCATCTTCATCCCTATCCTATATGTCTAGACTGCGTTAATATTGTAACATATTTTTACATTTCTGTATACGAGCTATACCTACTAACATACCACAAATTAAAGCTTTTAGGCTTTTTTTGTTTTTTTCTAGTCATCTATATGTTATCATTAATTAAGCTAGAGTGCGATATCTAGCTTAGATATAGCAGATTTATCAAATACGTTGATATCTTATCACAATATATTAAGTATTGAAACTATCAACGGAAAATTTTTAACCTATGTCAATTTTAATCATTCAAGAAAATCAAATTAATTAAAGCGAGAAGCACATGGAAACACTAGAAATAACATCTAAGCACCCCTATAATGTAGTCATTGGCTCTGGGATAATCAAAGATACTGGAAAGCTTTTACGAGAAATAGCAAAGCCCTGTAAGGTCTGTATCATTACAGATAGCAACGTTAATGGTATATTTAGCCAAGTTGTTATCTCATCTCTTATTGAGGCAGGATTCCAAACTAGTAAAATACTTTTTCCAGCAGGAGAGCATTCTAAGAACATCAACACGTATACTCAGATTGTCACCGCTCTTACTGAAGAAAGAATGAATAGACAAGATATCATCATTGCCTTAGGAGGTGGCGTAGTTGGCGATGTGGCAGGTTTTGTTGCTGCTACATACATGAGAGGTATTCGATACGTCTATGTTCCCACTACTCCTCTAGCTGCCATCGATGGTTCCATAGGTGGCAAAACAGCACTTAACCTTCCTACTGGCAAGAATCTAATTGGTGCTTTTTGGCATCCTTCTTTAGTAATCTGTGACTATAACGCCTACTCTTCTCTGCCGGAATCAGTTATTATGGACGGTCTTGCAGAAGGCCTCAAAAGCGCTGTTATTTCAGATAGCAGTTTACTTCCACATATTGAAACAAGAGATTTTAAATACATATTATCAAGATGCCTATCTCTCAGAAAATCCTTTGTGGAGGCAGATCAGGAAGATACAGGCATCAGGCAGATGTTAGACTTTGGTCATACCATAGGTCACGCCATCGAACGATTAAGTTGCTACAACATCTCCCACGGCCAAGCCCTAGCTAAAGGAATGATTGCAGAAGCCAAAGGTGCATTTGCATTAGGCCTTACAAATCACGATATATCCGGTCAGCTAGAATATATATTAAAGGGACTAGGCTTTGATACAAGTCTTAATTACAGTCCACAACTAATATACGAGCATGCTCTAATAGATAAGAAAATTTGTCATAGCACTATATCTGTCATAGCGCCTATGACCATAGGAAAATGTACATTACAAAAGCTGCCCCTTGCTAATTTCCATCAATTTTTAGAGGCAAGCCTGGCATAATCTAAGGCTTATATTGCGGCTTATAGGACAAAAAGAGTTGGCAAAAATGGCTATAAACGTTGAGAAATCAACGTTTATAGCCATTTTATCTTTTTTGAAAGAAAATATGCATTAACAAAAAAGACCATCCGTAAGGATGGTCTTATCGTATAAACCTTTCAGCACCTCGTTTGTTCCAAACAATTCCCCCGGTGCTTTATGTTGATTTATACGCCCTCTTGTTATACTAAATCTAATCCCTTTGAAATAGAAGATACTTCTTCTAGCAAAGCTGTAAATACAGCATTCACTATCTCTTGGAGAACTGTGATGCTCTTCTCGCTTTCTTTAGACCGTACTTCTTTCTTTCCTTCATTCTTGGGTCTCTTGTTAAGAATCCAGCAGCCTTAAGTGCAGCTCTGTAAGCGTCTTTATCTGCCTGGCAAAGAGCTCTTGAGATACCATGTCTTAGAGCACCAGCCTGTCCAGTAAATCCACCGCCGTTTACTGTTGCGATAACGTCATACTGTCCTTCGCAACCAGCTACTGCGAAAGGTCTTCTTACCTCTCTCTTAACTAGTTCCATTCCGAAAAATTCTTCTAAGTCTTTCTTGTTTACAGTAATCTTGCCAGTTCCAGGGATAAGTCTAACTCTAGCAACTGAAGATTTTCTTCTGCCTGTTCCACGATATTGGATTTTTGCCATTGTCTTTTCCTCCCTTTCTCTAAACTTCCATTACCTCAGGTTTCTGAGCAGCATGAGCATGCTCTGGGCCTGCGTAAACTTTCAACTTCTTAAACATAGCTCTTCCTAGCTTACCATCAGGTAACATGCCTTTTACTGCGTGTCTGATGATTTCTTCTGGTTTCTTAGCCTGTAGCTGTTCGAAAGTAGTCTCTCTTAGACCACCTGGATATCCAGTATGTCTCTTGTAGATCTTCTCTTTTCTCTTCTTACCAGTAACCTGAATCTTCTCAGCGTTGATTACGATTACATAATCTCCACAGTCAACGTGTGGTGTGTAGATTGGCTTGTTCTTTCCTCTTAGTACAGATGCTACTTCAGATGCAAGTCTACCTAAAGTCTTGCCTTCAGCATCTACTACGTACCATTTGCGCTGAATTTCAGCTGGTTTTGCAATAAATGATTTCATTTTCTTCTTCCTTTCCTGCCTACTAGGATTACCTCGTTCAAAGCAATCTTGTTCAGCCCTGCCTACTAGAATCTTCCGATTGTGTTCAGCATAACTAAAAACTTTAGCTTGCAAGCCCGGACGTTACCATCCTACCTGCTGTTACCCACTGTAACTCGTACATTATACACTGGTATCAAAAATATTGCAATACTTTATTGCATGCATTCTTACTGCACCTTCTAGGGTTGTCAAACTCCAGGTTGGACAAATTCTAGAGTGGTCAAACTCCAGCTTGATCAAATTCAAATTTTGCCAAACACATGTGACAAAAAAAACAAACGCCTACAACCTACAATCCTTTCACGAGTCCTGCTCCAACATCCTAATTATATTCCGCAAAGTTAGGTTCCCTTACTAGAGGATATACCACTATTTTTTCTCCCTGCAAATCCACATTGCGGCCTCTTATTACACCGATATTAGGATTTTCGTAAGTCTTATAGTAATACAAGAAGTTTTCAGCATCCATACAACAAGTATAAAGAGTCCTCTCCATTCCATTTCCTGTATCAACTGCTCCGTCAACCACCTTAACTGAGTCTAAAATATGAAAGAACTGACACACAGGGTTTTCACCTTCCTTATTTCCATAATCTCCTCCGTGAGCAGCTACAAAAGCCGCCTTAACAAAGCGAGAAGTTGGCGAAAAGTCTCCGGGAAGTCCAAAAGCACCTAACCCCTGACCAAAGGCCTTCAAATGCACAGAATCCTTGAAATTGTTAGCTGGCTGTTTAGTCGATAGCCCCATAAAATTTGATATATGCTGCATATGAAACTTAAAGTCCGGATTGTTAGTTAAAACATCGAAAGGATTGTCATATATTTTAAGCCCCTCTTCAGTAGACTCAACCGTTACAGTCCTGTCTTTATCTGCTAAAATCCAGTGAAGCGGATTAATTCCAATGTCATTGCTGTAATTTATAGCTACTAGATTTAAATTTTCATACGCCTTTACTGCCTCATCTACACTTTCAAACTGCGCTAAAGTCCAAGTAATGATTTCATATGGAGTTACATTGTTTTTTCCCTTCTGCACCGCAGGCGGATACACTGCATATCCCGGAAAGTTAAGGCCTGCCATACCAAGACCTTTTTCATTAATAGCCTCCGCAAATAACGGTTGTTGGTCTGCCACAAAGGCCATACCCATCATAGCGTAGTGTTGCTTCATAGAAGCTTCCTCTTTAAAGGTCAACAAAGCATTTTCAGGAACTACGACTACTTGTTCTCCAAAGTGCCAATCTAAATCCAGGTTTCTTCCAAAATAAAAACCGTCTTTTCTAAAAGCAAGTCCTGTACACATAAGCTTCCTCCTTAATCAGTTACGCATTTTCATTGAGCTACTTTAATTTCTGTGCTAAACACCACTCTGCTAATGCCTTCCCTAGTCTATAGATACCATTACTTTCATCAGATCTTCGTCAGTAGGCTCGTTGGTCTGATCCATCATCTCTGCTTCAGCCCTGTAAGTTTTCATCATCTCCGCAAATATTTGATCATTAGTCGGTGGCGTATAGCTAATGGTATTTGCACCTGCATCTATAGTCTCTAAAATAGTCTCTTCTGTAGGCCCACCCGTTGCTATAATAGGAACCTTAGGGAATTTCTTCCTAATTTCCCTCACTACTTCTGGTGTCTTGCTGGCAGCAGATACGTTGAGTATTGATGCACCTGCATCTAACCTTGCTTGAATATCCACATTGCTGTTTAAGACAGTTACAATAATTGGAATATCAATAACCCTGCTAATCATATTGATAGAGTCGTTTTTCATAGGGCCGTTGACTACAACACCAAAAGCTCCATGAGCCTCTGCATCCCTTGCCATAAGCACAGACCTAACACCTGCTGTCGTTCCTCCCCCTACTCCGGCAAATACAGGAATAGATGAACTGTTAATGAGAGTTTGGGAGATGATCTGTTGCGGCGTAAAAGGATATACCGCAAGGACCGCATCGGCATTGCAGTTTCTGATTATAGCAATATCTGTGGAGAATAAAACAGACTTAATCCTCCTTCCAAGCACCACGATTCCCTTAGCCTTCCAAATGGCTTCTGGAATTTGCAAGCTATGAGCCCTTAAGGTTCCATTTATCCTAGGTATTTCGTATTCTGTCATGTTTATCTTCCCTTCTCAAAGTATTACCTTTCCAACTATCTTTTTTATTGACTAACCTTAGGTTATTCGTTTAAATTGTATTGGAAAGGAGAATGTATGAATAAATATCTATGTAAATTATTTATAAATAACTGGGAGCAGACGGGCGATCCTGCAGTTCGTAAAAAGTACGGCATAGTTGCAGGGATTTTCGGGCTTTGTTCTAACATCCTGCTTTTTGCAGCAAAGCTAATAGCCGGCCTTATCTCTGGTAGTATAGCCATAATCGGCGACAGTATCAACAACTTATCTGACAGCTTGTCTTCCCTTATAACCTTAGTAGGTTTCAAACTGGCATCTCTTCCAGAGGACGAGGACCACCCTTACGGCCATGCTCGTATTGAGTATGTTTCTGGAATAATAGTGTCGGTTCTCATAGTCGTAGTAGGAGTCGAGCTAGCAAAAAGTTCCATCGAAAAAACTATGAATCCTCAAGCCATTACCTCTTCCTGGTTGGTTATCTGTATTCTAGTAGGTTCTGTTCTAGTTAAACTTTATCAAGCTAGCTTTTACCGTTTTACTGGTAAACAGATTTCATCGCCTACTTTAATAGCTACAGGTGCAGATAGCAGAAACGACGTAGTTTCCACTACCGTAGTCCTGTTATCCATCTTCGTAGATAAATTCTTTCATGTTAATTTAGATGGTCCAATGGGCATATTGGTATCAGTGTTTATAATATACTCTGGCATTTCTCTCATAAAAGAAACCAGTAGTCCTCTTTTAGGAGAAAAGCCTGATCCTGCCTTAGTCACTAACATCTACAACATGATTCAGGAATATCCAGGAGTTCTGGGCATTCATGATTTAATTATCCACAACTACGGACCAGGTAAGATTTTTGGGTCCGTTCACATTGAAGTTGACTGTAAAAGCGACATGGTTGAAGCTCACGACTTAATTGATAATATCGAAAAAGATATTTCAAGCAAGCTAGCTATAGTTATGACAGCTCATATGGATCCAGTGGATTCTGATGACCCGTTGGTTGCTTTGTTATTGGAAAGAGCAAAGCAGCAAGCCCTTTACATTGAAGGAATCAGCGATGTCCACGACCTTCGAGTTGCCAAAGGAAGTTCTCACACTAATATAATTTTCGATGTAATTAGGACAGCAGAGTGTCCTTACTCCGAGAAGCAAGTAGTAGAGGCATTTAAGCCTATTACATACGGTTTAGATGGAACCTTCTACATCGTTATCAACTTCGACGGAGAGTACACCAACATCATTTAACAGCTCTCCATTGTAAATTGGAAAACAAACTGTTGCTGTAAACAACTGGCCTTCATCTCTGTAAATGAAACGTCCACCCATATCGTGGCAAATTCTTTCGCAGGTTTTAAGGCCTATTTTATTGCTCTCAACTTTTTTCGAGCTGGCCAAAATACTGTTTAGAAGCCTTACCACTATGGCACCGTCTTCGCAGCAGGCGCTAATGGCTACGTGGTATCTTCTGTCTCCATATTTTAAAATATTGGAGAACAGGTTGTCAAAAAGTCTTCTTATGCCTGAAATTTCCACCTTTATATTAACGGGATCAACGTTGTATTCAAAGTCAATGGTAAAGCCGTAATTTATCAGTTCTGCTGTGTGTTCGGTCAGTAGCTGTTGCAGCAGTATGCCTGCGTCAAAAGATTCCAGTTCCTTATCGTTTTCATGGCTTCCGAAAACCAGGAAGTACTGAAAAAGCTTGTCTGACAAGTCTTTTAGCTGGAAGGCTTTGTCCCTGCATGAGTCCACATACTTGTTTAGCTCTTCTTTAGTCGAATATTTTTCACCTTCTATGATGTCTAAATATCCTATTAACGATGTAAGCGGTGTTCTAATATCATGAGACATAGCTGTAATCAGCTGGGTATTAGCATCCCAGGCTTCTTTTTCGCTTCTAAGCTTCTCTAAAACAGTGTCCCTCATTGTATTAACACTTTCTGCCAGCTTACCGATTTCATCGTTATGCCTGCTTTGAATAGGGGCTTTTAAATCTCCATCTGTGATTTTCTGCACCTCTGCCGACAAGTTGATTATTCGTTTTAATTCACGACCGTTGTATATAAGCATAGTAGCTATAAACACGAAGGCACACAGCACTATTTTAAACACGGACATAATGCTGTGCCAATGTTCTTCCTTATATACATCAACATATACGTAGTATGGCCCATCAGCAAAGTTGACGATTCTGTTTCTCACGTCTGTTTTGAAAATGTTTCTGTCTATTTTGTCATCTTGGCTGATATTTTCTAAGTCTTTGTTAGTGTATTGCTGGATGGCTTTTCGTTGGTCGTTGGGAGTTAGGCCTTTATGCTTTGTTTTTTGGTCATGTTCTACTCTCCAACCACCGTCGAAAGCGCTTTGTTTGTTATCATAGACATATAAATAAGTGTATTTGTGATCGTCCAGCCAGCTTTGAAGCTGCTCTGAATCTGTGCCTTTCACATGTTTTTCTGCAATAAGCTCTTCCAGCCCCTTATAGGCCTGTCCTATGTTTTGGGAAACGGCTTTGTCGCTTAAATAGTTACTTTCGGCAAAGAAGTTTTCTGCTGCCGTTGCCACCATGTAAACGCCTAAAGTTAAGGTCAAAGCAAAGACAATAGCCAAGGACATCTTCACGTTTAAAGACATAAAGGGCCTGTGTTTAAATCTCATATGCACCTAGTCCACCTTGTAACCCTTTCCCCAAATTGTTTGAATCAATGTAGGGTGGTTAACGTCATCTTCCAGTTTGCGCCTTAAGTTCAGTATGTGTACCATAATGCTATTTCCAGCTGAAGGCGTGTATTCTCCACCCCAAACGCCTTCGTAAATTTCTTTATTTCCTACGATTTCTCCTTTATGCTTCATGAAGAAAAGTAAAATAGCAAATTCCTTTTCAGTTAGAGAAATATATCGGCCTTCTTTAATTACGCCGCGATTTTTTTCATCTACCAAAATATTGCCACCAATGGTAGGCTCTTTTCGCTTTGTTGTCTCGCCTTGATACTCCCTATATCTGCGAATTAAAGACTTTATCTTCATAAGAAGCTCTGTCTGGGAAAATGGCTTAACCAAGTAATCGTCGCCACCTTCGTTGTAGGCTTCAGCCTTGTCCTGTTCCTGTGACTTAGCAGTTAAAAACAGCACTGGAGCTTTAGTGATGCCACGTATTATTTTACAAGCCTCAACTCCAGTCAGGCCTGGCATCATTACGTCCATTATGATTAAGTCTATGGTTTTATCTTTCTTTACAAAATCAATGGCCTTTATTCCATCTTCTGCTTCTAAAACGCTGTAGCCTTCACTTCGTAAAAGTATATTGAGAACCTCTCTGATGTTAGGATCGTCATCTACAATTAAAATTTTATATGAATCCATATTTACCTCTATCTTTATGTTATTATTCGTCAAATTCAAACTATGTTAAGTGTAACATTTATATTATATCATATTTATGGTAAACTGTTGCCTATATCATCAAAAATCTATGTAAGGAGAACTAGAGAAATTATGAATCACCCTCAAGACAACCTAAGCCTCCCCGAGGCAAAAAATAAAAGCTTTTTAAAAAAGCTTCTTTCAAATACCTTATTATTTGTTTTTATAATACTTTTCGTAAAAGGCTTTTCCATGGTATTCGGCCAGGAAAACACCTTGGTAGGCGTTGCTGCTGTAATAGGTTTGCTAGTGTTTCTAACGGAAAACTTAATGGATAGGCCCTTCGCCAATGGCGCAAGGCTTTTTATGCTAAGTCAGTTCCTAGGTATAAGCGCTTTTTTGTCTAGCAATTATCCATATGCAGGCATTGGTTTTAACTTCCTTGCTTTGTTCGTTACAGGCTACGCATTGAGCTATAAGATGGACAAGGTGCTCATTATCCCCTTCGGTCTTCAATACTTATTCATGCTCTATACGCCTGTTTCGGCACAGCAACTGCCTATGCGACTATTGGCTTTAGGCTGCGGGATTATTTTGATTATGTTGGTGCAACTGCTGGTAAATAGAAATAAGCCTAGCCATCAGCCTCTTTTTGCCCATGTGCGCACCAATGACGACCACGTAACAAAGCTAAGACTGGCAAACAAAGAACTTACTCTCCACTACACGAGAGCTGCCTATGCTTTAAGAATCGGCATCGTTACTGCGGTTGCCGCCTTCTTGGTATTTTATTTCCAGATTCCCCAAGGTCGTTGGATAGTTTACACTGTTTTTTCCCTTACAGAGCTTTATTCGGAAAACTGCCTCTCTAGGTCGAAAGAAAGGCTGGAGGGTTCTATAATCGGTGTCCTTATTATAATTGTGTTGTTCTTCTTTATTAAAGACAACACTTTAAGGGGGCTTTTGGTTCTTGCGGGTGGATATATGGACACATTCACTAACAGCTACAGGCAGAAGATGATCTGTGTAACGATTTCTGTTGTGGCATCGATTTCTATAATAGAAGGTACGGCTATGACGGCAGTATACAGAATCGGCTGCGTTCTAGCGGGTATCGTTCTAGCTGTAATTGCGGATAAGTTGATTCTTCGACGAAGCCATAAGGAAATACTTTGAAATAAGCTGTAAGTTATTTTTTGTTAGTAGATGGATAGTGTCTTAGACGTAGAAATCTACAACTAAGCCACCTCGATTATCATATAAGATCGTAATGTATAGGGAAATTTTCACACAGTCTGATGAGGCAATGCAATCGTTTGGGAAGAATTGCACCGTCCTTCAAAATATATGTCGAGTTGGGACTAGTCACCAACTCGCTTTGTCCTATAAGCCTTGTTTATTCATTCAAGCTGTCATCTATAAACCCATCTCCATATCTAAGCTTTTCATAAATTTCTTGCTCAAGACGGATTTGTCGTAAACAATCCTCTACTAAATTATCTACTCTTCTATTTGGTCCTATAACTGATAGTATATCGCTTATACAAAAAGAGTGTAATAAAAACATCTTGTCTGCGGATTCCAAAGCTCTATTTAGATTAATGACCTCTTCATGTAACTTAATAAGATCTTCGGTTAATTCATTTACAGCATCGATTAATTCACCTGTAGCATTAACCACCTTATCTAGGCTACCGTAATTATGTTCTCCATAGGTATTTTTTCTTTCCATTGTTCTACTCCTTTTCACTTTGTATTTTAAATGCTTTCCCATAGTGGTCAATTAAATATTTTTATTATTCAACTTCCATCTTTTGATTTTTTGTTGACACTGCTCTAAGTCGTCTTTTAATTTTTGTATTGTATCTCCTCAATAATCTGTTATTACGTTCATTTTGAGGACGGTCCCCAGAAGAATATGAGTGTGTGAAATATACTAATATTCCATAGTAATTCTCTCTTTGTAGATTTTGGATTTTATAATTTAATTTTACAACGGAATCACTATGGATTCAATTTTTTACAAAGTGTCCAATTTCATTTTACAATCTACCCCTTAATTATGTTAAAGGCCCTAAAAAAGCCACTTATACTGTAACAGCGCATTGGCGTTACAATACAGTGGCCTTTTCTATTATTTTTATTGTTACATACCTTTACAGTTTACTTATTACAATCAAGGTCGTCCATTTTGATAGAGTCTAAGTTTTCGTAGTAGTAGCTTTGTTCAATTCCTTTAACGTAAACCTCTCGATCGTAAATGCGGTCCGTAAAAGCGCTTTTTAATAGGTGCTTTAACTCTAAATCCTTGACCGGACTTCTCTCCATAGCCATCAGGTATTCAACCTTATCAATTCGTTTCCAATTAATGACTTTTCCCACAGAGTCTTTGAACATACAGTCCAGCCACAGTCTCATGCTGCGGCCATTGCCTTCTCTAAAGGGATGAGCTATGTTCATTTCAACATACTTTTCGACAATTTCATCAAAGCTACTATGAGGCATTTTATCAATATTATTCAAAGCATCCGGAAGATATAAAACTGGCACAAATCGAAAACTTCCCCTGGCAATATTTACAGTTCTAATGGTTCCTGCAAAGTCATACAGTCCAGCAAAAAGGTACTGGTGAATTTTTGACAAACCCTCGAAAGTGCCTATTTCAAAGGTTCCAATCATGTTCTTATCAAAAAGTTCCAGTGCTCTTAATTTGCTAAGACGTTCTTCTTCTAAGGCAAACTGAGCACTATTTTTGATCCCTAATTTATTTTCTATTGCCATGAAACCGCCTTTCGTTGTAGCAAAGCGTACGTTATTACAACATTTCTCATTGGAACATTCACACTGGTGAAGAGTGAAGAGTGATGAGGGCGTCGAGGCCGAAGAAGTATCAGCCTTCTTTGATTGCACCTTATCCCTTCCTCAACGAACCAATCCCTCTAACGCACTGGATCACAAAGGTAGGTGCAAAAGAAAGCCCTATAACGATAAACACCTCAGTTAAAGTCAGCGGCGCATTTGTAAACGCAACCATCAAAGCAGGCACCATCATTACAGTAGCCAGCAACAAAGCACCTAACAGGAACGCTCCAATTGTGTACATATTCGTAAACAGACCTAGCTTAAAAATACTTACTTCTCCTCGGCAAGTAAACCCATGCCACAAACGTCCCAAACACAGGCAGGCAAAAGCCATAGTCATGGCAACATCAACTCCGCCGCCATATAAGCCTATGTAGAAACTTACAATAGTTGCAGCACCGATTAAAGAACCTTGCACAAGAATCTGCGTAACAGTTCTCTTATCTAAAATCGACTGGTTTCTAGGTCTAGGTTTGTCGTGAATTAGCGCTTCGTTAACAGGCTCCATGCTTATAGCAAGAGCTGGAAGCGAGTCAGTTACCAAATTTATAAATAGCAGGTGCACTGCAGAAAACGGCGTAGGAAGGGCCATCAAAGCAGTGTACAGCACCACTAAAATTCCAGCCGTGTTACCAGAAAGCAAGAACTTAATAGCATTCTTTATATTGGCATAGATATTTCTACCATTAAGCACAGACTTGACAATGGTCGCAAAATTATCATCAGTTAAAATCATAGATGCCGCATCCTTAGAAACTTCAGTTCCAGTAATTCCCATAGCCACACCTACATCGGCATTTTTCAAAGCAGGAGCATCGTTGACGCCATCACCTGTCATGGCAACTATATTGCCCTTCTTTTGCCAAGCCTGAACTATCCTAATTTTATTGGAAGGAGATACTCTCGCATATACGCTGATTTCCTCTAGTTTTTCCATTAGTTCATCTTCAGATAAATTATCTAACTCAACACCGGTCAAAGCCAGGTCCCCGTCCTTCATAATGCCGATTTTTCTCGCAATAGCAGAAGCCGTAATCTTATGGTCTCCCGTAATCATAATCGGCTTAATTCCAGCTTCTATACATTCCTTTACAGCCTGAGCAGATTCTTCTCTAGGCGGATCCATCTCAGCCATAATGCCTAGGAACTCTACATCGTACTCATCTTCAAAAGTCAGCTCGTCATCTTCCATAACCTTAGAAGCAAAGCCTAAAACCCTCAGTCCCTCGTTGGACCACTGGAAGTTCTTGTCCATAATAAGCTTTTTTTCTTCCTCAGTTAGGGAGTTGCAGCGGTCTAAAATCACATCGAGGGCGCCTTTTGTAAACAAGACTGCTTTGCCGTCAATATAGTGCAAAGTAGTCATCAGCTTTCTGTCTGAATCAAAAGCCAGCTCCCCTGACCTAGGATAATTTTCCATAACCTGGTAGTAATCGTCGTAAGCCGTCTTATAACTTGCCACCAAAGCAGTTTCTGTAGGATCGCCCACTAGCTGTCCATCAATTTCCTTAGTGTCATTACATAAGATCGAAGCAACCCTCATAGCCCTTAGATTTTCTTCCTTCAAGTAGAAAAGATCCTCTACAGTCATTTTATTCTGTGTTAGCGTACCAGTTTTATCAGAGCATATAATCGATACGCAGCCAAGGCCTTCCACCGCATTTAACTCTTTAATAATGGCATTTTCATGGGCCATCCTAGAAGTTCCAATGGCAAGGGAAATAGTGATAATGGACGATAGGGCCTCCGGTATAGCCGCCACAGCCAAGGCAACTGCAAACAACAAAGACTCACTTAAATCCATACCTCTATAGACGTTCAAAGCAAATACTACCGCGCAAATAGCTATAATTCCTATGGATAGTTTTTTACTGAAGTTATTCATAGTTTCCTGAAGCGGAGTAGTCTTGTCCTGAACCTGATTCATCAGCTCTGCAATCTTACCTAGCTGGCTATCGCTTCCTACGGCCACAATCAGAACGGTGGCTCTTCCATAAGTTACTTGAGATCCGGAGAACACCATGTTTTTCTGATCTCCTAAAGCAACATTTTCCTCAGGGATAACCTCTTCTGTTTTTTCTACAGCCTCAGACTCTCCAGTCAAAGCACTTTCATTAACGCGCAAAGAGTAGTTGTGAATAATTCGCCCATCTGCAGGCACCATGTCTCCTGCTTCTAACAAAGCAATATCCCCAACTACAATATCCGATGCTGCAATCTCCACTGTCTGTCCATCTCTAATGACCTTTGCCGTTGGCGCCGACAGTTTTTTCAAGCTATCCAGGGATTTTTCTGCTTTGATGTACTGAACAGTTCCCAAAATGGCATTTAAAATCAAAACTGCCAAAATTACAATGGCGCTTTCTTCGTTGCCAGTGGCCAAAGAGATAATTGCAGCTAAAATCAAAATAACTACCAAAAGGTCCTTAAACTGCTCTAGAAAAATTCTGGTAAGACCCTTCCTTTTCTTTTCATTAAGCTGATTAGCTCCAAATTTTTCTCGATTTTCTGTTACCTCGCTGGCTTTTAAACCATGTTCATTTGCCCCTAGCTGTTTCATCAGCTGGTCTATTTCTTGGTTGTAAAACATAATTCCTCCATTTTATACAAATAAACAAAGCTAACAGCCGGTTGCAACTATTAGCTTTGTTTGGTCTTTATCGCTTAACTTCTTCAAATCTCTTAACCTTACCTGTAGAAGTCTTTATCATCGGCACATCTGTCAGCTTAATTCTGAGAATGTGCTTATATTCTGGCAAGCTGCTGTTTATCTTATCGATTGCCTTGTGAACTACCTTGCTAATTTCTTCATGGGTACCGGCCATGTAAACTTGTTCCATAACCTCTTTATTGTATACCACTTTGCAAGAGACTACAAGATTATTAGCATCTTCTGGCTCAGCCGTTTTAGGTTCTCCGTAAACCATTACCTCATCGACGAAATCAAGGTGTTCCATTAGGGATTCCAGCTCTTCTGGATAGACGTTTTTGCCGTTTTTTAGCACAATTACATTTTTCTCACGGCCTCGAATAAATATGAAACCGTCTTTGTCAATAGAAGCTAAGTCTCCCGTATAAAGCCAGCCGTCTTTTAAGGCTTTAGCAGTATCCTCGGGGTTTTCAAAATAGCCGCCCATAATATTCGGTCCCCTTGCAATCAGCTGACCTACACCCTCTTCATTAACATCGATCAATTTAATCTCTACAGAAGGCATTGCCTTCCCCACTGAACCCATGCGCATAATCTCAGGAGTTTCTGCAGATAAAATAGGAGCAGATTCAGTGAGGCCATAACCCTGAACCGTCGTTATACCAATGTCGTTTAAACCTTGCAGCGCCTTAGGATCAACGGCAGAAGCTCCAGTAATAATAAAGGTCAAATTGCCACCAAGTTTAGCAATGACATCCTTAAAAATCAGACGCCTTCTATCGATTCCCACTTTCAACAAAGCTTTCGATGCAATAAGCCCCTTGGCAAATGCCTTTTCCTTACCTTCCTTCTTAATACCCAGTAGAATCTTCTTGTACATAGATTCCACCAGAAGCGGCACTCCAACAAAAATGTTCACCTTGTATTCCACCAAGTTTTTCTGTATGTATTTAATGCCATCGCAGTAAGTTGTTGCAACCCCCGCCCAGAGCATTACCACCTGACCAGTAGAGCCAAAAGTGTGGTGATAAGGCAAGAAAGCCATGCTCACCTGTCCAGCCGTAAACGGCTCTGTAGTAATGGCATCATAGGCATTTATCAATATATTCTTCTGACTTAATAAAACAGCCTTTGACTGAGACGTAGTTCCTGATGTAAATAAGATTACCGAATGTTTGTCAGGATCTATATCTGGAAGGTCTAGCTGCTTGCCGTCATCCATAGCCTTAATTCCCTCTTCCACTAGAGACATCACCTGATTCATGAAAGTAGGCGCTGCCGCTACACCTTCAGACTTAAGAGCCTCTAGAAGCTCTTTGCTTTCTTCATCTAAAAACAAAGCATGACTGTAGCTTCTCTTAAAAGAACTAGCTCCCTCTCCTGCCTTTAAAGCCTTATCCAAGGGAACAATAACGCCTCCCGCATATAAAGTGGCAAAGTAAACCAGCATCCAAGGGTAACTGTTTTTTCCTATTACTGCTATTGGATGTTCCAAATAATCTCGTTCTTTCAGAATAAGAGCCAAAGCCCTAACGTCTCGTCTAAAATCTTCAAATGTTACAACCTTATATGTATTCTTGTTTTCTTTAATAACAAAAGCTTGTCGCTCTTTATGCTTGTCGCCTATATGTTCCACCAAGGCTCTGAAGTTTTCCTGATACTGGTGAAGTCCTTCATATTTTCTTGGTAAGTTCCTAGTTATGTTCTTTTTAAAAAGGTTCATCTACTTAGCCTCCTTTTCTCCAATACGCTAGCCTTACGGCATTTCCCGCTTCCTTTTACTATACAAAATTGCGGTGGCCCTGTCAAATGAAGCAACTTTTATATATTACCCACCTTCTTTTCCACTTTTTCACTTGTCTTTCAAAATTTTAGTGATATAATAATAAATGATGTGCCTCCGTAGCTCAGGGGATAGAGCGTCGGTTTCCTAAACCGTGCGTCGGATGTTCGAATCATCTCGGGGGTGCCAACTATAAAACCCTTGGAATTACAACAGTTCCAAGGGTTTTTCTTTTGCCTTTTTAGGTGGGATTTACGCCGAAAATACGGGATTTTAGGGTAATTTGGTAGTACACATAGTGGTACAGTTGCACCACTTGTTGCACCAAATCTCAAATCTATATAAATTGGTCCACCTACCTATACACAGTCGCCTACTGCAGCATCACCTTATCCATGCGCTTCCTTTCCTTCACCATCGTTACTGTCAGTACTAAGGCAGGAATGATAGCCAGCAGCTTTATGATATTGCTGACCATTATAAAAGTTTCATTGTTTTCCAAAAAAGGAGGAGGCGTCTCTATACTGTTATTGATAATGTGAATAATAACAGGAAACCAGAAATTCTCAGTTGCAAGATACACAAAGCCTATGACTACACCGATCAAGGTTGCATAAACAGCTTGAATTACATTTACATGCCATATACCAAAGTACACAGATGTTATAACGACCACAAGCCCACCGGATAAGTACCGGCTTAGCGCCGAAAACATAACGCCTCTAAAGATCATTTCCTCAACTATAGGCCCAAAAATAGCAACTGACATGAGCATCCAAAAATATCCAAATGCGCCATGTGCCTGACCAAACAAATTTTCAAATTCCTCCATTCCATCCGAAAACAGCTTTACCTCACCTAAAAGCCCATCTACCGCTATGGTCCACACCATAGACATACCAGATATACCAAAAGCTATAACTGTTGTCTTTACAATATTTACACCTCTCATAGGAACGCTATCCCTAATCTTACCTAGTTCTAAGTCTTCCCTTCTGAGCTTCACCACTAACGGCGTCAAAGCAGTAACCAGCAAAAGACAAAAAACTGCATCCAGCAGATATTCATCCTCTAAAACAATCTTTCCCATAGTCCCTGGCAAAAATTTCGCCCAATTAGCATCATACCAGCCATAAAGCCACAATTCATTGAGCACAATATATACCAGCGGCAGTAAAAGCCCAATGATTAAATAAATAAGGTCTGTCTTTTTCTTAAGTCCATTCATTTCGCTACCTTTCCTTTAAAAATTACATGTTTTTGCAATAAAATTATAGTAAAATATATCTTAAAGTCCATAACGGAGGTGGTTTTGTGAAAAAAGGACCCTTTCTAGTCCTTGGTTGCTATCTAATTTGGGGCGTTTGTCCCGTATATTGGAAACTTTTCCAATCAGTAGATCCAACCTTTCTTTTATTAAATAGAATTATATGGTCGTTAATTACTTGTATAATAATTTTACTTG
>F241_Great_Cormorant__coassemble_579_pt1 | contig 24324 bp, 16 predicted proteins | sample F241_Great_Cormorant__metabat2_high_PE_004 | metagenome-assembled genome bin F241_Great_Cormorant
GTCATAGACGTATAGCTTACTTTTGGCCATTTTTCTCTTATGAATCCGTCAAAAGACTTTTCTGTAAAGGCGGCGGTGATTTCTCTTGCTCTATCAGGTCTGAAATTGAACATAACCATTACGTCATCTTCTTCTACCTTAGTATCGGCAAATTTACCACCTATAACTGTTGGCTTTACGAATTCGTCGTCTTCACCGTTGCCATAAGCTAAATCTATGGCTTCTGTGGCAGTTTCAGCCATTCTACCTTCGTGTAAAACCATTGCGTTATATGCTTGTGCCACTCTATCAAAACGTTTGTCTCGGTCCATGGCATAGTATCTACCGCAAATTGTACCTATGGTTCCTATTCCTAATTGTTCTATATGTTCTTCAAGTTTAAGAATGTACTCTTTTGCACATCTAGGAGGTACATCACGACCGTCTAAGAAACAGTGGACGACAACTTCCTTCACACCTTTAGCCTTGGCCAGGTTCATAAGACCTAGAAGGTGATCTATATGGCTGTGAACTCCTCCATCTGATAAAAGCCCTAAGAAATGCACTTTTGACTTGTTTTTGACAGCTTTTTCAAAGGCCTTGGAAAGGGCAGGGTTATTGGCGATTGTACCATCTTCAATAGATTTAGAAATTCTGCTAAGCTCCTGGTACACAATACGTCCAGCACCAATATTTAAGTGCCCTACTTCTGAATTTCCCATTTGCCCTTGAGGTAATCCTACTTGCTCACCGCTAGCGTGCAAGGTGGTCATAGGACGACTTTTCATCAACATATCTATGTATGGCGTCTTTGCCGTTGAGATGGCATTGGTATTACTTGGCGCAGCCAGCCCAAAGCCATCTAAAATCATCAACATCATCGGTTTCTTACTCATAAAAACACCTCTTTCTTACCTTTGTTTTAATAATACCACATTTTTGTTATAATGGTTACATGAATCAATATAAAAGAACGGAGAGTATAGAAAATGGCTTTGACGAGGGAACAGACACTAGCAATTGACATGAGGGAAGAAAACCTATTGGTTTCCGCCGGTGCAGGCTCTGGAAAAACCTTTGTAATGGTAGAAAGAATCAAGAAATTAATAACAGAGGAGCAGGTATCAGTAGATGATATTTTAGTAGTTACTTTTACTAACGCCAGTGCTGCAGAGATGAAAGAAAGAATAGGTCGGGCCATCACAAAGTCCATGGCAGAAATCCCAGAACAAAGCGGATTCTTGCAGGAACAGCTAATAGGTTTAAAAGAAGCCCACATAAGCACCTTCCATGCCTTTGCCCAAAGGGTAATTAAGAAGTTCTACTATTTGATCGGTATTGAGCCATCGCTGAAAGTATGTGACGAAACTCAGGCTGTTTTGCTCCTTGAACAGGTAATAGACGATATAATCGAAGAATGGCTAGGAGATGACCATCGAGAGGAAATGACTATCTTCCTTAATTGCTACAGCGACGAACGCAGCTTTCAGCAACTGAAACAAAACCTCATAAAAGGATATAACAACCTGAGAACCATGCCGGACCCCATAGGCTGGTTGCAGCAACAGCAAATGGAAATCGCTTCCTTTTCTGAAAGGTGGAGAGAGCATCCGGCTATGCGGTGGCTTTTGGAATACGTTAAAGAGCAACTAAGAGAGGCTTGTTACTACATGCAATTAGCCTATGACATAACTGTAGAATCAGGAGTAACTTCCATAGCTTTAAAGCTAGAAGATGAGGTGAATGGCTGCTGTGACCTGGCAGATGAAAACATAGAGTCCCTTGAAGAAATTGAAGAGCTGCTCAATGAAATGCCACAAAATGCCAGACTAGTAAGTAACAAAGCAGAGAAAGAAATTTGGGCTACAATCAAAGACCAAGTAGGGGAATATCGTAAGAAATCCGTAGAAATAATTAAAAACATCAAAAGCCAGTTCTTTGCCGCCACCTTAGCAGAACAAATTGAAGAGGAGCAAGCTAACTTACCGAAAGTAGAAACTCTCGTAAAGCTGTTACAAGCTATAGACCAGCAATATTTTGCAGCAAAGCAAGAATTAGGCGTCATGGACTTTGGCGACATGGAGCATCTTGCCATCGCAATATTAAAACATGAAGAAGCCTCACAATACTATAAAAATAAATTCAAACATATTTTCGTAGACGAATTTCAAGACACCAACCCTGTTCAGGAAGAACTAATTCAGTTAATAAGAAGAGATAATAACACTTTTTTAGTGGGAGATATCAAACAATGCATCTATCAGTTCCGTCTAGCAGATCCTTCTATTTTCCAAAGACGACAAAATTCATACAGGCAGGTTGACTCTAATGAGGTTGAGATAGGAGCAGCTGATGAAAGACTGCAGCAAGACAATGGAGTGGTCATCAATTTAAATGCCAACTTTAGAAGCAAAGCACCTATAATAGATTTCGTAAATGGAATCTTTGACGGCCCTATGAAGGAGTTTGATGAAAATGCAAAGCTTATACCATTCAGCACCTGTCCAGAACAATGTGCACACGTTCCAGTAATATTAGATGTAGATAAATCATCTATTGACCAAATAGTGGAAGATGCAGCCTTAGAAGGTGCAGATGATGAGTATTTAGATGAACTTGTAACAGTTGAAAAGGAGGCTATGGCCACAGCAAAGCTAATAAAATCAATTATAGGTCAGCCTATAAGCGTCGGAGAAGGAGAGGAACAAATAGTTCGACCAATAGACTATAGAGACATTGTAATTCTTATGAGAAGTATCAAGGCCAGCGGTTCAGTTTATGGAACTGTCTTTAAAAAAGCGGGGATACCTATGTTTGTACAGGAAGAAGAAGGCTATTTCAATGCTTATGAAGTTGCTATCATGATAGATCTACTGTCCTACCTAGACAACAATAGACGAGACAAAGAGTTAATTAGCGTTTTACATTCACCACTATTTGATTTTTCCAGTGAGCAGCTGGCACAAATTAGAATTATGCATAAAGAATCTTCTTTCTACAAGGCTTTTATGCATTGTGTAGACATTTATCAAGAAATCTTGAATAGCGAAGATCCTACAGCCATAGCTTCAGACTACAGCAGATCTCAGATGCAGTTAATAATCAGAGTCGGAAAGGCTCATGATGATTTGAAAAAATGGAGGGCCAAGGCGAAGGTTCAAAGACTGGATCAAGTTATCTGGGATATTATGGTTGAAAGTGGTTACTACTTGGCCATTGGCGCAATGCCCCTAGGAATTCAAAGACAAGGCAACCTGAGAATGCTCCTTGAATTTGCAGGAACTTTTCAGACAAATCAAAGAGGAGGACTCTTTGAATTTGTCACCTACATTAAGGCACTTACAGAAAAGAAAATAGACAGAGGGCCTGCTTCTTTAATAGGAGAAGGAGATAACGTAGTAAGGCTTATGACTATTCATAAGAGTAAAGGATTAGAGTTTCCTGTAGTTATTTTATCTGGAATGCAAAAAGCCCTTCAATACAGTAGGAATGACAGTTTCTTTACTATTGAAAAGAACATAGGACTAGGGTTAATGCACTCAGGAGGCTTAGATTATTGGAAGAGAAGGTCTCTAATTCAGAGAATTGCAGTAGCAAAGAAACGAAGAGATGAAGAGGCTGAAAACTGGAGAGTATTATATGTAGCTATGACCAGAGCTAAAGACAGGCTCTACATGATGAACTTAGTGTACAATCAGGACAAACATAAACAAGCTCTAGAACTAGGCTTATATGATGAAAAAAGCTTTAATAACATGTTAATTGCTTCACCTGTTAGAAGAGTGGATTTTGTTCTAGAACCTGAAGATTTAGTGGGAGCTATAGGGCCATCAGGAAAACCTATGACCTTTGAAGAGGCTATTTGCAAAGGAGTCTGGAGGGACGAAGCTGATGAAAGTTTAAAAACGGCTATCTTAGAAAGACTTAATTTTTCCTATGAAAACCAGGAGAGCACATCAAGACGCTTCAAATACACCGTATCCCAATTAAACAAAGCCAGGCCCCTAAGTGAAAAGGATAACTATGAAGTACGAGAAGCTTTGTCCTATGTTCCTAAGTTCCTGCGAGGTGACCAGCAACTTACAGCCGCTGAAAAAGGTACTGTTTTCCATCGTTTCATGTATCTCCTAGACTTTCAGCAAATAAAAGATGGCAATAACTGCAAGGTGCAGCTTGATAGCTTTGTTGAAAAAGGCCTTATGACAGCTGCAGAAGCAAAGGAAATCAACTGTAAGCAAGCAGATAACTTCTTTAAAACTAAGGTTGGTCAAGAAATTCTCACAAGCAAAGCCGGCAAACTGTTGAAAGAGCAGCCATTTACTGTCGCTATGAAGCTAGACGGTGACCAAGTACTGGTACAGGGAATTATAGACGGCTGTTTGGTCGACGGTGAAAAAGTCATCCTTTGGGATTATAAGACTAATTTCATCGATTCTTCCAAAACCATGGAAGAACTTGCTGACTACTTTGGAAATATGTACATGGCTCAAATGGGAATATATGCCAAGGCCTTAGAAGCAGCCCTTCATTTAAAAGTAGAAAAAGCATATTTATACATGACTAAATTAGGTAAATTACTAGAAATAGACTTGACAAAGCCACAAACTTGGAAGATAATATAAATAATTAATTGAGATTAAGAAAATATATAAAATGTAATTGTGATGTGAGCAATATATGAAGTAGAAGGAGAAGAAGAGGTGGCAAACAAGGAAAAAGAATTGCTGGAAGCAATTGAGAGAAAGCCGACTATTACCAATGATGAGCTGGCTAAAGAATTAGGCCTTGCAAAGACTTCTGTAGCAGTGTATGTGTCACGCCTTCTCAAAGAAGGGCGCATACGGAAGCTGGGATACGAAGTTGTTGACAAGAGGAAATCCACCGTAATTGGAGCTGTTAATAAAGACGTGGGTGGGGTGTCCTTTGCACCTCTTCGAAAGCAAGATTCCAATCCAGGGAAAGTGCGAGTTTCTGTAGGTGGAGTCGGTATGAACATGGCTAGTAACCTGGCTTTGATGGGAGGAACACCACGATTTATCACAGCCTATGGCGAGGACGAGTTTACCGACATGTTTATAAACCATTGTCATAAACTTGATATCGATATTTCATGTAGTAAATCTGTAGCCGATGCTCATAATGCCACATATATTTATATTGGCGATGAGTATGGAGATATGGCTATGGCTATGTCCGATATGGAAATTGTCAAGGAAATAGATGTAGCCTTAGTGTCTTCAATGATGGACGTTATTAACGACAGTCAGGTAGTTGCACTTGACACCAACCTATCTAGAGATGTGATTCAGTACGTTCTCGAAAATTGTCAAAGACCGGTGTTCATAGATCCTGTCTCTACGACTAAGGCTGAAAAACTAGAGGGATTGCTAGGCCATGTGCATACTATCAAGCCTAACATACTTGAGGCAGAAGTCCTTACAGGAATGAAAATTCGTGAAGAAAAGGATGTGTATAAGGCAGCCGAAACCATTGTAGAACAGGGCGTGCAACAAGTCTATATCGGCATGGGGGCCTCTGGTATCGTATGTTGTAGTCAAAGAGATGGAATTAAAGAAATCAAACCTATAGAAGTAGACGTTGTAAATGCTACAGGTGGCGGAGATGCTTTTATGGCAGGAATTATGTCAGGCTATATGCTGGGGTTTGGTCTTGAAGATTCAGCAATGTTAGGTGCCGGAGCCAGCGCCATTGCTATAGGTGCAGAAAGCACAATAAATTATCAATTGTCATTGGAAAAAGCCGCTGAAATATCTGGCTTATCATTGGAGGGAATTCATTATGAATAAGTATTTGTCATTATCAAAAGAAGTAGAACTAGCATTAAAGGAAGGCAGACCTGTAGTTGCTTTAGAGTCTACTATAATTTCTCATGGCATGCCTTATCCTCAAAATGTTGAAACTGCCCTTAAAGTAGAAGAAATTGTAAAAAGTTATGGAGCTGTTCCAGCTACAATAGCCATAATGGACGGTAAGCTTAAATGTGGTCTTACTGCAGAAGAAATCGATTTCTTGGGCAGAGAGGGAGAGAAAGTAGTTAAATGCTCAAGGCGTGACATTCCTGTAGCCTTATCAAAGAAACTTGTAGGTGCTACAACTGTTGCAACTACGATGATGATTGCTAACATGGCTGGAATTTCAGTGTTTGCAACAGGAGGAATCGGCGGCGTTCATAGAGGGGCAGAGACAACTATGGACATTTCAGCGGACCTTGAAGAGCTAAGCCAAACACCTGTAATGGTAGTATGTGCAGGTGCTAAAGCTATTTTAGACATAGGATTAACTCTTGAATATTTAGAAACTAAAGGTGTACCAGTAATTGGTTACGAAACAGAAGTTTTGCCAGCCTTCTATACTAGAAAGAGTAAGTTTAAGGTGGACTATCGTCTAGACACACCAGAAGAAATAGCGGAAGCCTTCAATGCTCAAAAAAGTGTTGGAATGCCAGGCGGCATGCTTGTAGCAAACCCTATACCGCATCAGTTCTCACTAGATGAGAGTCTAATGGACAAAGCAATAAACGCCGCAGTAAGCGAGGCTAATGCCCATGGAATTAAAGGAAAGGAAACAACTCCGTTCTTGTTATCTAAGGTAAAGGAAATTACAGGAGGAAGCAGCTTGGAATCTAATATTCAGCTAGTGTTTAACAACGCTAAACTAGCTGCGCAAGTAGCAGTACACCTTACAAAAATCAAATAAGTCATTATGGCCTAAGAGGATGAATCTTTGAAACTTGAAAGTGCTCTTAGGCTTTTTTAGTGTTCACTAATTAGCCACATAGCAAAGAAGGATTATATCATTTTTGCTAGATGTGATTTTTTCTGCTTAATAGTGGTATAATAGACCTGAATTTACAAAGAAAGGAAATTAATAAAATGAAACTTATTTCATGGAATGTTAACGGAATAAGAGCTTGTTTACAAAAAGGCTTTGTTGACTCAATGAAGGCTCTAGATCCCGATGTGATATGTATACAGGAAACAAAAATGCAGGAAGGTCAGGCGGAAATTGACCTGGAAGGATATTTCCAATATTTTTGCAGCGCTGAGAAAAAAGGATACTCAGGAACTGCTGTTTTAACTAAGACAGAACCGCTATCTGTAAAAAGGAATTTCGGTAGCCATACAGATGAAGGACGTGGATTGATTTTGGAATATCCAGACTTTTATCTAGTAAATGTATATGTGCCAAATTCTCAGGAGAAGTTGAAACGCTTAGATTATAGAATGGAATGGGAAGATGATTTTCGCCAGATGGTGCAGGAATTAGACAAAGAAAAACCAGTAGTTATCTGCGGAGATATGAATGTTGCCCATAAGGAAATAGACTTGAAAAATCCTGCTAGCAACAGAAAAAATCCAGGGTTCTCAGATGAGGAAAGAGAAAAAATGAGTGTTTTGTTAGATGCCGGTTTTGTTGATACATTTAGGTATCTATATCCTGATGTAACGGATGTGTATAGCTGGTGGTCCTACAGGTTTAGTGCAAGGAGTAAGAATATAGGCTGGAGAATTGACTATTTCATCATCAGTCAGAGGCTTGCATCACAAATAAACGATGCGAAAATTCATACTGAAATTCTTGGCAGTGACCACTGTCCTGTAGAACTTGACTTGGAGATTTAATGAAAAAGAAAGATTGGATTATCAGAAACTGGCTACATAAGCTTCCTTCCAACAGGTGGATTCAAATAAGCAGATATCAAGTTTCTGTAGGGACTGGATCTTTTATCAGAAAGGAACTTGTCTTTCTTCATTTGTCTGACTTGCAAAGCCAGTGGTTTGGTAAAAACCAAAGAAATCTGTTAAAGGTGGTAGAAGGGCTTTGTAAAAAAGAAAATCCTTCCTTTGCTGTGTTTACCGGAGACTTAATAGACAGACGCTTTACAGATTATCAAGCTGGAAAAAGCTTAATTGAAGGGCTTGGGGAAAAACTGAAGTGCTACTATGTTAATGGCAATCATGAAGTGCTACTTGGCAAGGAATGTGAAAGTTTTGTAAATGAGTTTAAAGGACGAGTTTACAATTTGTCAGGCAAGGTGAGCCTGGAAGAAGATGGAATTATACTGGCAGGAGTTGACGAAAGATGGGTTTACGAAGCTAGAGGTTTTGATAGGCGTGGAGATGCTTTTGATGAGGCCGGACTTTGTAAAAAAATTAATGAAATGTTAGGTTCTGTATATAAGAGTGAGGCGGTGTGCAAAGAAAAAAAGGCTATGATAGAAGGGGATTTGAATGGTCCTGTGGTCTTACTTAGCCATGAACCGCAGCTGATAAGTATTTACAGCAGCATTCCTTGTCAATTGGTTCTATCAGGACATGGACATGGAGGACAAGTTAGGCTGCCTTTAGTGGGAGGGTTGTATGCGCCAGAGCAAGGTGTTCTTCCTAAATATACAGAGGGTCTACATAGTTTTGGCGGGTGTAAGCTCATTGTAAATAGAGGCCTTGGCAATAGCCGTTTTCCTCTTAGAATATTTAATCGTCCAGAAATTGGAGTAGTGCACTTGACGGTCTATGGGGAAACTGATACTGTTAAGTTGTGATAGGCAGTATTCAGCAAAAGGAGGACGATTATGAGAAGTAACAATAAGGGTCAAGAAAGAGAAATTACGTGCCAAATTATAGAGCATCTTGATGTTATTACTAGCAACGATCAAGGTTGGACCAAGGAACTTAATATCATATCCTGGAATGACATGGCACCTAAGTACGATATTAGAGACTGGTCTCCTGACCACAGTAAGATGGGGAGAGGTATAACTCTTTACGCTAGTGAGATGGAGGCAGTAGTAGATGCCTATGTTAAGAATAGAGATAAGGGCCTTGTGGGCGAAAGGCAGTAGGCAGACTGAAGGTGCATAGATAGTTTAAGCGCAGGTATGCAGGAAGGAGACAAGACGATGAAGGTAATGGTTAAATTTCAGCAGAGAGGTCCGTTTGATGAATTTGAAGTGTCAGATGGCACTACCTGCGCTGATTTGCTTAAAACAAGCGAACGACTACTGACGGGACCGCAGGTTGTAGCAGCGAAAGTAAATAATCACGTTGTGGAATTGGGGACGTATCTAAGTGAGGGCGATAGAGTTAGCTTTGTTGATATAACTAGTCAACACGGCAGTTTAATATATCAGCACAGCCTATCCCTTGTGTATCTTAAGGCTGCGGAAGATGTTCTAGGTGAGTGCAAGGTGATAATTGAAAATGCCTTAAACCATGGCTTGTATACTACTATTAAGTGTGGAAAACCTATAGACCAACATCAATTAAAGGCTATAGGTGACCGTATGAGACAGCTAATTGCAGAGGATGCCCCTATAATTAAATATACAATGGCTAAAAACGATGGGATGCAGGTGCTGGAAAAGGATGGGATGATTGAGAAAATGCGTCTTTTCAGTTCCTTGAAAGATGATGATCAGGTTACTTTTTATTCATTAAAGGGATGTAGGAATTTCTTTTATGATATTATGGTACCGTCTACTGGATATGTCAGCCAATTTGACTTGAGAACTTATGGAAAGGGGATTATTCTCGTTTATCCACAGCCGTTTATGCCCTTATGCCTTCCACCAGAAGTTGAGCAACGGAAGCTGTATGGTGCATTTGGAGAACAGCTGATTTGGGATAGAATTCTTGGAATTAGCTATGTTGCTGATTTAAATCAGCAGATAGAGCAGGGTAATTGGAAACAGTTAATTCAGGTATCGGAAGCTCTTCATGAAAAAAAAGTTGCAGAAATTGCAGACGAAATTAAAAAGAAGCATAAGAGAATAATCCTTATAGCTGGTCCGTCTTCTTCGGGAAAGACGACCTTTGCACATAGATTGATGGTACAGTTGCGAGTAAATGGTATGAGGCCTCTTTATCTAGGAACAGACGATTATTTTGTAGAGCGTGAGCATACTCCGTTAGATGAAAACGGGGAAAAGGACTTTGAAAGTATCAAGGCTATTGATGTTATGATGTTTAATAGTCATTTGAATGCTTTGTTGAACGGAGAGGTGGTTGATCTGCCTAGGTTCGATTTCTTAAGCGGTCATAAGCAATTCGGAGAAAGAATCACTAGTTTAGAGACAGGGCAACCTATTGTTATTGAAGGTATACATGGATTAAATGAGGCTTTAACGCCGTATATTTCAAAAGAAGAGAAGTTTAAAATATACATTAGCCCGTTGACACAGTTGAACATGGATAGTCATAATAGAATTTCTACTACTGATGAAAGAATGCTTAGACGCATGGTTAGAGATAATCTTTTTCGAGGACATGATGCCAAGAGTACTATTAAATCTTGGCCTATGGTAAGAGCAGGGGAGGATAGCAATATTTTTCCTTATTCCGAGGAAGCTGATGTATTGTTTAATTCGTACCACGTGTATGAAATTGCAGTTTTAAAGAAATATGCTGTTCCTCTTTTGGAAAAAGTTACCGAAGACATGGAAGAATATCCGGAAGCACAGAGAATGTTGAATTTCTTGAAATATTTCAGCGTTATACCTGATGATAGTGAAATTGTGAACAATTCTATCATAAGGGAATTTATAGGTGGTAGTGTATATAATTAAAAATGATAGATTATGTATGGCAATGATAGGAGAAAGAATTGAGTTTAAATAAACAGAGAAAGAATAGTTCTAAAAAAAGAAGAGACATTGGGAAGGGCGGCGCCAGCAGGAAAGGCCAGAAAAGAACTGCAGCTACAGTAAAAGCAGAAAAAACTGAAATAACAAGGGCTGCAAGGAAAGCGAAAAATGCAGGACATGTAGCTCTTACTGGTGTTGGAAGGAACTCCGGAAACGCCAAGACTGCAGAAAGGGCAACAATCCTAAAGGAAACGCTCCACGGTCAAGAGTCTTTCCATAAGCTGAGCTGGAAAGGTGGAAATATGATTTATCCGCTTCCGGCAGTAATGGTTTCTTGTGGAGATGGGGAAACAAGCAATATCATTACTATTGGATGGACTGGAACTATTTGCACCAATCCTCCTATGTTGTATATTTCTGTAAGACCTGAGAGGTATTCATACGAAATTATTAAGAAAACAGGTGAGTTTGTAGTGAATCTTACTACGGAATCTCTGGCATTTGCCACAGACTACTGTGGTGTAAAATCAGGAAGAACGGTTAACAAATGGACCTACTGCAACCTTACGGAAGGTAAGGCTGATAACCTGGAATTTGCTCCTATAATACGAGAGTGTCCGGTAAATATTGAATGTAAGGTTCATGAAATCGTAGAGCTAGGGTCTCATCACATGTTCATAGCCTCTGTAGAAGGAATTCAAGTAACTAAAGATTTAATGGATGACAATGGCAAGTTTAGGTTAAACGACAGTGGCCTTTTGGCTTATTCACATGGCTCGTATTTAGCATTAGGAAAAGAGATAGGAACCTTTGGATACAGCATTAGGAAGAAACCTAATGGGAAGGTCTCCAATGCAGGAACTAAGAAAAAGAAAAGAAATGGTAAAAAATAGAAAAAAGTACTGGATTTTTTATTAATGTTCATGTATAATAACTTTTGTGTCGCGGAGAGGAAGATAACTAACCTTTCCATAGTGAAATAGAATATAAAAAACTACAAAAAAATAAAAAAATGTAGTTGACATTAAAAGTCATTTGTTCTATAATAACTATTGTCGTCACGACAAGGTATTCCGAGATAGCTCAATGGTGGAGCAACCGGCTGTTAACCGGTAGGCTGTGGGTTCGAGCCCCACTCTCGGAGCCATTTTGCCGGAGTGGCGGAATTGGCAGACGCACAGGACTTAAAATCCTGCGATCCTTACCGATCGTACCGGTTCGACCCCGGTCTCCGGCACCATAACGGTTGGGTCGATTTTTTTAATTTAATTATTAATATCGCGGGGTAGAGCAGTTGGTAGCTCGTCGGGCTCATAACCCGGAGGCCGGAGGTTCAAGTCCTCCCTCCGCAACCAAGAAGTTTACACCTTGTAATCTAATGATTACAAGGTTTTTTTGTGCTTTGAAATGGAAGCTGGTACTTGGCTTATGGACTTATGAGACCAAAAGTGGAATTATAGTGGGGTATATAGTGGGATTATAGGCTTCTAGAACTAAAAAACCGGGGCATAAGCCCGGTTTCATATATTTAAGTCAATCACTAAATAGTCTAAATTACAAGGTGTTAGGTGATGAATTACACAATACCTTGAGCCATCATAGCTTCTGCTACTCTTTCAAATCCAGCGATGTTAGCTCCAGCTACAAGGTCGTATTCTAGACCGTATCTTTCACAAGCATCAGCTGCAGCCTTGTGAATGTTAATCATAATAGTCTCTAGCTGCTGGTATACTTGCTCTGGTGAGAATACAGTGTGACCTGCATTCTGGCCCATTTCGATACAAGAGCAAGAAACGCCACCAGCGTTTGCTGCCTTTGAAGGACCGATAACTACACCGTTTTCTTTCAAATATTCAATTGCCTCGTTAGTTGTTGGCATGTTTGAACCTTCGCATAAGAACTTACATCCATTAGCAACCATAGTCTTTGCGTCTTCAAGATGAATTTCATTTTGAGTAGCGCAAGGAATGTATAAATCAGCCTTAACTTCCCAAGGTTTCTTTCCTGGATAGAAAGTTGCTGAAGGGAATTTCTCAGCGTAAGGTGCACAGATGTTCTTACCAGAAGCACGTAGTTCTAACAAGTAATCTTCCTTTTCTCCAGGAGTTACTCCATCTGGATCGTAAATATATCCGTCTGGACCGGAAATTGTAATTACCTTAGCGCCTAACTGATTTAATTTCTGAACAGTTCCCCAAGTTACATTACCAAAGCCAGAAGTGGCAACTGTCATACCTGCCAATTCTTTTCCGCAGTGTTTTAACATTTCTCTAGCAAAGAAAACGATTCCGTAACCTGTTGCTTCAGTTCTGCCAGCTAAACCACCGAAAGTAAGTCCTTTTCCAGTTAGAACACCTTCATATCTGTTGGTTAACTTTTTGTACTGTCCGAAGAGATATCCTATCTCTCTTGCTCCTACACCTAAGTCACCTGCTGGAACGTCGGTTGCAGGGCCGATGTGTCTGTATAATTCTGACATAAATGCTTGGCAAAATCTCATGATTTCAGCATCTGACTTACCGTTTGGATCAAAGTCAGCACCACCTTTACCACCTCCAATTGGAAGTCCGCTTAGGCTGTTTTTGAAAATCTGCTCAAATCCTAAGAACTTGATTATACCAGGATATACATTTGGTGCGAATCTAAGGCCTCCTTTATAAGGTCCGATGGCACTGTTAAACTCGAATCTGTAACCTCTGTTTACTTGAACTTTTCCGTTGTCATCTACCCAAGGTACACGGAAGCTAATACATCTTTCAGGTTCAATTAATCTTTCTATCAAACCTGCCTCGATGTATTCTGGATGAGCCTCTAATACTGGTTCGATAGAAGTTAAAACTTCCTCAACAGTTTGAATAAACTCTGGTTCACCTGGATTTCTTTTCTTTGCAATCTCAATGTATTGCTCAACTAATTTGCCCATTTCATTCTCCTTCTCACGCACAAATATTTTATGTTTTGCCAGCATAATAAAATTAGTCTGACTTGTTGCACATCCATCTTCAATATAACACTTAGACGCTTCATAGTCAACCAATGGCCCAATAATATGATAAAAGAAATTTTAGTTTCCCTTTTCGTCTTGTTAGATGCTGAATTTTTCAGTATAATGTACTAAGTCTGGGGGTGAGAAGAATGGAAAACAATAACAAAAAAATAGATAGAGACATGACAATGGATGAAAGCCTAGACAAAATTTTACAGTTAATAGAAGCTAAGCACTACTTTAAGGCCCGAGACGAGTTGCTTAAATTCAATTATGTAGATATTGCAGAGATTTTAGAGGAAATCACAGAGGAACTAGGAATACAAATGACAGTAATCATGTTTAGATTGCTGCCTAAGGATATATCAGTAGAAGTTTTTTCAGAGTTACCGTCTGATGATCAAGTGTCCATTGTAAATGGAATAACTGATAAGGAAATTGAGTTTATAGTTCAGGAAATGGACTTTGACGATAAAATTGACGTACTAGAAGAACTGCCTGCCAATGTTGTAGACAAGATTTTGGAAAAAACGCCGAAAAATGAACGAAAGTTGATTAATACCTTCTTAAACTATCCTGATACTTGTGCTGGAAGCTTAATGACACCTGATTACATAAGCTTACAGAAAGATTGGAGTGTAAAAGAAGCCCTAGAGTACATTAAGAAAGAAGCTCTGGAAGCAGAAACTATATACACCTGTTATGTGAAGGACAGGGGACGAAAACTTATAGGCATAGTTTCTCTAGGCACCTTGGTTATTTCAGACAATGATGTAAAAATCGGCGATATCATGAGAACGGATTTCGTTTATGAAAACGTATATGAGGACCAGGAAAAAGTTGCAGAATCCTTTAAAAAATACGGGTTCTTAGCTTTGCCTATTGTTGATAACGAACATCGCTTAGTGGGTATAATCACTGTCGATGACATCTTAGACGTTATGGAAGAAGAGGCGACAGAGGACATCGAGAGAATGAACGGAGTTATCGACTGGGACAGCTCCGATAAGGGCTATTTAGAAACATCTGTAAAACAGCACGTAATCAACCGACTTCCTTGGCTAGTCATTTTGATGATTGCTTACGTTTTCACAGGTATGATTATCAATACCTTTGAAGGTACACTTTCTAAGATTATCTGCCTTGTGGCATATATGCCTATGCTAATGGGAACAGGAGGTAATACTGGTTCTCAAGCGGCGACATTGATTATACGTGGGCTAGCTACGGGAGAAGTTGAAACGTCCGATGTTTTGAAAATACTGTGGAAGGAAGTCAGAGTTGGCTTTGTTATCGGGTTTTTACTAAGCATAATCAACTTCTTCAGAGTTTGGCTCATTGACGGAAACGGCGTAATGGTAGCATTGACAGTATGTACTGCCATGGTTTTCATCGTCATGTTCGCGAAGATTTTAGGAAGCATGATTCCGTTAATCGTAAAGAAGATGAAATTAGACCCGGCACTTATTGCAAATCCGGCCATTTCGTCAGTGTCAGACATGGTGGCTTTGTCCATTTACTTCTGTATGGCGATGATATTTTTGAACCTAGCATAAACGCTGACCTTTGAAAAGTTGGGAAAGAAGGCGAAAATGACCATTAATAGAAATATGAAATTAATAGATAGGGATTACGTTAAGACACTTGTTGGGCCAAGGGCGGAAAGCGTACATAAAGGTAATTGCGGCAAGGTTTTAATCATTGGCGGGACTTCAGGCATGCCAGGTTCCGTTGCTCTTGCGGCTAAATCGGCATTTAGAAGCGGTGCCGGACTGGTTTATGTGGCCACAAAACAAAGCCTGTTTTCGCCTATCCAGTCGTGGATTCCCGAGGCAATTTTAATAGGCGTAGAGCAGATAGTAAACAGAATGAACGAATTTGACTGCATAGCCATAGGACCAGGAATGGGTGCAGACCTAAACACTGCAATGATCCTAGAAAACGTCCTTAAAGAGTACGATAAGAAAGTGATAATTGACGCCGATGGGCTTAATACTATTGCAAAAACCCGAACTTTGCACAAGGTAATATATTCCACAAGAGCAAAGCTAATAATGACACCCCACCTGGGAGAAGCAGCTAGGCTTTTACAACGGCCGAAGGCTTCTTACGAAGATAGAATAATGATGTGTCATCAAATAACAGATAAATATGGCTGTGTGTTGGCCTTAAAAAGCCACAAGACTCTAGTGTCAGATGAAAAAGGCAACATAATGGAAAATACCACAGGAAATGCTGCTATGGCCACTGCAGGCTCAGGCGATGTCCTTACAGGAGCCATGACTGCGCTAGGTGCCAATGAAAACTTATCAACCTTTGAAACAGCAGCTGCTGCAGTGTATCTTCACGGATTAGCAGGCGAAGTAGCTGCTAAAACCATAGGCCAATATGGGACAATGGCAAGGGATATTGCAGATTCCATGGCTGTTGCCATTAAAGAGCTTGTGGGAGTGTAAGCAGGTAGATTTTCGCTTATTAACCACTAGTATGGCAAAGTTGACAAAGGCTAGTGCATAACCTGTGCCAATACTAAGAAATGACAGCGGCAGAAAAGGTAAGAAATAGACAACTGAAATAAACAAAATTAAAAACATAAATTACAAATATAAAAAGGAGTGAAAAAAATGGAAGCTAACAAACTTAAAGAAATAGCTCAAAAGTTGAGAGTCCACGTAATTAAAGCCGTACACCACGCAGGCTCAGGCCACCCAGGTGGAAGCCTTTCAGCTGCAGACATTCTAAGTACCCTTTATTTCGATGAAATGAACATCGACCCTAAAAATCCTAAGAAAGAAGATCGTGATCGCTTTGTTCTATCAAAAGGCCACGCAGCTCCGGTGCTTTATGCTGCCTTAGGAGAAAGAGGATTTTTCCCAGTGGAAGAAATGTACACCCTTAGAAAATTAGGTAGCCCATTCCAAGGTCATCCCAATATGCACAAGGTATCAGGTGTTGAAATGTCAACAGGCTCTCTAGGACAAGGCGTTTCAGTGGCAGTGGGCATGGCGCTGGCAGGTAAAATTGACGGCAGCCAGAAAAGAGTGTACACCCTTTTAGGCGATGGAGAACTGCAAGAAGGCATAGTTTGGGAAGCAGCAATGGCGGCAGGCCACTACAAACTCAATAACCTAGTGGTGATCGTTGACTGGAACGGACTTCAAATTGACGGACTAAACGACGATGTAATGACAGTTGCTCCTATCGATAAGAAATTTGAAGCCTTTGGCTTTAACGTTGTAGAAATCGACGGACACAACATCGAAGAAATACAAGAAGCCTTCAAGAAAGCGAGAGCATACAAGGAAGGCCCAACAGCAATCATTGCAAAAACAGTAAAGGGCAAAGGCGTGTCGTTTATGGAAAACCAAGGGGGATGGCACGGCAAAGCTCCTAACGAAGAAGAAGCTAAACTGGCTGTAAAAGAACTAGGAGGTGAATGGTAATGGCAAAAATGGCAACAAGAGAAGCCTATGGCAAAACATTGGCCCAATTAGCTGAGAAGAAAGAAAACCTGATAGTATTAGATGCAGACCTTTCAAAATCTACTAAAACTGCAGATTTTAAAGCAGTTTGCCCAGAAAGGTTTTACAATATGGGAATTGCAGAACAAAATATGTACGGAGTTGCAACAGGCCTTGCCCTTTCCGGCAAAGTTGTGTGCGCATCTACTTTTGCTATGTTCGCAGCAGGCAGAGCCTTTGAAATCATAAGAAATTCCATAGGATACACAGGTGCTAACGTTAAAATCTGCGCAACACATGCAGGAATTACAGTTGGCGAAGACGGAGCCAGCCACCAGACCTTCGAGGACCTAGCTTTGATGAGGACAATACCAGGAATGGTAGTCTTAAACCCATCAGATAGCGTCAGTGCGTCAAAGCTAATAGAGGCTGCGGTAGAAATGGACGGCCCTGCATACATCAGACTGGGCAGAGCAGCAGTAGAAGATATTTACGAGGAAGATGCTCAGCTGGAAATTGGCAAAGCATCAGTCCTAAAAGAAGGACGTGACCTTACTATTTTTGCTACAGGCATTATGGTTGCAGATGCTCTTGAAGCAAGTAAAATCCTGGCAAAAGAAGGCGTAGATGCACAAGTAGTAGATGTGCATACATTAAAACCGCTAGATAAGGACACAATAATCAAATGCGCAAAAGAAACAGGTAAAGTTCTAACAGCAGAAGAACATTCCGTTATAGGTGGACTAGGCAGCGCCGTTGCAGAAGTTTTAGCGACAAATTGTCCGGTGAAAATGGCTATGGTAGGACAGGAAGACTGCTTTGGTCAATCAGGTAAACCAGCAGAGCTAAAAGAAGCCTATGGCCTTACTTGTGAGAATATTGTAAACAAAGCAAAAGATTTGCTTGACAAATAGACGGTGAACTAAGTGAATCAGTTAAATACAGCGGCTGCCAATAACTTGGCAGCCCTAAGAAAATATTTTAATTTCGACGTTTTGCTGGGATATATAGAAAAGCATCTTTTCAGCTTTGCCATAGCTTTGATAATAGTGATTTTTTATTCGAAAATACGAAAAATCATTGGCCATATTATGAAAAGGGCTTTAAACCGCTTTTTGTCCAATAACCCGGGACTGGCCACATTTTCAATGTCCTTGGTGACTTTTTGCATCGATTTCGTGCTGGTCTTGATTATATTGAGGCTAATTGGTGTTGACCTTTCAGGAATAGCCACAGTGCTAGTATCCATGTCCCTTGTTCTAGGGTTTGCATTTAAGGATATACTGTCAAATTTCTTCGGAGGAATTATTCTTTTGACCTTTAAACCTTTTCAGGTAGGCGATGCTGTGGAGTATAAAGGCTTTGTGGGTAGAGTGTCGAAAATAGAAATTTTCTACACTAGGCTTACAGACTTTCAGCACGAGGAAGTCATTATTCCCAATGCTAATATCATAAGCAATGAAATCAGAAACATCAGTGCCAACGATCACAGAAGGCTGGATTTACAATTTGGCATTGGGTATGGAAGCGATATCCAGCAGGTGAAAACCGCTCTCCATGAAATCATCGAAAACAGAAAAGAGGACCTGTTTTACATAGAAGAACACGAGCCTTTAATTGGTATGTACGATATAGGTGCTTCTGCTTTGATTTTTGACGTTAGAGTGTTTGTACGGGAAGATAAGTATATGGATGCCAGATATTATATGAACGAGGCGGTAAAAACACGCTTTGATCAGCTAGGTATTGACCTTCCTTACAATATTGTGGACCTTCAAGTAAACCAGAGCTACAATAAAATAAAAATTGAAAACGACTAAGATGACTAAAAAAAGCTGCGATTGCCTATTAACAATCGCAGCTTATTATTTTCTTTACTGTTTTTGGGTAGTTGGTGATTATGCCGTAAACCTGTGCCTTCATGAGCCTTTCTAAATGGTCCAAGTCATTGACGGTCCATACATTTAGACCGATGCCATTTTCCTTGCAGTTTTCGATGTTGTCGTCAGTTAAATCGTCTTTAGAAGGGTGGTAATACTCAAATCCGAAATCCTTACACAATGAACCTGCCTTTTGAATTCCACCATTTTCCGTAAGAAGACCGCATGGTATATGACTTGCAAGCTCTTTTACCTTAACTACGGAAAGAGGATTGAATGAGGAGAATATAACCCGATCTTCAAGTCCGTATTTCTTTACAATTTCAAGAGTTAATTCCTCAAGGCCTCTGTAATAGTAAACACCGGTTTTAAGTTCGATGTTTGTAATTAAATCAGTGTCTTTCACCCACTTACAGTATTCTTCAAGAGTGGGGATTTCCGTAGGACCGTAAGGCCCTTCTTTTATTTTCGATGCGTTTAGCTCCTTTAGCTGTTTCAAGGTTAAATCCACAACAAAGCCACTACCATCAGTAGTTCTATCAACTGTCTCATCGTGAATAATAACTACCTGCCCGTCTTTAGAAAGCTGAACATCTAGCTCAATTCCATCAGCTCCAGCTTCTTGCGCCATCTGGAAAGCTAACATGGTATTTTCAGGATATGAACCACTGAATCCTCTATGTGCAAATACTTTCATTTTCTACCTCACATTAATTAGATTTTACCTAATTATCCTACCACTGGTTTTAGATAAAATCAATAAAAGGGGAGAAATACAAGAAAAGTGCTGACTAATTTTATAAATATATGATAGAATTATTAAGTTCGATAAAAGTTAAATAGTAATTTATGAGAGGAAACAGTTAGCATGACTACAGTTCTAATAATAATTTTAGTTGTAATAGCAGTGGTGGCATTAGCTTTGTTGGGGGCAGGTGCATATTTCTGCCGAGTGTCCCTTAGTAGAAACTACAAAAAAGGAATGCTTTACAAGACTAGAAACAGAATCTACGATACTGCTGATACCCAGTGGTTTAATGGCCATAAAAAGGAAACTGCCATTACCAGCAGCAGGAATTTAAATCAAGTAGGCTATGTGTTTGAGCAAAAAGGCGATAATCCTTATTGGATGATAGTGATTCACGGATATACAAGTCAGGCTCTCAATATGTCTAATTATGTAAAAGAGTTCTATAATATGGGATACAGCGTGCTGGCACCGGAGCTAATGGGCATGGGAAAAAGTGAAGGTGAGTTTGCAGCTATGGCAGGGTACGATGCAGATGATATTATGCTATGGATAAAGTGGATCCTAAAGAAGCGTCCTGATGCGAAAATCGGCCTATTTGGAGTTAGCATGGGCGGCGCAACAGTAATGAACACCCTTGGCAAGGGCCTGCCGGAAAACGTGGAGTTTTTTATTGAGGACAGCGGATACGTCAATTTAAATGATGAATTTAAGTACCAGCTAAAAGCTATGTATAATTTAAACTTTCCGCCACTCATTAAGGCTTCTAGCTTAATTTGCAAGATGAAATACGGCTTCTTTTTCGGTGATGTGAAAATGGAGGAGTCCTTAAGAAAGAACAAACTTCCTGGGTTGGTTCTTCATGGAGCTGCTGACGATTTTGTGCCGACTGAGTTTGGAAAAACAGCATATGAGTTGCTGAACAGCCCTAAGGAAATTAAATTTTTCGAAGGGTCAAAGCATATAAGAGCGGAACATGAACACCGAAAAGAATACTGGGAAACTATTGAAAAGTTTCTTTTGAAATATAGCAGTAAATTCCAACTAGAAGAAAATCACAGTTAAAAACTGTGATTTTTTTGTGGGAAAATGTGGCAAAGAATTTTTGTGGAAAAAATTTTCCATGGTATGATTGTGAAAATCGGTATATTATTTTGATTTGACCCAAGAAGTGTCTATACGTCCTTTGATTTAACTGACTTTGCAAAATTCTTTAGATACAACAAAAGTGAAGAAAATATAAAAAAACGATGATGAAAATTAAAAATACCCATTGAAATAAATAGAAAAATCTGGTAAGCTACTTATATCTGATCAATGAAAATCAGGTGAAAAATTCGTAAAAGAAGTATTGGGATCACCTGACGTTAGATAGCCACTATGGGGCATGCGGTATTTAATTTGGCGATATTATCGTATGAGTGACTAGTTTTTTAAGCAAGAATTACGAGGTATGGTTTTTATGAAGAAGAAAGAATTGATGGAGAACGTAAAACGAAAAAGTGCTAAGAAGGCATTAGCACTTTCATTGACAGCTGCAATGGGTCTTGCACCAATTGTGGCTCCTTTTGGTGGGCTTAATGTAGAAGCAGTTCATGCAGCAACTACAACGGCCCCTGATTTTACTAATGCCGATGTAAAAGAAGTTAGCACAGAAGACGAATTTAAAGATGCAGTAATGCTAACGAAAACTGGAGCAAAGGATGTTTTAATTAAATTAAATAATGATATTACTTTAACAAAAGAAATAAAAGCAGACTCAGTTAAAAACAGTTTAATGATTGATGGACAAAATCATAAGTTAACTACAACTGGTAATGGTAGTGTAGTTGGTGTAAACAATAGTAAAGATGTTCAATGGGGAATGAAGAACATCACTGTTGAAGCTAAAAATACTAACTTAGGGATGTATTCAGTGTATTACTTGTATAGTGGCAGTAATAATAAATACATGAGTTTTGAAAACATTAATTTTAACGGTAATGAATTGACAAACTCACCTTTTATTTCTGTTTCTGGAACAAATACTTTTAATTTAGAGGATGATACTAAACAAGGGTGGAGAGATAACGATGCAGTTAATGCTATCTTTTTATCAATGAATCACGGTAGTAATGATAAAGTTAATCCATATCTAAACTTTGAAGCTGGATCTAAAACTACTGTTCATGATAATGGTAGTAAAAGTGGTAAAAGATCTGTATTTGAGTTAGAATGGTATGCAAAAGATAATACTAATTTTAATGTCTACAGAAATGCAGAATTATCTATTGAAAGTACAGCGGCTGCAATTAACACATTAGGGCATATTTACAATAAAAACGGCGCAGTTGTTATTCATGAAGGGGCTAAATTTACTACTAAAGTAGAGGCTCCAAGTAAGGCTAATACAAATAAACAACCATATAGTTTAAATGGTAATGGTAAAGTAATTTTAAAACCTGGTTCTAGCACTCATTTAGAAAACTACTCTACTGATGGAAGTGCAGTGGTTAAGGAAACTCAGGGAATGGATGTTATCAATGCTAGCTTAGAATTAAAGGCTCAAGGTACAAACTCTAAAATCTTAGAAAATACTCCTTTATTCTTACAAGATGTAAAAGTAGAAGCTTTCTCTGATGTTGAAGGAACTAATAATGTTGGTACATGGTTTATTAGAGAAGCTGATGTTAAGGCAGATGGTAAAGGTGAGAATGATGCGTTAATGGCAGATGAAGCAGGTGCTAGCACCAAAGGTTGGGGTGAGTTTAATGCTAATAATTACAAATTCTTAAAGATAACGCCAATTCCTACTGATAATCAATACATTGCAAGTGGTTATACTGGACCAGAAGCGATGTTTAATGATAAACCTGTTGCAATTGTATATCGTGGCAAAAATTTTAAGAATAGAGTAGCAAGCGTTACAGAACCAACAGTGTTTAAACTAAAAAAAGATATAAGTTTTGACGCTACATATGATAATACATATATGAGAAATGCTGTCAATATTTTATTTGATGGTACAAAGGCAGATGGTGGTAAATATAAAATAAGTAGTGATGGTGATGGTACTTTAAGATTCCGAGCAACTGGTGAAACAACTGATAAACCATTTACTTGGGCATTCTATAATATCGATTTAGATACCAAAGGTGGATCTATTTATCCGACTATTGAAGTATACGGTTCTAAGAATGTTACACTTCAAATGGATAACATAAACGCAGTAGCTGGAGAGAATTTTGGTAATGCTTTACAAAAATGGTATGGAACAAATACTAGTATTGGTAAAGATGCAGGTGGTTATGCAGGAAATGATTTATCAGGGTTAATCCATCCATGGCAATCAGTTGAAGCAAATACTACAATTACCTTTGAAGAAAATTCTGATACTACCATGAAACCAATGTATACTAGGAGCAGTCATCATGCTATTATCAATAAATGGTATGGTAATGGTAAAGAAAAAATGACACTGGAAAAGAATGCTAAGGTTACTATTGATGTAAGCGAAGATACAAAGGGCTTTACTTATGGTATTATTGCAGATATAGCAGATGGAACTAATATTTTAAAAGATGAATCTGTACTTACTATAACAGCTAAAGACGATAAGAGTTTAGGTAATTATTCAGCATATTATTTTGGAACTGATAAGTTTACTACAGAAAAACCAGATTTCACTATGGAGCCAGGTTCAACGGCACATTTAGAAAGTAATTCAAGTTCTGTCTCTACTTTTAGAGGTGGTTGTTTATCAGTTAATGCAGCTAATCTTGATTTAATTAACAAGGATCCTCAAGGAAGAGCACTTACAAGTGGCGCTAATACAACTGAAGGTTCAGTAATCTTTAAAAATGTAAAATTAGAAGCTTGGAAGCTTGGTAATACTAGCGAAACACCTGATGTTGTGTGGTACATAAAGAGTGCTGAGAGAAGCCTTAATAATCAAAATACTCAAAATACCGAAGCTAAGTTTGATACATCTAAAACTGGCGCTGCACCAAGAGCTAGAGCAGCTTCTGCAAGTGAACCTGTAAGCACTACTTGGGCAGAATTTAGTTCGCTAAAGTATCGTCGTTTAAGAACTACTCCAATTGATTTAGATGAAGAACAACTTAAAGACCAGGCTATTGACGATATTAATAAAGCGAAAGAAGAAGCGATTAAGAAATTAAATGATCAAAAAGACAATGTAAAGGATTTTGATCCTGCTACTGCAATTGCAGAAATTGAAAAGAAAGCTAATGAGGCAATAGATGAAATAAGAGGAGCTAAGGGTAAAGAAGCAATCAATGGTGCTAAGGATAAAGGCTTAAAGAACATTGCTATTGAAAAGGATAAATCTTTATTAGAAGCTAAGAAACAAGATGTAACTAATAAGATAAATGACATGCTTGACTTAAAGAATAAAGACAAGTTTATCAATGAATTAGATCCTATTAAAACAGAAGGTGATGGAGAGATTGCTAAGCAAGATAGTGCATCAAAAGCAGATGAGAAATTCAAAGAATATGCTGATAAGATGAATAAAGTACTAGAAAAAGCTCAAGCTGCTTTAGAACTTCAAGGTGAAAAAGATAAGCTTAAAGGTGAAATTGACGCTGCAGCAGAGGAAGCTAAAAATAAGATCCAAGCATTAGAAAATCTAACTCAAGATCAAAAAGACGCTGAAAACGCTAAAG
>F241_Great_Cormorant__coassemble_581_pt1 | contig 24109 bp, 20 predicted proteins | sample F241_Great_Cormorant__metabat2_high_PE_004 | metagenome-assembled genome bin F241_Great_Cormorant
ATACGCTGTATCATTAAATACATAATGTTTTGCTTCTTCTTTTTTCTTTTCTGATGTTTCATCATTATTTGGGTAATAGTAATTTACTAAACTACCCCCATCATTTATTTTGTCAAACCACTCTTGCTCATTATTTATTTCTTTAAAAACAGGTTCCTGACCTTGAGCTATTCTAGCATGTCTCAAATTATATGGTTGACTTAATCCCTCTGGTATAGCAAAACCACCGTGATAGCCCTGCCATCCTTCAAAGGTTGGATTATACTCTATTCTCCAATGGATGCTTTTACCATTTGCATTTATGTGTTTTTTTATCTTAATTGTTTTCTGCGCATTTTCTACAGCTTCTTTACCTGTGTACACATAAAAGCTTTCCTTATCCTCATCAGTATTAACATCTGGCAAGATATTTAAGTTTGTCTTATTAAGCACTTGTTTCACTGCCTGATCTTCTGCTTTTTCTGCAAAGGCAAACTGAAAAACCATGCCACCAGTAATTAAAATACCAAGAATCACTGCCATAACAGTGATTAGTTTACGCCTATTACATATGTGCGCCTTCATTGTTTAGTCTCCTTTCAACTAGCTTTTTTCTTTCTCTCTTAACTAAATAATAAATTTCTTGGCATTTTCTTCCTTTATATACAATGTAATCATACCATAACCTTCATTTCTTCACAATACTTTTATTTAACTATTTCAGAAAAATTATTTTTTTATATCAACAAAGCCAGCTCTAACGCAACTAAAAAGCAAAGAAATCTCTCTTCTCACCAAGTAAATATTCATTAAACTTGCTATTATTTTTCCATTATCTTATAATAAATCTCATAGTAATTCGTTACAGGAGATATTTATGAAATCATTTTGGATGACTTTATTAGTAGCAGCTACACCAGTAGTAGAGTTACGAGGAGCAATACCGGCAGGTGTGGCCAGCGGCCTCTCTGTACCTGAGGCTTTGATAATATCCATTATTGGTAATTTATTACCAATACCTTTTATTCTTCTATTTACAAGGTCACTTTTTGACTGGATGAAGAAAAAAAGCCATAAACTACATAAATTTGTACAAAAAATGGAAGCCAAAGCCCATTCAAAAAAAAGCACTATTGATAAATATGAATGGTGGGGCCTTGTGCTTCTTGTTGCAATACCATTTCCTGGCACTGGTGCTTGGACAGGAGCTTTGGTGGCTGCAGTTTTTGATATGAGGCTAAAGAGAGCTTTGCCAGCCATTACATTAGGTGTGATTATTGCAGGAATACTAGTCAGTTACTTGACTTATGGTGCCATCCGCCTATTTTAAAAAGTCTTTATGTTAAACTGGAAAAACTACTAAATGAAAACTTTAATTAAATATGAAATAAGTTTAAGAGCGATATCTTGCGTTATTTTGCACAGTATTGCTCTATTTTTATTGATATGTGTTTCATACTGACGATTTTAATAGATTCTAAAAGCAATCTTCTCCTCATTTCGCAATAAAAATACCGAGAAGGCGGACCTCCCCGGCATAAAACCTAACGTAGTTAGTCTACAAGTGCATTTGCCATTGCAACTTGATAATCTTTTTGGTCTGTAAAGATATCCTGTGTATATGGGTTCTTGTGCTCTGTCTTTGCTCTTTTAATAATTGCCGCAAATACTATTACATTGACTACAAGAGCAACAATGGCCATTACACCCTGCATGGTTGGATTAGCAGTCATTGGTCTCACTGACGGATCCATAAAACCGTCTGAGTATAGGCTTGGCAAAATGCTAAATCTACTGTCGTCCTGAAACATTGGGAATACCTGTGCAAACATGCACCATAGAGCTAAAGTATTAGCTCTGTTTTGAATCCAGCCACCTTTGTTCCATAATGCGTTAGCAAAGGTTGGCGCAAGTAGCAATGCTAAACCGCAGTACCATGAGTGTGTGGTTAGATTGTTATAAGTATATTCAAAGTTCCATAGATCGTAAGCAAGTATGAAGCACCATGTCATATCAGGCCAGAGCATATCTTTTCTATCCTTAGATGCGTAAACGCCCCACCAGCTTGTCATACATAGAATGTTAATTAGTCCAGCGATACCGTTTACCCAGTTCCACCAACCTCCATACAACCATACATCTTCAGATGATAACCACCATCTGTCTCCAAATTCTTTCATAGCCATCATACCTCTGATGCCTGATTCAAAGTCACTGGCTACTGCTATAAGGATGTTAATTGCGACGATGACAAATGGAAAAGCCTTAAACCAATGTTTCTGACCAATTCCCCAATCGTATTTTATCATCATAAAACCGATACATCCTGCTGTTGCAGCATATAGCTTTGCATAATGGAACCAACTGTTCATATGAATGTAAGTCGGGTTATTAAGAGCCCAAGGCGCTCCCATAGCTGCACCAATGTAAATAGCAATAAAATACACCGTTAAAATTGCCGGTAATACTAAGAAGGCCATAACGCCTCCTATTTTTGTTCTTCTAGCTACTTCGTTAGCAAGAATTAGACCTACGAAGACCATGACCCATCCAATCAAAGGCCAACCTGCGCCAGGTCCATAAAGTTGGAATAACATAATATTCACTCCCTCTTAATAAAATTTATATAAACATTGGATAATTACTGCCCCAACATCAAGCCAATAATTATCCAAAATGTTTATGACTAATTAATGTTAACACTTTGTAATTTATTTATCAATACGCCAGGAATTTTGTTAATATTTGATTAGTAAATAAACTTCTATTCACCGAAGCCATCCCACAAAGCCACAGCACCCTTGTTATAACCTTCCATACTTATCTAGAACAGACCATCATTACAGGTCTTATAGGTTCAAACATTTTTATGTAGCCCATGTAAATTCTACCTGCACTATACGCCCCTAAATAAAACAAAATGGCCACTAACATTGAAACAATGCTAATAGCCATTCAAACAGTTCTTTATCAAAGCACTCAATTTAGTCATCTTATTTTAATACTACACTAAACTTCAGTGCAAATAACGCAAAACTCTTTTAAAGGTCCACCCTATTATATATTATACGCTTGCCTGATGGCAGCCACCTTTACCGCTAGCCTTTGCAATCACAGTAAATACAACAGCACCTATAATCGATGGAACCAGCCATTGGAAAGTAATTCCACTAAATGGCAACCCATCTACAAAACTACCTAGTCCTCCCATTATAGGATGACCTACAAACATATTTCCTGCCACATCAAGAGCCTGAACAATGGATACAAAATATGCACCAATAACCGCTCCTGTGTAAGTTAGATTATACTTAATCCATTTGTCAAAGGCCGACATAACAATAAGTACAATCATTCCAGGGTATATTGCAAGCAAAATAGGAACTGCCACTTTTATAATCTGGTCTACCCCATTCAAAGACACTCCAAAAGCCACAATTGTAGATATTACAGCCACCACCTTGTATGGAAGCTTTCCACCACTTATAGTATTAAAATAGTTTCCACAAGTAGAAATCAATCCAGTTGATGTAGTTAAACAAGCAAGTGCCACCACTATTCCCATGATCATCTTTCCAGTTGACCCTAGCATAACTTCTACCATACCGATAAGCAAAGCAACCCTTTCAGTATTAGCATCAAAATGGCCTCCAACAGTAGCACCAGCCAAAGTAAGACCACCATAAACAATTGCCAAGAGCAAAGCCGCTACCAGGCCAATTCCCCAAAATGCATGGAGTTGCGCCTTCCTATCAGTATATCCACGCCTTACCAGGTCAGTAATAACGATACCTGCCATTAGCGGTGAACCAATGGCATCCATAGTTTGATAACCTTCAGTAAATCCTAACTGGAACACATCTTTAACACCTGTGCTTACCATTGGATCCGGAGGACTAAGAATAGCCTTGCCAATAATCAACCCAATAAGAATTAACAAAGCAGGCGTCAAATACTTACCAATTATATCGATTACCTTGCTTGGGTACAAAACAATAATAAGTGTGATAGCAAAGAAAACCCCACTTGTCGCCCAAAGAGGTACATTTGGGAAGTTAGGCTGCACTAAAATTTCATGTGTTACAGCACCTGTTCTAGGTACAGCAAAAAACGGACCAATTATTAATATAACTAAAGTTCCAATGGTCTTTGCAAAAGTAGGGCTCACTCTCTTTCCTAAATCATCTGCCCTACCGCCTAAATAAGCAGTTACAATAACGCCTAGAATTGGTAGCAGCGGATCAGAAAGCAGGAACGCCAACATTGCTTCCCACCATTTATCGCCTGCAACAATCCCTATATGAGGCGGGAAAATTGTGTTGCCAGCACCAAAGAAAATTGCAAACAGTGCGGCTCCACATATGAGCACGTCCTTAGTTTTAACTCTCATCATCATTCTCCTCTTCAAATAAATTATATTCATAAGTTCCTTATAAATGTATATATGATAATTTTATTCTTTTAAAACAATTTTTTCAAGAGTTTTTTGTTTCCAGTTCACTAATTTATATTTTCTTAAATTTGTTAACGTCTATTACAAAAAAGTTTATGTATCAGAAAAAGATGCCGAGTTTCACAGCAGCAACCGCTTTGGTCGCCGAAACCAGCATCTTTTTTATAAAACACTACTTTTATCCATTCCGCTTGTCAGCATCTTCCAATATGCCTAGCCAAATGTCATTTAATGCTTTGCTACGCCTTTCTTTTGCGTCATAACCCACAAACACGCTTTCTGCCACTACTATAGGTTCCTCTTCGCCTTCCCTGTAAATCTCAAACAATAAAGTAAAACTGCGAGTTCCTACATGGGCCACTTTGACCCCAATATCCAGTTGGTCTCCTTCAAAGGCACTACCGTTGAACTCTATAGTCGTTTTCCTGTGGCAAACTTCGCTGTCTAACTCCTTGCTCAATTGCTTGTAGGTATATCCTTTATGACGTAAGAAATCCTCAAAAGCAACGTCTGTATAAACAATGTAGTTGCCGTTATACACGATACCTTGTTGATCCACTTCACCGAATCTAACTCTAAGCTTCGTAAAGTACGAACAGTTCTCTCTCATATCAATCCTTCCCTAAATTCTTCTTGTATTTCTTTCTGCTGCAAAGCCAGGTTCTCAGCATGCACACCACTTAAACTATCGTGACGAAGCCATTTAAACAAACCTACTTCTACACCTATTAAAATCAACATAAACGGTGCTGATATAATTATAGCTACCTGTTTAATAGGTGTAAAGCCTGCGCCAGATAAAATTATACTTAGAGGAATCACAGCTAGGAGTACACACCAAAACAGTCTTAAGGCCATCTTTGGTGTGCCGCCCTTTGTAACTGTTTCTGCTAAAGCAAGGGAAGCTGAATCCATTGACGGTGCAACAAAGCCAACAACTAACAACAATATAACCGCTGGCAACAGTGTAGCACCTAAAGGAAGAACCTGCAAAATTTCATAGATTGCAGCGTCTCCGACACCACTATTCACTAGTTCTACCACATCTACAGAACCATCTAGATATGCTTTTATTGAAAAGCTTCCATCTATTCCAAAGATGAACCATCCACCTGCAGTCATTCCAAAAATAGTTGCAATGGCCACTTCCTTAATAGTTCTGCCCTTAGACACCTTCGCTATGAAAATTCCCATCATAGCAACATAATTTAAGTAGAATGCTATGAAATAAGTTGTCCAGCTTTCAGGAAACCCTGTGTTTTCAATAGGATCAGTAAACAAGCTCATCCTTGGCAGATCCTGAATCATGTAACCCAAGGAATTCACTATATTTTTTAATATGAAGGTAGTTGGACCTGTCAAGAAAACATAAAGCAAAAATCCTGTACATAAGATTGCTGCACCATTACTTATAACCTTCATTCCTTTTTGAGTTCCAAGATAAGCCGTGAATGTGTAAACTGCTGCAATAACCACTATTACTCCAACTTGCACTACTGCAGTAGGTTCCATTCCAAACAATTTCTTCAGTCCACCAGTTGCCAGCGGAACAGCAAGGCCTAATGAAGAACTTAAGGCTCCTAAAATACCAAATATTACCAAAAAGTCTATAACCTTACCTATAGCAGATTTACCTTTGATTTTTTCCCCTAACATTGCGCTACAAATTGCGCTAGTTTGGAAGGACGATACCTTTCGTACATACACGCCATAAGCAATAGCAACTCCCATAACTGTATACATAGCCTGATTAACAACGCCCCAGTGAAAAAATTGGTAGCCTATTGAAGATTCTAAAGCTCTGGTGCTAAATGGCTCCATACCTAATCCCGGCGCTTTATAGTAAAATGCCCATTCGGTGAATGACCAATACAAAGCTGCTGAAGCAAGGGAAGCCAAAAGCATCATTGCTAGATAGCTAAATGTGGAATACTCAGGTTTACAGTTGCCAAGTCTTACATTCCCATATTTACCAAAGCCTAAATACAGACCTACTAGAAAAGTTACAAACGCAACAACTTCAAATATAGGGCCTAATACAGTTATCATTTTTTCAAAAAATGCACCTATTGAGTTGATCGTAAGCTCTGGGTTGAGAATCATAAATATGATGAACGCGCCTAAAATTAACACACTTACGACTATTAAACCGATTTCAGTATTACTATTTTTATTACTTATTTTCTTTTCCATAGTCTTTACTCCTCTGCATTGACCGAGCTGCCTCATATCGTTTAAATGCTGCTTTGGAGCTGGATGATTTCTTTCTAACCTTATGATTTAAGGCATCAAAGTTGCAAATATCTACACAATAACCACAGTTAATGCATAACTTAAATGCTTTGCTAAGTGCCTCTGGGTAGCCATCTTCACCTTTTTGTATCACTCCCATTGGGCATACTTCTATACAAGCATTGCACTTCGTACACTTTTCATGATCCGGTTCAACTAATTTATTCATCACAGCCTCCTAGCAACTAACAAACAGCTCCTGAGTTAAAGGCTGCCTCTATTTCTTCTTCACTAAAATTCATGGCCTGCAAAACCTCTCTGCTATGGTCTCCTGGGTATTTAGGAGCACTTGCATTAGGATTTACAGGTGTTTTGCTAAAATGAATTGGAGAGTTCACAACAGTGTACTTACCGACTCCGTCTTGATGAACCTTAGTAATCACATTTAATTTTTCAGTCTGCGGGTTAGACATGAATTCTTCTAAACTTTGTACAGCTGTTACTGGAACCCCTGCTTTATTCAACAAGTGTTCTAATTGATATTTATTCATTGAAACTGTAACTGTTTCTATTTCGCTTAAAAGTGATTCAGTATTTTCCAATCTTAAATCGTTATTTGCATATTTTGGATCGTCAAGTAGATGGATTATGCCAAGTGCTTCACAAAGCTGTTGCCATTGCTCGTTGTTTTTTACACAAATTACTACATTACCATCCTTAGCTTTAAATTCTCCGTAAGGACTATAGAAAAAATCCATATTTCCACTTCGTTGTAAGAAGTCACCGCTTATTGACTTTACAAGCAACGGAGTTTCACACATATAAAACGCAGAATCTAACATTGCGATATCTACTCTTAGACCTTCACCTGTGCTCTGGCGATGTAAAAGAGCCATTGACAATCCTCTTAGCAACTGAAGCCCTGCCCAAGTATCACAGAGAGAAAAGCCTGGTTTAATAGGTGCCATTCCGTCCTCTCCAGACTGAGCTACAAGACCACTTCTAGCTGCAGCGATAATATCCATACATGGTAAATGAGATAAAGGTCCATAAGTTCCAAACCCTGCAATGGAGCCATAGATCAGGTTAGGATTTACTTTTTTCATTTCATCATAGCCCAGACCTAGTTTTTCCAAGGTTCCAGATTTAAAATTCTCAATTACTATGTCAACTTGAGAGACTAATTTCATAATGACTGCTTTGCCCTCTTCAGAGCGCATGTCTACTGCAATGCCTTTTTTGCCTCTATTATACTGACAGAAATATAGGCTTATATCGTTAACATAAGGGCCATATTCTCTAGATATGTCTCCATTTCCAGGTCTTTCTACCTTGATGACCTCTGCACCCATGTCCGCTAAAAGCATTCCGCAAAACGGCGCTGCAAGAACTTGTGAAAAGTCTAAAATTTTAATTCCATCTAAAGGGCGCCTACCTTGATTTTTTCTTTTATCACTCATAGCTATCACCCTATATAATGCCTTTCATCTTCAAAGTGTTTTGCTGTTCTGTTTCAATTCCCAGTTCATTTAGTATCTGGTGAGTGTGCTGCCCTAAGGTTGGCGCTGGCTTAAATGGTGAATCGTCCATGTCGAAGAATTTCACCGGTCTGCCTGGCATCACCACTTCTTTTGATTGGCCTATATCAACTTTCATCAACATATTTCTTGCATGAAGCTGAGGTTCTTCTAAAGCCTCTTTAGTTGTGCTGCACATAGTTCCAGGAATTAGAGCCTCATCACAGATCTTTGCGATTTCTGCCATGGTATAGTTGCTAAACAGTTCTTCAATTTTAACTCTTAAATCTCCAAAATAATGAAGTCCTCTTACTGCATTAGAGCAATACAGTGGGTCAGTGTTCCACTGTGGCATATTAAAAGCATCACAGAATTTAGCCCATTGAGCATCAGATGAAATACCCATAGCAACAAAGCCATCACTGCATTTTAAAATATCGTAAGGATTAATTAGTGGATGGGCGTTACCTGTTCTCATTGGATCCTCATCCGTTGCCCCATAAGTTATAACCTTATCTTCTGATATTGCGATAACACTTCCGCAAAGACTGGTTTCTACAAGTTGGCCCTCTCCTGTTTCTCTTGCGTGAAAGATCGCAATACACATAGCAGCAGATAGAAAGCTACTAGAATAATGTTCAGAAATATAAAAACCAATTCTAGTTGGTGGATTCTCTGGAAATCCAGTAAAATGCATTACTCCTGTCTTTGCTTGAGCTATTAGATCTAGCTGTGGTAAGTCTCTTTCTACACCTTCATAGCCATAGCTGGTAGTTCTTCCATAAACAAGTTTAGGGTTTAATTTCTCCAATTCCTCATAGGCTAGACCAAGGGCTTCCATAGTACCTGGAGGAAAGTTTTCAATAAGACCGTCTGCTTTTTTCACCAGTTTTTTGAAAATTTCTTTTCCTTCTTCAGTTGTAATGTCCAGTGTCAGGCTTTGTTTACCCCTATCCCTAAATATATGATGAGGGCTAGCCCCTCCATAAGTCGGTGCTAGCTCTCTCAAAGGGTCACCTAAGCCTGGTACTTCAATCTTTATTACTTGGGCGCCATAATCGGCAAGTTCCATGCCGCAGTAGCCGCCATTAATAGTCAAATCTAGAATGATGATATCTTTTAGTGGGAGCATGTTAACCTCCTCTACAAGTATAAGCTTAGGTTATGATTTATTTTTCGTAATCCCATCCAGTGTAAATTTCAGTTCCGCGTTTCTTAATCTGTCCGCCGATTACGTTTCTCTGAATTTCAGAAGTTCCTTCCCAAATTCTATCTACTCTTGTATCTCTCCATAGACGTTCTACTGGATTTTCTCTCATGTATCCTCTTCCGCCTAGAATCTGTACTCCTTTATCGCAAACTCTATTTACCATTTCTGAGCAGTATAGTTTAATTGCGGATGCTCTTGCGTGTCTTAGTTTTCTGTCCATATCTCCTGAGATTTCCCAGCAAACTCTATATAGTAAGCTCTTTGCAGCCATAATATCCATAGTCATATCTACTAGCATATGCTCGATTACTTGGTAGTCTCTAATAGGTCTTCCACCCATAACTCTTCCTGCAGCCCATTCATTAGCCACATTTAGAACTCTTTCAGCTCCACCTACGCATCTAGCTGCAATTCCTAGTCTAGCTTCTACGAACCAGTCTTTTGTAAGATTGAAACCGTCTCCTACTTTACCTAAAATCTTAGATTCGTCAACAATTACGTTTTCGAATGTAAATTCAGGATGCTTAAATGCAAAATGGTGAGTAAATTCAGGTGTACGTTTAATGCTTACTCCAGGAGCGTCTTTTTCTACAAAGAAAACTGTTGCTTTTTCAGGATCTCCATCAACGTGTGCATGCACTAGAAGGAAGTCTGCTACATTACCAACTGTTACGTACCATTTTTCACCGTTAATCTTGTATCCATCTTCGCACTTGTCAGCTCTAGTTAAACACTGTGTAGGGTCAGAACCAGCATCTGCTTCTGTAATAGCGTAAGCATCACGACGTTTGCATTGGTTAGCTGGTATTAGATACTCTTCAATCTGAGCTTGAGTACCGAATTTCATAGGATAAGATGGTTGTGGTACAGCATCCCAAATTGCGCCTGTAGCCATACCTAACTGTTCACTTACTAGCATCTGTTCGAACAAAGTCATTCCTTGACCACCATGTTCCTTAGAATGGTTTGTAGCATTAAATCCCCATTCCATTACCTGCTCAGTAATATACTTATGTGTTTCGGGACTAATACCATTATTCTCTTCACATTCCATTTCAAAAGGAAATAGAACTTCTTCTGTAAAAGCTTTTGCCTTTTCTTGAAGCATACGATGCTCTTTGCTTAATTTGAAATCCATAAAAGTCTCCTTTCACAACTACATTGCCAACAGCACCTTTTGCTGTCAGCCATATTCAACTTATTCTTTATGATAGCCACATTATAATTGAGGCCAATATATTTTTTACAGAGAAATTTTAATGTTTTTAAATATATTGACAAAGCATTAACAGATAACCTTTGAAAAAATCAGGCTTTTCAAGCCTTTCTTAAGTTACTTTTTATTTTGCATTTTAGTGGTCTTTTGTAGTCTTTTCTTTTGCTTTGATTATTATGGAATTATCAATTACAAATCTACGCAAAATATTTCATGATAATTATGCAATAATTCCCATAGACAAGTCAGATGTTAATCTGTATCATAATATTAAAGTTATTTGAGTTTATATCAAATAGGAGGTCTTATGTTTTTAGTTCAAGAAAAAAGAAAAAATGGCATTTATCTTGTCATTATGCAATCCTATCGAGACCCTGAAACGAAGGCAACCAAGAAAAAACGAATCAAAAACCTAGGATATCTGCACGATTTAGAGAAAGAGTATACCGATCCAATTTCACACTTCAAGCAGGTGGCTCGTGATATGACAGAAGAAAAAAAACAAAAAGAATCACCCTATCATGTACTACTAGATCCCGTAAAACCTATGTCTGTTGACAGTGACCTTTTAAAAAACTTCGGTTACGTTGCCCTTTCTAAAATTTATCATGATCTTAAGCTAGATATTTTTTTCAAAGGAAAAAAAATGGACTTAAACTCCGATTTACCTTTAAACGGTATAGTTAAACTGCTGGTTTACGGAAATGCTTTAAATCAAAATTCAATTAAACAAATCTATAGAAATAAAAATATTTACTTTGAGAAAATGGAGTTTTCTAAAGATGAAGTTTACGAGAGTTTTAAGATATTAAAAGAGCTTAGCCCACTAACACAAAAATGGATCCATGAAAGAATATCCCAAAACTTGAAACGAAATACAGAGCTAGTCTACTGTTACGTATCTAACCAATACTTCGAGGACAACTCCACCTCTTCACCTATCATAAAGATGAGCCTCTTGGTAGATAACAAGGGGATTCCTATTTCCTACAATCTGGCTCCCCACCTCCAAGATCAACCTCTCTATATTACTCCTCCTGTACAACAAAAGCTTAAATCTCTAGGAGCCAAGCACGTGGTAGTCGTTGGAGATAATGGCATAAATAATAACGATAAATTAGCTAATATAGTGGGTAACCACAGAGGCTACATAGTATCACAAAGCGTTAGAGATGTAGACAACGAAACCAAGAAATTTATTTTTTCAGAAAGTGGATTTAAGCCATTTTCTTGTGATTCCCGGATAAAAGAACGAATTTGTAATAGAAAAATCAGAATCAATAACAATGGACATACAAAAGATGTTGTAATAAAAGAACGACAAATAGTTTTCTTCAACAAAAAATATTCTAAATGCGTAATGGCTGAAAGAGAAGAAATGCTGCTGAAGGCCAAAGATCTCATAGCATCTCCTGGGAAATATTCCCAAAATAATCACGAACAGCCTTATAACAGGTACATAAATAACTTGAGTTATGATAATTCTGGAAGAATAGTGAATAACTGTACTAACCCTCTGAACATCAACAAAGAAGCTTTGATAGAAGAGGCTAAATTCGATGGATATTACCTGTTTTTGACCAATGAACTAGATGCACCTATTGAAGACATTGTAAACGCGTACATTGATTTATGGGAAATGGAAAAATCCTTTAAGTTTAACGATACTGCCTATGAAGACATGCCAGTTGACGTAGATAACCGTGACAGGCTTGAAGCTCATTATCTTATTTCTTTCATTTCTCTAACTATCAAGCGTATACTCGAAGTTAAAATTAATAGAAAGTATCCTATAGAAAAAGTCATTCAAAGTTTAAAGAAATGCAGCTATATACATATAGACGAAAACCATTACGTTTTAAGTTATTACGACCAGGTACTAGAAGATATTGGCAAAGAGCTTGCTATTGACTTTTCCAAGCGTTTCGGCACTTTATCTCATATAAAAGAAGTGGTTGGAATGACTAAAAAGCACAAGCAGCAAAAGTAAAACAAAATCGGGCGATGTAGATTTCACTAACATCGCCCTTTTATTACGCTCTTTGAATGGCCATTACTTTCTATCTTTTCTCATCACTAATCTTCGTTGCTTTTATCTTCATTATCCTTTGACGCATTTGTCTTAGGTAGCGGCCCAACTAAAGATTCCGGAATATCTTCAACAACCGTGTACGCATCCATCCTATAAGTTTGTCTGATTTCCTCAAAGTCTTCATTACCTTCGAAGAGTTCAAACTCCTGACCGTCTTCACCCTTTACGAACTTGGCAGAATCACTGCTAACAGCGTCTAACTCTAGGGAAATAACACCATAGTATGGTTTTTCGTCGTCTATTTTTTTCAATTTAAACATTACTTTTATGAAAAGAGGTGGATCATCTCCAGCCCAGCTTACAGTTTCTCTTTCCAAAACAGCTACTGGTTTTGGATCAATCGTATACTGACTGCCAGCATATTCATTCATCAAATTTAAAGCTGTTTTTATTATTTTTTCCTGCTTTTCCTTAGAAAATTTTCCGAAATTCTCGGTTGATTCCGAAAGGCGTTCAACCTTAAGTTCAGTTTCTACAACATCTTTTGTGAATTTCACCTTCAGACCCTTCGGGGCCTTAAACTTCAGCGTCGCCTTAATAACATCGCCATTTTTTATTTCTTTCGTCTTACTTAAGACAATCTCATGTTCTAGATTATCGTCTGACAACTCCTTCTTGAAGTCATACACCATTTCTTTTTTTTCAGGACTTACTTTATCTTGCGCATGAATATCGTATTCTGGACCTTTTATTATTTTTGCCTCGGCCGTAGCTTTGCCGCTTAGATCCCCTTTAAGATAAATTTTCATCTCCACATTATCAGTATTGACTATTAAATCGTATGAAGGGCTTAGCATCTTATAGGCAGCAAAGCCGCACACAACTATAAGCAGTGGAATTACAACAATTAAAATTTTCTTCAGATTACTGGTTTTATTATTTTGATTAGTCATATGTCATATCTCCTATGGTATTTTTTACATAAATCTAGCTTTCACATGCATCTACAACTTGTCTTATTAATCTAACTTTGCTGGTTTATACATTGTATGGTCTTTAAAATACTGTTTAAGCTGCTTTAAAGTTTCGCCATTCTTGGTTATTTCAACACCTTTGCTCTCGTCATATTTAAACTGAGTTGCCTCTTTGTTGAAGAATCCAAATGTGACAATTGCATAAATCGGTTTCTGTTTACTTGCATCGTCAGTGTTGTTTTTTTCTTTCACTTTAAATATTAGCTTTACCTCATATCCGGTATTAGCAAGACGATATTCCTCTGCTGCAACAGGACCTTCTACCACTTCATATTTGCCATTATCCAACTCACCTATCTTTTGCTTTGACTGATCTATAAGAGCCTTTTTAGTAGCTTCTGGGAACTTATGGTAATGCATAATATCCGTTCTAAGGCCCTCCACCTTCTTTTCGGCTGAAAGAACATCTTTTGTAAACTTTACCTTAATGCCTTCTGGAGCTTTAAAATTCAACGTAGCTTTTACCACATCTCCATTTTTTAAATGCTCACTTTTATCAAGATTAACCTTTTCTTTATAGTTGGCTCCCAGCATCTTTTCAAGAGCACGGCTCTTTTCAATGCCTTCCTCTGTTCGAGTGTCAATCATCCACTGCTCAACTTTAGGACGACCCAATACCATACAATTGGCACTTGCTTCCTCGTTTTCATTTCCATCAATGAGTATATTGATTTGCATATCGTCTGTATTGACCAAAACATCATATTCTGGCTGCTGGAAATACATTTTGTATATAACAAAGCCACCAACTCCAACTGCCGCCACCACAATCAAGCCGATAATAGCCTTAAATAGGCCCTTCTTGCCTTTTTTCCTTTTAGGACCATCTTGCCCTGCCATTGTATAAGACGTGGCTTCATCGCTGCGTTCAACTCTCTCGACGTTTTTATTACAGTCTATAAAACCGTCATTCCTTTCTTCCCGGTCACCGATTTTTGCTCCGCACTTACTACAAAACCTAGCGTTCGTTTCGATTTCACTACCACAGTTTGGACAAAATCTCTCTTTCATGTCAATTCTCCTTAATTAAACTAAATTACTTACTGAAGATTATATCATATTTTGCTAAATCTTAAAATTGTTTTTTCTTTATTTCTTCATTTTTTTCACATATTTTTTCCATTTTTTATTACTTTTTCCACATTTTCCCATTATTTTAACGAGCAGTTCTTAAAAAACTCAACTAAATTCTAATGAGAGAATACAAATATGTGTACGGATATATACATATAACAAAAGCGCACCCAAAAATCTCTTTTGGCTGCGCTTATATCATCTAAGTTTGAATGACATTATACCGTCTTTATATACAAGCACTGTATGTGAAACAATCATTACGGCTACAATTATTCCGTTGTACTAATGATTTCTTTTTTAGATTTGTCTATCTGACTAACCTTCATATCCTTGGCATCCTTAGGGTCCACCTCTTCTAACAGCCCTAAGGTATTAGGCCCTAGGTATATGGTTTTTAGGGTTTCACCTCTTAGAGTAACCTTGCTATACTCTGTGAAATTCTGGCCTTTGATATAGTATTTCCCGCCAATTTTAACGACATTGTCAATTTTGATCTTCTTTACGCCCATTTTCATATTAGCAGGCACAAATGGATTACTTCCACCATAAATGTAGTCTGCCCCATAAAGCATATCGTACCCTAACATCTTCAAATCCTTCAAATAAGAAGATGACTTCCTATCGGCATTCTGATGATACTTAATAATAGTTCCATTGTGAATACCCACCTGTTCCAGTACATCTGCCGCCAGCTGGTAGGCAAACTTATCTTCCTCTTTACGATCCATTTTGAAATTGCTCCAAACAACGTATTGAGTCTGATATAGATCCTTAGCATTGTAAGCATCTTCTCTTACATCTAGGGCAGGAATATGGTCACCGTACATAACCAACACTGTCGGTTCTTTAAACTTCGACAAAGCCTCTGTCAAGTCCTTTACAAACAGATCCATTTCATACACTTGGTTAACGTAGTACTCATATTTCCACTTCATCTCTTCGCTAGGAGCTTCCAACACCTTGATTTTCGGATTTTTAATTAACTGTTCCGAAGGATACTTACCGTGGCCCTGAACTGAAATGGTGTAAATGTAATCTCTTTGCTTTGTTGACTTAAGAGCCTGCATAATCTGCTTAATCAAGATTTCATCCTTTGCCCAGTTTTTGGGAGTTTTCGGCACATCGCTCATGTATTCAACAGAAGTGAAAGTGTCGTAACCTATGTTGTTAAACACCTGATTTCTGTTGTAGAACAAAGCACGATGGTTGTGAATAGCATGAGTACCATAACCCATATCCTTTAAATCGCTTGCAAGACTTTCCATAGTCTTATCCTTTAGAATGGACTTAAATGGATACTCTCCTGGGCCAAAGAATTTAACAGAAAGTCCACTCATAACTTCAAACTCTGTATTTGCCGTACCTGCACCACATGCTGGGACCGTCAGGCTTCCCGATGAATATTCTTTCATCAACTTATGGTAGTAGGGAATTGGGTCCTCAGAAAGCTTGATGTTTTTAAATAGCAGCGGATCAGTGAAAGATTCCAGCTGTAAGAAAATTATGTTTGGATATTTTTCGTCTACATCTTCCTTTTCAATTTTTACAACGCCATCCTTGCTTATTTTGTTTTCTTTTAATATTTCTTCAATAGCCTCCTTGGAATAGCCCATAGGCTTTTGGATTCCAGTGTTCAACCATGTGTTTACAAAACAATAGGGTACCCCATAATCTGCGTATGCATAGGCCAAATTACCAAAGAATGTGGCAAGGACGTTGGCTTTTATCAAGCCGGCCGTAGCACCGAAGGTACTAGCTATAATGATAGCAACAATAATTAAGCGTCGTTTTATCCCATCGTAATTAGGCGCTTTAGGTGCTTTGATCCACAATATGATAATGGCTAAAATACCTACGACTATTCCTGCACCTATGGAAACTAACTGCGTCATTGAGAAGTAATTAGTTAAAATAGTTGCACCGTCTGTAATAGAATTTAAGTCTTTTACGGTAAAAGGTGTCATACGTTCTATTAAGATAATACCGTTTGTAATACCAATGGCCAGCCATATACTGGATATTAGCACCAGGAAAAATACTTTCCTTCTAAAAACAAAGCTTATTGCAAGCGTTGCAAAAATAAGCAAAGTGTTATACATAAAAATTATCGGTTTATCTATCAGAAACTGCACTCCGCCAAAGCCTTTTCTAGCCAAGGTTTCGATAGCTAAATTTAGCGCAAATGCCCATAAGAAGGTTACTATCAACCCATTTCTTGTATTTGCACTGCAAAATTCTTTCAATTTTTTCATACTTATACCTCAAGAGCCTTAGTCAAATAGTTTGCAATAGCCGCAAACTCATCTATAGATAATGTTTCAGCTCTCCTTTTTTCATCTATATTTAAATCGTTTAAACACGATTTAACTGTGTCTTTACTTACTGAATCCATGGAAGACAATGAATTTAGCAAGGTTTTTCTTCTCTGTCCAAAACCGGCACCCACTGTTTTAAAAAACATTTTAGAGTCTATTAACTGTACAGGTGGCTCCTTTCTCCTAGTTAACTTCAAGACTACTGAATCAACTTTTGGAGGTGGTACAAAGACAGTCTTCGGTACGCTTACTACAGTTTCCACATAGCAGTAGTACTGTATAGCAACGGATATTGCACCGTAAGCTTTAGTCCCTTCTTTTGCCTTGATTCTATCTCCTACTTCCTTCTGCATCATTACAGTTATGCTTTCTGCGTTAACCTGATTTTCAAGTAGGTACATTAGAATTGGTGTGGTGATATAATAAGGTAAGTTGCTTATTATCTTCACGTTTTCACATTTATATTCTTTAATTATTTCATTAACGTCTGTTTTTAGCACATCTTGATTGATGACGTGCACATTATCGTACTCTCCTAAGGTCTCATTTAGTATAGGAATTAAGTTCTTGTCGATTTCTATGGCGATTACATCTCGCGCTAGCTTTGCTGCTTCTGCCGTAATTACGCCTATACCTGGGCCTATTTCTATTACTGTATCCTTACTGGTTACTTCTGAACTCTCGATAATTTTATCGATAATATTCTTATCTGTTAGGAAGTTTTGGCCTAAAGACTTAGACAGTTTAAAACCATATCGTTCTTTAATGTGGTTAATGGTCTTAGGCGAGTATAGCTTTCCCCTATCTTCCAATCTCATCTATCCTCTCTTTCAGTTGCTCTACGGTAATTCCATATTTGTTTAGCTTCTTCATGAAAGCTTTTGCGTTGCCATATCCGATTCCTAGTTTGTCACCCAATTGTTCTCTCAGGTATTTTGAATCGTCAAAGCCCCAAAGGCCAAGTTCCGCCATTAAATCCATGTTAAAGACGTCCTCCGTCTCCTCCAATGTAAATTGAACTTTTTGAAGGGCTTCTAAGATGGCTTCAGGACTTGCATTTTCAATGCCTATGTCATTTTTTTTAGTTGCTTTGTTCCTTGATAGGAAGGCTTCTTTCGCCTTTGGGAAACGTTCTAGGACACGTTTTCGTATGTTGTTTCCAGCAAAATCAGGGTCAGTAAATACTATTATCCCTTTTTCTTTGTATGCTGTTTCTAAATTTTTCCATGTCCTTTGTGAAATGCCAAAGCCGTGGGTCTCTATAGTGACAGCATCTACTGCACGTTTGACAGCACAGGTGTCATCTCTACCCTCCACAACTATTACTTCCCTAATTTTAGGCTTCATTCAATTTCCTCCTAGTACCTGATCCGCCCGTTGCCTGTAATATTCAAAAATCTTACGACTGTCTTAATCCGCCATTGCAAGGGCAACCAACCAGTTTGTTATTTATTCTCCTGTTTCCCATTTTTATCATCCAATATATAGAGCACCTCTCCAGGACGTACCATTCTAAGCTGCTTTCGTGCCTGCTCCTCGATGTAATCTAGATCATCGACATTTTTCAATTCTTCTTGCAGCTTCCGCTTTTTCTGTTCTAAGTCCTTTTGCTCATTAATTAGATTATTATGTTCAATGTGCAACGAAACGATGTTTTTAATATATACCCCTATTATCACCAGCACAACAACAGAGATTATGAATATACATAACCTTAGATAATTTATTTTCTTTTTGCTGCGTTTTCCTTCTTGTTTCATATGCACCTCTGGTTTCTCAATCTAATCAAATACCATATCTGTCATCAAAGCTATAACTTTTAGCAAAGCTACGTCTGTCATCAAAGCTATCAGGCCGCGAAAGTTACCACTGACTGCTTTGTTTTATAAGTAATCCTGAGGATCAACAGCTGCACCGTTAATCCTTATTTCAAAATGACAATGCGAACCGTAACTGCGGCCTGTATTTCCTACGGCTCCTATAACCTGTCCTTGGTAAACTCTATCACCTACTGCAACATCAACAGAGCTGCAATGAGCATACCTAGTAACCTTCCCGTTTTCATGGTCTATCTCAATACAAAGTCCATAAGCGCCGAAATTGCTAGCTCTAATAATTCGTCCGCCATCTGCAGCCATAATTGGTGTACCTGTTGGCGCTGCCAAGTCTAGTCCCTCGTGCAACCTTCCCCATCTATATCCAAATCCAGAAGAAAGTCTAAACCTTCCCAATGGATATACGAACTTTCCTGTCGCTGCAGTCTTAGGTCTTTCAGCACTTCCCGCTAAAATTATTTTTTTAGTCGGTTCTACGAGAATTTTGCTTGAAAGCTCCTTCTCGTCAACAACCTTTCCATTTTCCCGAGTCACCTTGGCAGTAACAACTTTTCTTCCATCGCTACCTTCTTGAACCACTTTCTGATCACCAATATATAGCTCATCTGTCTTCTGTTCCTCTGTTTCATATGGAATTGTCACTACATTTGTTTCATCGCCAACACTTATAACCGTAATCAACGGCCTATCAGCCGCCGTTAGTCGTTTTAGAGCGGCAATTTTGCTATCGATTGCTGTCAATGTGGTATCGTGCTCGACAACTTTAACTTTTTCCTTAAATTTTATGGACTGATAATTTTTTTCATCATCTGTCAAGTAATGCTCTTTCACATCTGCAAGAACTTCTTTTGCCATTTTCTTACTGTTCAGCAAAGCAACTACTTGATTTTTTCCATCTTTTTCTTCTACCGTAATAGCATAACCTTTTGCTTTGATATCAGACATATACGTAAATTTCTTCAGTACCTGGTCCTCTGTATCTAGACTTTTTCCGATTTTAGGTACCTTGTGAAATTGTATGCTGTCAGCTTGTATATTAATTTTACTGTTGTGCTCTTCGCTTAAAGCTTTGTTGGCTATATTCAGTATACGTATTACGTCATCTTGGGTTTTCACGTAGCCGATTTCCCTACCGTTGTAGCTATATTCATAACAAGAGAAATAATTGATGGTTCCCATTAACATTGTAGTTACTAGAGCAATACCAGCCATGTGTTTTATTATAGGTCTTTTTCTTTCTGCAATCCAATCTCTCAAATGATGGATGCTATGACTTGCATGATATAACCAAATAGCTCTTTGTCTTGCAAACTTATCTAATGTATTATCGAAGCCGTTTACCACGCGAGCACCCCAAAGAACAGCCCAATTTAAAATATTCTTCATTACATTTTTTATTTTTTCATGGACTGCTCGATTATATTTTTTTGTTGTCTTCCAATTTCTCTTTCCTTTTGCCATAACTCAGCCTCCTGCGTCCTTTGTTTCATGCACGAACATTCGGCGGCCATCTCTGTTACCCCCATATCATTACACTTATCACATCTATACTTCTTTTCTGTATAGTATATATCATAATTATTAGCACTCAAAATATATGCTCTCTCTTCAGCCAATTCATTTAACTGGTTACTTAAGTCTTTTAAATTCTCGTTGGTAGCATGTCCTACCATGGCCTTTGATAGCCTTAACCCTATATTCAACGATTTCTTATCTATTTCTTCGATGGCAGGGAATCGCTGATATATTTCCTTCTTTCTTTCTTCAGCTTCCTTTTCAGCTTGTTTTCTTAAGTACTCCATGTACTCACGAACAACTTTTCTGCTAACAGGCTTACGTTCATTTACATTTCGGTTCTCTTGGGTCGCTTCTTTATGCCAGTTTTCCAGTACTTTATTTACATAATTGAAATTAGGCTTTGGAATACCTGCTGTTTTTGCGCAAGCTTCTAGGACTTTATCAATATTAAAGCCCATTTGATTGAACCAATTATCCATTAAAAGTTTTTCCTGCTCTGTAGGATTGCGCTGTTCAAACCCTAAAGCCCTCATTATTCGTTTATATCGATCAAATTTATCGTTGCGCTCTGTCAGATGCTTTTCTAACTCTTCTTCAGTGTGAATTTCATTTATACCCCAATTTTCAATAACTTTTGCAATGTAGTTGTAGTTATCCTTATTCATATCAAGGCAGTTTAATACTCCTCTAATGATTACATTTGTATCCATTTTAAAATCATTTTTCCAGTGGGATATTTGCTTTGCTTCTGTGGAGCTAAGTGGCCTTCCCATTAAGCTCTCCATGTTATAGAGCAATTCCTTAAATTCCCTATCAACCAAAGGGCTATCTACTGCTGAGCTAGACTCTGTTTGCCCTAGATTTTGGTTTTTCTCTGCTATTTCCGCTGCGATCTGCTCAGGAGTTATAGTTGATGCGGCAAAAGATCGACCATCCATAGATATGCTAGCATCTCTTCCTATATTATTTGGAATGCCTTGTGATATCAACTTAGTATCATGTTGCATCAAAGCAGCTCCTGCAGCTTCTCCTACGCCTGTATTTATTTTTCCGTCTGAACCTGCTCCAGCATCTATGATTCCTGTAGCTGCTCCTACGCCTGTTGCTCCTGAACCTGGTGATATCATTTGCTCGTCTTCATCGAAGGAAGTATCATGGTTATCTACATCAGCTAATCCCATATAGCGTTCTTTCAAATTCAAGAATTTAACGGCTTCTATAGTGTCAACGCCCTTTTTAAGCTGCACTGCACCAACGCTTTCCCAATAAAGCCACGCTTCTTCCACATGAGTCACGCTCATGCCTAACTGCTGAGCCATCAGCCCTGTATCCATAGGATATCCGTGTTGAGCATACATTCTTGCATAAACATATACCTTGACATACTCACCATCTGCACCAGCCATATATTCATTTATAAAAATATTTTCAAGAAATGAATCTTTTAAGTAAAATTCATTTCCTTTTTCAATTATATACTTCATCTATTCCCCTACGAAAAATCATTTTTTGCCACGTCTGCAAATCTAAGGAAGCTTTCAACCCATGTCAGCTCAATTTTACCTGTAGGACCACTTCTATGCTTTGCCAGGTTAACCTCGCAAATTCCCGGTGTGGCAGTATCAGGATTGTAGTAGTCGTCCCTATATAGGAATAACACAATATCTGCATCCTGCTCAATTGAACCTGATTCTCTTAAGTCTGACAACATAGGCCTGTGGTCAGTTCTCGCTTCAGGAGCACGAGAAAGCTGAGATAGCACAATGATAGGACAATCCATTTCCCTGGCCAAAAGCTTCATGTATCTCGAAAGAGTGCTGACTTCCTGCTGTCGATTGTCGCTTTTCCCATCAGCCTTCATTAACTGCAAATAGTCTACAACTATAAGATCTAAACCCTGCGATGCCTTTAAACGTCTGCATTTATTCTTCATTTCCATTAAGCTAATACCTGGTGTGTCGTCAATATACAGCTTTGATTTCGACAGACTATCAAAGCTAAGACTCATATTACTCAAATCCGTAGGCGATAAATCACCTGTTTTTAGCTGCTGCATCGGGATTCTTGATTGCATCGATAAAAGCCTTTGTCCTAGCTGTTCTTCACTCATTTCAAGACTGAAAATCAAAACAGTTCCTGCCGCCTTGGTAGCCACATTAAGTGCAATATTAAGGGCAAAAGCTGTTTTTCCCATTGCAGGCCTTGCTGCCAGGATAATTAAATCAGACCTATGTAACCCTGATGTGATCTCATCGTAAGCCTTATACCCCGTTGGTATTCCTGTAACCTTACCTCCCGTTTCGATGGCCTTACTAATCATATCCATATTAGCAAGTAACACCTTATCTATATGTGAATAATCCTTATTTTGCTTTTCTTGCGCAATTTCTAGGATATCCCTTTCTGCTCTATCTATAATCTCCTTAGGTTCTTCACCTTCGTTGTAACAACTTTCTTTAATACCATCGGCTGCACTGATTAAAGTCCTCAGAGATGCCTTTTCAACAACAATATTAGCATAGCCTATTACGTTGGAAATACTTGGTACATCAGAACAAAGCGAACTTATATAAGCTCGCCCTCCTACTTTGTCTAAACAGTTTGCTTTTTTTAATTCATTGCTAACAGTTACTATATCAACTGGCTGATCATTGATGTATAAAGACCTCATAGTCTCATAAATCAACTTGTGATGGCCATTATAAAAATCATCTGGCTGTAGTTTTTGTCCTACTTCTTCAAATACCTTTGAGTCCATCATGATAGCACCAAGCACCGATTTTTCTGCATCATCACTATGTGGTGGCACTCTATCCATAGGTTTTCCTCCTATCTTAGCATATTTGTTCTTATCCACTAAGACTATTTCACGTCACATTATTGCGGATAATATTATTTTATGGACATCTTTAAGCTTATTTACCTTTTACCTCTACCTTTAGGCAACCCTTAACCTCTGTAAATAGCTTGATATCAACTACGAACTCACCAATTTCTTTAATTGGGCTTCCTAATTCTACCTTCTTCTTATCCACCTTAATAGAAAGCTGTTGTTCCACAGCTTCTGCTATGTCCTTTGATGTGATTGAGCCAAATACTTTTCCGCCTTCGCCTACTTTCGTTTCGATAACAACCTTTGACTCTTTTAGCTTTGCTGCAACCTTCTCAGCCTCAGCCTTGTCCTCTGCCAATTTCTGAGCAGCTTCAGCCTTTTCCTTTTCCAGCTGTTTTACATTTCCATCTGTTGCCTCTATTGCAATTCCTTTAGGCAAAAGCATGTTTCTTGCATAACCATCGCTAACTTTAACCAAGTCTCCTGCCTTACCAGTACCTTTAACATCTTGTTTCAATATTACTAGCATATTTTATTCCTCCATATGTTTCTTTGCAATCTCCAATATTTTTTCTATGATTTCTTCAGGACTCTCACTAACCTGAGCTCCTGCAGTAGTCAAGTGACCACCGCCACCTATTTTCTCGATTATCATCTGTACATTAACTTCGCCCAAAGACCTTGCACTAACACATGTTGTGCCATTATGATCCATTCCAGCAACAAAGCTAACTTTTACGCCTTTAATATTTAAAAGCTCATCCGCTACCTGTGAATTAATTACCTGTGCTTCTTGATTTCTTCCGCTGCAAATAGAAAATGCAATACCGTTATCCGAAATTTCAGCATCTACTATTG
>F241_Great_Cormorant__coassemble_587_pt1 | contig 23416 bp, 20 predicted proteins | sample F241_Great_Cormorant__metabat2_high_PE_004 | metagenome-assembled genome bin F241_Great_Cormorant
GCACTGTCCAATTTGGCAGCGATATTAAAATGGGGCGGTAACGTTGGAAAAGTCTTGACTTTCCTAGGAACACCTATCGTTGCTTTGGCTGTTGGCGTAATACTTGGTATCATATTGATGGCAACAATGAACAAAGCATCTAAGCTTTACGACCTTACTAACGAGACTTTGAAAACTGTTGGTCCAATTTTATTTATCACTGCAGCTGGCGGCGTATTAGGTAAGGTAATAGCATCAACTAGCCTAGTTGCATTTATTACAGAACATGCAACGGTCCTGGACTCTGTAGGCATTTTCTTCCCATTCCTGCTGGCAGCTATTTTAAAAACATCTCAAGGTTCGTCAACTGTAGCCATAACTACTACTGCTGGAATTATGGCCCCTTTGATGGGAGTTTTAGGAATGGACACTCCTGTATTAAGTGCCCTTTGCGTTATGGCCATAGGTGCTGGAGCTATGACAGTGTCTCATGCTAACGATTCGTATTTCTGGGTAGTCACTAACTTTGGACAAATGAATCCTGAACAAGGATACAAGACTCAAACTGCTGTAACCTTAGTAGAGGGCCTATGCGCCATGGCAGGCATATTTATTTTATCGTTATTCTTCTAAAATTGGAGGTAATAAATGGGAGTACGAGAAGACGGAAATCAAATTATTGAAGCTGCTTTAACATCAGCTTTGCCCGATGTAGCTATAAAAGAAGCTTTGGCGGGAATTAATTTTAATCAAGGGCGGCTCATTGTAGTGTCCATTGGTAAGGCTGGATGGCAAATGGCAAAAGCCGCCAGTGTCGTTCTGGGAGAAAAGATAGATGAAGGCTTTGTTGTAACTAAATACGGTCATGTTCAGGGGGAAATCCAAAGATTCACATGTTTCGAGGCTGGCCACCCCGTTCCTGACCAAAACAGTTTCAATGCTACAAAAATGTGCATGGAAGCAGTTTCCTCGTTAAAAGAAGATGACAATGTGCTCTTCCTTATTTCAGGTGGCGGCAGTGCTCTTTTTGAAAGTCCCATCATTAGCGGAGCTCACTTAGCAGATATAACAGAGCAGCTACTAAAATCCGGCGCTGACATAGTTGAGATAAATACCATTAGAAAAAGGCTGTCGCAAGTTAAGGGTGGAAGGTTTGCACAGCTTTGTAATCCAGGACATGTGTTTAGTATTATTTTATCAGATGTCATAGGCAACCCTTTAGATATGATTGCCTCAGGTCCTGCCCACGTCGACACTTCCACATCTGAAGATGCTCTTAGAATTATTGATAAGTACGGAATAGTGCTTCCTGCTGAAATAAAGAGCATGCTCCTTCAAGAAACTCCTAAAGAACTTCACAACGTCAGCACCTTTATAGCTGGAGATGTTGAAAAGCTATGTACTTCCGCTAAGGACAAAGCCAAGGAGTTAGGCTACAAAACGTTGATTTTAACTAAATCATTGGCCTGTCAAGCAAAAGAGGCTGGACTATTTCTAGGAGCAATAGCAAAAGACCACCAAAAAGAGAAAATAGCCTTCATCTGTGGTGGTGAAACTGTAGTGAAGGTTACTGGTAATGGCCTAGGTGGCCGCAATCAGGAGCTGGCCTTAATGGCAGCTTTAGAGATTTCAGGTTTAAAAAACACAGTCATTTTTAGCGTAGGCAGCGATGGTACCGACGGTCCAACTGATGCTGCTGGTGGCTTTGTTGATGGAACAACGTATGCTCGTTTAAAAGAGGCTGGGATTAACGTGTTTAAGGTTCTTGAGGACAACGACTCATACAACGCTCTTAAAGCCGTAGACAGTTTAATAGTAACTGGTCCTACTGGAACTAACGTTAACGACCTGACAGTGGTTTTAATTGACAATTAAATATATGATAAAAGCCGAAGTCACCAGCATTCCTACGGTCTTCGGCTTTTTTTAACTATACATTTCGGCATTCTTTACTATGCTTTTCGCTTTTTCGTGCCTAGTATTTTTCTCTTTTCACTAGTTGTTTTTTTCTGATATAACCCTGTCAAACCAGTCCTTATAAGCTTTCTCCATATATACCTTCATATCCTCATAGTACTGCTGGTCAAAAGGTACATACAGATACGCTTCATGTTTAAATTCTGCTGACTCTGCCCTTTCTTCTCCAAATACTTGGTAGGTATGTAGGTCTATGGCCGCTGGAAACGGCAGTATATCCTCGCGCGCTTCAGTAAACCAACTGTTGTTATAGTAGCCGTGAACAAACTCTCTGCCCACGCTATTAAAATATGACTTTCGCAGATTTCCATCAAGACAATCTCGTATAAACGACCTTAAATCATAACTGCATTCTTCCAGATATTTCTTATATTTTTCAACAAAGCCATCATCTAAAAGCCCCTTTTCATAGGCCCATCTTAAGAAAATCGCCATATGATTATACACATTGATTTCATCAACCTCTATTCCTTTATATCTGTAATCTCTCAAGTGCTCATCGCCCCTATCAATAATATCTCTTTGGTCCAGAGCCGTCTCTTTAGTGGCTTTGATAATAGAAGGCCTTTTTAGGTCTACAACAGATGTGATATCATGGTTTTTATCTAATGCAAATAAACTTTCTGTTCCATGCTTCAAGGCGTATTGATATTCTTCATCGTATAGGAAAACTACCTGGAAAAATTGCAAAGTACGGCTATCAATCTTGAGAGAACCCTTATTTTCCGGATCCATTTCTGGGTAAATCAGTACGTTGCCGCTTAACTTGGTTTCCTCACTGTAGTACCAGTGATTACTGTTTAAATGGCCCCAGCTGTATGGCAAATAATAGAAAAAAGGCAGGCTGCTTAAATATACCATTTCATCAAAAATCCACGTATAATCTGACCACCTTTCCTCAGCATCAGCCGGCGCGCTTACCACTAACTCTATGTAGGGAGCATCGCTGCTATGGCATAGATTTGATACCATGTTTTGGCCTACACCGATAGTTACGAAAGTAGTCATGTTTTTTTCAGGAGTAGGTGGAATAACAGCTATGAGCATTTCTCCTCCCGCAAACTCTATTTTATCAAAATAACCATCAATTTTTCCGAAAGTATTTTCCACATATCTTATAATTTCTTCGTATTCTTGTTTGGTGTATTCCATAATATTCTCCTTTGCCAATATCTCACTATCTAGTGTTAACAACATTGAGACAACGATATTTTTTGCTATTATATCATATTTTGGCACAATTTTCAAAAAATGCGTCATTTGCCTTGCGAAGGCCATGACGCTGATATTATAAACTATATTAAATTTTATCCTCTTGCACCTTTCATCATGTATAGTGGATACATAGGAGTCGGCATGCCAAAACCTCCTGCAACTGGAAGAATGTGTCCGGTAATATAGGATGACTCATCAGAAGCCAAAAATACTACGGCATTTGCTAAGTCTTCTGGGTGTCCCGGCCTGCCTAGTGGCACAGTAGATAAGAATGCCTGAAGAAATTCTGGGCTCATGTTGTTCTTTGCGGCATCTGTTTCTGTATATCCTGGAAGCACTATATTACATCTAATGCCATTTTTTGCATATTGTGTAGCAATATCTTGAGTTAAGAAATTTAACGCAGATTTAGATACGCCATAAGCAATTCTCTGCATATCAGGATTAAGCCCTCCTACTGAGCCTATGTTAATAATAGAGCCTCCATTACCAGATTCTACCATTGATTTCACCGCGGCCTTCGCAGGTTGGTAAACAGAACGTAAATTTACGTTTACAATATCTATAAAATCATCGAAATCTGTATTTAACAAATCCAAATCTCGTTTTACAGAAGTTGTACCGTAGTTATTTACTAGAATATCCAGTTTTCCTTCTTTTTCTACTATTTCTTCTACAAATGACGTATATGTTTCAGTTTTGTTGCCATCAAAGTAAACTACGTCCATATCTAGACCTTTTTTTACTGCCTCATCAGTTATTTCCCTTGCTCTTTCCAGGTTTCTAGCAGCTATATACACCTTGGCACCTTCTTCTGCCATCCTCATGGCACAGGCCAAACCTATTCCTCTTGTAGCTGCTGTAACTGTTGCTATTTTTCCCTCTAATCTTTTCATCTTTCGTCCCTTCTTTTCTCTATGTGTCTTTAAGGTTTTCATTACCTTGTTCTAATTTCTCATGGTCTTTTTACCCTTTAATATTCGGCTCTAACAAAAGATGAACCATTAAAACTTTTTCAATAAATGCCAGTTTTCTTTCCATATATTCACTTCCTAAAACGTATGCACTTTCGATATGCTCTGCCCCTTCGACTGGTACAAACTCCATATATTTATTATTTAACTGCTTAAATTGTTGAAAATGATGAAATCCCACCATCTTATCTCCTGTGCCATGAAATAGAAGTGTTGGAATATCAGCTTGCTTACAAACATTAATAGGCGCATTCCCTTGTTTCCAAATCATCTTGTCTTTTTTCGCATAGTGATGAACTCGTTTCATTATATGCTTTGTTATAAAATGGCCTACTGCTTTTAAATGATCATGACACACCATATCCACGCTGCAGTATCCACTATCTGAAATAATAGCCGCAATATTACAGCTATAACCCTTACTCCTATAAATTGCTCGGCTGCTTAATGAAAGGACCTGTGCTCCTCCCATAGATACACCGTCTAAGATTACCGGGATTCCCGGCTGAATTGTATCTTCTACTAACTGAGCCCATGCTAAAAGGTCGTCGTTATAGGCCGTAGTTAGATCTACAAAAAAGTACTTGCTATCGCCACAGCCTCTTACATCGACTACTAGAGCGCTAAATCCATTTTCGACATAATCTAAGGCCTCGGACATTCTCAGTTCGCCACAACATTTCCATCCGTGGACTAAAATGACCATTGCTTTTGCACGGTGGTTAATAATGGCCTGACCATGTAGCTTACACCCATCTTTTTCCAAAGTGTAGGTAGTTGCTTTGCTCTTAAAAACAGCTACGTCCTCAATTCTTTTTCTGTAAAAGGGATATCTTTCCATTTCTGGTGTTACCTTGGAAAACGTCTCTTCTAAAGTTCGATATGGGGCTGGATAAAAGACCATTTTGTAAGTTCTTTTTATTAAATATTCCTTAATGGCCCATCCAAGACCAAGGACTGCCAATACTGCAAATCCGATTATTAAACTTTCATTGGACATGATTTAATTTCTCTCCTCTATTGATGTTTTAAAGCAACCTTCGGCCTGTCACGACCTTGGCTTGCCCGAATTTTTGACTGAAACCTCAAAGTCCTATTTCCCTATCTTACCACCTCATGCCATCCAGAACAACCAGTCCCTTTGACAAAGCAACTAAAACCTTTATACTATACATGAAACAAATTTAAAACCAATACATGCAGAAAAGGAAGTAATAGATATGACGAAAATACTTTTTATTTGTCTAGGTAATATCTGCCGATCAACCATGGCAGAGGCTTTGTTGAAATATCATTTAGAACAAGAGGGCATACAGGCCATTGTACAGTCACGAGGCACCAGCAGCGAGGAAAGGGGCAATCCACCCTACCACTTAACAAAGCAACTACTTACCAGTAAAAACATAGATCCTGAGATTTACTTAAAGGGTAAGGTAGCTGAAAAATTATCTGAAGCAGACTGCCATGACTTCGACTACATCCTGTGTATGGACAAAAGCAATCTAGAGGCTACATTAGCCATTGCCGGCCCTGAAAACCAACATAAGGTAATGTTACTTTCAAACCTTATAGACCAGTCATACAACGTGGCTGACCCTTGGTACACAAGAGATTTTGATGCCACCTACAAAGACATAATGAAAACTATACCTAAGCTCATAGAGCTTTGTAGCTAATTGGACCTATAGGACAAAAAAGCCAGGACCTTGTTTAGGTCTTGGCTTTTTTATACTCTAATGACTATGAAAATGAATATGCATAGGTGTCATTGTAAAATGCGTGTGGGTATGAGTATGTACCATAGTTCCATGACTGTGCTCATGAGTGTGCTCGTAAGATCTGTTCACAGAACCATCTCCGAGAGTATCAATGATCATAATAAAAGTGGCAATAATCATAAACCCTAGAGCAACGTAAAACTGCTTACCTGGTACCTCTCCTAATATAATAAAGCTTAAAACCACTCCCAAAAATGGAGAAATTGCATAAAAAGCTCCAGTTTTTGCAGCCCCCAACCATTTTTGTGCCATAATGTAAAAGTTTATGCTAAGGCCGTAAGCCACAAATCCTAATATTAAAGCTGCTAAAATAATTGACACCTTAGGAAAGACTCCGCCTACTATCAATCCAATTACGATGCTTCCAAGGCCACTGAAGATTCCTTTTATCATTACAATTTCTTGAGTGTTTTTATCGCTTAAGGATCTAGTACAATTATTTTCAAGACCCCAAAATATGCAGGCCAAAAGGACGTAACAAGATCCAATATTGAATTTAAAAGCTCCTTGGCCTTCAAAAGTCAGGATGCTAGTGGCAATTAGCACTAAGATAATGGCAGCCCAAAGTTTAAAACTGATTTTTTCCTTAAAGAACACCAAGGCTATAATCGCCGTAGAAACTATTTCGAAGTTATTTAATAAAGATACGTTAGCAGCGTTAGTTTTTGCCAGGCCAACCATCAAACAAATGGGAGCTGCAATATCTAAAACAACCATAGCTACAGTGTATTTAAGATCCTCTTTCCCTAACCAATCTCTGTGGATTTCACTTCCAAAAACCAGCTGCGTTCCAAGCATAGCTCCAACACCTATGCCAGCACCTAAGTAAAGGAGACCAGCTAAAATCATAGGCTCACATGACGGTATAATTTCCTTTGAGATAGGAATATTAATAGCGTAAAGTGCAGCTGCAGCTAAGGCCAACAAAGCGCCTTTCAGTTTGTTATTCAACTTTTCTCAACCTCCTACCACCTTATATTAGCTTTGCTACTGCCAGCAACAATGCTTCTACATCTTCCATTTTAGTTCCCCAAGAAGTTACAAATCTTACAGGTGTTTTACCTTCTCTTTCCGGAGCCCATCTATAAAATACAAATTCCTTTTCTAGTTCTTCAACCACCGATGTCTTGAAAATTGGAAACACCTGATTCGTGGCAGACTGACCGTAAAATTCGCAGCCTAATTTAGCAAGCCCATCTCTTAGCACTTTTGCACACTGGTTAGCATGGCGTGCAGCCTTAAAGTAAAGGCTGTCATGACCACCATCTAGTAACGTCTCAAACTGAACTCCCAAAAGACGGCCTTTTGCTAAAAGCCCGAAGTTTTGTTTCATCATCCATCTAAAGTTAGTATTTAGCTTCTCATTTAAGATTACAAGGGCTTCTCCCATCAAAGCACCATTTTTAGTACCGCCAATGTAAAAGGCATCTGTTAAGTTAGCAATATCTTCCAAGGTTAAATCGTTAGCCTCACTGGTCAAAGCAGCTGCTAGCCTAGCTCCATCCATGTAAAGATACATATCACGTCTATTGCAGCACTCTCTTAGGGCCTGCAACTCAGCCTTAGTATAGACAGATCCATTTTCTGTAGCGTTGGAAATATATACAGCCTTCGGAATAATAGTGTGTTCATCTTCAAATTCATCCCAGGCAGCATCAACCATTTCAGAGGTGATTTTTCCATTTTCGTCTGAAGTTGCAATAATCCTGTGGCCTCTTGCCTCTATCCCTCCTGTTTCATGGCTATATATATGTCCTGTTTTAGGTGCAACAACTGCTTCGTATGGTCTTAAGGCTGCTGTCAATGTTGTAACATTTGCTGGCGTCCCTCCTACGAAGTAATGAACATCACAACTTTTTCTTCCTATAAGTCCTTTGATAATTTCAGTAGCTCTTTGACAATGGTCATCTAAGCAGTATCCGTTAGTATGTTCCATATTAGTTTTCATCAAAGCATCCATAACTTCTGGTAACGCTCCTTGGCTATAGTCGCTTAAAAAATAAATCATAATGGCGCCTCCCTTATTACATTTTTGTCCACATTTTCTTTTATCTCTTTTTCTCTATAAATCAATGTTTATATCTTCTTGTATGCATATATCGTATCCTGGATATTTTTTTAAAATTTCATCTTTAATCGATTTTAGAGTTTCATGTACATTCTCTATTTTAAAGTCTACTATTAGGTCGAATCTAAGTTTTCTTTGTTCCATATCTACCATAAACCCATGAAGCTGCATAATGCCGTTGTAGGACAAGCAAATTTCTGTGACTTGTTCCCTTAGTTTTATTATGTCTTCATTTTCCACATCTACTGAATAAATTCCTATGCCAGCCAATAGCACCCCATGTTTTTGATAGACAGTTCTCGTTAATGTTCTCTCTAATATGTCTAATTCTTCCATAGACATAGTCGATGGAACTTCAATATGTACAGAGCCGATATATTTGTTTGGGCCGTATGAGTGCAACACTAAGTCAAAGGCTCCACATACTTTTTCGTGGCCTTCTAAGGTTTCTTTGATTTCTGATATAAGTTCACCTTTCACTCTTTTTCCCAAAAGCTCATCAACTGTATCTCTAAACATTTCTATACCAGTTTTCAATATTAAACAGCTAATAATTATACCTAGATATGCTTCTATGTTAATTTTAAACACTAATTCAATACCAACGCTAATAAGTACTGCAACGGTTACTACCGAATCTGATATAGAATCTACTCCAGAGGCTACTAAAGCCTTTGAATTTAGAACTTTGCCCATTTTCTTCTCATGTAGTCCAAGACCTATCTTAACTAAAATTGCCACCACCAAAACAACTATTGTCACGTAATCGTAAGTGACAGAACTCTTATGGAAAACCTTTTCCATGCTACTAAAGAACACTTCTATGGCTGCATATATTACGAGAAAAGAAACTATGCCGTCACTTAAATACTCATATCTTCCATAGCCTAAAGGATGTTTATTGTTAGGGGCCTTGGCAGAAAGTTTTATTCCAATTATTGTTACGACCGCCGCCAAAGCATCACTTAAGCTGTTTAATGCATCTGCCTGTATTGCCACAGAGTGAGATAAAAAACCTACTATGCCTTTGAAAATCGACAGAAGCACATTAACTACAATATTTATTATACTGACTTTGACTATCTGAGCCTCTCTTTTTTCTACAACTTCTTCGATAGGTTGCTGATTACTCATTTTAAATACCACCTCCCATTTAAATATTAAACTAATTATATCACGTATGGTAAAATAATTAACATATTTTGGTTAATCAAAATAAATTAAGGTATATATTAAAATGCATCTGATAAAATCAAGGATTTTAGAGGTGTAGGCATTAAACTTATGGACGTACACGGACCACGTACCAGCCCAGTGGAAAACCAGACCCAAGACTTTCTGCTAATGACCAATCCAACAATGCCCCTAGGCACAGTAAAACTTTTTCATGATGCTGTGTACTACTCCATAGTAAAAAGTCCTGTACGTATGTTACTTCACTTTTTATTTACAGGTAATGGAAAAATCCTCAAAGAGATGTCTAAAAATAAAAGATTTGATACAAGTCCGCTTGATATCACATATTGAAGCACAACACCTTATAAATGTGGTGATACTTTTGTTAAATATAAGCTCGTGCCTACAAGCCAGTATCAAAGCTCTCTTCCTAAGCCTCTAACAGATAACTATCTGACAGACACTATGGTTAAACATTTAGAAGCAGGGCCTGCAACATTCGATTTCCTCATTCAATGCTTTGTTGACGAAGAGAAAACATCAATAGAAGATGCTTCAATAGTTTGGGACGAAAAAGATGTTCCTCTTGTAAAAGTAGCGGAAATCACCATTCCAGCCCAGGAATTCAATAATGAATTACGTGCTCAACTCAGTGAAGATTTAAGTTTTTCACCGGGAAACAGTCTTAGTGTTCACGGCCCTGCAGGTGGCTTAAATATAGCAAGAACTGACATTTACGAAGTCTTAAGCGATTTTAGACACTCTAGAGACAATCGACCTCGTTACGAACCTAATGTTGAGGATTTTAATAGACAATAAGTTTTCCACATAGGATATAACCTAGCTATGTAATGCAAAAGACCACTTTATGCAAGTGGTCTTTTGTATTGTATTTTAAAGTTCCAATCCTTTTTTCAAAAACCTTTTTACCACATCTTCATTCATAGCGGATGAAATATCATATATTATGAGTTCTTCAACCTTTTGACAGTCAATTCCTTCCCTATAGGAGCATGCTCTCCCATAAGCCAGCAAAATCCTGTACTGGTCTTCCTTCTTATGGTACATATGATGAAAACCAGCATCTACGTAATATGAACCAAAATCCTTATAAAAATCATATGGCGTCTTGCCAGTGGATTCTATAAAGTATTTAATAGTCCCTTCAAAACCACCTCTATTGTGGTAAATGTCCAGTACTCTTTCCAGATCTTGCAAGGCCACCAGCTGGTCTGCCGAAATATACTTGTTAGAAATAATCTGGTAAGGAGCTTTGCTTCTGCAATTAAGCTGGTGTTCCTGCCTTTGATTATAAAGGTTAGTTCCTTTAAGAAGTTTTAAAAAGCCAAGTTGCAGTTCCTCTGCTCCTAAGTCATAAACCTGATTAAATGAGGTTCTAAAGGAAGTTTCATCTTCATAAGGAAGGCCTGCAATTAAGTCTACATGAAGGTGACAGTTTCCATAGCTTGCCAGTTTTCTTATATTGTCCATTAGCCTAGCTGTGTTTGTAGATCTTTTTATGGCTTTTAAAGTGTTCGGATTCACAGACTGAATGCCTATTTCCAGTTGGAAAAGGCCTGGTCTTGCTTCCCTTAGAAGCTTTAAGATTTTTTCATCCAAAAGGTCAGCGCAAATTTCAAAGTGAAAGTTAGTTGTGCCGTTGTCTTGTTCTATAAGGAATTTCCAAAGTTCGTAGGCCCTTTTTTTATCAAAGTTAAAAGTTCTGTCTATAAATTTAACCTGTCTCACTTTGCGATCTATGAAATACTGCAGTTGCTCCTTTGTCCGTTCAAGGCTCATAGGCCTAATGGTTTTTTCAATTGAGGACATACAATAACTACATCTAAAAGGGCAACCTCTAGACGATTCAAAATATATGACTTTATCCTTTTCCGGTTCAATCCCTTCATAGGGAAAAGGTACCTTGTCCATTTCCATAGGCAGTCTAGGAAAATTTTCCATAATACCTTTGTTATTGCGGTAAGTAATCCCATTGATAGAACTTAAGTCCACATTTTGCCCTGCCCAATAGCGGCATAGTTCCTTGAAAGTTTCCTCACCTTCTCCTCGAATTATCATTGAGGCCCAGCTGTATTCTTTTAAGAAGTTGGCAGCATCAAAGCTAACCTCAGGACCACCTAGAACAATTTTCACCTCAGGCCTTGCCTTATGCAAATCCTCGCACAAGGCTTTGATCATTTCAACGTTCCAAATATAAGTTGAAAAAACCACAACATCTGCTTTGCTGCGGATTAGCTCTCCAAATATGTAGTCATACTCGTTATTTATTGTATATTCCTTGACTTCCAAGTTTACACCAGTTCCTTTAGACGCCTGAAACAAATACTTTAAAGCCAAGCTGCTGTGAACATATTTGGAATTAAGTGTGGTTAACAATACTTTCATTTAATAAATTACCTCTAGTTCTAAATTGAACAAAGCCCATGCCGGCATTTACAGACGTGAGCTTTGCTACTTGATATTTTATAACACAAAAGGTATTAAATCAATGTTTTAGCCTTTTAATTAACCTTAGTTTCCACCACTGGCGGTCTGTGAATATTCACCTCATAGCCAGTTACTGCCAACTTTTCAAAGAAGGCATCTATACCGCACTCAAGACAGTAATCTAACTCTTCCTTATAAATTGGTATAACTTGATAGAAATTTACAGGCTGACCATCTGGAAGGACACATACCTGCCCCTCTTCATCGCATTCTTGAATTCCAACTAATATTACTGCTGTGAAGAGAGCATTATCGGAAACATAATTATTCAAGTTTACGGTGTGAGCAAAGCCCAAAGGTTTTTCATTCCTTATAGGAAGTTTTGCTAGCCACTCAAGAAGCTGACAAGGCCAATTCCAACGGGGTTCCCCTAATGCTTCCTCATCTATCTCCCATGTATAAGGAAGGGAGATTGCCAGCTCAGCACGCTGTAGTTCCTCGTCTATCAAGCCTTCATTAGTCCTCATCTTATATGCGCCCATCCCTCTAGTGACAATTGTCATGGATCTGTGATTATGTTTTCTTGAAGCTGGAACAACACAAAGTTCCACATGCAGACCATCGCTGTCTTCACTGTAAAGAACGCTGTCAATTGGTGCTAGGTGTTTCTCAATGTGATTAGTTACTGCTTTGTTTTCTTCAGACGTGTAGAATAAACAGTTTTCCCCAACTGTTCTATTTCCATCTGTATTATCTGGTGCAAATGAAACTTTTAAGTTAGGTATATATGGAACTCCTAAGGAGCTGCCTATTAGATGAATTTTATGACAGTGACCATCGCTACACTCAAAGGCAATAGCCTCATCATCACCATCGTTGTCCAGATTTTCAGTAGGAATTTTCCCCTCTAAATAAGCCTCTGATATTTCTTTTATAAAGGCCTCCATTTCCTCCTTTGTAGCATCCTTACTTGCCGTTTCCACATCGTATTTTTCAAAAGCATTCATACCACAAGAGCAAGCATAAGTAGTTCCTCCATCATTTAAGTAATACTTTACTGAAATCCAGTTGCTAATAGGCAAAGCTCCTTCTTTCATAACCTCTGCTCTTTTCCTATAAACTTCTGGCAAGATAAAATAATGGTTAAAACCTGCAGCTAAAACATCTTGATTTTTGCAGTAAGATGCTAAAACTTGGGTTAAAATACGTGCTTTTTTCACTAGAGGCTGGCCGGAGCCTGTAATTTTAACTTTAATAAAGGCTTTGCTCTTAGCTAGATTTTCCTTAACTTGCTGCAAAGTTTTCATATCTTCAGGTGCCAGCTCATCATCCATATCTTGATTTATTGCCGGCGATGGTAAGTTTATTAGCTCCAAGGAAACGTTGTTTTCTTGAGTTTTAAAGGCAATGGAATTTTCCGGTGAAAGCTCTTCTAGCTCCAACAAGCTAGCCTTTACGTCTATGCCCCAATCTTCCTTCATGGCACTATAGAAGCCTTCCTTGTCTAACTGGCCTTGCAAAAGTAGCACTTCACCATAGATGTTTAAATCATCACTGCCATTTTCCCCCAGATTCAAAAATACTTTATCTGACTGTTCCTTAAGGCGTTTTAAATAACGCATTTGGTCCCAATAACACTCATTGTAGATATTCTGATCCTTAGGGTTACCGTCTGGCAAACTAACCGCTATGTCTGAATGTTCAAGGCCTCGTAGGGTTTCATATGGTATGTACTCATATATATATCCTAGATATCGATGCCACTTTGCTGTATCCATTCCTTCTTCTCTTACAGTTTCCAGCAGGTGACGTGCTCTTAACAAACACTTTATAGATGTAGTCGCATTAACATTTTTCCCTTTGTTTCCCATAATTGCGTAGTCAGTTAGGGCCACTGCCTTAGCATAAACCACTTCAAAATCATTCCACTCCTGCGGAATAGTATTTAGGGCCTGAATGCACTTCACATTTTCTCCTTCCTGATCCCACTTATTTAGTTGTTGAAAGAAAGCATCTGGGTTTTGAGGGTTGTATGGTATGTAGTCACAGCCAGTGAGGATCTGATCAATTTCTTCACATTTAGGCCTTGTTATATCTTCTTTTTTGCCCTTTAGCATCCATACCTTTTCGTTGCCGTAAATTCCTCCTGCAGCCCAAGAAAGGCCTTCTTTCTTAAAAAACTTACTAGCCCTTTCAAAGAACCTTTCAGAGTCACAGCCTATAAAGTCTGTGTATCCATAGTTTTCGCCTACTTTGCATCCTACCAAAATGCCTTGGTCAATGCCATCTTCTTCCATAAGGGCAAGTTCCAGTGCACGCTGAAAGTTCTCAACTTCATACCCGGTTACACCTTCTAGCCACTCAAGCGGGTATACAAAATATCCTAGTACTACTCCGTTTTCTTCTAGCATATCTGTAGCACCATTACCGGTGTAATATTCCAGTTCAGGTGTCATTGCAGAAGCTGTTCGCACATGGAAAATTACGTCATCCCAACCTTGTATCTTCAATTTTTCACTTGCTTCAGGGTCATCATAAATGGAGTAAGTGTAGGCAGGTTCTTCTAAGTAAGCCTTTAAGTCAATTGGAACGTAAATGCCTTCCATTTCCAGTGCTTCCTTTAGCTGAGAAAGTTTAATAGGCTCATCATCTTTTATAGGTTCATGAATGATTTCATACTCTAGGTGATTTAAAGATGTTAGTTGACCTATTATTTTGTTTATCAACCTATGCATCCTCCACGAGGCTGCGCTTTTATTTTCTATTGCAAGCTTTGATAACTCAGGGCTGTAGGCATATAGCTCGAATGTCTTAAGATTTCCTGACTGTTCATTTTCTTGAAGCCATATGTCCACATTGTCATAATTTATATTTCCGAAGTCTTCTTTATCATACCAATTGTCCATGTTTTCAATGGCAGACGGTAAAGTTCCGATGTGAACATCCCAGTGCTTCTTAAGACTACTTGGCATATGATTTTTCATATAAATGTACAGGTAAGCATCTACCTCCCACAATAATTCAAAAATTAGATGATACCTCTCTCCACTCAAATAGGTTTCGATGGAAGTAAATTTCAGTATTGGTTCTAAGGATTTTGTGGCCTCTGTCCACTCTTCTTGGGGAGCGTCCTGGTCCATAATTTCTCTCAGCCTTCCTTCTATCTTGGAAAACTCCTCCCACCAAAGTCTAGTTCTCTCTCTGAAAGTTGGTGGTTCGTACTGCAATACCGAATTGCCTTCTTCTGGGAAAATTACGAATTTTTTTGTTGTTTTCTTGTCTGCTAACATTTTCTAGTCCTCTTTCTTATTTAAATACTTTTATTACATTTATGCAGTTTCTGTAAACTGCCTAACGTCAATCTAATTTAAATCTATTACTTTAAATAGTTTGTAACTCTTTCTAACGTTCCTGTTTTCTTTAGTCCATAAAGAACCGCAACTCCCATTCCCCCACCTACGAGCGCCGAGGGGATATAAAATGGGATAAAGTAAAAGGGTGACTTTAAATCTAAGCCATATAAATATTTCATAAGTGGGTAAGCAGCCATTGCTCCTATAAATCCTGTACCTATGACTTCTCCAATCCAAACAGCAACAAAGCTCTTAGTCTTTTTATATAAAATGCCGCCTAAAATAGGGCCGAAGATACCTCCTACAATGGCCTGAATAGTTCGTCCTGTTGCCATTCTCATTGCGCCACATATAAACGCTGATAAAAATGCATAAAAAGGGCCTAAAATTACTGCGGCAATTACGTTGGCAAAGTGCTGAAAAGGTGCCATTGCAGGAAACACAACAAAGGTGCTTAACACAAAGGCCATGCATGTAATCATAGCTGTTAGTACCATTTTTCTTGTAGTATCCTTGCTGTTTTGTTTTTGCAATTTATTTTTCATGGCATCACCCACTTAAGCCTTGTATACAATCTTTCCACCGACTATTGTCATCAAAGGTTTCACATCTTTAATTTCCATAGGATCTATAGTAAATATATCTTTATCCAGCACCACTAAATCTGCGTAATAGCCCTCTTTGATTCGACCCTTTCTATCTTCCATAAATTCAAGGTAGGCACTTTCATATGTATAAGCATCTACGGCATCGTAAATATCTACGCACTCCTTAGGATAAAACCCTTCTTCAGGTCTTCCCCGCTTATCTTTTCTTGTAACTGCCATATAGATCACTGGAAATGGGTTGCAATCTTCTACTGGAGCATCAGTACCGTATCCTACATGAACACCTAAATCCTTCAGGGTTTTAAAAGCATAGGAAGTAGATGCTAACTCTTTTCCACACCTGCTTTCTACAATTTTCATATCGTAATCTAAAAATATAGGCTGGGCAAAAACACAAATACCTGCCTTAGCTATGTCTTCCAACATTTGTCTATCAGTAATTTGACAGTGAACCAGGCTATGCCTCAATTGATTTTTACCATCGATAAAGCCTTCTTCTTCATAACACTTTATAGTATCTTCAATGGCCTTATCTCCAATAACATGGGTAATCACCTGAAGGTCGTATTCCTTAGCCAAGCGACAATACTCTCTCATGTCTTGGTCTTTCATCCAAGTTATGCCAAAATTCCCCGGATTATCAGCATATTCTTGCCTCATCAAAGCAGTCCTCGCACCTAAAGAACCGTCTTTAAAAAGCTTAAGCGGCCCTAATGTTAACCATCCCATAGGATCATATTTCTCACTTTTAAATTCACCTTCGAGGTATTCCTTGAATTTGTTTAGGTTATTAAAACAAGTTTGATGTCGGTAGCGGAGCAAGGCTTTGCCCTCCTCATAAAGTTCTTTAAATAACCTAAAACCTTCACTATCATCTTTCATTGTAGTGCCAACATCGTTGCTTTGTACGCTAGTTAAACCACAGCTAACGGCATATTCCATAACTTGCACTGTCATTCTTTTCCTATCTTCATAGGAAAAATCTGGAACTAGGTACTTTACGAAGTTACACGCATTCTCACAGAAAATACCATTGGGCTGACCATCCTCACCTATTAAAAACTCGCCATCAGGATACTGGGGAGAGTCACCTGTTAGTCCTAACAGTTCAATGGCTTTAGAATTAGCTGACAATACATGACCACAAATTCTTTCTAAGATGACAGGTACCTCAGTAGAAATTCTATCTAAGTCATGCCTATTTGGTATTCTCTTTTCATCCTCAAATAGATCTTGATTCCATCCTAAAGCATGTACTCCATGGACTGTCAAGTGAGGATGTTCCTTCATAAAATCTTTACAACGCCTTACTAGCTCATCAACGGATTTTACATCATCAATTTTCACCTGGTTCATAGCCTCTCCTACTTGAACTAGATGCATGTGAGAATCATTTAATCCTGGTATAACTGTGTTTCCATGACAATCAATGACGTCTACACCTTCTAACCCGCCAGCTACATCCAAGATTTCTTCATTACTACCTACAGCCTCAATCAGTCCATCTATTACAAAGATGGCCTCAGCAAATTTTTCTCTACTTAAATATACTTTTCCATTTAGAAATACCGTTTTTTTCATAATCAACTCCTAACTATTGCTGGGACTTAGCTTCCTTCTTAATTCTAAGATCAAATATATAATAGACAACTGCTCCTACCGCTGGTATTCCCAAGCTCAATATACCGGTTACAGGATCTTCGATAGCTGCTTTTGCCAACAATAAGGTGAAGATGACAACAGTAAAAATAACTGATATCGGATAGAGCCATACTTTATACGGCCTTTCTATATTAGGATACTTTTTCCTAAGAACTGGAACTGCAACTATCGTAAGCACACTGAACATCATGCTGGATACTACTACTAAATTAGTCAGTTCATCAAGATCTCGTAAGCACACTAGACCAATGGAAAAGAGTCCTTGGCAAATAATGGGAGCATATGGCACCTTATATTTAGGATGCAATTTCTTGAAAGCCTTGAAGAAGTGACCTTCTTCTGCCATGGCATAATAGGCCCTTGGCTGAGCCATTATAAGTCCGTTTAATGCACCGAACATGGCAAGTATCATTCCAGCAGTAACAATGACCACTCCAGCACCACCTAAAAGCCTTTTCGCAACTTCTGTGCCCAAATAGAGGTTTTCTCCTTTAATCATAGAAACTATTTCATCGTGTGGAATAACCCTCATAATAGCAAAATTAAATAAGGTATATAATACAGTAATGCCTCCTATTCCTATGATCATTGCAAGAGGAAGATTCTTATGCGGTTCCTTAATTTCTTCTGTAACAGCATTGATATTCCCCCAGCCTTCATAAGCCCAAAGGGTTGCAACTACAGCAAGAGCTATCATGGCAAAAACTGATGTGTTGTTATCTGCCGCATAAACACTAGCACTTCCTAAGGATAAATCAGGAGAAATCTTACCTGCAAACAATGCGATACCCATCACTATAAAAATAGGTATCAATTTAGCAACCATTGATAAATTTTGAATCATTGATGCCAACTTGACACCAACCAAGTTAAAGGCTGTTAAAATTGCGATTATTACAATTGCAGCTACCTTAATACCAAAGTCACTGATGGAAGTAAATGATTGAAAAACCTTCATCATTGCAATTGCAATGGCGGCAACTGAACCTGGTCCTCCTATTAACCAATCAGAAAAACCTGACATAAAGCCAACTACAGGATGAAAAGCTTCGTTCAAATAAACTACTCGACCACCAGCCTTAGGCATTGCAGCCCCTAACTCCGCATAGCACAAGCCACCAAAAAGAGAAATTATACCTCCAATTATCCAGCAAATTAATGCTAAACCACTATTAAACCCCGTTCTCTGAAGGACATAAGATCCTAAATAGAAAATCCCAGACCCAATCATGATGCCTCCAATTATGCTGACACCTCCAAAGACACCAATCTCCCTTTTAAATTCCGTTTGTTCTGATGTAAGTTTGTCAATGTGACTTCTCTGTTCACTCATCTTAGGCCTCCTTTCACATTTCCACAATAGTTGTCTATTTTACCTCTTTTTTAGCTTTGCTGTTCATCAGCCGAAAGTTCAGGTCTCTCAGTGTGAGACGGCAAAGCCAAAGAGAGAATAAAGCCAATTAAAAACAAAGGAACCAATACTAAAATCGACAGACGAGGATTTCCCGTTGCGCTAGCAACAAAGCTCATAAGGGCAGGTCCCATAATAGACGAAAACTTACCAAATACATTGTAAAATCCAAAGAATTCATTGGACTTTTCCTTCGGTATTATCCTTGAGAAATACGAACGACTTAAAGCCTGCACGCCGCCTTGAGCAAAGGCAACCAAACCTCCTAAAATAGCACAATCTATAAGTCCATTTATAAAATACGCATATACAAGAACAAAAAGATAAATCACAATACCTAAACGAATCATAAACAAGGTACCCCACCTTTGAGCTAATTTCCCAAAGATCAAAGCACACGGAAAAGCTATAATTTGAATCATAAGCAGTATGCCTAACAAAAAGAAAGTATCAAAGCCGTCTTTGCCTAAGACACTTTGAGCAAAAGGAACTACCATTCTAACTAAAGTTCCTACACCGTCAATATAGAAAAAATAAGAAAGTAAGAATAAAAATGCAACCTTGTATTTTTTTATTTCACGAAAGGTTTTTCCAAGCCTCTTAAAGCTTTGTTTTACAACGTGTGGCTCCGGCTCTACAAAATAAATCTGATGAACGTTTTTAATTAAAGGCAAACTTAACACACCCCACCAAACTGCAGTAATACCAAATGCAATCTGATATCCTAAAGCCGCACTCATGCCCACAGCCTGTATAATAATCAGCGATATTATAAAAGGAATAACAGATGCAATATAGCCATAGGCAAAGCCTCTAGCCGACACAATATCCGAGCGTTCCTCAGAAGTCACATCCACTAGAAAGCTATCGTAGAAAATATTGGCACCTGAAAATCCTACTGCAGACAAAACGTAAATTACCGCCATGGCCTTCCACTGACCTGCTGGGACTACTGCCAAACTAGCTGTTGCAAGCACTCCAATCAAAAAGAAAAACAGAAAGAATCGTTTCTTTTTATCTTTATAATCAGCTATAGATCCTAAAATAGGGCTTAAAAGCGCCACCAAAAGGCTGGCTACCGAATTAACATACCCAAGCACCAAACTGTCTCCCTTATAAAAGCCAAAAAGCACAGGAAAGAGCGCAGTAGATATTGCCAAAGTATAAGCCGAGTTGGCACAGTCGTACAATATCCAGCTACGCTCACGCTTCTTCTGAAGCCTATCTCCATCTACTCCTAGCTTCAGTTGATTTTCCGTCATATTTTTACCTCTCTTTACTAATTGCGGCCATAGCTACAATCACTTTCTAGTGACAACTTATGAGCCTGCAGTCTGCAAGCTTTGTTATACTATAAGTATAACCAGTGGCGCCTTAGTTTTCAAACTTTTCTTTGAACGATTAACATATTTTATATACAGCTACGCCGGCTAGAATCAACAACAAAGCAACTACAAGATGAACCTGAAAAAGAACCACATTCCAAAATAAAATTGTCAAAACTAGAGATACTAACACGGGTATCATCCACAATAATATTTTTTTAACAGGTATTTTACTATATGTGCTGCTTACAATGCAATCAACTATAGCAGTAGCTACAAACATGTAGAAAAACGTCAAGAACATGCTTCCACCACTTACTGTAATCCATAGATTTCCCGTCCTCACAAAGTTAGGTATTGCAAGCACAGTCACGTACATAAAATACAGCGCACCTACAATACTTAAAATTCCAAGCAAATACCAGTAATTGCGTTGATAAGACAAAGCTATTTCATCAACAAAAGCTTTATGATCATCTCCTAAGATTTCATCTATACCAAGGCCACGATTCAAGCCTTCCTCTACGATTTCAAGAACCTCAATTATAATTTTCGACTCGTTTTCTTCGCCAGTATGCTTGCTAACTATGTAGAGGATTATATTGTCGATATCTTCCTTATCCTTTCCTACCAGTCGCTTCTCCATAGCATCTATTTTCTCAATACGCTCCTTTTTCAATTTAGTAATTTCTTGATATCTTGTAAAAATCTTCATGTCCTCGCCCCCTTGTACTCTTCTATAACCTTACCTACGACAGACCAGAGTGCCGATATATTTTCCATAAACTCTTCCACACTGGCTTCACCTTCATTTGTAAGCTGATAATACTTTCTTTTGGGTCCCCAGTTACTTTCTTGATAAAATGAGTCTACGAAACCTTTTTTTTCCATCCTTATAAGCAGAGGATACAAAGTTCCTTGTGTAATATTAAACCCATATCCGTTTAACTTATCTATCAAGTCGTATCCGTAGTAAGGTTTTTCCCTTAAAATCATCAACACACAACCATCCAAAACGCCTTTTAGCATTTGTGAACTTTTCATCTTACCTCACCTCTTTCGTGGAAAAATGCCAGTTATTTAAAACCTCACCACCACTATCTTGCTTTACCTAATACTATTATATTGTTATACATAGTAGCTGTCAACAGCGAAGTCATAATTTATTTAATGCAATAAAAAACGCTGGACCCCATTTGTTCAGCGTTTTTTAAATTTATAATTTTGTCTGCTTTGTTCCAGTTGTAAAAGCTGTACCTTCATCTCTAATCCATAAGCGTACCCTATAAGGCTTCCTCCTGATCCCACCACTCGATGGCAGGGCACTACAATGAGTAGAGGATTTTTGTTGCAAGCCTTTCCTACTGCTCTTGCCGCCTTCGGTCTACCTATGCTCTCAGCGATTTCTTTATATGTTCTTTTTTGACCATAGGGTATTTCAAGAAGCGCTTCCCACACTAGACGTTGAAAATCTGTTCCATCTAACGTTATAGGGAAGGTGAACATTTTTCGCTTCCCTGACAAATATTCTAATAGTTCTCTGTAGGCAAGTTCGCCTAAATTAGCTGGCTTTGTTTTATTATATGACGCTGGTTCATTTTCTAACCGGCCTTTTATTATTCTTATTGATTTAACCGCTTCTTCATCAAAGCAGATTTCAAATATGCCTATTGCTGATGGGTATAAGGATTTAGTTGTTTGGCCTTTCAAGACTTTGTTCCCTCCTTTGCAGATTAATGGAAAGTATGTATTAAAAGTTTCTATTTATCTTCTGATATTCGGTAGCAAAAGTCACACACCTGACCGCCTTTCGCAATGGTGTTTTCGCGTTGAAAAACAATGTTTGGTTTCATTGCTGCTGCTGTTAAATCGTCGGTATCGCAAAATATTGTGCAAAGCTCAGGAACCCCATGCTTCTTGCAATAATTAAAGTAGGTGCACTGTTTGATATTAAAGCGGAACACTCTTTTTGAGGTTTCTAAAAATTCCATTTGAAAGCCCCCTTTTCCTTCTGGATACTGCGCCTTAGTCACCTTGTAGGCAAGTCGCGGAATTAGCTTATAAACAAAAGGCAATTTAAACACTTTTCGTGAGATATTTAATCTAGGATATACATCAGCCTGCCAAAAGATCAATTTGGCCTTGTCAAGCTTATCTTCATCTTTGGCATTTAAGCTTTTGTATACGGCAATCATTGGGAAGATTCTATTGTAGCAATGAGTCTCGTCCTCTTTTGACACTTTCTCCGTCTTTATTAGCTGAATATACAGCTTTTCTGCTATTTCAGCTTCCTTTGCGCTCAGTTGTTTCTTGTATCGATTAAATTTTTTTAGTTTTTTGTGTATGTTCCTTTCCATAGTGTGGCGCCTCCTTTGGATAAATGGCACATCCTGTATAAAATAATGAATGTATCACAAAGCTATTTACACATTTATTATACTCTTCGGAACAGTTTTGCCACTTATAACAGATAATCCATCTACAAAAGTAGAAATTAATATAGGTTCATAGTCTAGAGGATTTAGGTGTGAAGCTTCAATATCTACAAAAGTAGAAATTAATATAGGTTCATAGTCTTATTTAGTTAACATCATGGTTGTGAATCTACAAAAGTAGAAATTAATATAGGTTCATAGTCATATGATGTGTTTAAAGCAGATGGAACATCTACAAAAGTAGAAATCAATATAGGTTCATAGTCGATGGTTCTAAGCTCTATCCCTCTGCATCTACAAAAGTAGAAATTAATATAGGTTCATAGTCGTAAGGAGAAGCAGTAATGAAAGACATATCTACAAAAGTAGAAATTAATATAGGTTCATAGTCGGTTTGCGGCAGAATGGTTTTTTCCCAATCTACAAAAGTAGAAATTAATATAGGTTCATAGTCCTAACATTTATCAATTACAAAGTATTAATCTACAAAAGTAGAAATTAATATAGGTTCATAGTCTTATGAACGATAAAGAACACAGGATGATCTACAAAAGTAGAAATTAATATAGGTTCATAGTCGAAAACTGAAACAGAGTACGAGTTCAATCTACAAAAGTAGAAATTAATATAGGTTCATAGTCCTTGCTTCTGCATAAGTAACCTGCTGAGATCTACAAAAGTAGAAATTAATATAGGTTCATAGTCATAACCTCTTTTAGTAAGCCCTGCTAAATCTACAAAAGCAGAAATTAATATAGGTTCATAGTCAGGTGCATTGATGATTTCACTAGATGCATCTACAAAAGCAGAAATTAATATAGGTTCATAGTCTACCACTTTCGCCAACTATCAAGAGGAATCTACAAAAGCAGAAATTAATATAGGTTCATAGTCTTTTTACATAAGGAACCAATGATGGCATCTACAAAAGCAGAAATTAATATAGGTTCATAGTCAAATGCAACGATGGAGTTATACACTAGATCTACAAAAGCAGAAATTAATAT
>F241_Great_Cormorant__coassemble_588_pt1 | contig 23333 bp, 23 predicted proteins | sample F241_Great_Cormorant__metabat2_high_PE_004 | metagenome-assembled genome bin F241_Great_Cormorant
TTGCTGCGTTGGTTTTTTCAACTTTAGTCTTTTTTGCCATATTTATTTTATGTAAACTCCTTGTTTTATTTTTGGGAATATGTTCTTCTAATTGAACTTATTTCGTCATGACGTTAGACCTATTATTTAGACCTATTGTTTAAAATGATACTTTTACTGCTTTTCTCTCTTCTGGGCTGTCTACTTCAAATAGAGGCTTTGACTTAAAGCCGAATATTGAAGCTACGATGTTTTTTGGAAAAACTGCTAGAAGAGTGTTATATTTACGTACTGTGCCGTTATAGTATTTTCTTGCACTGGTTAACTCGGCTTCTATGTTTTGTAGCTGCTGTTGTAAGTCAAGGAAATTAGAGTTTGCCTTTAAATCAGGATAGGCCTCACTTACAGCAAATAGAGTTTTAAGGCAGCTTGTTAATTGGTTTTCCTGAGCCAACCTTTCTTCAGTTGTAGTTGCACTTGAAATGGCACTGCGAGCGGCAGTTACCTTTTCTAAGGTACTACTTTCGTGTTTAGCATAACCTTTTACTGTCTCTACTAGATTTGGCACTAAATCAAACCTTTTCTTTAAGTATACATCTATTGTTGAAAAACCTTCTTCAACTAGATACCTGTGTTTAATAAGCTTGTTATAAGTTCTTATTACCCAAAGGACAATAAGAACAACTATGGCTATTAAACCTATTACCACGAATTTTGTAGACATATCTTACCTCCGTCTTTGCTTTTTAATTACCAGAAATCACATTAATCTATGTTTATAGGACTACAGCTTACCAGCTACCGCTGCCTCCACCACCAAAGCCACCGCCAGAGAATCCCCCTCCGCTAAATGTGGATCCAGTTGAACTGCTGTTGTTATTATAAAGGGTGTCAACATAAGAGTTATAGTAGTAGTTAAACATACCTACTCTTAAGAAAGTATCGTATGAACTGTAGTTTGAGGTGTTAAAATCTTTAGGCATTGCAGCTGACACCTTGTCGATCCATTTGCTGCCAATACCGAATGCATAGGCATAAGGCAAAATTAGCAAGCAATAATTAGGATCAGCATCGTACAAAGCTTTAATTTTTTCCTTTTCTGCAATGCTAATAAACTGTCTAAATCCAGCTATGCGCCCCTTCATTTTAGTACCTTCATCAGTTGGCTTATATATGAAGCCTGTAAAAAATGCTCCTATTCCTATGGCCGCACCAGCAATGATGGCTGGAACTAAGTCTGAAAAATAGTAATAAATACCAAAGCCAATAGGCGCTCCAGCAATGAGCCCAGAAAATATGGCAAAAATTTTACCAAATTTCCGGTTAGTGGCTTTGATGCTTAGAATCATACTTATTATGGCTATTATAACTCCTGCAATTAAGCCTATTAGAGTAAATGTGGTAATAGACAGTATTGCAGCCATAATAGGTAGTAATGCAACCATAAATAACATAGCTACTAATTTAGATGTACCTGTATACGTATTTGACAGTGTGCCTGATAAAATAGTCCCCGCATGTAGGCTCTCTTTGTGAATTTTTTCCCAGAAATTATCAGAACAGCATTTAACGAAAAAGTGATGATTTTCACCAGCTTCTTCTTTGCAAGCGTTTAGGATGTTGCGCATATATGATGGCAACTGTTTTTCTGCATTTTGCTGCTTCTGATCGTATGATTTTGGCACCGTTATTAATGCGTCCTTACCCTTTTTTTCAACATCGCTTATGGAAATTAATCCTAAGGCAGCTAGATATACTATGGCTACAGATATTTTAGGCATTTTTTCATTATATAACATGGACATTTTTAGTGGGTCCATATTGTCTGGTGGAGTAAATTCAATTACATTAATTACTGGGTCATCTCTTCCAATTAAGAACCACAAAATGATGGAGCTTATCATAAATATTATTGCAACTGCCAAAATACCGTATAGATAGGTGTTCATAGATGGTAGAGCAAAAGTTCCCTTTGGGTAAATGGCAATTAATCTAAATGCATTTTGGTTGTGAGCAGACAATAAATCTACACTGCCAGTTACTATAACCTGTCCGTCCTTTTCATTTACCTGATAACTTACATCCTTGTTTCCACTAATGTGAATATTTTTTTCTGGATTAAAGCCGTCTACTTTAGGGAGCCTTACAACAAAGCTAGCCTTTTCATAAGGATCTCTTTTGTTTTCAGGCACGATGGATAAAGCAATGAAGTCGAATTCTGCAGGCATGGTAACTCTAGGGACCATCTTATAGTTTATAACATACTTCTTATCTCCTGTAATTTCTACATCTGGATTTCCAATTTTAAGAACAATGTTTTTGTTATTGCCAAAAAAACTATTAGATTGATCAAAGGTATCTCCGGAAACAGTTAAGTTTTCGTACGTAGTTTTAGTAGGCAGTTTCATATCAAAATCACTGGCTGATTCTTTAAAGCTGTTATCAAAGAGGACATTGTCTATATTGGCTTTGTCCATGTAGATAAACCCTCTTCTAGGCAGTTCTCTCAGCATTCCATGGGATGGAGATGAGAAGAAATAATTAAAAGTTTCTTGGACATCTACAGTACCGTCTTTATTGACGGTGGCATCGTAAACATAGTCAGTAACGTGGTTGCCATGAGTGAAATCCTCCCCATAACTAATAGGTGCAAAATAGAAGAACAACCATAATAAGATTGCTGTACAAGTTAAAATTCTGCGTTTTTTACAATCTTGTGTCATAAATATACTCCTTCCTTTGGTAGAAAGCAGGAAAAATTTAGAAGAAAAATAAAAGGGGCTAGCCTAGCCCCCTCTCATTGAATGTTTAGTTAATTATCTGCCATGAGCATCTAAGTAACTTTGTAATATAATGACTGCGGCTTGTTTATCTATTACGGTTTTACGTTTTTTACGGCTTAAATCAGCTTCTATTAAGACTCTTTCTGCAATGACCGTTGTAAAACGTTCATCTTGCCATACTACCTTAATGTCAGCAAGTCCGTTGCTACGTAGCTTATTTTCCAGTAAAGTTTTAAATTCATAAACTTTCTCCGTTTGTATGCTGTCGCTTCCATTTAAATTCTTAGGAAGGCCAACAACTACCGTATCACAGTCATATTCTCGTATGAGATCAAGAATTTTTCCTGTGTCTTTCCTGATACCTACTCTTTCAAGAGTCATTAAGCCTTGAGCAGTTATTCCTAGAGGATCGCTTAAGGCTATACCTACAGTCTTATCACCTACATCTAAAGCGATTTTTCTTTTCATGTACATTATCTCTTTAAGTATTCTTTTAAAACTTCTTCTACTAAATCATCTCTATCAATTCTGCTAATCATTGTTCTAGCGTTATTGTAGCTGGTTATGTAAGATGGATCTCCTGAGAGAATGTATCCGACCATTTGATCTATGCCGTTGTATCCTCTAGTCTCTAAAGCATCGTACACATCTTCTAGAACTTCCCTAATTGTTTTCTCTTGTGTTTTTGTAGCATCGAACATAATAGTCTTTCTTTCCATAACGCACCTCCAACTATTCTAATTTATTTAAATAATTATACTACTTAATTAACTGTGCTGCAAGAGCAAAGGCTTCTTCCAACTTTGATATATCTTTTATGCCAGCTTGAGCCATGTCTGCTTTGCCGCCGCCTTTACCATCGCATACTGCAGCTACATCCTTGATTAATTTTCCTGCATGTATTCCAGATTCGACTAAATCATCGCTTACAGATATCATTAATGAGCCTTTTTCACCGTCAAGGGCTGCAAAGACCATTACTACTGACTTGTGTTCTTTCTTGATATCGTCAGAAAGATTACGTAGGTCATTCATGTTTAAGTCTTCAAATGATTTAGTAACTAAAGATATACCGTTAATGACAGTTGCAGAAGACATTAAATCATCAGATTCTCCTGACATTAGCTGTTTCTTTAGATCTTCTAGCTCCTTCTTTTGCGTCTTTAGCTGTTCAAAAAAGGAAGCAGATTTCTCAACTAGGTTGTCAACATTGCATTTTAAAGCAGCTGCAGCACCTTGGCAAAGTTCTTGATAATTGTTAGCAATTTCATACACTCCTCTACCAGTGACTGCCTCTATTCTTCTTACACCTGAAGAAACTCCTGTTTCGCTGGTGATTTTCAAAGCGCCAATTTGACCGGTGTTATTAAGGTGAGTACCACCACAAAGTTCGGTACTTACTCCTTCACATGCAATAACTCTTACATTCTCACCGTATTTTTCATCAAATAAAGCCATGGCTCCCATGGACTTAGCCTCGCTCATGGATGTCTCAATGGCATTTACAGGAATAAAGCTATCTACAGCCTCATTGACAAATAACTCTACTTGCCTAATCTCATGTTCAGTTAGGGGCTTTCCGTGATGGAAGTCAAAACGAAGTAATTTGTCATTTACTAAAGATCCTGCTTGAGTTACGTGTTCACCTAGAACAGCTCTTAAACCGCTGTGTAATAAGTGTGTTGCAGTGTGGTTTCTAGCAATATTGTTACGTCTTTTTTCGTCGACTTTGATCTGTATTAAATCGCCTTGAGATACAAGAGGCTCAAAGGCTTCCACAGGTCGCTGAACTAATTCAACAGTGTGGGCAAAAACACCTTTTGACTTTTGTACATCAACGATTTTACCTATTAATTGACCCGAACTGTCTATAATAACTCCAGTATCGTAAACTTGGCCACCGCCTTCAGCGTAACAAGGAGAAATATCTGTAACTAGCTTAATGGTACCAGAAAGCGCTTCAGATTCTAATCCTTCTTTACTTATTATTGCTAACACCTTACATGTAGTTTCTAGTTGCTCATATCCAACAAAAACTGTTTCTGGTAAATTAGCTGGTAGCTCTGCTTCCTTCCAAGCTTCTCCTTCAGTTGACTTTCTTCCACGCCTTGCCATCTCCTTTTGATTTTCCATAGCCTTAGCAAAGCCGTCAACATCAGCCTTGTAACCTGCCTCTTGAAGGATTTCCTCAGTTAGCTCAAGAGGGAATCCATAGGTATCGTAAAGTTTAAATACCTTCTCCCCTTCTAGAATATTTAGTGATTCAGCTTCCATTTCCTTAATATATCCGGCAATTATGTCACAACCTTGGTTTAAAGTAATGGCAAACTTATTTTCCTCGTCCATAATTGTCTTCTTGATATAATCTGCCTTTTCTTTAAGTTCAGGGTAGGCATCACCAGATACACTAATTACTCGATCAGCCAGTTTATACAAGAACTTATCTTCTACACCTAGTAGTTTACCGTGTCTTACAGCTCTTCTTATAATTCTACGTAATACATAGCCTCTACCCTCGTTGGAAGGTAAAATTCCGTCCGAAATCATAAATACCATAGATCTTAAATGGTCGGTGATAATTCTTATAGATACATCGTGCTGATGGTTACCCGTCTGGTAAGAAACTCCACTTAGCTGAGTTACGCCTTCCAAAATATACTTCACTGTATCGATATCAAAGATTGAATCAACTCCTTGCATAATACATGCAATTCGTTCAAGCCCCATACCTGTATCGATGTTTGGATGTTCTAAATCTGAGTAGCTACCGTCTTCTTCTTTCGAAAACTGCGTAAATACGTGATTCCAAAATTCAATATACCTATCGCAATCACAACCTGGCTTACAGTCTTCACAGTCACAGCCGTATTCCGGCCCACGATCAAAGTAAATTTCGGAACATGGTCCACAAGGTCCAAGACCGATTTCCCAGAAGTTATCTTCCTTACCAAGACGAACTATTCTTTCCTCTGGCATTCCAATTTTCTTCCAAATTTCAACTGCCTGATCATCGTCTTGATATACTGTCGCCCATAGCCTGTCCTTAGGCATTTTTAAAACTTCTGTAATAAACTCCCATCCCCAATTAAGAGATTCTTCTTTGAAATAGTCTCCAAAGGAAAAGTTTCCTAACATTTCGAAGAAAGTACCATGCCTTGCAGTTTGACCTACGTTTTCAATGTCACCAGTTCTGATACACTTCTGACAAGTAGTCATACGCTTTGCAGGTGGAGTTTCTACTCCAGCAAAGTAATTTTTAAGGGGTGCCATTCCAGAGTTTATTAAGAGCAATGATTTATCATTCTTAGGCACAAGTGATGCACTTTTGCCTGGATAGTGCTCCTTACTGACATAAAACTCTTTAAATAGCTGTCTTATATGGTTTAATCCTAACTGTTCCATAGGTTCCTCCGTAAAATAATAGATTTCTAATTATAACATGTTTTCATTGGTATAATCAAGATAAGGCAACAACAAAGCTTCTAGTTGTTTTTTTAATTGCATATCTGAATTTGGTCCGAAACAGTAGAACTTAACCAGAGGCTCCGTTCCTGATGGCCTAACGATGACTATTTGATTACCCGCCTCAATTCTTAATACATCTGAAGGTGGTAGATTTTCATAACCGTTACGATAATCTATATATGTCACTCTATTGCTTTTGACCCATGTGCGAAGTTTATCCATAAAAGCCACACGCCTGTCTCGCCAGCCTTGGCCCCTAAATTCAAAGCTTTCATTTTCTTCATAGCCTACATTGTATTTTTCGTAAAGGTCTTTGGCTGCTTGAAATAGATCCTTTCCTTGTTGGTCATAATAAGCTCCAACTAAAGATAACACGAGAGCAGCGCTGATTCCATCTTTGTCGTGGAGAAAATCTCCTGTAAGAAAGCCATTGCTTTCTTCATAGGCAAATAAGAAGTCTTCATAGCGTCCTTCATGTTTCAGCTGAACCATTCGTTGACCAATGTACTTGAATCCAGTAAGCTTAGTTTCTACTACAAGCCCGTATTCATCTGCAATTGCATCGATGACAGGACTAGAAACTATGCTCTTTATAACCAGCTTACCCTTCACTAAATCACTACTAAGGTGTTTAGCCATAAAGTCAAGAAGCAAAGCTCCTATTTGATTTCCGTTTAACAACTTGTAAACCCCTTGGTGAAGAGCACAGGCACCAAGCCTATCGCTGTCTGGGTCAGTGCCGATTATTAGCTTTGTTGAGTTGATCTTTGCAACTTTTTTCGCCTCTGTAAAGGCTTCTAAAATCTCTGGATTTGGTTTAGGACAAGTAGGAAAATGTCCATCAAAATTCCATTGAGATGGGACAGGTATCAAGTTTATTTGATCGTAGTTCTTAATTAAAGTAGATACAGGCAAAGCACCTGCTCCATTTAACGGTGTATAAACTACATTGAATTTATTATGACCGATGTCCTGGATATTAAGACGCTCCACTGAGCGACCAATCTTTTGAAGGTATTGTTCCATCAATTGGTCGTCTAAGTAAATTATATTGTCTTGAGACTGTTTGATATCTTGAAAATAGTCAATTTGGTTAATGTTCTTCAGTACATCCTTAGCCACTTGCCCTACAATTTGATAACCATCACTATTGTACACCTTATATCCATTGAACTCTTTAGGATTGTGACTAGCGGTAATCATAATGCCCATACTACATCCTAATTGTTCTGTAGCAAAGGCCAAAATAGGAACTCCTGTAACTTTATTGAATAAATATGTTTTTATGCCACATGCAGAAAAAACTTCAGCAGCAGTATGAGCAAATTCTTTAGACATAATTCTGCTGTCATATGAAATAACAACAGATAACAGATTTTCATCTGTTGTTGTCTCTTTGAGAATTTCTGCAGTGTCAGCCTTATTTAGGCTTATTAAGTAGTTTGCTATTCCTAATGTTGTTCTTTTGATTACGAGGGTGTTCATGCCGTTTGGACCTGGCCCTAGCTTCCCACGTAGGCCTGATGTGCCAAAGGTTAGGCTACGACCAAAGAACTCATCCATTAGCAAATTGTCGTTTTCAATTTTATTTAACTGGTCAATTAAGTCCTGGTCCTTATGTTTTTCAGCATAATTCTTCCAAAGCTGAAATAAATTGTTGTCAGACTTATACTCAATCTTTTTCATATTTAACACCTTTTTGCCTTGTTTTACCTTTTGGAAATAGTATTTGCTTTTATACGGGCTGATGATTAGTATGTTTTGTGCCTAGTACTTGCCACAGGGTAAGCTAACACTTGGGCTGTTTTATATGGAATTTTTTAGTTATGTTGGACTATAAATCCTCCTCCAATAACTTTTCCCTTTTCATAAAAAACCATGGACTGTCCAGGTGTTGCAGCCCGTTGTGGAGTTTCGAAAACAGCTTTAATAGTTCCGTCTTCTTCCATGGAAATGGTAGCTGCTGTAGGTTTTGATGCATATCTGATTTTAGCTTCTACTGATAAAGGTAATTGAGTTAATATATCTTTAGAAGCAAAGACTACATCAGTAGCATAAACATTTGTTGTAAATAGGTCTTCATTATCACCTAGGACAACGTTACCGGTAATGCTATCAATAGCAATAACAAAAGCAGGTTTGCCCAATGCAATGCCAAGGCCCTTACGTTGACCGATGGTGTATTTACCAATTCCCTGGTGTGGTCCAAGGACCCTGCCTTCTTTATCTACAAAATTGCCTTGCTTGTCGTTATATCCATGTTCTCTTATGTAGTCTAGGTGGTTTTCGTCATCACTAATAAAGCAGATTTCTTGACTATCCTTTGTTTCGGCATTTATCATGCCCTTATTTCTAGCTATGTTGCGAACGTCCTCTTTATCTACTTGTTGTCCTAATGGGAAAATAAGTCTTGATAATACATCTTGACCTAATCTATAAAGCATGTAGGACTGATCTTTACGCTGGTTTTTACCTTGTGCAATATAAAAAATCCCGTTTTCTTCAATTATCTGAGCATAGTGTCCTGTAGCTATGTAATATGCTCCTATTTCGTTAGCTTTGTTTATGAGCATCTTGAACTTAACGTTTGGATTACACATTACACAAGGATTAGGTGTGCGGCCACTAGCATAGCTTTCACAGAAATTAGCAATGACAATGTCTCTGAAAGTCTTTGATACATCTTCAATAATCAGAGGGATTTCCAGTTGATCTGCAACTCTTTGAGCATGCTCTCTACCTTCTTGATTGTCCCCTAAAACATCAAAATAGTATCCTGTAACGTCAAAACCTTTTTCTCTAAGTACTAAAACGGCGGCAGTGCTATCAACACCGCCGCTTAGTCCTAGAAGTACTTTATTCTTCTTCAATGTCATGATCGTGATCATCCTCTTCTGCGTTAGGGTCAAACCCTTCAAGACCAGCGTAAGTCTTACCGTTCTTAGTTGCGTAGTCGTAAATAGCTGATTTGATAGCGTGATCAGCTAGAACTGAACAGTGAACTTTTACTGGTGGTAGACCACCTAATTCTTCAATTATTTCTTTATTTGTTAAAGCAAGTGCCTCATCTATTGTTTTACCAACGATCATTGATGTTGCCATGCTAGATGAAGCGATGGCACTACCACAACCAAATGTTTTAAACTTAGCATCTGTAATTACATCGTTTTCTACTTTAATTTGGATTTGCATCATATCGCCACAGACAGGGCTACCATAAGTGCCAGTTCCGTCTGGATTTTCTAATTCTCCTACGTTTCTTGGATTCATGAAATGATCCATTACCTTATCGTTGTATAATCCCATATATGTTTACCATCCTTTCTCTGCGCTAACAGGAGACAACTCCCTTAATTTCTTAACTATTGGAATTAATTGTTCTAAAGTGTAATCTATATCTTCTTTCGTTGTAAAATCACCTACTGTAAATCTTACAGTACCGTGAATTTGTTCTACTGGAACGCCTATTGCATCTAAAACGTGAGAAGGCTTTAGCGACTTGGACGAACATGCAGAACCTGTTGATACTGCAACGCCCATTGCATCTAAAAGAAGCAATATTGATTCTCCTTCAATATAATTGAAAGTCACGTTTAGGTTTCCTGGATGACGGTGTTCCATGGTTCCATTAATAGTAACATCCGGTATGGACTTTACTATGCTATCTGCAAGATAGTCTCTAAGTTCTCTACTGTGATTAATATGCTGGTCAAGGTTGTTAAAAGCAAGCTCTGCCGCCTTTCCGAAACCTACAATTCCAGCAACATTTTCAGTACCTGCTCTCTTCTTTCTTTCCTGTCCACCGCCGTGGATCATAGAATCGATTCTCAATCCTTTACGAACGAACAAAGCACCTACGCCCTTAGGCCCGTATATTTTATGGGCTGACATTGAAAGATAATCGACACCTAAGTCTTTTACATCGATGTGTACGTTTCCTAAACCTTGCACAGCATCTGTATGGAACAGTATATTGTGCTCTTTAGCTATCTTAGCTAATTCTTTAATAGGTTCAACAGTTCCTATTTCGTTGTTGACCATCATAATGCTTACTAGGATTGTTTGATCTGTTATGGCCGCCTGAAGAGCTTCAGGCTCAATTATCCCTTCTGCATTAGGGCTTAAGTATGTTATCTGGAAGCCTTCTTTTTCCAGTTGTTCACACGTATGTAATATTGCATGGTGTTCTATTGATGAAGTTATAATGTGATTGCCCTTGTTTTTCAATCTTTTAGCTACATCAAAGAGAACCCAGTTATCAGATTCAGTACCACAGCTTGTAAAATAAATTTCGTTGCTTGTAGCACCTATCAAAGCAGCAACTTTTGCTCTCGCCTCATCTAAGGCTGCCTTAGCCATAAGACCTTGTGTATATAGGCTAGATGGATTGCCATAGCCTTCTTTTAGACATGGAATCATAGCTTCTATTACTTCTTCTTTTACTGGTGTAGTTGCAGAGTAATCTAAATATACCTGCCTCATTTATATCAACTCCTTTGTTAGTTTCTCAAATCACAAATTATATATACCTTGATAAGATGAAAATAAACAAAGAATTTATAAATCCTGGAAGCAATTAATAAATATTTTTAAAGATAAAGGACATCTCTTAGGTTTTAAAGAGATGTCCTTTTTAGCTAGCTATATTACTTTAAATATTTGTAAGAATACACTAAGACTTAAGGGTCTTCTTAATTTGAGTTAATTCTTCTTCCAATTCCGTTTCGATTGTACCTACAACTTCTTCCACTGACTCTAAGTCTTCAGGAGTATCTACAAATCGAATCTGTTCTAGTTGAGCTCTTAAATTTTCTCTAAAAGACTGTACGTATTCTTTTCTTAGTTTTTCTTGTTCTGCTTGTTCTTCTAAAGTAAGGCCTTCTTGAGATTTTGCCTTGTGTGCAAGCTCGTTTATTCTTGCAATCTTCTCTTCGCTAATCATGTTACTCCTCCTTATTTACCAAATATGCATATATCTACTACGCTTAATTATAACAAAGTAATAAGTATAACTCAATATTTCTTGTAAGCGTAGAAGCTGCCATAAGATAGTTAGTCCTTTATATGACAGTAAAGCATCAAATGGTAAGATAATTCTTTAATTTATTTAATCGATTGGCACCTATGCCTTTTACCTGAGATAGTTGGTCTATGGAAGAAAACTGGCCATTGTTTTGACGAAATTCTAGTATTCGATCAGCCATGGCAGGGCCTATGTCAGGCAAAGCAATTAATTGCTCTTTAGTTGCTGTGTTAATATTGACTTTAGAGTCCCCTGTACCGGTATTTTCAGCATCTGTATCTGCAACATTTGCTGAAGAATCTCCTCCATTAGCAGCCTCTTCTTTAGAACGTATGTAAATCTTCTCACCGTCTTTAAGAGGACGTGCTCTGTTAATTTTACTAATATCGGCATTTTCAGTAAGGCCACCGGCAGCCTCAATTAAGTCCTTTACTCTGCTACCTTCAGCAAGGCCATATACATTTGGGTTTGCAACTTCACCTGTTATATCAACTGTTATAGCGTCTTTAGAACTGCTGCTACCTCTTTTCTTGGATTTAGCCTTACCTCTTTCCTTAGTGCCGTCGTAATCATTATTGTGATTATGGGAATCATCGTCAAGATCCTCATCCTCCACATCATCTGCATGAGAAAACTTCTGATCATTTTGTTGATCTGGCAAGGTACCTGCAGGCCTATGAAGCCAACCGTAGCCTATAAATGCTACTACTATTATTGCTACCGAAACGGCAGCTGCTTTTATGTAAATCTTATATTTCAATAAGTAATTCTTCAATTTAATCCCCCTCCTTTTGTCCATAGTCTAAGCTAGGACTAAGGGGAATACAAGGAACATTATTTTCCAAAACTGATAGTCTTTGACAACTTGTCGAATATTAAATAGTTCCTGATTATATATAATGATTTTATGTCCACTTCTACATCCAAAAATTTTCCTAAAGATTCTACTACCAGTTCAGGATTTAAATTGGACTGACTTCCACAGTCGAGAATCATCTTCAGAACAGGTACGCCGTCTTTTGATGAGCAAATCAGTTGTTGAATCTTGTCTTTGATTTCAATTTCTTTCATTCCTTTTTTCTTTTGGAATTTAAGGGCAGTAATATGTTCTTGATTTAGAAAACCTGATATTATCTCTTCATTAACAGATAAAAGTGGCTCTTTAAGAATTACTGTATAGGCTGCACCTCTTAAATCTGCTGCTGGTGAGCTGCTGTAATCTACAGGTATAATTTCTATAACAGATATACCGCTGGGTAACGTGCTGTTTAAACTTTCTTTAATTTCAATATCTGAAAGCTGCTCTTTCAAAACGATTTCAGCTACTTCTCTTTCGCCTATAAATCCTAATGTAAGAGGTTGGGCAAAGCCAAGTTTTGGATGGGGATTAAATCCGTGGGAATAAGCTAGTGGTAGCTTTGCTCTTTTAATTGCTCGTTTGAACACTCTTAGCAAATCAAGGTGTGACAGAAATCTCATTAAGTTTTCTTTTCTAAATATAATTATGTATTTATAACCGTTATTATCGTTCACCTACGCCACCCCACTTACATTTAGTAATTTTGTTAATGCCACAGCCTGTACATTTTATACGGCAATCATCTGTGGTCTGTTCTGCCTGTGCCTTCTCCCACTCGCGCTTCAAGAAGTTTTTAGTTACGGCAGAATTAATAATGTCCCAAGGTAGGGTTTCATCTAAATTTCTAGTTCTGTTGGCGTAGAAATGTGGGTCTATATCTGCTAATTCCATGGCTTTCATCCATTTTTCAAAGGAGAAAAATTCAGACCAACCGTCCATTTTGCATCCTTGTTTGTATGCTTCGTAAATCAGACGCCCTATTTTTCTATCGCCTCGTGCAATTACAGCTTCAAGGAAGCTGACGTCTTCTTCATGGTAATTAAAGGTTATGTTCCTTCCTTTCAGCTTATCTTTTAAGTAGAGGTGCTTTTCTTTAAAGGTTTCTTGACTGTCTTGCGGCCACCACTGGAAAGGTGTATGAGCCTTTGGCACGAAATTAGATACGCTTACTGTAACATTGAATCTGCCGCCCTTTCCAGACTGTCTGTGTAATTCTACTATGCTGCTTGCAATATCAGCCATTCCGTCTAAATCTTCGAATGTCTCAGTTGGCAGACCTACCATAAAGTATAATTTGATGTTTCTCCAGCCTAGCTGTATTGCTTGGCTCGTTGCTGAAAGAATGTCTTCTTTAGTTATGCCCTTATTGATTACGTCGCGTAATCTTTGGCTACCTGCTTCTGGCGCAAATGTAAGTCCTGATTTTTTATATTTCTGTATTTCATTTAATACGTTAAATGAGAAAGAATCAAGCCTTAAAGATGGCAGCGACAGCGAAACGTCTTGACGTTGGCACTGATCTAAAAGTGCTAAGGCAAGGTTTTCAAAATCAGAGTGATCGCTGGTAGAAAGAGATAGCAGAGAAAGTTCGTCATGTCCTGTGGCATTTAGTTGCTTTGTTGCTATGTCAACTATAGTGGATGTTGAACGTTCTCTAATAGGACGATAAATCATGCCGGCTTGGCAGAACCTACATCCTCTTGTACAACCTCTAAATGTTTCTACAACTGCCCTGTCGTGTACTGTTTCCATAAAAGGCACTATGTTCTCTGTGGGGAACAAAGCATCCTCTAGGTCGTGGACCATTGCTCTAGTTACCGGTAAAGGCGCATCTTGGTAGTTTGTCTTGTACTCTTTAACTGTTCCATCTTCATTATAGGTTACATCATAAAGCTCAGGGACATAAACTCCTTCGTCTTTACACACGCTCTTTAGAAATTCAGCTTTTGAGATGCCTTGTTCCTTTGCTCTACCGTAATCTTTAAGGAGTTTTGGCAGGTTGTTTTCTCCATCTCCTATGAGAAATACGTCTACGAAATCTGCCAGAGGTTCTGGGTTGTATGCACAAGGTCCTCCGGCTAAAATCAGTGGATGTTCATCGCTTCTTTGGGATTTTAAAAGTGGAATACCACCTAAATCTAAAATGTAAAGAATGTTGGTAAAGGACATTTCATATTGTAAGGTAAAACCGACAACATCCATTTTATGAAGAGGAGTTTTAGTTTCTAAGGTGAAGAGGGAAAGATTTGACGCCTTTAGTTGCTTTGCCATATCTTCGCCTGGTGCAAATACTCTTTCACATAAAAGATCTTGCTCTTTATTGATTATATTGTATAAAATTTGCATTCCCATGTATGACATGCCGATTTCGTACAGGTCTGGGAAGCAAAAGGCAAAACGTGTTTTAACGCTGCTGTGGTCTTTAACTACAGAATTCAGTTCGCCTCCAATGTATCTCCCTGGTTTTTCAACCTTATTAAGCAGATTTATGATTTGCTCTTGATTGCTTTTCATCTTTTCTATTTCTTGATTAGCCATTTAATTTTATAACTCCTCCCAGTATTCGAACTCATAGTCGAATATCTTGATTGTGTCACCTTCTTCTAGGCCTAACTCTTTAAGCCTTTCAATGGCACCTTTAGTTTCAATATATTTATAAAGGTAACGAAGGGACCCCATATCGTTGAAATTAGTGGAATCGAAGATTTTTCTAAGCTGCTTTCCCGTAATGACGTAGTAGTGGTTTTCCCTTTTTACGTCTACTTCCTTGTATGTTGGATCGTTGTCTTCAGCCTCGAAATCAAAGTATTCGTAAGGATCTTCTTCAACTAGGTTCTCCCATGCCCATGCAACTTTTGCAGCTGTGGCCTGCATCAAAGCTTCTACTCCCACGTTTATAGGTGCCGAAATAGGGAAAACTTCATATCCTTTGTTTTCAACGTAGTTCTTAAACCTTAAATATTCTTCTGAGTCCTCGCCGATTAAGTCGATTTTATTGGCTGCCACTAACATTGGCTTTGATGCAACTAATGAGCTGTACTGCTTCAGCTCTTCATTAATCTTTTCAAAGTCTTCTATAGGATCTCTTCCTTCGCTTCCAGCTACGTCAACTACGTGAATTAATACTTTAGTTCTTTCGATATGCTTTAGGAAGTGAAGGCCAAGACCAAGGCCTTTATGCGCACCTTCGATGATGCCGGCGATGTCTGCCATAACGAAATCAGTTGTATGCAACCTAACCACACCTAAATTTGGAGAAATAGTGGTGAAGTGATAGTTTTCGATTTTCGGCTTTGCGCTGGTAGAAACTGCTAACAAACTGGATTTTCCAACGTTAGGGAAGCCTACTAGGCCAACGTCTGCAAGGACTTTTAATTCTAAAACGATTGTTCTTTCTTTTGCAAATCCGCCTGCTTCTGCAAAATTAGGCGCCTGTCTAACAGAGTTCTTGAAGTGGGTGTTTCCCTTGCCTCCACGGCCTCCTTTTGCAGCGACCAGCTGTTCACCGTGTTCCTTTAGGTCCTTCATTACCAATCCTGTATCTTTATCAATGATAACTGTGCCCACTGGAACTTTAATAATTAAATCTTCTCCGTTTTTACCATACCTTTTTTTCTTCATGCCGTTTTGGCCAGCTTGCGCCTCATATTTTCTTTTGTATCTGAAATCCATTAAGGTTCTTAAGTTTTCATCAGCTTGAAATATGACATCGCCGCCTTTTCCACCGTCTCCACCATCAGGTCCACCTTCTGGCACATAAGGTTCTCTTCTAAAAGTCACAGCACCGTTGCCGCCTTTTCCGGACTTGATGAATATAGTTGCCTTATCTACGAACATTAGACTCCCCTCCTGTCTATTAATAGTACTTTTATATATAAAGAAAAAAGGCCTCTTATCGAGGCCCTGTTATTAAGCTTCTTGTGAATAAACGCTTACCTGTTTTCTAGTCTTGTCTTTTCTTTCGAATCTAACAACACCTTCGATCTTTGCAAACAGTGTATCGTCTCCACCTTTTCCAACGTTGTTGCCTGGGTGGAATTTTGTACCTCTCTGTCTTACAAGGATGCTTCCTGCGCTTACCAACTGACCGTCTCCTGCCTTGACACCTAAGCGTTTAGACTCCGAGTCACGACCGTTCTTCGAGCTACCTACTCCTTTTTTACTTGCCATAAGATCTTACACCTCCTTGTTATCCGTCACGGTTTATTTTAATGCAGCTTCAATTGTTTCAATGATTGCAGCCTTTGTAGCCTTTGCATCTACCTGAATGCCTTTAGACTCTGCAAAAGCAATTAACTCGTCTTTTTTCATTGAAGCGTTGAAAGTATCTGCTTTAGCTGCAGCAGCCTTAGTTCCTGTAGAAGAACCACCTTTGCCATCTAATGAATTAATCTTAATCATTGTATATGGCTGTCTGTGTCCTTGTTTCTTTCTGTAGTCTTTTTTAGCCTTGTACTTGAAGATGATTACCTTCTTTCCTTTGCCGTTTTCTACTACTTCACCTAGAACTTTAGCTCCTTCAACATAAGGTGCTCCTACCTTTAGCTCAGCGTCATTGTTTAGTACTAGTACTTTATCTAATTCAACTACATCTCCAGCATCTAGGTTTAACTTTTCAACTGTAATGATGTCGCCTTCCTGTACTCTGTACTGTTTTCCGCCTGTTTCAATAATTGCGTACATTGTTTTACCTCCTCTATCCAGTCTCGCCATTTAAGGTACCACTTGGGTTTTAAAACCTATTCTGTGCGGTCTAACTCAGCTATAATACTATATCTTTTAATACTTGTCAAGTTGTTTGCTAGTATTTTATTTAAAACTTTATAATATCAAAGGTTCTCCTCAGTATTCTGCTAAGTATTCCTAGTTTAATATATGACCTGCAACCTTAAATAATCCCTCTAAATTTTCTTATAGAGGGATTATTTACTTGGATCTATTATTTTCTATGTACTTGTATCTTATAGTTAAATAATACTACTCAAGTATTACGCCGTCTTCATCGACTTCAACCATTGATTCTAACGCATCTAAAACTATATTTTTACTTTCTTCCATGGCTGCAAGTTCATCGTCTGTATTCTTAGCAACAGCTGGCGTTTTCTTTTTTTTGCCTTTTTTCTTACCTGTATCTAACTCATCGTTTTCCTTCATTTCGAAAAGTTTCTTGTATAGCTCATCATATACATCAGGATTTTCGATTAGATAAGTCTTAGCATTTTCTCTACCTTGTCCTATTTTTACCTCATTGTAGCTATACCAAGCACCAGATTTCTTAACTAGGCCACAGTCAGCTGCGATATCAAGAACGTCTCCTTCTAAAGATATGCCTTGGCCGTACATAATATCGAATTCCGCCTGGGCAAAAGGAGGTGCCAACTTGTTTTTGGCGATTTTAACCTTAGTTCTTGCACCTATGGCTTGATCGCCATCTTGGATTAAAGCACCTTTTCTTACATCGATTCTCATAGAAGAATAGAATTTTAAAGCACGTCCGCCTGTAGTGGTTTCCGGATTGCCGAACATTACTCCTATTTTCTCACGCAGTTGGTTGATGAAAATGACACAAGTATTGGACTTACTAATAACGCTTGTTAGCCTTCTAAGAGCTTGTGACATCATTCTTGCCTGGGTTCCTACGTGTGAGTCTCCTAGATCTCCTTGAATTTCAGCTTTAGGAACTAAGGCTGCCACTGAGTCTATTACAATAACATCTAGAGCTCCACTTTTAGTAAGAAGCTCCGCAATTTCTAGAGCCTGTTCTCCAGTATCAGGTTGTGCAACATATAGTTCATCCACATTAACACCTAGATTGCCGGCATACACAGGATCTAGGGCATGCTCTGCATCTATGAATGCAGCCCGTCCTCCAGCCTTCTGAGCCTCTGCTACTATGTGTAAAGTTAAAGTTGTCTTACCTGAAGATTCTGGACCGTAGATTTCTACAATTCTTCCTTTTGGAACCCCTCCTATACCAGTTGCCATATCTAAGCTGATAGATCCTGTAGGAATGTGATCTATTGTCTCGTGTGGGCGTTGCCCCATTTTCATAATTGCGCCTTTTCCGTAGAACTTCTCAATTTGCTCAATAGCACGTTCTAAGGCTTCTTCTCTATTGTCATCTAAGACAAATACTTCTCTCTTATTTGCCATTTCTTCCCTCCGTTTATGAACATCTGTTCTTATTTTACAACATCATGTCAGAAAAATCAAGAACACAATTTAATATATGGTAATTTGCTTAATGGTTATATGACTGCAAATCATCTATGGACGAAACAACTCCATATCTAACCTTCTTTTCTTTAATTTTAAAAACTTCCCCATTGAAGGTCAATGAGGAAGTTGAATTTATGCTTGAAAAACTGATTTATTTTTAATTACGTACTCTGCACCGGAGTAAACAGTCATAATTAACGATGCCCATAAGAAAATATATGAACCCCAGTAAATAGCTAAATTGAAAGTTTCGTTAGTGAAGTTTACAGGAACTAATAAAAGTAGTGGTACAGCTATCATTTGTAAAACTGTTTTAATTTTACCACTTGTGCCTGCAGCAATTACTATACCATTGGAAGCGGCCACAGTTCTCATTCCTGATACTATGAATTCTCTAGCTAAGATAACTATAAGCATCCAGGCTGGCACATTAACGCTAGTACTTTCAACCATAAGGCAGAAAGCTGAATAAACCAATATTTTATCAGCAAGCGGATCCATTATTTTTCCAAAGTTAGTAACTAAATTGTACTTTCTTGCTATTTGACCATCTAGCATATCAGTTAACGAAGCCAGTATGAATATTACAAAGGCGGCAATGTACCACTCCTTCATGTAAGCTCCTATAAAAAAAGGTACGGCTATAATTCTAGCAACAGTTAATTTATTCGGTAAGTTCATCTTCATACTCCATTCGAAATAAAATAAATTTCACAAAAAAACCCGGAAACCCCGTCAGAGAATAATTGACGCCCTATCGTAAGATAAGGTGGGTCCTCTGTCTCCACCTTGCTGTCTTCCTTTTGAAAAGGCATGACATCCAGTTGAGAACGCAAGGTCCCTAAGCAAAAGTGTAGGTTCAATTATGATCTCTAAACCAAGGCCCCAGGCAAAATCTCAAAGTCTGTTACTCTGCAAAAAGGTCAACCCCGCAGTTTGTATGGACTTTCTGTACATCGTCATTATCTTCTAGAACATCAATTAGTTTACGAAGCTTAGGAATATCGTTTTCACCAGGAGTTGACTCCATAGATGGAACGAATTCTACATCAGCCTCAACAAAGCTAAATCCTTGTTCATTTAAGATTCTATATACTTCTGGATAAACAGAAGGCTCTGTGTAGATTTCGAAACTATCATCATTAGCCACGAAATCTTCAGCACCAGCTTCTAGTGCTGCTTCCATTAGGCTATCCTCATCTATTCCCTCTTCTCTTTCAATAATTAAAACACCTTTACGAGAGAACATATAGGATACGCAACCAGGTGTTCCTAAGTTACCACCGTATTTATCAAATGTAGATCTTACAGAAGCTGTAGTTCTGTTATTATTATCTGTTAGACAGTCAACGATAATAGCAACGCCACCAGGACCATATCCCTCAAAGGATAGTTCCTCATAAGAAACTCCTTCTAATTCGCCAGTTCCTTTTTTAATGGCTCTAATAATATTATCGTTTGGCATACTGATTGCCCTTGCCTTTTCGATAGCTACTCTAAGTCCTGCATTATACTCAGGATCTCCACCATCTTTGGCTGCAACAGTAATTGCCTTAGCATATTTAGTAAACATGGCAGCTCTCTTTGAGTCTTGAGCAGCCTTTCTTCCTGCAATTGTGCCGTGTCTTCCCATGAGACACCTCCTTCTTATCTCTTTCGTAAGTAATTATACACCAAAGCCAGTTAGATGACAACATGTCTAAAGATTCTTAATTTCTTTCTTATAAACATATTTCATCATAATGACTATATATATTAATCCAATGATTTCTGCCACTGGGAAAGAAGCCCACGAAGCAGTCAAACCTAGGCTTTTCAACAAGAAATACGCCATCGGCAACACTACTACGCATTGTCTTAACATAGAGCTTATTAAACTGTACACCCCATGACCTGTGGCCTGGAAAAAAGTTGAAGTAATGATTCCAATGGCTGCAGGAATGAAAGATAAACTTAATATCCTCATGGCTGGAATACCAATTGTATACATTTCTTCATTAGCATTGAACAAAGCAAGAAGCTGCTTTGGACATATGCAAAACAAGATTGTTCCCAATAGCATTATGAACGTAGCTACAGCTAAAGACAGGTAGTATGAATCCATTAACCTTTTCTTTAGCCTTGCCCCATAATTATATCCCATAATAGGCAAAGCCCCTTGATTCAAACCGAACACAGGCATGAATACTAAGGTTTGCAATTTAGCATAGATACCTAAAACTGCAACAGCAGCTGCTGAAGATGACAAAATCCAGTTGTAACCTAACATCATAAAGCTGAAAAGCGCCTGCATGATAATAGATGGAAGACCTACATTGTATATTTCCCTTATGATTTTCCAGTCAAGTTTTTCGCCGAACCATTTAATATTTACTACGTGATCTTTTTTTACAATGATGTAGATTGCTATGAACATCGCTAGAGCCTGTCCCATTACTGTTGCAATGGCAGCACCTGCCACACCTAGCTTAGGTGCACCAAATAGTCCAAAAATCAGTATTGGGTCCATAACTAAATTGACTATGGCTCCTGAAATGGACATTACCATAGGCCCGACCATATTTCCAGTGGCCTGCATAACTTTTTCTAAAGCTAACTGCATTAAGAAAAACACACTGAAGCAGCATATTATCTGCATATACGTTGTGCCGTAATTTAAGATATCTTGATTATCAGTGTAATAGGCCATAAATGGTCTTGAAAAAAACAAACCTGTTATTAAAAATAACAAGTAGTTGAATAATCCTATCTTTACGCTGGAGCTAGCCGCTTTGTCCGCTTCCTTATACCTATGTGCTCCTAATCTTCTTGCAATAAGTGAGTTGACACCAACACCACTTCCTACTCCGACTGCAATAATAAGTGTTTGTACTGGCATAACAATAGATACTGCCGTCAAAGCATCTGCATTGATCATAGCTACGAAAACGCTGTCAATAATATTATACAAAGCTCCTATGGTCATAGAGAGTATGGCAGGCCATGCCATAGTAGCCAGAAGCTTACCCATAGGCATAGAGCCCATTCGATTGGCCGTGTTAGTATTTTCTACACTAGTCCTATCTTCCAAGTGATTTTCCTGCACTTCTATAATATTTTGTTTTTTCAAAAACGTACCTCCTAAAATAATTGTGGGCAAATCTATAAGCCGGGTTCTGTATTTGGCAATCATCTATCTATGGCGTAACATTGCTGCACGCTCTTGCAGTCTACCTACCGAGCAGCGACGGGCAGCCGCCTTTTGCGCTCATTTTGACCTTGCTCCGGATGGGGTTTACAAGGCTGCCTTGTCTCCAAGACACCGGTGAGCTCTTACCTCACCATTTCAACCTTACCACGGCCGTACCGTTTCGGCGGAGTATTTTCTGTTGCACTTTCCCTATAGTTACCTACGCCAGACGTTATCTGGCATCCTCGCCCTATGGAGCCCGGACTTTCCTCATGCTATCAAAGCACGCGATTGCCTGACCTACCCACAACGGAATAATATACCATAAATTGTTAATAAGTACAAGATAGAATTTGGAAATATCTAATGTTATAATCTTTAACTGGTAGAGTAAACTATGTGCGTCAAGTGTCACAAAATGGGATGTTGTTTGTGAACGAAGGTTAGCTTTGCTGCGATACATAGTTGCATCCGCTACTACATTGAAGATGAAATTTAATAAATCGTAAGTAATTTAGAATATGGAGCAATGCACCCTTCTTTAGTGTAGTAAGTGCTTATATCGTAACTTATATTGATATAAGCCAATAATCAATTTCAATATGAATGTTAAAAGGAGGAAGCATGACTAGAGAAAGAAACACAAAAATGAATACGAGACGGCTAGCACTAGATCAACTGGTCATTACCGGTTTATTTATTGCCCTTCATTTCGTTTTAGTAAGGTTATTATCTATTTTAATAGGCGGTGTCATACGTGTAGATTTCGGTTTTTTACCGATGGCATTACTTGCCATTATGTATGGCCCTCTTTGGGGTGGTGGCGCCTATGCTGCTGGTGATATTCTAGGAGCCCATCTAATGCCTCAAGGGGCGCCTTTTTATGGGTTCACCCTTTCGTCTTTTCTCTCAGGGTTGATTTATGGCTTTGTAATGAAAGATCGCAAGGTGACTTGGATAAGAGTAATTATTGCTACGTGGCTAGTGATTTGGCTAGTGGATATGGGGCTAAATACATATTGGCTCACGATTATTAGGGGAATGCCATTTAAAGCTTTGTTTATGATAAGGCTACCAAAAGCGTTTCTGTACATGATACTACAACCTATAACCATTATGGCAGTCTGGACATTTATGAAAAAACGCATCCCATATGTTCAGAAAATAGCAGAATAACTTAAAAAAAACGGATGTATGACAAGTTTTCATACATCCGTTTTTATAGTTGATTATCTATTGACTTCGCATTCATGAGCGCCTCCTACTGGATTACAAGTTGTATCCTTATAACCATCAATTACCAGCCACATGGAGATGGCGACAATTATCAAGGCGCCTATTATTAATTGTTTCATGTTACACCTAATGGACTCTTTCTTATATTGAGTTTTGACTTTGTATTTAATTTATGATTTCGTACATTTTTACAGCGTCTTCTTTCTTACAGCTTTCTATCAAAGCTAAGATCCTTACATTAATCTGAGAATTACCGAAAATAACCTGTACTTCATCGCCAACTTCTACTTCGTAACCAGCCTTGACAACTTTGCCGTTAACTAAGACCCTCTCCCCGTCACAAGCTTCTTTGGCTATTGTCCTTCTCTTTATAATTCTTGAATTCTTTAAAAACTTATCTATTCTCAAAGCATCCTCCTGTATTTATTTTCTAATATTTTTTACCTTTCATACTGCATATAAAGAAAAAATAGAGAGCAGACTCCGCTGCTCTCTATTTAAATCAGAATAAATCTTATTTATTTACAGCATCCTTTAGAGCCTTACCAGCCTTGAATGCTGGAGCAATTGAAGATGGAATCTGAATGATTTCTTCTGGCT
>F241_Great_Cormorant__coassemble_593_pt1 | contig 22643 bp, 25 predicted proteins | sample F241_Great_Cormorant__metabat2_high_PE_004 | metagenome-assembled genome bin F241_Great_Cormorant
TTTTTATGCATTTATTTTTTAAAATCATTGTATTTTACATATTTTTATTTTTATAGAAATGAATAATAAAATTTTTAATGAATATTTATAAAAAATACTTGCATCCTTTGTTGCTTTGTTGTATTATTACTTCATCAGTTAACTGCACACATAAAGTAGATAGCTTTTACAACAAGTAAACTGCTAAATAGCAAATCATAAACTACATTTACAAATTAAGTTATATTTACATTTGATAGGAGGAAAGAAAAATGAGTAAAACTAAAAAGATTTTTTCATTAGTATGTATAATCGGTCTTATGGGTGCAGCCTTAGTGTCATGTGGAGGCGACAAGGCTAAAGACCAGGCTAAAGATGATAAGGTGCTTATTGCAGCAACAGAACCTACATTCGATCCTTTCGATACAGTGGACGAAAACGGTAAATTAGTTGGTTTCGACATGGACCTAATGAACGCAATTGCAAAGAATCAAGGATTTAAAGTGGAATACAAGCAATTTGAATTCGACTCACTGATTCCTGCAATCCAGTCAGATGCTGCTGACATGATTACAGCTGGAATGAACGGTGACAATCCAGATCGTCGTAAAAAAGTTGATTTCTCAGATCCCTATTACAAAAGCGGTCTAGTAGTTCTAGTAAAAAAAGACAACGACAAAATAAAAGATATGGATTCTATCGGTAAAGACAGCGTTGTAGCCAGCCAAATCGGTACAACTGGCGCAGATAAAGCCAATGAACTAAAAGAGGAAGGCAAGATCAAAGACGTTAAAATCAACAACGGCTACGACCAATGCTTCCTAATGCTAGAAAACGGTGACGTAAATGCAGTAATCGTTGACAAACCCGTAGCAGAAAAAATTATCAGCAAAAACAAGAACCTAAAAATAGTAGGTGATACTGTAAATGCAGAATCATTTGCCTTCGCAGTTAAAAAAGGTAATACTGAGTTACTAGAAAAGATTAACGCAGGTCTAAAAAATGTAATTGCAGATGGAACTTACGACAAACTGTACAAACAGTGGTTTGGTACTGAACCAGAAAAACACTAAGACTTATAATGAACACTCTAGCCAAGGCCGACTCACACGAGTCGGCTTTCGGCCGATACAGATTGAAATCCCGTTTTAAACTTATTAAACTGAAATGAAAGGAATTTTATTTAATGGAAATTTATTTAAAAGGTTTTTTGGTGGCTCTAAGAGGCACACCAATGACAATCGCTATTAGTATTCTGGCCCTTGTTATAGGTGTAACTTTTGGGCTGATAGTGGCTTTGATGCGGACATCTCATTCAAAAGTCCTTATAACACTGTCAAAAATATACATAGAAATCGTTAGAGGTACACCTCTGGTAGTTCAGGCCTTAGTTGTAGCACTAGGTATTCCTTATCTTTTGCAACAACATGGAATCCCTTTTAAATGGCCGTATCTTCTAGTTCCTGCCCTTTTAGTCTGCGGTCTTAACAGTGCAGCTTATATGGCCGAGGTAATTAGAGGTGGCATACAGGCTGTGGATAAAGGACAAATTGAAGCGGCAACATCCCTTGGTATGACAAAAAGGCAAATTGCAAGGCTCATCGTTCTTCCTCAGGCTTTTAGAATTGTAATTCCTTCCTTCGGAAACGAATTTGTAACCTTAATTAAAGAAACTGCCGTACTTTCATACGTCGGAGTTGTAGAAGTTCTAAGAAGTGCAGCCTTATGGAATGCTTCAACATTTGAAACTTTCCCTGCATACATTGGCGCAGCTCTTGTATACCTACTGATGACATACCCCCTTTCCAAGCTATTTAGCTGGTTAGAGAAAAGATTATCTACGGAGGAGAAATAGATGATAGAAGTTAGAAATTTACATAAATCCTTTGGAGACTTCAAAGCAGTAGACGGAGTTTCCTTTACAGTAAACGATGGTCAGGTGCTTTCAATCATAGGATCTTCCGGTTCTGGAAAAAGCACTGTCCTAAGATGCATTAACCACCTAGAAAATGCAGATTCAGGTGAAATACTTATAGATAACCAGCTTCTTACAAATGAAAACTTGCAGGAAATGAGAACTAAAACTGCCATGGTTTTCCAGAACTTCAACTTATTCAACCATATGACAGTTCTTGAAAACATCATGGTAGCACCTATACACGTAAAGAAGTTGCCTAAAGATCAGGTTAAGGAGCAAGCCTTAGCTTTGTTAAAGAGGGTAGGTTTGGAGCACAAAGCAAACGCCTTCCCATCAAATCTATCTGGTGGTCAAAGACAGAGGGTTGCAATCGCTAGAGCTTTGGCAATGGATCCGGAAGCAATACTCTTCGATGAGCCTACTTCAGCTCTAGACCCAGAAATGGTAGGTGAAGTTCTTGATGTAATGAAAGAGCTGGCAAAAGAGGGAATGACCATGATCGTAGTAACCCATGAAATGTCATTTGCAAAAGAAGTTTCAGATCAGGTTATTTTTATGACAGATGGAAAAATTGTGGAAGCAGGTACACCGGAAGAAATTTTTGAAAACCCTAAACATGCTAGAACACAAGCTTTTGTAAAAAGCTTCCTATAACCAACAATTAACAATAAACAACCAGCAATTCACAATTACTAACTTTCAATTATCCTGAGATAGGTTCTTGGCCTATCTCAGCTTTGTTAAGAAGGAGAAAAAATGAATAAAATGTTTTTAGGTTGCCACCTTTCCACCACAAAAGGTTATTTAAACATGGGGAAAGAGGCTATTTCCATAGGTGCTGACACATTCGCCTTTTTCACTAGAAATCCTAGAGGCGGCAAAGCAAAGGCTATCCAAATGGAAGACATAAATTCTTTAAACAAGCTTTTAAAAGAGCATAACTTCGGGCCCTTAGTTGCCCATGCACCTTACACCTTAAACCCATGTTCAAAGGACCCTAAAGTCCGTGATTTTGCATATTTAGCTATGTCTGAGGACATAGAAAAGATGGAACTTTTACCTGGCAATTTCTATAACTTTCACCCAGGTTCCCACGTAGGTCAAGGTGCTGACGTGGCCATAGATATGATATCTGACCTTTTAAATAAAATTATAACGAAGGACCAATCTACCATCATATTGCTAGAAACCATGGCAGGCAAGGGTACAGAAGTCGGCTCTACCTTTAACCAACTGGCAGAAATCATAAGCAAAGTTAACCATAGTCATAAGCTAGGAGTCTGTTTGGACACTTGTCACGTAAACGACGGTGGCTATGATATTGTTTCTAACCTAGATAGCGTTTTAGATGAATTTGATGATATAATAGGTTTAGATAAACTTAAAGCAATGCATATTAACGATAGTAAAAACCCTCTCGGCGCAAGAAAGGACAGACACGCCTGCATAGGCGAGGGTACCTTAGGTATTGACACAATTGTCAATGTCTTAAGCCACCCAAAACTGTCAGGTATACCTTGTATTTTAGAAACACCACAAGAAACTTTAGAAGGATACGGTCGTGAAATTGCAATGTTAAGAGAAGAAACAGGAATTAAACTTAACATTTAAAGCTAAAAAACAGGAGCAGTAAGATGAACATTACCTACACTCAGAACAATCAGACTCATCATCAACAGGAATATATGAGCATGCTCTCCAATGAGTCAAAATTTACCCAAAGTGTCGATGCTGTTTATAGCAGTCCATGGATAACGAATCTGCTTTTTCCAAACAGCCAGTTAGATTCACAAGAACTTGATGACGTGGTATCTATTATAACCCAAGATTCACTAACACCACACACTGTCCTCTTCCTTGCAGAAGGCCAGGTGTACCACCAGCTTACAGCCATCATGGAGCTTTGTCAACGCGGCAAAAATTCCCCAAAATTAAGAATTTGGAATCCTTCTCTTTCTTCGGGAGAATTTTCTGTAAGGCTACGCCATCTTAAAGACAAATCAGTAACTTTCGTGCCCGTTGCTACGGAAACAGAAAGCCTAGCCTACAGATGCAACTATGCAATAATAAAGAAATACATCACTGAGAACTGTAAGAAGTCCAGTTTCCCATGGATATATCCTATCTTTTCTGAATCGAGCATGCTCCTAAAGGAAGATACTGTAGAAAACCAATACCAGCACCTAGGCCTAGAACCTTGGGCAAATGATGGCAATTTAGGCAGCAGCAAATTAGCCTGTCTTTTATTAAAAATAAGAAAGGTATCATGGGATCAGTACATCGAAGGTTTCAAAAAGATGATTTCTTCACCTCAGTGGGATACCATATTGCCTAACTTAGCTAAATTCATTATCCATAACATCCAACAAAGCCAACGTCCGCAGTTCACTACACTTCAACGAGAATTCCAGCCTCTGTGCCAGTACATAAACAGCTATCTTGACAATTTACCAGCTGCCAAATCAGGTAAAAACTTAGTAGTTTTATCAGCCAAAGAAACGAAAGAAGATATTATGACACCTTATTTTGAGGGTTGCCATCAAGATGGATCCTTAAACCTACTAGCTGCAGATATTATTTCAAATAGCCACGAATTCTCTGGCAGCTTCGGAATCTCTTGGCTTGACAACAAAGCAGATGATTGCCTTTTCTGGAGCATCCAATTAGACAGCACATCACCGGAAAATTGTGGAGAACTAACTGCTTATTTACAACTTACTTTAGCCATTGTAAAAGAATTTGTAAAAATTCCCTGAATTTAACATTTAATAGCTTTACTTTAAACTTAAGTATGTTATAATTGTTTTATAGATGAGTTAATTTTTTAACAAAAGTATTTCTATAATTAGAATCCATAAACATTGAGGAGGAAAAGACAATGAAAAAGATTGGTGTTTTAGGAACAGGTACCATGGGTGCTGGTATTATTCAAGTATTAGCTCAAAACGGATATGAAGTTGTACTTCGCGCTAGAAGACAAACATCTGTAGACAAGGGTCTTGCAACTGTAGAAAAGAACCTTGACAAACTAGTAAAAAAAGAAAAAATCACTGAAGATGATAAGGCAGCAATACTTGGTAGAATCAGCGGTTCTACTGACATAAGCATTGTTAAAGACGCAGATCTTATCATTGAAGCTGCAACTGAAGACATGGATTCAAAGAAGGCTTTGTTCGCTGAACTTGATCAGCTAGTTAAGCCAGATGCAATCATCGCAACTAATACTTCTTCTCTATCGATTACAGAAATCGCAGCAGCTACTGGAAGACCTGATAAAATTATCGGTATGCACTTCTTCAACCCTGTACCAGCTATGAAATTAGTTGAAATCATTAAGGGACTTACTACTTCTGAAGAAACTAAAGAGACTATTATTAAACTGGCAGAGGATTTAGGAAAGACTCCAGTAGAAGTTGCTGAAGCACCTGGATTTGTAGTGAATAGAATCTTAATCCCTATGATTAACGAAGCAGTTGGAATTTTAGCAGATGGCGTTGCAGATGCTAAAGGCATCGACACAGCTATGAAACTAGGCGCTAACCACCCAATGGGACCTTTAGAATTAGGCGATCTTATTGGTCTAGACGTATGCCTAGCAATTATGGACGTGCTTTACACTGAATACGGTGACCCTAAATACAGAGCGCACACATTGCTAAGAAAAATGGTAAGAGGTGGCAAATTAGGAAGAAAAACTGGAATCGGATTCTACGATTACAGCAAGTAATTTCTATGAAATGACTTTAAATATCTTAAAAATTTACTAATACCCTTCTATATCAAAAAGGCTTAAGGCTAATATTCCTTAAGCCTTTTTATATTGCCTAAAAAAATTGTAAGAAAATGTCATAAAATCATTGCAAAACATTGTTAAATATTATACAATCAAAGTGTAAGTTGGACTGACATATAGTTTATATGCTTTGTTTATATACATTGAAATTATATGGTTCAATCCTGGCTTTGACCACTGTGTTTTAGGTTATGTGAAAAGGGGACAGTTATGACTTTACAAGAAATTAGGGATGACAATCGCAATCGTGTGCTGGAAACGGCCCTTGAAATGTTTATAGAAAAAGGAATAGAACAGGTTAAAATCAAGGATGTAGCTAAAAATGCCGGTTTAACGGAGCGTTCAATTTTCAGGTACTTTCCTACAAAGTCAGATTTGGTTTTAGAAACGGCCATAACTTTTTGGGAAAAAGCCACATCAGGCACTAAAGAGTTCAATTTTGACAAAGCTTTTAGCGGCTTAGAGGGACAACCTCTAATAGAAGCCGTTTTAAAAACTTATGCCAAGGTGTTTCTTTCTAAGAAGGATGCTTTGATTTTCATTGAAGAAGCTGAAATTTACCTTTACAGAAAAAACATGCTGAACCAATTTACAAACAAGCCAATTTCCAGCTATCGAGAAGGTGCTTTGCCGTTGGCTCACGCCTTATCTCTAGAGGTTCAAAGTGGTAGGCTCAAAAACTTAGACGAGGTTGAAATATTTTTCCACAACGTTTTCGATGGTCTGCTTGGACTTATGCAAAAACTTTCGACAGCTGCATATAACAGTAGTTTATCAGATGAGGAGAGAACAAAGCGACTAGATTACTTCTGCCAATGGATGAGTAACGGGCTTTTTCTCAAATCATAGGAATTATATATTTATATATTTATTTTTTATCCAAAGGAGGTTAAACGCCATGAATGAAAACCTTAACAAAATGCCAAGGGCATACATACTGATCAAGTGGATTATGTTTACAGCCGCTGTGACTAGTATGGCAATAGTTGCTGCCTTTTACCCAATAAAAGGCAACCTGCCTCTAATAGTAGTTCCTTCTATTTTGGTTCTACTATTGGCAAAGCCAGTATTCTTTGAAAAAATGAAGCTAAATACTTTAGTTGTCATGAGAATTTTAGTTGTTTTTGCAGCTATCGATATATTCCCTAGACAGCTTTATGTAAACATTATTCTATGGATGCTGGTTGTAAATATTTTAGAAGCTACTTTTACAGATCTTTTAAGACACAAGAAGTATTTTAACGCTGTTAGTGGCTTTGCTGTGGCTATCGGCGTATTTACTTTAAGCGGCATGTGGGCTTATGGAGCTCCTATTGGCAATTACTACATCGTCGGCGGAGTTTTACCGATAATTACTATTTGCTATGTAGCAGCTTACACTATTTGGAACTGGATTTTTGTGACTAATGAATTTTCTCCATCTGTTGCTTTGATGCACGTAGGAATTTTAAGCGCTCCTTTAATTGGAGGTCTTTTAACTGCTTGGATGGGACCTTACGGTGGCTTGACTATGTGGTTAATTTTAAGAGCTAACAGCCTATCTATTGGAGGCTGGATGCAGATTGGAGCAAAGCCTTGGTTTGAAAAGGAATTTGCCGATGAAGGGTTTAGTAAGTTTGTTGATGGAGTTCATAAAACTTCCGTTCAGGTTGTTCTTATGGTAATTAACTTGGCCCTAATAGGCACTTGCATTTACTATGCTTATGCCACTGGAACAATTGCTTTGCCATCTCTAGCTTGGCAGTAGGATATTGTAAATTTAAAGGCACAGGAGGAAAAAACTATGCAAAACTTTGATGTAATCGTAATTGGAGCTGGAAATGGTGGTCTAGCTAGCGCTGCTACTTTGGCAGAAGAAGGTAAAAGTGTGTGTCTGTTTGAAAAGCACAACATTCCAGGAGGCTGCGGTACAAGTTTTAGAAGGGGGCGTTTTGAGTTTGAAGTTGCTCTTCACCAGTTATCTAGCCTTGGTACTGAAGAAAAACCTGGCGATCTTAGAAAACAATTTAGACGTTATGGAATAGAGGAAGAAATTAACTGGATTCAGATTAAGGAGCTTTTTAGGGTTAACTTCCACGATGGCACTGGCGTTAGCCTTCCTGCAGATAGAGAAGAATGCGAAAAACACCTAGGTGAAGTATTCCCTGCTGAAAAAGAAAATATCAAGAAATATTTTGATGTAGTTTACAATTTCTGTAAAGAAAGCGATGAATTTGCGGCAAAAAGCAGCAAATCTACTGGTGAGCCTGGTGGCCTAAAAAAGGCTATGATGAAAGTTGGTTTCCCAAAAGCTTATCCTACTTTAGCTAAGTACGGTTTGAAAAGCACTCAAGATGTACTTGACGAATTCTTTGTAGATAAGAAATTACAGCTTGCTCTAAGCGCCTACTGGTGCTTTATGGGAATGCCTCCAGGACGTTTCCCTTTTGCCATTCTTGCAAAATGTACTAAAATTTACATCGAAGATAAGCCTTACTACCTTGAAGGTACTTCAATGATGATGAATCAGGCCATTATGGAAGCTGCCAAGAGAATGGGAGCAACTGTTAAGCTAAACTGCGGAGTTAGCAGAATCTTAGTAGAGGACGGCAAAGCAGTAGGTGTTATAGATGAAAACGGCAATGAGTACAGAGCAAAGAAAATAATCTCCAACATTTCTCCAATTCACACTTATGGAGCTTTGATGGATCCTAAGGATGTGCCTGAAGCTGCAAGAGAATACTTAAAGCCTTATACTGTTGGAATCAGTGCTATTACTTGCTTTATAGGCCTTGACTGTCCTCCATCTGAAATTGGATTTAACACTTCATTTACATTAAATTATAAGAGCCTTGATGCTAATGAAGATTTCAAAGATGCCTACAAGTTACTTCCAGAAAACGATCCTCTAGTTGCAACTTGCTACACTGTTGACGATGAAAGATTATCTCCTGAAGGAACAAGCATCATAACAGCTGGTACTTTGAAATACAGCGAGCCATGGGAAAAACTTTCTCCTGACCAGTATTATGAAATGAAATATGAAGCAGGCAAGAGAATAGTTGCCAGATTAGAAGAGATGTATCCAGGTATTACAGACCACATTGAAGAAATGGAAGTGGCAACACCATTAACTCACATGAGATATTTGAACCACCCAGGTGGAGCTATCTACGGTTATGAGCAAGATCTTAACCAGTCTGTATTCTTCTTCCCTCAAGAAGGTAAATTAGAAAACTTGCACTTTGCAAGTGGTTGGGTTAACGCTTGCGGATTTGGCCCAAATTACATGTATGCAGATAGAGTAGCTAAGGCAGTAGCAAAGGAGATTTAATCATGGCAAAAGGTATTAAAGAAACTTTACTTTCAACTTTAGAAGGTGGCACTCAGGTTCTTGAGAATATTGAAGTTCTTCGTAGAGTCAGTAACGATAAAATAGTTAGTGAAAACATGGCTGATGCCACTGTAAAGAAAATACACGAAAATCATCTAAACTTAATAATCAACGAAATCATAGACACTGGAAAAGATGCAAAGATTTTCCGCTTTGTGAGTGAAAACGGCTATTTACCTCCATTCGAGGCAGGCCAGTACATCAATATTTTTATGGATATTGACGGAGTCAGAGTAAGCAGACCTTACAGCCTTTCTTCTTCACCGAGAGAACGTTCTTACTATGAACTTACTATAGCTAAAATAGCAACTGGCTTTGTAAGTGAATACATGCTAACTAAAGCAAAAGTAGGCGATAAAATCACAGCTAACGGACCTAGCGGTGTATTCCGCTATCAGCCAGTTTTCCACAAGAAAAAATCTCTTTTCCTTGCAGGTGGCAGCGGCATAACTCCATTCTTAAGCATGGTTAGAGAAATCTGTGATGCTGGCCTTGATAGAGATATCGTATTAATTTACGGCGCTTCCAGCAAGGACAAAGCTTTATACTACGATGAATTTGAAGCCTATGCAAAAATGCACGATAACTTTAAGTTTCACTTAGTAGTATCTGGCGATGATCCTACTTGGGAAGGCGAACGTGGCTTCTTAACAAAGGAATTAATTTCCAGATTAGTACCAGATTATGCAGAAAGAACTTCTTACATCTGTGGACCTCAAATTATGAACACATTCTGCGAAGAAGCTCTAAGAGATTTAGGTCTTAAAACAAAGCAGATAAGAAGAGAAATGTTCGGCGCAGCAGGAGATATTACAAAAGAGGCTGGCTGGCCTTCAGAAGTTTCAAAAGAACAAGTTTTCAACTTAACTGTTGGCGACCAAACTATTCCTGCAAGGGCAGATGAACCTATTTTAGTTGCCCTTGAAAGAGCTAAAATAAGAGTTAACGTCTGCTGCAGAAGCGGTGAATGCAGTCTTTGCAGAGTAAAACTAGTAGATGGTCACGTATTTTTATCTAAAGGAATTATGCTTAGAAAGGCAGATGAAAAATACGGTTATATTCACTCATGCAAAGCATACCCTATTAGCGATTTAACTATCGAACTTTAAGATTTTGACTTAAAATTTAAAATTTAAGTTTGAAGCTTTATGATTTAAAATCAAATATTATCAAGGAGGTAAAGAAATTGGGTTTTTTCTTCCAAAATTATTCCTTTGCCACAATTGTAACTTTTATAGTTCTCGTGGCTGGATTAATGCTTTTTAACGAAATTACAAGACGCTCAAAAATCGCGTCATTGATAGCCTACGGTATAATTCCTGTAATTTTAGTAATTGGAATCCTTAGTGGCTTTGTTGATACTCCATCTAGCAGAACTTGGTTCGGTACGGTGAAAACTTTTTCTGCCTTAGCGGGAGTTTGGGGTTTCTTACTCATTAGGTACAACGACAAAGTTGGGAAATCTAAGTTCGCTTGGTACTTTCCGGCTTTGATACTGGCAATTAACATTGCAGAAGCAGTATTTAAAGACCTTGAAGTGTTCAATACTTTCAAAACTTTAACTGTAGATGCTGCTGGACTTACTGTACTAGGCGGATCATGGAACGTGATGAATGCCATTGCCGGTATTATCAATATACTGACTTTAACTGGTTGGATGGGCATTATGGTAGCAAAAAGCAAATCTAAAGACATGGTGTGGGCTGATCAGCTTTGGTTCTGGATTATAGCTTACGATGTTTGGAATATTGCGTACTGCTATAACTGTATATCCACTAGATCCATGTATTCAGGTATGGCTCTTATTCTTAGCTGTACTTTGGCCGAAGTTATATTTAAACACGGCGTTTGGCTACAACACAGAGCTCAAACACTAGCTTTGTTCGGCATGTTTTCACTATTTGTAGACTATCAGTCAAGCCCATTATTTGGTATTACCGCATCTTACAGACCGGAGGCTTGGTTCACTTTAAGCTTTGCTGCATTGGTGATAAACTGTGCTGTGCTGGCCTACGAAATCTATGTAATCGTAAAATATAGGAGAAATCCTCTAAAAGAGGAACTTTACTCTCACTTAGGCGCTTACAAGCGAAACAAAGCAGTAAATGGCCTTTAGTCTTTAAATGCAGCTTATCTGTGTATTTAAGACAGCTCGCTTTAAAATGTTGTCATAATCTAGCACTAAATATGATAAGGCAACTGTTGGGCGATCTTTAGTTTAGCTATATATGTATTTCAGTCCTGTATAAATAGTGCTGGTTATGAGTAAAAATGTGCGTTTCCCATAAAAACTAAAGGGAAGCGCACTTTTTTTATATGCAAAAAAGCAAATGCAAGAAAATGCATATAACAATTTACATGCAACAACGAAAAAAATCGGTTCAAATTTGTTTATTCTCATTCTTTTCTCATTTTCCCCCTTGATTTTTGTTATAAAAAGAATATAATATTATGGTATGCAATTAGGCATATATCTCTGTGCCATGAGAAATGGCACCTAATAAGTCCACAGGGAGGTGAAAACATGATTAATTATGAAGTTATGTTCATTATTGATCCTACTTTAGAAGAGGAGAAAAAGAACCAGGTAGTCGAAAAAGTTCAGGCTGTTATCGCTGAAGATGGCGAAGTAGTTAAAACTGACGTTTGGGGAATGAAGAAACTTGCATATCCAATTGAAAAGAAGAACGAAGGTTTCTACGTAGTAATCGAGTTCAAGGCTAGCCCAGAGCTACCTAAGGAACTAGACAGAAGACTTCGTATCTCTGACGATGTTATGAGACACATGATCATCAACAAGGATGCAAGATAAGTAGAGGTGAACTATGAATAGCGTAATTTTAATCGGTAGGCTAACGAGAGATCCTGAAATCAGATACACTGCAAGCCAAATGGCTGTTGCAACATTCTCTTTAGCAGTTGACCGTCCGGTCAGAGCTGGGGAAGAGCGTAAAACTGATTTCCCTAGAATTACTGTATTCGGCAAACAAGCTGAAAACTGTGAAAGATTCATAGGAAAAGGAAGATTGGTAGCAGTACAAGGAAGACTTCAAACAGGCAGCTATCAAAATAAAAATGGAGATACTGTCTATACTACTGATGTTATTGCAGACAGAGTTCAATTCCTAGACAGAGGAGACAACCAAACAGGTTCAAATTACAGACACGACCAAGTTTCATCTTTCAGTAGCCCAGAGCCTCAAAGTGATTTCGGAAACGATTTCATTCCAGACTCATTTCAGGCTATAGATGAAGACGTTCCATTCTAAAGAAAGGAGATAACACTATGGAAAAGAGACGTGGTGGCATGAGAAGAAAGAAAGTATGCCAGTTCTGTGCAGATAAAGCAGAAACTATTGATTACAAGGACACTGAAAAACTAAGGAAGTACATCACTGAAAGGGGTAAGATACTTCCTAAGAGAATCACTGGTACTTGTGCAATTCACCAGAGAGACGTAACTACTGCTATTAAAAGAGCAAGAATCGTTGCTCTACTACCATACGTAGCAGAATAATAACTAATTAAAAGTTGATTGACTAAAACCACATTCAAAAGCTAGCTTATGGATGTGGTTTTTTATTTATATAATTGACTAATCATCATCAACAATGTAATCTAGAATTTAAGCAAATATAATCTAAATACCTTACTTATGAAGGGAGCATAAAATTGAGATCATCTAGAAAGGACAATGCATTATCAAGATACATTTATCAGACATTAAAAGATCGAATCCTTGACGGCACCTACGGTGTTGGAGAAAAACTTCACGAGGAAGCCATTGCAAAAGAGCTTAAAGTCAGTAGGACTCCTTTGCGTGCTGCTTTTTCTGCGCTACAAGAAGAGGACTTAGTAGAATACATTCCAAAAATAGGAAGATTTTCAAAAGGAATGACACATCAAGATATTGATGACATTTGGGAAATTAGGCGTTCTCTTGAAATCTTAGCAGTTGAATGGGCCGTTGAAAGAATCGACACACAACGAATCATTCAGCTTAAACAGCTATTAGCTTTAATGAATCACTACATCGAAACTGATAATTTAAACAAAGCCTACAGCCTTAATGCCGACTTTCATAATGTCATTTATTCTACTACGGGAAGTCGCTTCCTAACATCTACACTAGAGCAATTTAGAGAATATATTGCTGTCGCCTCTTCTGAAAACAACTTAGCAATTACTGGTAAGATGATTTCTCAAATTTTAGTTGAGCACCATAAAATATTATTAGCTTTGGTCAATAAAAACGCTGATGCTGCAGCAAAAGCCATGGATTTTCACATTAGACAATCAAAAAAACGCTGGATGGAAAGCAGTGGATATAAGAAAGAGGAAAGTATATGAAATTTGAAGAATACAAAGCATCTATCGATATAGACAAATACATAGCTCAATATGTTAATGTAGAAGAATTTTTGGAATGCTGCAAGCAGTGTGATGGCTACAGCAAAAAATGGTCATGTCCAGAGTTCGATTTCAATCCTATTGACTATTGGAAGAAATTTTCAACTTTAGAAATATATGGTAGGAAAATATATTTAAACGAGGAAGAATCCAAGGATTGGCGCAAAGTATTAGATGACATAAAAATAGAAATGGCTTATGAGCTTTTTGATAAAGAAAAGGAAATAGAAGGTTCTGTTTCTTTAAGTGCAGGTAGCTGCAGTTTCTGTCCTGAAGGCCAATGCACCAGACCTTTAGGTGAACCTTGCATATATCCTGAGAAATTAAGATATTCAATTGAAGCACTAGGTGGAAATGTAGGTTTAACAACCGAGAAACTCTTAGGCATAAAAATTTTATGGATGACTGAAGGTAAGATGCCAGAGTACTTTGTTTTAATAGGTGGAATGCTAATTCCTTAAAATGAAGTTATAACAAAGCAACAGTTATAACAAAGCAACCAGTATCCCTTAATTAGCCTTATACTGGGCTTACATCAAAAAAAGAAAGGCTTTAGGTGTTATGATACCTAAAGCCTGTTTTCATCCCTTAAAAAGGAAATTACGCTATTTCCATAGGATTTCCGGATAAAGTCCCTTGTCCTTCATTGATTGTATAGCGTTAACTACCTCTTCCTTATCTTCTTTATAAGTTACTCCATACCATTTATCTGCTGATTTTAAGACCCTTACCTTTGCTTTACCTTCTGAAAGAAGCTGGTCTACTACTGAAGGTAGGAAATACTCCGCTTTTTCTGGGTTGTTTTTCCCATCTGTGTCAAGAAATAAAGGAAAACGTTTTTCCATTTCATCCATCATAGATTTAGTGAATCCCCAGAAATTCATGGATACAGTAGTTCCAGTACTTAAGTCATACCAGTTATGGTCATCTTCAGTGTACTGAATTTTTCCTTCTCTTTCCATAATCTTAGTTCTCTCTACAATTTCTTGTAAATATCCTTCTTCGTCTACTTGGCAAACACCTCTTGCTACATGGCCATTTTCTGTTAAAGTCTTTTCAATAAGGTATCCAACCATTGAAAAATCATAAATACCATCATCCTTAGCCTCTGACAAGAAAGAATACATCATTTCAAAGGCAGAAGGACCATAATAATCATCTGCATTTATAACTGCAAAAGGTCCATCTATTAATTTTCGAGCGCTTAAAACTGCATGGCAAGTTCCCCAAGGCTTAACTCTTCCTTCCGGAACAGTGTATCCATCAGGTAGATCATCTAATTGTTGAAAAGCATATTGAACTTCCAAGTGTTTTCCACTACGCCCATCTATTAACTTTCTAAAATCTTCCTCGTTTTCTTTTTTAATTATAAAAATCGCCTTCTCAAAGCCAGCCATCATAGCATCGTACAAAGAGAAGTCTAAAATTATTTCGCCTTCTTTACTTATTGGATCTATCTGTTTTAATCCTCCATACCTGCTGCCCATACCAGCAGCCATTATTACTAATACAGGTTTATTCATATTTATAAATTCCTTCTTTCAACTTTTTTATTACTTAATTATAACAATATCGTATTATAAATTCAAATGCTCCTTGTGATATAATAATTAACAGATAGGAGGCGTGAAAATGATATATAATATGGACCAAACTGAAAAAGAAATTGCCTTAGTAGTAGCAAAGCACATGATTGCAGCAGCGAGAACAGCTCCTAAGGCCAGCGGAAAAGACAAGATAGTATCCGCAATTTTAACTGACGAAGACTTAAACAAATTAGCAGATGAAATGGACAAAGCAGGAAGGGAATACAATCTTCCATTTTTCTGCCGCGATGCTGAAAATATGAGAAACAGCCACTGTGTCGTGTTAATTGGATCTAAACTTACTCCTTTTGGCCTTGAGCACTGCGGTATGTGCGGTTTTGAAGATTGTAAAACAATGCATAAAAATGGCGGCCGTTGTGTCTTTAACATCACAGACCTTGGAATTGCAGTAGGTTCAGCAGTATCAATTGCAGCCGATAATCGCATAGATAATAGAGTAATGTATTCGGCAGGACGAGCAGCTGTTAGATTGAAATTACTAGGTGATGGAGTAGAAGTCTGTTATGGTATTCCTCTTTGGACAGGCTCTAAATCCATATTCTTTGACAGAAATCCAGGAGCAGTTTTAAGGTAACTTGCCATAGATGCTTTGTTTATCCTATTCAATATGAATAAAAAAATACAAGCACCGAAACTCGGTGCTTGTTCTTTTGGTTCTATCTAATGTTATGGATTAAATGGAACCTGTTTTCTTACGCTTTCTTAAATGCACTCTTTGACATTCCGCAAATAGGACATACCCAATCATCTGGAATATCTTCGAAAGCTGTACCAGGCTCAATTCCTCCATCTGGATCGCCTACTGCTGGATCATATTCGTATCCGCAAACTCCGCAAACATATACTTCCATTTTAAATCCTCCTTTTACTAAAAATTACGCTACAATTCTATCAAAATTAATTGCAAAACGCTAGCTTTTTTTTTATTTTTTCCCGAAATTTTATTGTTGAACATCGTATAATTCAGTCGAGAGATAACGCTCTCCAGTATCAGGCAAAATAACTACTATATTTTTATCTTTCATTTCTTCTTGCTGTGATATTTCAAGAGCAACCTTTAAACTTGCTCCAGATGAAATTCCAACTAAAAACCCTTCGTCTTTAGCAAATGCTCTAGCCATTTCAAGAGCATCTTCATTGCTTACTGAAACAAACTCATCTATTACGTCCTTATTCAAAATTGAAGGAACGAAATTAGCTCCAATTCCTTGTATTTTATGGGGACCAGCCTTACCTTCTGTAAGTAGGGGAGAAGATTTTGGCTCTACTGCAATAATTTTTGTTTCTGGAGCATGCTCTTTGAAATAAGCACCTACACCACTAATAGTTCCTCCAGTACCAAAACCTCCAACTATTACATCAATCTTTTCTCCGCTTGCTTCCATTGCTTTTAAAAGTTCAGGACCTGTTGTCTTATAATGTGCCTTCCAGTTGTCGTCATTGTCAAACTGTCCTAAAACTACTGCACCTTCAATTTCTTTAGCTAATTCATTAGCTTTATCTACAGCGCCTTGCATTCCCAATTCTTTTTTAGTCAGAACTATTTCTGCACCATAAGCCTTAATCAATTTTCTTCTTTCAATAGACATGCTCTCTGGCATTACCATTATTGATTTAATTCCTAACGAAGCAGCAATAGATGCTAGTGCAATGCCTGTGTTACCGCTTGTAGGCTCAATTATTACTCCATCTTTAGGTAATTTACCACTTTCCATTGCTTCTAAGATCATGTTTAATGCAGGTCTGTCTTTAACGCTTCCTGATGGGTTTAGGGCTTCTAATTTACAATAAATTTTGCCCCTTGTCTGGTGTTTTTCTTCAAAGTTACCTGCTTTCAAAAGCGGTGTTTTTCCAATTAGTTCTCTTATGTTATTGTAAATCATATCCCTTTACCTCCTTTTCTTTATTTAATACAATTTATACAATTAGATTTCTAATTATGATATGTAAAATTTTGTCTTTCGCCGACTGGTTATTATTACCCTCGAAAATGTAAAGTAACACAGTTTTTTTTATTTTTTTAGTTATTTATTATTTAACAAAGCTATAGCTTTGATGATTTCAACGTTTTATGTTATATTATTAATAGCAACTAATAGGGAGGTGGCTATGAAAATTTGGGGCAATATTGGAACAGGTATAACTTTATTAGCTAGTGTTAGAAAGTATAATAAAAGAATAAAAGCATTACACCAAGTACGAGATAGCGGCGATTTTGAAAAAGAAAGAGAGCTGATTGCGTATAACGTCAATAATTGGGTAAATGATATAATAGAAAAATTTCAGGTAGACTTCAAAATTGAAGGGCAGGAAAACATTCCTGACGGACCTTGTCTTTTTGTAGCTAATCATCAAGCCTACGGCGATATTCCAGCTCTTATGAAAGTAGCCGGAAATCATCAAATCGGCTTCATTGCAAAAGATGATCTAGAGAAGGTGCCATACATAAGTACATGGATTAGAGAAACTAGGGGGCTTTTTATTAGAAGAGGCCATCCAAAAGATGCCATAAAAACTATAAAAGAGGGAATAGAGCTGTTGAAAAATGGTTTTTCTCTTGCGATTTTCCCTGAAGGTACAAGAAGTAAGGGTGGGGAGATGAGACATTTTAAGGCCGGTAGTTTTAAGTTAGCTACAAAATCTCAGGTTCCTATTGTACCAGTTGTAATAGATGGTACTTATAAAATTTTTGAAGAAACCGGTTATTTAACAAAAGGCGTAACTGTAAATATCAAAGTTTTGTCAGCTATAGAAACTAAAGGTATGACAAGAGAGCAGATGGCCGATATCCATAATGTGGTAGAAGATGATATAAGGGAAAACCTTAATCATTTAAAACAATTAGATAAATAACAATTACATTGCTTGAAAGGAGAAATATCATGCTAGAAATCACTAAAGATAATTTTGAACAAGAGGTAGTTAAATCTGATGTACCTGTACTCCTAGACTTCTGGGCACCTTGGTGTGGACACTGCGTTCATTTAATGCCTACAGTAGAGGAAATTGCCAATGAGGCAAATGGAAAGTTTAAAGTTGCAAAGGTTAATATTGATGAAGAACCAGATCTAGCTATGCAGTTTGGAGTAATGAGTATTCCAACATGTGCTAAGGTAGAAGGTGGAGAAGTTAAGGCTAAGACCTTAGGAAACTTACCTAAGGAAGCTTTGTTGGCTCAGCTTGGTCTTGAATTATAATTCTTAAGTAAGAATGCAAAAAACCTCCTGAAGGGCTAAATAGTTTTACTACTCTTTACCTTCACAGGAGGTTTTTATTTATTTTTTCAGATATAAACTCTTACTTAAACCTAAATTTTATTCTATCTGTTAAGCTCGGCTTTAAACATGCTTATCATGTTTTTTTCAGCTCTAGAAACTGTCATTTGTGACACTCCTAGCATTTTAGCAATTTCAGACTGAGATTTATTTTCTATAAAACGTTCTTTAAATATAACTTTATACTGATCGTTAAATGTATCGAGTACTTGTTTTATAATTTCACTAGTCTCAAATAACTCATAACCTTTATCATCAAAGCCAGTGTATTTTTCAAGTAATGAATTTTCTCCATCTTCACCTGCTTCATCAAAAGTTTTATCAAGTGAATATGTCCCGTAAGCTCTTGCGCCTTCCATTGCTTCTATGATCTGATCAGGCATAAATCCTGTCACTTCTGCAATTTCTTCAATAGTTGGCTTTCTCTGATATTCTATATAAAGTCGTTCTTTAACTTCTTGCACCTTAGCTGCAACTTCCTTTAATCTTCTTGGAACTTTTAAACTCCATTGCTTGTCTCTAAAATATTTTTTTATTTCTCCTAAAATTGTAGGAGTGGCAAAAGAGCTGAATTCAAATCCCTTACTTGGATCAAAGCGCTCAACAGCAGACACTAATGCAAGTGCACCAACCTGATATAAGTCATCATAATCAACACCCTTACCAAGATACTTCCTGATAAGGATGTCCACCATATACAAATTATCTTCCACAAGCTGATTTCGCTTTTCTATAGTAGGATTTTTAGAGTACTCTAAAAACAGCTCTTTATTACTCATACTCTTTTCACCATTCTTATATACTTATGTCCTGCTGCAGTTTTTCCAACTTCCATTTTATCTACAAGAGATTTTATTACATCTCTACCTAAATTTCCTTCAGCAGGGCACATTTGACAAGGCTTCTTAATTTTTTCTATTTTATGGCTAGTGCAGTCATCAACTATTAAAATTTCAACTGAATTTTGATTAATTTCAAATTCAATGTTGTATTTTTCGCTAAATCCTTCTTCTCCATGACAAGATACGAGTTTGCAAGCTTCTGCAACTGCCATCTTTAAATCTTCTGCGCTTTCAATATCAAAGCCAGCAATAGACGCCATAGAACCTGATACTAACCTAACCATGGTGATATAATCAGGTTTTCCAGGTATAGAAATTTTTACTTTTTCCATATTCCACCTCAATTACAGAGTTAGCTGAATATCTTTTTCTTCCTCGCTTTGGTCATCATCATTGTTTTTAATCATTTTGGCCATGGCTACTATCTTAGTATCATCTTCAACCTTCATGATTTTAACACCCTGAGTAGTTCTGCTTAGGACAGAAACCTCGCTAGCTCTAATCCTTATAATTACACCGTCTGAATTGATCATTAGTATTTCGTCATCTTCTTCTACAGCCATAGCTCCAATCAATTCGCCAGTCTTTTTAAACTTACTTTTATCGTATGTTAATACACCTTTTCCGCCTCTACCTTGTAGCTTATACTCTTTGATATTAGTACGTTTTCCATATCCTCCAGCAGTCGCTACTAGTAGCTGTTTGCCAGGTGAAACAATTTCCATTGCTACTACTTCATCATCGCCTTCAAGCTTAATTCCTCTTACGCCAGATGCGTTTCTACCCATTTCTCTCACATCAGTTTCTGAGATTCTAATACTCATACCTTTCTTAGTAACGATTACTACCTCATCGTTATCGCTAATTTCGCGCATACAAATCAGTTTATCATCATCCTTTAGGTTTATTGCTATTAATCCGTTTTTCCTAATAGAGCTAAAAGCAGAAAGGGCAGTTTTCTTAATAGTTCCGTTCTTGGTTATAGCAAGAAGATATTTATCTTCGCTAAACTCTTGTACAGGAATAATAGTTGCAATTCTCTCTCTCTGCATTAAATTCAAGAAGTTAATTGCCGGTGTTCCCTTAGCAGTTCTAGTAGCTTCTGGAATCTCATAAGCCTTTATCTTATGAGCCTTACCTAAGTTTGTAAAGAAAAGCAGGTGATCGTGAGTAGAAGTCATTATAAGATCTCTTACAAAGTCGTTTTCACGAGTAGTTATTCCTGTAATTCCTTTTCCTCCACGTTTTTGTGCTTTATAAGTATCTGCAGGCACTCTCTTAATATAACCTAAGTGGGTTAGGGTAATAGCTACATTTTCTTCTTCTACTAGGTCTTCATCATCGAACTCTGTCTCATCTTTTTCGATAGAAGTTCTTCTTTCATCACCCAGTTTTTCTTTAATTTCCGTTAGCTCGTCCTTAATTATTGAAATTAGAAGGTTTTCGTCAGCTAAAATAGATTTGAAATATGCAATTTTTTCCATTAACTCATTGTATTCATTTTCTATTTTTTCACGCTCTAAACCTTGTAATCTAACTAATCTCATGTTTAGAATTGCCTGAGCTTGAATTTCTGAAAGGTTAAATTTCTCCATTAACTTTTCTTTTGCATCACTGTAAGCAGTTCTAATAGTCTTAATTACTTCGTCGATATTGTCTAAGGCGATCTTTAAACCATCTAATATATGAGCTCTATCTTCAGCTTTTTTTAGGTCAAATCTAGTTCTTCTAGTAACGATTTCCTTTTGGAACTTAGTGTATTCACTTAAAATTTCCTTTAGGTTTAGAATTTTAGGCTGCCCATCTACCAAAGCAAGCATTATCATGCTGTAACTATCTTGCAGCTGTGTATGTTTATACAACCTGTTAAGGGTAATTTGAGGATTTGCATCTCTCTTTAACTCAATAACAATTCTAATACCTTCTCTAGATGAGGTTTCGTCTCTAATTGCTGAAATTCCATCAACTCTTTTTTCTTTAACTAACTCAGCTATTTTTTCTATAAGCCTTGCTTTGTTAACTTGATATGGAATTGCGCTTACTATAATCTGAGATTTTCCTCTATCTGTTTCTTCAATTTCACAGCATGATCTTACAATTACCTTACCTGTACCTGTACGATACGCCTGTCTCATGCCACTTTTTCCGATAATTTTAGCTCCAGTAGGGAAGTCAGGTCCCTTGATAATTTCCATTAAATCATCAACTGTGCCTTCAGGATTATCTAAAAGGTAAATGGCTGCATCTATAACTTCTGATAAGTTATGAGGAGGTATGGATGTTGCCATACCAACTGCTATACCGTTAGATCCATTGGCAAGTAAATTTGGAAATCTACTTGGAAGAACTACTGGTTCTTTTTCTTCACCGTCGAAATTATCCTTGAAATCTACAGTATCTTTATCGATATCTCTTAGCATTTCAAGAGTATGCTTGCTCATTTTAGCTTCTGTATACCTGTGAGCAGCCGCTCCGTCACCGTCGATAGAACCGAAGTTACCATGTCCATCTACAAGCATATATCTTTGCGAGAAGTCTTGAGCCATTCTTACCATTGCATCGTATATTGAGCTGTCACCGTGAGGGTGATATTTACTCATTACGTCTCCGACTATACGTGCAGATTTCTTATATGGCTTATCTGGAGTTACTCCCATCTGATCCATACCGTAGATAATTCTTCTGTGTACAGGCTTTAAACCGTCCCTAACATCAGGAAGAGCACGTCCTACAATTACGCTCATGGCATAATCTATGTAGGATTTTGACATTTCGGTATTTATCTCATGTTGCTCTATTTTAGTGTTATCTAATAAATTAGACATATTTTTCCCTCCTAAATGTCAAGCTCTGCATACTTGGCATTTTCGTCAATAAACTTCTTTCTAGGCATAACTTTATCGCCCATAAGTATAGTACAAATTTCATCTGCAGTTGCTGCATCTTCAATAGTTATCTGTATCAATGTCCTGTTATTGTAGTCCATTGTAGTTTCCCAAAGCTGATCTTGAGACATTTCTCCAAGACCTTTGTATCTTTGAATTTCAGCCTTTCCAGGCTTATCTGCAATTGAAGCAATTAATTTTTCTTGTTCATCTTCAGTATATGTATAATATACTTCTTTGCCTTTTTTAGTCATGAAAAGTGGCGGTTTCGCAACATAAATATATCCACCTTCTATTAATTCTGGCATATGCCTAAAGAAGAAAGTAAGTAGAAGAGTTTTTATGTGCGCACCGTCTACATCGGCGTCGGTCATGATAATAATCTTATGATATCTTAATTTCTCAACATCTAATTCATCACCAATTCCACAACCAAAGGCAGTAATCATATTTCTAATTTCGTCAGAATTTAGGATTTTATCCATTCTTGCCTTTTCAACGTTTAAAATTTTACCTTTTAATGGCAAAATGGCTTGTGTTTTACGGCTTCGACCTTGTTTG
>F241_Great_Cormorant__coassemble_599_pt1 | contig 21629 bp, 17 predicted proteins | sample F241_Great_Cormorant__metabat2_high_PE_004 | metagenome-assembled genome bin F241_Great_Cormorant
GTCCTATGCCAATAAAATCGTTATATTTCCAGTATTTCAAGTTATGCTTTGATGCTTTTCCGCCTTTTGCATAGTTGGAAATTTCATATTGGTCGTAGCCGCGCTCTTCTAAGGTGTGCTTTACCAGGTAGTACATTTCTTTCTCTTCCTCATACGAAGGCGTGTCCAGCTTCCCAGAGGCATATTTTTTATAAAAAGGTGTGCCTTCTTCAATTTGAAGGCAGTAATAAGAAATGTGGTCCACATCAAGGCTAGTAACAATTTTAAGATCCTGATCCAAATCTTCCATCCTCTGACCAGGCAAAGCCATCATCATATCAATACTTATGTTATCAAAACCGGCCTTCCTTGCAGCTTCAATATCTTCCATTGCGTTCTTGCTGTCATGTAGCCTTCCTAGATTTTTCAAAAGCTCGCCATTGAAAGTTTGACAGCCTATGGACAGTCGATTGACACCTGCCTTCAAATAGCTGCTCAGCGGCGCTTCTTCACAGCCTAGCCCCTTTGCACGCCAAAACTTTTCGATGGCAGGATTGGCTTCCATAGTTATTTCGCAGTCCTTGGCAAAATAAACCTTGCTACTTACAAATTCTAAGATTTCTCCAACAGCCTTAGGCGATAGAAGCGAAGGTGTACCTCCACCAAAGAACACAGTGTCTGCCTGCAAGTTTCTTTTTGAAAAATCTTCATATCCATAAGCCATAGCCTTGTCCAACCACCTCACAATGTTCTTAACATATTGGTGTTCTTCCTCCGGTGTCAACCCCCCTGCCACTGAATAAAATGCACAGTAATCACATTTTTTTATACAAAAAGGCACATGGATATAAATTCCCATATTTTCTTTAGATTTATTTTTTAATTTATTTGTTGTCATCGTATTTCAGTACTGCTGTAAAGGCTTCCTGAGGTACTTCTACCTTACCGAACTGCCTCATTCTTTTCTTTCCTTCCTTCTGTTTTTCCAGCAGCTTTTTCTTTCTCGATATATCGCCACCGTAACACTTAGCTATTACGTCTTTTCTGTAGGCCTTAACCGTTTCTCTAGCGATTACCTTCTGACCAATAGCTGCCTGAATTGGCACTTCAAACTGGTGCATAGGTATAATGTCTTTAAGTTTCTTACAAACAAATCGACCTCTAGCGTAGGCTTTGCTCTCATGAACTATCATTGAGAAGGCATCTACCAGCTCCTTATTCATCAGAACGTCTAACTTAACTAAATTTGACTTAACATAGTTTTTAAATTCATAGTCGAGGGAACCGTAACCTCTAGTCTTTGATTTCAAAGCATCGAAGAAGTCATATATAACCTCATTAAGTGGCAGTTCATAGTGAAGCTGTACTCTGTTTTCGTTTATATACTCCATATGAAGCATAGTTCCTCGTCTGTCCTGGCAAAGCTCCATAATTGATCCAACGTACTCTTTAGGTATCATTATGTCCGCCTTTACAATAGGTTCTTCAATATGATCGATTTCTGTAGCAGGCGGCAGGTTAGTAGGATTTTGGACCATTTGAACTGAGCCATCGGTCAGCACCACCTTATACACAACGCTAGGAGATGTAGTAACTACTGCTAGATTAAACTCCCTTTCTAACCTTTCTACAATGATTTCCATGTGCAAAAGCCCAAGGAAACCACACCTGAAACCAAATCCTAAGGCCGTAGATGTTTCCGGTTCGAACTCAAAGGCTGCATCGTTTACCTGCAATTTTTCCAAAGCATCCTTTACACTTTCATACTTCTCGCCTTCAGCTGGATAGATTCCGCAGTACACCATGCTCTGCACTTTCTTATATCCTGGTAAAACCTCATCTGTAGGATCACTGGCCAATGTAATAGTATCACCTACTCTAGCGTCTTTAACCTGCTTAATGCTGGCAACAATGTATCCAACTTCTCCAGCCGACAAAGCTTCCATCGGCACATATCTAGGCGCCATAACTCCAACTTCTGTGACCTCGTATTTCTTCTTGGTGTTCATCAGCAGGATTTCATCGCCCACCTTTACCTGACCGTCGATAATCCTTGTAAAGATAACTACACCTCTATAATTATCGTACACTGAGTCAAATATCAAAGCCTTCAACTTGCCTTCCGGATTTCCACTAGGTGCTGGCACACCTGCAACCACAGCCTCTAACAAGTCGTCGATACCAAGACCTACCTTAGCGCTAACCAGTGGTGCATTTTCGCAGTCAATTCCAATCATTTCTTCGATTTCTTCCTTGACTTCATCAGGTCTTGCGCTAGCTAAGTCTATTTTATTGAGACAAGGTATTATTTCTAAGTTTTCATCTAAGGCCAGGTATACATTGGCCATAGTCTGTGCTTCTACACCTTGTGTGGCATCTACTACTAAAACTGCGCCTTCACAGGCTGCCAAACTTCTTGACACCTCGTAGTTAAAGTCAACATGACCTGGTGTGTCTATCAGGTTAAAGATATACTCGTTGCCGTCTTTAGCATGATACACAAGTCTGGTAGTCTGCAGCTTAATAGTAATACCTCTCTCTCTTTCAAGATCCATATTGTCTAAAAACTGCTCTTTCATGTCTCTAGAAGACACTAGCCCTGTATTTTCAATAATTCTATCGGCCAGTGTACTTTTACCGTGGTCGATATGGGCTATAATACTGAAATTTCTTATGTATTTTTGATCCATTATATCTAATACTCCTGTATTTAATTATTTCTATGGTTCATATTTATGCTTTGACTTTTTATTTTATTACAAAGCACCATTCTCATTATAATAGAAAATCACTCTTTCTTCTAGTCTTTATCCTGCAATTATTCCAGTATTTATAAGTAAAATTGTCCTTGCAATGATGACTGCTTTGTTATATAATTGCAGCGTATGTAATTGCGAATTTAGCTTTGTTGCTAAAAATTTAAGAATAGTGGGGTGAAAATACAATGGCAAACATTAAATCCGCAAAGAAAAGAATTAAGGTAATCGACAGAAAGACTGCTAGAAACAAGAGAGTTAAGGAGCACATCAAGACTGCTCTTAAGAACTTCGAAGTAGCTCTAGAGTCTGGAGATCTAGCTAAGGCTGAAGAACTGTTAAAGGTTGCAGAAAAGAAGCTTAAGCAGGGTGCAGCAAAAGGTTCAATTAACAAGTATGCTGCTTCAAGAAAGGTTTCAAGATTAACTAAGAAATTCAACGCTGCTAAATCAGCGAAATAAGTCTCACCCGTCCCCACCAGTGTATAAGTTAAATACACATGCATAATGAGCAAAGAAAAACGATGGAAGTGTCTCCCATCGTTTTTTTGTTATTTTTTGGTCTAAGCCTGCCTTTCGGAACTATAAGCCAGTTTTTGAGGTATTTAAGCCTATGGCCTCTGTACTATTTCTCAATAACTATTACTCGTGGGTCAATTACTGCATCTTCATCTTGCGGATCATTCTTCTTTGTGACAATATATTTAAGTTTAACTTTATCTCCGCTGTTATACTTACTGAAGTCTATAGTCGTAGTGTCATTTCTGTTCAGCCTAGGTACAACTATAGTTTCTTTAATAATATCTGGATTTTCCGCATCTAGTACTTGGACTTTTACGCTGACCTGATTATCAGTATATGGAAATTGAGTTAATTGATTGTAAAGTCCGATTCTAGGTCCTACTACAGCCATGTCCACAGCCCTAGTTTTGCCTTGTTTCCATAAGCATTTTCCTTTTAGCTTACCTACTTTTTGATAATCTCTTTGATTTGTAGTTTCTATAGCAAGATTGCCTTTTACTTTTTCTGCGGTTTCCTTAGAAACAACTTTAAGTATGTAAGGAGCAGAATACCACTTCTTCCCCAATTCATCAGTTAGTACCACTTTTGCAGTGTATGTACCTTCGGTCATGTTAACCTTACCTTCTACTATAGGCACTGCATTTTCAAAGTTTTCTCCATATACTACTGATAGTTTATCTTTAAACTTTATTGCCTGTAGACCTTGTCCATAACCTGCTTCATTAGGCTGTTTAATTCTTACGGTAGTATAATTTACAGGATACGCTTCTGTTGCATCGCCTAATATGACTGTATATGGGTTTTGACTTTCGGCAAAAAATGGATTTAACACCACTTCATAAGATGGACCAGATTCTTCTTTATAAACTTTGAACTTCAAAGATACCGGTTCGCTTCCTCCCTTAATAAATGTAAGCCTATGTTCGCTTCCTGCTTTTTGTTCTTTAATTAAATTAGCCGGAATAACTATGAACTTTCCAGTTTTGTCGTAGGTGATGCCATCTACATATTGTCCATCTAACGAGATTTTGGATGTTGAATTGTTAAGGGTTCCGTCGTTATTAAAGAACATCGGCAGGTTGTTGTCATCCGATTTTTTAAACTCCAACTTAAGTTCACCATCTTTTATGAAAGGCTTATTTTCAAGTTGAGGCACTCTTGGCCATTTCTTGGTTCCACGAGAGCCAACACTTATATTTTCATCTAAGGTTTCGCCTTTTGCTAAAATTGTCGGTGTCACTTCAAAATATGAAGCTTTCACTTCACCACTTGTGTAGCTTTCGCTACTTCCTGCAAACATCCCCTTCACTATAGCCGGCGAGATTTTAAAGGATGGTGCCTCCACTTTAGTATCGTATTTAAGCGTTCCTTTCAACTTAAGGTTAAGCTCTTTTCCATCTGCACTTACCCAAATAGAATCTCTTCCGTAATTATCGTTATCGAAAGTCATACCTTCCGGCATCTGCGTAACATTTACAAATTCGAAAATATACGGTGTAATAGATGGATCTTCTAGGCGTTCTGTAAAGAAGTAGACTGGCTTATCTTCTGGAAGCTTAACTGTGACTTTTCCAGTAATGGTATTGCCTTCGATTGCCATATCGCTTTCTGCAGTTAATATGCTTTCATCGTAAATTTTCGATGTATCCTCATCTTTATTTAAAATAAACACCGGAATCATGTCTAGTTCTGCATATTTACCAGCCTGAACATTTATATAAGCAAACTCATGTGGCGTCAGACCATCAAAAGCTTCTTTATTTATAATTAGATCCAATCTACCTCTTGAAGATTGAGATTTGTCCAGCGATACAGTTGCCTTTTTGCCATTTACAGTGACATATCCATATTCTTCAAAGGCTGCGGCAAAGTCTTCTACTCCTTTATTTTGGAAAAAGCCGTTTTCAAGTCTTAAAACGTAGTCTTGTCCTGGCTTTGCTACTAAGGTTGAAGTCTTGGAAAGTACGCCTTCTCCTGGTAGTGGCTTTGCTTTGACTTCCATAGTGCCTTCTATTGGTTTTACCTTTTCGCTATCACCTAAGGTAATGTTGAACTTAAAGGTTTCTAGTTCATTTGATGCTTTATGATCGAAGATATTGTCCATAGTCTTAATAGTTAAAAGAGACTTAGGATTAGCACCTGCCGGCAAAGCTCCTGTTATGTAAACTTCAATTGCTTTGCCGTTGTCAATTCTCTTGACATCCTTACAATATACAGCCTCTCCTCCTCCAACAACAGTAAAGTAGCTATCTGTTAAATCTCCTCTAAATTTTGACTTTAGCTGGTCTGCCACCTTAAGTTTAACAAAGCCATCAACTTGACCGTCCTTGTACTGAAGGTGATTTTCAATGGTCAAATTCTCTGCTGTCACCAATTCTGAATCTCTTTCTTCAGGGCTAACAGCAAAGTCCTCAGGATTAGCGAGAATTTTAGTTTTATTCCTAGTTTCAGCTTGTCTTGACTTGTTCAATGCTTTGTTTAGGGCATTGGTAACTCCTGCATAAGTATATGTAGGCGAACTTACTGCATCAGTGCCGCTTTCATTAGTTTTAAAGATGCCTTTTATATCGTGGCCAACTCTATAAGTAGGTGAGGTGACTGTGTCGTATCCTTTGATTTCTTCAACCGATACTGGTTCAAAGCTACCTTGTCTTTTTACATAGTGCCCTTCGCTGTCAACCACTGGCAAGAAATTTTCCAGTTTATTGTTTTGAAGAGCCATTTCTCTTGCGTGTAATCCTATGTGGCTAACGTAAGCGTTCCAATTTCTCTCTGGTGGAACTTCATCTATAAGTTCCCTTCCCAGTTCGCCCATTATCCTTATCAATTCTGCCTTAGAGCCTTCAAAGCTCTTATCTACACGCTCTGTGGTGACCTTCTGTCTAGAGTTAAGCACATACTTGACATAGTCTGCAATATCCTGGCTTTGCTTGTAGTTTTTTAACACAAAAGGCGCATACTCGGTTATAGTTGCTGTTTCGTAATCTTTAGTATCACTTAATGTATCAAGCATGAACTTAGTAGGTTTACCATTTTTAATTGCCACTGTTAATTTTATAGGACGTGGGTATCGACCCATGCTTTCGCCAGTGTACAAACCATCTTTAAGGTCTTGGTCAGCAAATTCCCATTTTTGTGTTTTCTCATGGCCGGAGCTTGGTTCTTCAGGTGTCACCGGCGTTACTGGAGTTACTGGAGTTACTGGTGTCACCGGCGTCACTGGAGTTACTGGAGTAACTGGCGTAACTGGTGACACTGGAGTAACTGGTGTCACTGGCGTCACTGGAGTTACTGGTGTCACCGGCGTCACTGGTGTTACTGGCGTAACTGATGTCAATGGCGTTACTGAAGTTACTGGTGTTGCTTTAGAGGAAGTGCCTTGACTGGCTGATACCAACTTCTTGGCAGGTAACAATGATTTTTCTACAGTTTCATTCCTTTTTTGATACCTAATACCACTACTACCAGTTTCATTTGCCATTTCTTTTTGCTTTGATTTAGTTGCAGCATCGTTCTTTTCGCCTTGTTCTTGTGTTTTATCCTTTTCCTGAGTTTTTCTCGTCACTTGTTTACTTGCAGACTCTTGTTTATCATCTTGTTTGCCGTTATCTGATGAGAATCCGCAAGAGCCTAGTGATATTGCCAAAACACAGCTTAACAATGCCATTAGTCTCTTCTTATACATTAAACGTCCCTCCTTTTGTATAATCGCCCAATTATATCACGAAATATTTGTAAAATATATAAGTTTACATAGGGTTCAAATAATTTTATCTTACATCCATATATTGCAAGTAAAACCCTTATAAAGATTCACTAGGCCTATATATAAACCACGAAAGTTTACCATTTTTCTCCATGTGCAGTCATATTATTTGTACTTTGTAGCACATGCAAAGGACTAAACAATTAGTAATCTGTTATTACTTAGCCTCTGTTTCATTGACAGCAAAAAAACAGCTATAATCTTATATGGTTTATAGTTTTATAAACCAAAAACAAAACAGGCTGCATCTAGCAGCCTGTTTAATTTCATTATTCAACTATTCTTCTAATATCTAGAACGCTTCCAGTGTAACCAACGCTTGTAGTATCGATTCCACGGCTTTCATTAATAGCGTGAACCTCTCTTCCGCCACCTATGTATATAGATACATGTCCTGGGTAGATAATTACATCTCCCGGCTTAGCTTCTGAATAAGATACGCTTCTACCTACTGAACCTTGTCCAGTTCTTGGAATACCAATTCCACAGTTGTTGTATACTCTGTATACAAAGCCTGAACAGTCAGCACCGTTCGTTAAGCTAGTTCCACCGTATACATAAGGATTACCTACGAACTGAGTTGCATAAGCAGCTATAGAAGAACCACTTCCGTTATACGTAACGCCACCACCGTAGCTTACTGCTCGTCTTGATGAAGAAGAACCGCCTGCAGCTGAAACAGCACCTGGTTTTTCTTTAGTACCCTCTTCTATTACTTCGTTAGTAGCTTCCTTAGTAACTACTGATTCCAGTTCTACACTTGACTCAGTAGTACCGTTTTTAGTAACAACTTGTGCTGTCACATGCCTACTTCCATTTTCGCCAGCAGTCTTAACGTTTTTCTCTCCCTTATACATAGAAGAGTTTTCTTCAGTTACTGTCTCATATGGAATTGCTTGATCGTATTGAACCTTCTGTTCAGTAGTCACCTCTACATAAGGAGTAACCACATTGTAGTTTATAACATCCCCAGGATGTATATTGTCTATATCAAGTCCTTCATTTAATTCCGAAAGGTTCGCTATCGAAAGTTCCTTAGCAACAGCAATATCCCAAATCGTATCGCCATCTTGAACAGTGTACTTCTCTTTAACTACCTTTCCTGCAATTATCTTATCTATGGCCTCTTGCACATTAGATAATTTAGGTTGCTTCTCAGACTTTTTATATGCATGAGGTGTCGCCATTAAAGTTGGTGTAACTTTAACAGCTATTACCTCTGCCCCTTCTGACACGTAATAATTCTTTACACCATTTACTATGTTATTAGCCTCTTCAGCTGTTTTCACTACTGCCATTACCTTATTTCCGACTTTTACGTCCCAGTAATCTGCAGTAGCAGCGGAAGCTGTCATTGTAGCTGATACTACCGTAGTTGATACTACAAGAGAAATCACTGTCATAACTACTACAATAGCGCTCTTTTTCTCCTTTAGCTCAGCCTTAAATCTAGCAAATGACCAATGCCTTATTTTATTTACTACTTTGGATTTACACTGAACAAAGCTAGCTTTCGGTGAGAAGTTCTTCACTCCTAAGACAACTTTAGTCTTCTTTTTGATTACCACATTCTTAGCCTTATGTGCCTTATCCTTAATATCCAAGTTTTTAATTTTCTTTACTAAGTTCTCTTTTTTTTCTTTCAAGTTTATTGATTTAGCGTTGAAATTGAAGTTCATTCTTATGTCCTTTCCCGTGACTCATGGTCCGTGGATCGTATTCACAGATTAAATTTAATTTCTCATCTGCGTAAATCCTCTTTTCAATCACATTAACAATACTAAATTATATGCACAGTAATGTCAATGACATTTTTAAGATTTTCATAAGAATTACACATAGTATTTTTTAACTTTCTTTGATTTTCAATGCTTTCAGCTTTTTAAATCACTTAAGAAATTCTTAAGATTTCTTTAAAGTTATTTTATATTTATGCATCTTTTGTAATTATACCGGCTTTTTATAACCTCTTTATTCATTTCACTCTAAGTTCTACTACTTTTTAGTATCCATCCACACCTTATTAATAAGAATTCCTAAACAAAGAACCCATGACAAGAAATAGAACCAAAACATCAAAGCTACTATGGAAGCTAGGGACCCGTAAATTAAGTCGTAATTGACTGCTTTGCTGGCATAGGCTGAATAACCTATGGTCACTGCTAACATACCGATTGCCGTAAAGATGCTCCCTGGCAAAATTTCTTTATACTTTCTCCGCTGAGTTGGTAAAACGTAGTAATTAAATGAAACCACCATAAAATAGCAACCACCAGCAATGGGCCATTTCAAAAGATCATACAGTAATTCAAACAGTTCTCCATGGACTACTAGCTTTAAAACTGACCTAACCACCAGTTGGCCATAGATAAACGCTACGATAATCAATGAAATAGTAATTATCGTAATGACCAATGTCAACATAGCTCTTACTCTATCCTTCCAGTAATTCCCAGTATCTTTTCCGCTAGAATAAGTGTAATCGGTAATTCTCGTCAGTGAAAATTGCACACGAGATGCAGCCCACACCGCCATTATTATCAATGTAATGTTGGTGCCGGCAAGGGGTCTGTAGTTTACTAGATATTTCAAGGTCGCACCCATGTCACTTTTGACATAACGATTAATCAGCTCTTCTACAAAATCCAACGAAATGTCCATAAGCCCCAGAAACTGCGATAGCACTAGCAGCGTAGGAACTATTGACAACATGAAGTAAAAGGCTAACTGTGCCGCTATGCCTTGATAGTAAGGGTCTTGATATTCTCTAATACCAAGGAAAACCATGTGTATGAACCTACGTCCAATGCCCTCTTTTTTCAAGTTAACTTCCTTACTTGCGGTCATTTAGCAGCTCCTCTAATACTTTTAAAGCCTGTGCTCTATGGCTTATTGAATTTTTCTCATCCTCTGTTAGTTGTGCAAAAGTACGTTGATATCCATCTGGTACAAACAAAGGGTCGTAGCCAAAACCGCCTTTTCCCCTAGCTTCTAACAAAATATGGCCGGGACATTCTCCCCTTGCCACCACCATATCTCCATCAGGAAATACCATGGTAATTACTGATACGAATTTTGCTCGTCTTTTGCTGTAAGGAACTCCATCTAACAAAGCAAGCAGCTTTTCGTTATTTTTTAAATCACTAGCTCCTTCTCCAGCAAAGCGGGCTGAATAAACTCCTGGCTCGCCTCCTAGGTATTCAACCATTAGTCCTGAATCGTCTGCAATAGTAATTTCTCCGCTGACGTCTGCCAGTACCTGGGCTTTTTTCTTTGAGTTTTCCTCAAAAGTATGTCCATCCTCTTCAACTTCCACATGGCCGAATCCTGCGTCTTTCTTACTGATTACTTCCATGCCGAACTTCCCCGTAATGGCTTGTAATTCTTTAATTTTATGTTCATTGGATGACGATGCTATTATTTTCTTCATTCTAAAAACCTCTCTTAACATATTTATATGCGCATTCTGCTGTTATTTCATTTATTTCGCCCATCTTACCATGTCTCTTGTTATGTCGGATATTTGCTTTGCTCCACACATTAACATAGTGTCTTCCAGTTCTTCTATAAGTTGTCTGCCGCACTGCACTACAGCGTCAAAACCACCGAAATAAGCAGCAGTGACAAATGGCCGTGCAACCAAAACTCCATCTGCTCCTAGGGCCAAGGCTTTAAAAACATCTACTCCTGTCCTAATTCCTCCATCAACTAAAACGCACATTCTGCCATTTACTTCAGCTACTATTTCTTCAAGCACTTCTGCTGTGGCAAGGCATTGGTCTAAAACTCTACCTCCGTGATTGCTTACTATAATGGCATCTGCACCTGCTTCTAAAGCCTTTCGTGCGCCTTTTACAGTCATAATGCCCTTGACGATAAAAGGCTTATTTACATATTCAATTAGTTCTTTAAGCTCTGAAACAGACTTATTCCCTGCAGGCTCAGCTGAATTCTTTAAAAATGGAAGTCCTGCTGCATCCACATCCATAGCAACGGCCATGGCCTGGCTATCCTTTACAATATCTAATTTAGTTTTTACCGCCTGGTTACTCCAAGGCTTAACTGTTGGAATTCCAGCACCTTCTATCTGTTTAATGGCCTGGCACCCTTGAATCATAACTTGTGGATCCATGCCATCTCCTGTAAAACCAACTAAGCCAATGGTCTTGCAAGCTTTGACAAGTAAATCATTATAGGTAAGATCATCGTATTGATTTCCATAATGCATCTGCACTGCACCTACAGGACCGGCCATAATTGGTGCTGACAGTTTTCTACCTAATAAGGTAACCTCAGTGTTAACCGGCCCTGATTCCACCAAGGTGTCTAGCATTACCCTAACCTGTTGCCATTTTTCATAATTCCTCACTGCACCTAAGCCTAGGCCTTTGGCTCCTGGACCTGGAATCTTATTTCTGCATGCTTTGCCGTCGCACACTTTACAATCAACACATAAGTTTTCCATAAAGTACCTCCATATTCTCTACTTAATAGATTATCACAGCCAATGTTTGATGTCATCAGTTTTATGTACATTCTTGTTTGATATTGATGTTAAGCTTACTTTTGAATATAATAGAAAGGATAAGTTTTTAGGAGGAATAAATGATAACTGTATTTTTAAAAGTTTTAATTGTTTTTTTAATGATAGGTACAGGTTTCTTAGCAAATAAAAAAGGCGTGTTACCTAGCCAATCTAGTCCGTATTTAGTTAATTTGCTGCTGATTATCACTTCACCCTGTCTGATTATCAGTTCCATGGTCAGTTCAGAACTTACTCCAGATTTATTTCAGCAAACCATAGAAGTAATTATAGGATCTTTAGTCTTTTTCATATTGTCAATGTTACTTTCATTGTTAATAGTAAAACTGCTAAAGTACCAGCCTCGTGAAGATAGCGGCGTGCTAATGGTGATTATGACAGCTCTCAACACTGGCTTCATGGGTTTCCCTATTACAAAAGCCATATTTGGTGACAGGTATCTATTTCTTATGGTAATGTTCAACATAGTTTTAAACATATATCTATACCTAGCCTCTATTATACAGATGAACTACGGTTCCCATGAAAAATCAGACTTCAAATCTGTAATAGGTTCAGCCATCAATCTATGTACCATTTCTTCTTTTATAGGTTTAGGAATGTTGCTTTTACATATAAAATTCCCGCCTATATTTATGGAATTTTTCAAAACTGTGGGAGATGCGACTATTCCTATATCCATGTTGGTCGTTGGTGTTCAACTGGCTGATAGAAACTTAAAGGCTATGATAAAAAACATTAAGCTAGTTATTGCATCTGTTGTCAATGTAGCTTTGATGCCTGCCCTTACCTTTGTAGCAGTGGAATTTCTGCCCATCGCTACCGACTCCAAAGTCGCCTTAGTATTTGCAACCTCAATGCCTTGCGCTGTAGCTGTAGTAGGCGTTGCGGCTATGGAAAAGAAAAATGCACACCTTATGGCTGAAGGCGTTGCACTTACAACAGCTATGTCAATGGTAAGCCTGCCCCTATGGGCGTCTTTCCTTCTAAATCACTACGGTTTGTCATAAAACATTCAAGTCTTTAATTTCACGTTAATTAGATCTGTTAATAATAAGTAGAATAAAACGGCTGGGACATATAATAAAGTCCCAGCCGTCTCACTAATGTTTAATATGTTCTGCTGTAGTTTTAATCTTAATGGCTACATCTTTCAACTTTACCTTTGTCTTCCGGTAAAATGTTTCACGAATGATAAAGGCCAAAAGCCCGTAAAGTATCATAAGAAATACTGGAATCGGTATGATGCTGCTGACCAGCTCGAAAGGTGTTCCTGGCCCACCTGCCGTGTAAAAGTAATCCCAGCCAAAAAGCTTATTTAATATTATTGCAGGAATTAACATAATCACTACTGGAATCATACATAAGTACTCATCTCCAGCCTTCGGCTTATAGTATCCTGTTACCCACATACTTACAGCTACTAAAAGCATAAATACATGATAAATCAAGCTTCTAATAGGAATAAATGAAAAAAACGGATAAAGCCCTACATAGGTATTGAATACAAGCCCCATTAAGCCTCCCGCAATACCTACTGTACATACGTTTGCTAAAGCTATTCTCTTAAATATGCTCGGCTTTAGATAGACAGCAAAAGGCAACATCATCCAAAACAATGAGCATATATAAAGAGGTAGGGTTTGGGATACATCAACTACACCGTTCCTATTAACTTCCCAAAGCCAATAGGAAGGGTCAAAAGCCAGCACCAACACGCCGCAAGCTTGAAAAAACCTATGAATTCTTTGGTCAGGCTGTTTTTTCAGCCATCTTGCAAAAAGTGGCACACTTACAAAAGTAAAGGCAAGCACCAATAAATGTGGTAATTTAAACATCTTCTTAAATTCCTCGCTATACTACATTACAACTATTTCATGTTAGCAAAACGTTCTACTGCCTTGGTAAAATTTTCGATAGTCTTTTCTGCATCGCCATGTTCAAGTCCATCTCTCACACAGTGATTTATATGACCTTCCAAAATCACTTGTCCTGCCTTATGAAGAGCAGATTTAGCAGCATTAATCTGTGAAAGTATGTCTTCACATTTCACATCTTCATCTATCATTCTATCTATAGCCTGCACCTGACCTACTATTTTCTTCAGCCTGCGATGCAAGTTTGCAGAGTCCATGCATTGTTTCAACTTATGTCACCTCCATGTTTACGTACTATTTCATTATTATTATATAGTATACTCATAAACTGTCAATAACATCCTTTAGCCCCATCTTCATATCAATCTAATGGATCTTAATGCATCAAAGAAAACTGTATTTAAAATTTTATCAAATATTGTATATTTATTTATATACAATATTGTTATATAATGCACCTAAAATACTCAAGGCCGTCGACACATAAGTCATTTCTGCTTAACAGCTCTCATTCTAAGGAGGTAAATAATGAAAAACTCTAGTAAACGATTGGATTTAACTGAGGTTATTATAACTGGCTTAATGGTTGCTTTGACCTTAGTCTTCACATTCTTCATTAACATAAGGCTACCTCTACCAGGTAACGGTGGTCTAATTCATTTAGGAAATGTACCTTTGTTTGCTGCCGCTTTTATCTTCGGCAAAAAAATCGGCGCTATTTCTGGAGCATTTGGTATGGCTTTGTTCGATGTAATTTCAGGTTGGACAATTTGGGCTCCGTTTACTTTTATTATCGTCGGTTTAATGGGATACGTAGCTGGCACTATATATCAAAGGTTTGAGAAGAATGCTTATGTAGGAGGGGCTTTAGCTGTGCTGGCTGCTTTGATCATTAAAGTTGTAGGTTATTATTTGGCAGAGGTTATACTATACCACAATTTAGTTGCACCTCTAGGCTCTATTTTAGGCAACTGTCTTCAGGTGGCCATTGCTGGAGCTATTATGATTCCAGTGGCACCTAGACTTATTTCTATATTTGAAAGGAGTAAACTATGTATAAAATAATGACTGCAGGTCCTGTGCAAGTTAGGGACAACGTGTTGTTAGCATCAGCAAAGCAAGCAACAAACCCAGATTTAGACCATAGTTTTTTCCAGTTTTACAAAGAGTTAACTGATGATCTAAATGGTTACGTAAACAATGACGGCTGTTGTTATATTCTTGGTGGCGAAGGTATTTTAGGATTAGAAGCAGCTATTGCTTCTCTTACAGAGCCTGGCGACAACGTCTTAATTATTGATAACGGTGTTTTCGGCAAGGGCTTTGGCGATTTCGTTTCCATGTACCAGGGAACACCTCACTATTACAAAAGGGACTATCACAAAGCCATTTCTCCTGAGGACCTTGATGAATTTATTACTTCTTGGGAAAAACAAGGTAAGGCTCCATTTAAATATGCTACTTTAGTTCATTGCGATACGCCTACTGCAATGTTAAATCCTATTGAGCAGATTTGTAACGTACTACATTCTCACCACATTATGACAGTTGTAGATGCTGTTTCTTCTTTATTTGCCTGCCCAGTTAATATGAAAACTTCTTATATTGACATTCTTTGTGGTGGCTCACAGAAGGCCTTATCAGCACCTTCCGGTCTATCGATGGTTTGGTTAAGTAAGGATGCCTTAAATGCCATCGAAAACAGAAAGAAGCCTATACAGTCTTTTTATGCGAACCTTTCTGTCTTTAAGGACTACTACGAAAAAAAATGGTTTCCTTACACCATGCCTATTCATCAAATCAATGGGCTAAGAGTAGCATTTGACAATGTACTAGACAACCCTAACTTTCAGCTTAACCACGAAAAAATCGCATATGCCACTCGAGTGGCCTGCATCAATTGTGGCCTTTCACTTTGGGGCAGTGACGGTTTTTCTCCTACTGTAACTGCTATTAAAGTTCCAAATGGAATTTCAGACAAGGATGTGTTTGATTTGATGGAAAAAGAGCACAATATAATGTTGTCTGGTGGTTTTGACTCTGTTGCCGGACAAGTTATTCGCATAGGACACATGGGAGAAAATGCCAAAGAAGGCCTTGTTTTCGAAACACTTTTGGCCTTAGATGATGTTCTTCAAAAGCTAGGCGTTGGTCTTGAAGATTCCCTGGCAATAAGCTTTGCTAAAGCATTACAAGAGCTATAACCTGTACAATACAAAACAATTATTAGCTTCTATCTGAGCCAACTCTTATTTGTTTGCAATACAAAATCTGACAATACTTATGCACCGTTTTCGACTGTGAAAGTATTTCTGTTGTTAATTTTTTAATTTATTACATTAAAGCCTCCTAGTATGTATAATATATTTGGGTTAACTACTTAAATTCATAGAAAAGGAGGTTTTTATGTTAGAGCAAATTATTAAAATTGACCAGTATGTCAATGAACTTGTTTGGGGAAAACCAGCCATGGTCTGTGTTATCGGAGTTGGACTCTTCCTTACGCTAGGTACGAAGTTTATTCAGTTTAGAAAATTCGGCTATGCCATTAAAACTGCTTTAGGCAAACTGTTTTCATCTTCTAAGGCCGGCGACGGTGCAACTACTCCGTTTCAGTCCTTGACAACTGCACTTGCTGCTACTGTAGGTACTGGAAATGTTGCCGGTGTTGCTGGAGCCATCGCTTTAGGTGGACCAGGAGCTGTTTTCTGGATGTGGATAGCTGCTTTGTTGGGAATGTGTACCAAGTTTGCAGAAGTTACTCTTGCTGTTAACTTTAGGGAAAGGAATGCGAAAGGAGACTGGGTTGGAGGACCTATGTACTATATCAAGAACGGTCTACCTAAGCATTGGCATTTCTTAGCATATCTGTTTGCGGCCTTAGGTGCCCTAACTGTGTTCGGCACTGGTAACGCAACTCAAGTAAATACTATAACTGCTGCCATAGATGCCGCATTGTTAAATTACAATGTAGTTGGTGCAGACAATATTTGGAATGCAAACTTAATTATCGGAATTATAATATCTATTCTTATAATGATCATTCTAATTGGCGGTATCAAACGAATTGGTGCTGTTACTGAAAAACTTGTTCCGTTTATGGCTTTAGGATACATTCTCCTAGCCCTCGGTGTTGTTATTATAAACTACAAAATTGTGCCTTCAGTATTCCAATCGATTTTTGAAGGTGCTTTTGCACCGACTGCTGTAACTGGTGGTGTTGTAGGTTCTATGTTCATAACTATGAGACGTGGTGTGTCTAGAGGTATTTTCTCAAACGAAGCAGGCCTTGGAACAGGTTCTATTGCTCATGCGTCAGCAGATACGCCTGAGCCAGTAAGACAAGGACTTTACGGCATATTCGAAGTGTTCGTCGATACTATTGTTATATGTACATTGACAGCTTTAGTAATCTTATGTAGCGACATAAATATCAACTACGGTCAACAAGCTGGTGCAGAATTGACCATTGGCGGTTTTGTATCTACATACGGTCCTTGGGTATCATTGTTTACTGCATTAGCCCTAGTTGCTTTTGCTTTTTCAACAATCTTAGGTTGGGGTCTTTATGGTAGTAGATGTATCGAATTTATTTTCGGTAGCAAGTCCTTATTGCCTTTTACTATTTTATATTCATTGATGCCTATCCTAGGTGCTACTGTTGACTTAAGCATTATTTGGGGATTATCTGATACTTTCAACGGTATGATGGTAGTACCTAACTTAATCGGTGTTCTACTATTAAGCGGCACTGTCTTTAAACTTACTAAAGATTACTTCAACAGATATCCTAAGTATAAGGATACTCTGTAAATGAGTTTGTAAAGTGGCCTGAAGTAATGGTCAGGTACATTAAGGTAATGGTCAGGTCGAATAAGGTAAATTAAGGTGGCCTGACGACCTTGTTCATCAATGCAGAAAAGCAAAAGAGGTGATTCTTCCTGAATCACCTCTTTTTGCATTTAATTGTCAAATAAGCATTTACAAACCGTAAATACAATAGGCTTCGTAGCTTTCACCCATGTATATCCAAGGATTCTCACCCATTTCAATATGCTCATTAAAGGTCACATCTGGAACAAATACAGTAACTGCCGTCCTTTTGACTCCAGTTAACTGTAATCCTTCTGGTGTAGGATCTTTCATAAACTCTGTTATTTTCTCTTTTAAGTTACTAATGCCTGTTTCCTTTTCAAAGTTTGCTAAAAATTGATCAGCTTCTACATAGGAAATGTTGTCCTCATTTTTAAACCAGTCTAAGTTCATCATACATTTACCTCCAAACGTTCAACGGTTATGTCTTTACAACAGAATACTACACTACAGCTTCATTATCAATAGCGGTTTTCAAAATTCTCAGACCTTTGCCATAGCCTTCTATACCCTCACCTTTGACTGTTGCAATACACCCTAGTTTTGCATAAGAAATCTTTCGAAATTCCTCTCTGGAATCTACATCTGAAATATGGACTTCCACAGCAGGTAGGTTCACTGCCTTAAGGGCATCCAGTATAGCTATGCTCGTATGGGTATAGGCTGCAGGATTTATAATAATTCCGTTACAACTGCCCAGGCATTTTTGAATTTCATCCACAATTGCACCTTCGTGGTTAGACTGTACTATTTCTAAATCTATGCCTAGTTGCTTTGCCTCTTCATAACACAGCTTAGTCAGATCATCATAAGTATTATTGCCATAGTGGTCAGGCTCTCTAAGGCCTAACAAGTTAAGGTTTGGCCCATTTATAACTTTAATCTTCACTTTACACCTCCATGTAGCTACCTAGATATGTAAACTCTCTGCTCATTTCTTCCAATTGACCTATCATTGATGTAAATTCCTTGGAATATATGGAACATTGTATGTCGAAATAGAACATAAACTCGAATTCCCGTTTAGGAAGTGGCCTACTTTCTAATTTCAGCAGGTTTATGCCCATAGCGTTAAATCTAGACAAAACATTGTACAAAGCACCTGGCTTGTGGTCTAAAACTAACCTCAAACTTGTTCTATCTGCTCCTGCCAGCACTTCCAGATTCTTAGAAATGCAAATAAACCTAGTGTAGTTGTTATCCTTATCTTGGACAGCTTCTTCAATACACGTCAAACCGTACATCCTTGCAGCGGCAAATGAGGCCAAAGCAGCCGCCTCTCCATCACTGGAAAGTGAAACCAGCTTTGCAGCTTCTGCAGTGTTCTCACACACTATTATTTCCACATCACCTAAAGTCTTTAAATACTCATCACACTGCGCAATAGCTTGTTCGTGAGAATAAATTCTCTTTACATTTTCTTTTTTCATTCCAGCTTTACCCAGCAGATTATGGTCTATCTTAACACGTATGCTTTTCACTATATGGAAATCATAGTCTATCATTAAATCGTAAATTTGGTTCACTGAACCTGCTGTACTATTTTCAATAGGCAAGATTCCATATTGACACAGGCCGTTTTCAATGGCAGCAAAAACGCCTTTAAAGTTTTTAAGATACATGATCTTAGGATTTTTAAACAATTTCTCACAAGCTTCAGCTGAGTACGCCCCTTCCACTCCTTGGCAGGCCACAGTCGCTGTATCAGGCAAAGCTTTTACGCCGTTTTCCACTGCATTTTCTATGGTTTTAATCAAGTTAGATTCCTTACTTGTAACTCTTCGCTGGTGCTCCTTACTAATTTCCATTATTGTGGAAAAAAGGATTTTATTGTACATGGCAAATTCAGGCTTTGACCCTTCCACTATTTTACTTAACAGCCTTTTCTCCCTTAAGTAATCTGTAATAGGTAAGTTCCTCTGATCCTTGTACTTTCCAATCTCTCCAGCAACATTGAGCCGTTCCTCTAACAAAGCTAGGATTTTCTTATCTATCTCATCTATTTGTTTCCTATATTCTTCCATATCTGTACCTCATTTTAAGCCATAAAAGTTATTAAAGTTGTTTTTCGTTCTGTCCTAAGAGCATGCTCAAATCTATTGAATCTATCAAAGCCAACGCCGTCGCCGCTTCCACACACGGCAGCGCTCTAGGAACTATACAAGGATCGTGACGTCCTTTGACCTTTAGTTCCACCACTTGATTAGTTTTCACATTTACAGATTGCTGAGCCTTCCCTATCGATGGAGTAGGTTTAAATCCAACTTTAAATTCAATCTCTCCTCCAGTGGATATGCCTCCTAGTATGCCACCACAGTTATTAGTCTTAGTAACTACCTGCCCGGTGTTTTCATCTACCATGAAAGGGTCGTTGTTTTCCGACCCTCTCACTTTGCATCCGTCAAAGCCTGAACCAAACTCTATAGCCTTAACCGCCGGTATTGCGAATACAGCCTGACTGATTCGGCCCTCAAGACCATCGAACATAGGGTCACCTACTCCTGCTGGAAGGCCCTTGACAGTACATTTAACGATGCCTCCAACAGAGTCTAAATCTAGTCTAGCCTTTTCAATCTCAGCGTAAGGTTCTTCCTTACAGCCACCAATTTCTACCACTGTGCAAACTATTTCAACTCCTATTAGTTGCAACACATCTTTAAATATGGCACCTGCAATGCATAAAGGCGCTGTGAGTCTACCAGAGAAATGTCCTCCACCTGCTAGATCAGCAAATGCACCATATTTAACCATTCCTGTAAAATCACCGTGACCTGGCCTTGGTACTTCCTTTAGATTATCATAGTCTACCGACCTGGTATTTTCGTTTTCTATTATAGCTGCTAAAGGCGTACCACATGAAAAACCATCTTTTACACCACTTAAAAATATGGGCTTATCCTTCTCTTTTCTAGGGGTTGTCATCTTGCTTTGGCCTGGTGCCCTTCTCTGTAAAAAAGCATTGATACTTTCCTCATTAACGGGCAAACCTGCTGGCAGTCCATCTACAACGACTCCAATGGCCGCCCCATGTGATTCTCCAAAAATCGATACTTTAATTTGCCTTCCGTATGTTGAGCCCATATGCACTCCTTTCTGCTGCTTTTATGATAACTTAATGGGAACTTTCCCGGCTATTTCAATACTAAATTCTTACACAGCCCTAACCTAGACATTATGTGAAAAAAATCTGGGTAAGACTTTTTTACAGCCTTATGGCCTATTATTTCCACTTTATTATCAGTTCTTAGAGAAGCCACTGCAGCTGCCATTACAATTCTATGATCGTTAAATGAATTAACTACTCCTCCCGGCAGTTTGCCACAGGCCTCCACAACAAAGCCATCATCGGTCTCCTTACATTTGCCACCTAGCTCCTGAATCATAGCCACCGTAGATGCTATTCTATCACTTTCTTTAATTCTCAGTCTTTGGCAGTTGATAAACCTACAATTCACCTTGTTGTTGATAGCGCACATAACTGCTAGAAGTGGTACGCTGTCAGGAATTTGGCTGCAATCAACTACAACTTCTTTCTTTTGGGAAGTTGGCTCAACGTCATCATAGATGAAGTTTTCATTTATTATAACCATAGCCTGCGAATCCATTTGTTCTGTAGGCTCTTTCAGCCCAATAACTTCAATAGCTTGTCCTTCTAATGCCTTCATAGCAAGCCAATAACTTCCGTTGGACCAGTCACCTTCAACGTAATAGTCATCATTCATTTTAAACTGCTGGTTCCCATCAACTTTAAAATTCATCCATTGCTGATTTTCTTCCACCTCTACTTTAATGTTCCAGCTTCTTAGAACGTCCAAGGTAATATTAATGTATCCCATCGATTCAACAGGCTTGCTTACATGAACCTGGCTTTGTTCTTTAAGGAGGGGTAAAGCCATTAATAATCCACTGATATACTGAGATGAAACATTGCCTGGAAGAGTAAAAGTTCCTGGTCTTAACTGGCCCTTCAACACTAGTGGCGATGCTCCTTTATTTTCAATTATAATGCCATGGTGCTCCAGTTGCTGGTCCAAAGGAGCAATAGGTCTTTCTGGTAATCTACCTTCAAGGTTCAACTTTACATTAAGGCCTAAGGCTGCAGTTACAGCCATGAGGAATCGCAGGGTAGAACCGCTTTCTCCACAGTTCAGATGAAGCACAGCTCCAAGGTCAGCTCCATTTTCTCTGCCTTTGATAAAATCAACAATGGCATCGCTCGCCTCTTTTGTCACATCCATATCCGTAGATTGCTGGTGTATTACCACCTGATGGTCAATTAAAGGATCATTATTAGAACCGTTTCCTCCTTGTATT
>F241_Great_Cormorant__coassemble_602_pt1 | contig 21071 bp, 18 predicted proteins | sample F241_Great_Cormorant__metabat2_high_PE_004 | metagenome-assembled genome bin F241_Great_Cormorant
GGAAGATGGACATCTGAATTTTAAAGATAAAAGCGGAGAAGAACTGGAGAGAACTGTTAGAGCTTTCTCTCAATGGCCAGGAACTTATTTTTACCATAACGATCAAATGGTTAAGGTGAAAGAAGCAGAGCCTGGAGAAAAGTGTCAAGGTGAGCCGGGCCAGGTAGTTGCTTTGTCAAAAGATGGAATTAAGGTGGCCTGTAAAGATAGCTCAATACTTTTAAAAACAGTTCAACCTGCTGGTAAAAAACCTATGGATGCATGGTCATATTTAATGGGAAATAAGATGGAGGTAGGAAATGTTTTACGATAGTACATTTTTATTACTAATTCCGGCTTTGATATTTTCAATGTATGCCAGCGGAAAAGTTAGATTTACCTTTAATACTTATTCAGGTGTCATGGCAAAGGAGAATTTAACAGGTGCTGAGGCAGCAAGGAAGATGCTGGATCACTACGGTTTACATTCTGTTGGTATTAACGGCATAGGCGGAGAGTTGACAGATAATTATAATCCTAGAGTCAGGCTGCTTAACTTATCTGACTCCGTGTATGGCAGCAGAAGTATTGGTGCTATTAGCGTTGCTTGTCACGAAGCAGGCCACGCTGTTCAACACGAGGCGAATTTCTTGCCTTTAAAGATAAGAAATGCCATTGTGCCAGCCGTAAATTTTGCTAGTTCTGCGGTGTTTCCGATGTTTTTCGTAGGACTTTTATTGCTTAGATCTTCTGCAATGGGGGCAACTTTAATGAACGTTGCTATTATAATCTTTTTAGTAGTAGTGGCCTTTCATTTAATTACTTTACCTGTAGAAATAGATGCTAGCAGAAGAGCTATGAAAGCTATGAAGGAAATGGGACTATTGGCTTCAGACGAATTAGTAGGAGCCCGCAAGGTATTAACTGCTGCAGCAATGACTTATGTTGCAGCTCTGGCCATGTCACTGGCAAACTTATTAAGATTAATTGCACTAAGAGATAGGAACAGCTAAAGATGGATTTAAATCGAAAATTAGCTTATGAAATACTGTTGCAAGTTGAGCGTCAACAGGCTTATGCGAATATTACTATTAACAAAGCCATAACCAGTATTCCAGAAACAGAAAAAGCCAAATTAAATTTAGGCTTCATTCGCCAATTAGTTTATGGAACCTTGGAAAACCAGATTTTAATAGATTATATTATAGATAACCTTTCATCAAAAGGTCTTAAATCCATTAAGAAAAAAACATTGGTGATGTTAAGGCTGGCTGTTTATCAATTAATGAACCTGGAACTTGCAGAGTACGGCGTGGTCAATGAAATGGTTAACCTTTCAAAGAAAGTTTTGAAAGGCCAAAGTGGCTTTGTTAATGGGATTTTAAGGCAGTTTATAAGAAACGGCAAAGATATTAAAATTGAGACAGGTGATCTGATACAAGATTTATCTATAAGATATTCAGTAAATTCCACAATTGTGGCTTTGCTTTTAAAACAGTTTGGAGAACAGGGATGTATTGAGTTATTCCAGTGGTGGAACCAAGTTCCGCCTTTAACTATTCGTCCTAATTTACGAAAGATTACTGGCCAACAGCTAACGAATCTTTTAATAGATGAAGGTTTTGAGGTTGAAGCTACTGCGGAAGGTATGATTCAGGTTAACAAGGGGCAAATAATAAATAGCAAAGCTTATAAACAAGGGCTTTTCTCTGTACAGGACATACCGTCTAAAATAATTGCTAATAAGGTTATTGAAGGTTTGGACCTAGGCAGCATTAAAGTTTTAGACGTCTGTGCGGCTCCTGGTGGCAAGACTTTCGCTATTGCTGAATGTCTATATGGAACTAGCAGCGTAACAGGTTGCGATTTATATGAACACAGAGTAAAATTAATGGAAGCTGGACGACAAAGATTAGATTTAGATAATGTAAATCTAATGGTCCGTGACGGTTGTGACTTATGGATGGAGGCAGAAGGGGGCTTTGACGCTGTATTAGTCGATGGGCCTTGCTCTGGTTTAGGCGTAGTAAGGCGCAAACCGGAAATTAAATTAAGACCTTTAGAAGATCAAGGACGTAGTCTTGCTAATATATCTTTAGAGTTATTAAATGTAAGCCAAAGATTAGTAAAGTCAAAAGGACGACTGGTATATAGCACATGCACCATTAATCGAATTGAAAATCAAGATGTAAAACAAGAATTTCTACGACGTAATAAATCATTTAAATTAGTAGAAGAGAGACAGATTTTACCTATGAGCGATGGTTTAGATGGATTTTATTATGCCGTATTCATTAAAGAGTGAGGTGTCAGATGGACGTAAGTTGCATAACAGACAAAGGAAAATACAGAAAAAACAATGAAGACGCCTTTTTGAATTTGAAAGATAATCATGTATTTGCGGTGGCCGATGGTGTTGGTGGACAAAATGCAGGAGAAATTGCAAGTAAAATTGCAGTGAGAAGCCTGGCTATGTCTGTAGAAAAAGAAACTCCACCTAAGGGTGACCACCACAGTGTAGCATCGTTTTTCCGAAGAGCATACTGGAAAGCAAATATGAGCATTCTAAATTTTGCTAGTAACGATGACACAAAGGCGGGCATGGCAACCACATTAGTCTGTGCTTATGTGGATAAAAACTATGTTTATATATTTAATACTGGTGATAGCAGAGCTTATTTATGGAGAGAAGGACGTTTAGGCCAAATTACCAAAGATCACACATACGTTTATGAACTTTTACGCGGAGGCTATATTACGGAAGAAGAAGCTAGAAATCATAAGGATGGTCATGTAATAACACAAGCTTTAGGAGTACAAGACTTTAATTATCCTGATTATTTCTTAATTGAAGTCAAGGCTGACGATGTCATCTTATTATCTAGTGATGGCCTTCATGGGGAGCTGTCAAACAGTAAAATAAGCAGATTGATTCAAGAGGATGATGATGCTGAAAAAATAAATCATAAGTTGTTAGATGCAGCTTTAGAGGCTGGAGGAAGAGACAACATTACAATAATATCCATTAAAATGACGGAGGAAGATTTCCATGAATAAATTACTTGCAGGAAGGTATGAGCTTATTGAAAAAATCGGCTCAGGCGGAATGGCTGTAGTTTATAAAGCTAAATGCCGACTGTTAAATAGATATGTAGCTATAAAAATTCTTAGACCTGAATTCACTCACGACCAACAATTTGTTGAAAACTTCAAAAGGGAATCACAAGCTGCAGCAGGACTTCAGCACCCTAATATAGTAAGCATCTATGACGTTGGAAGAGAAGGAGACATTAACTACATCGTTATGGAGTTAGTAGATGGTCGTCCTCTCAGTGAAATTATAGAAGAAAAAGGACCTTTAAATTACAAGGTTGCCATTAACATATCAAAACAAGTGGCATCTGCCTTAAGCCTTGCACATAAGAACAAGGTCGTTCACCGAGATGTGAAACCACACAATATAATGATAACAAGAGATGGAATAGCTAAGCTTGGAGATTTTGGTATTGCAAAAGCAGTTAGCACATCTACAATGGTAGCGTCAGATACAAATAAGGTAATGGGATCTGTCCATTATTTTTCACCGGAGCAGGCAAAAGGCTCTTTTGTGGATGAAAGAACTGATATTTATTCTTTAGGAATAGTGATGTACGAAATGCTTACAGGTACTGTGCCTTTTGACGGTGAAAATCCTGTACAAGTGGCGTTGATGCACATTAATAAAGACATAATTCCACCTTCTCAGATGGTATCCGGTATACCTCCTACCCTAGAAAAAATTGTATTAAAAGCTACAGATAAGGTACCTGCCAACAGGTTTAGAAATGCAGACGAGCTTATTGACGCATTAGATAATATCGAATTTGTGTCTAAAGTTATGGGTAATAATATGTATACAGGTAACAATACTAAGTCCTACATAGATGTGCAGCCTATGAATAACAACAATGTAGACTACAGCCAAGGCCTTGGAAACAGAATGGATCCTACAGCGCTGCCTGTAAAGAATAAGTCCAGCAACAAGAGAAAAAAAATGTGGATTGCAATTACATCTATAGTTGTAGCCCTAGGCGTTATTGTAGGAGGTATTCTATACTTTTCAGGCTTCTTAGGTGGTAATGCCCCTGGTGGCATTAAAGTGCCTGATCTTTCAGGAAAAACTTATGAAGAAGCTTCTGAGCAACTGGAGAAGCTTAATCTATCAATAAAAAAGGGCGATGAAGTACCTAGCGATGAAGTTGGAAAAGGTAAAGTAGTGTCACAAACACCTTTAAAGGGAACGAAGGTGAAGAAGGGCAAAGCAGTTACTGTCAACTTGTCAGCTGGGAAAAAAGAAGGCTTAGTTCCTAGTCTGATTAATAAACAATTTACTAACGCTGATGACATTGATAAAATGCTTAGACAGTATGGGTACAGGCTCGGTCAAGTAGAAGAAAAAGAAAGCGATGTAGATGTTGGCGTTATTATTGATCAAAGCCCAGCAGCAGGTAAAACTGCGAAGAAAGATACTATTGTAAACATAGTGGTAAGTAAAGGTAAGAGCAAGCCTAAAGTGCCACAACTAACAGGTTTAACAGCTGATGATGCGAAAAAAGCTCTTATAGATGCAGGCTTCCAGTTAGGTAACACATCTTTTGGAGAAAGTAACGTTTACAAAGCTGGCTACGTAATGGAACAGCAATATCCTGCAGGTACAGAACTGGAAAAAGGAAAGACTATAGATCTAGTTATTGCAAAAGAACCTGAAAAAGTTTCACCTGTAAAACCAGACCAGCCAAAAGAACCTACTCCAGATAACGGTAACGGTAGTTCTGATAGTGATAATGGGCCTAAAGCTACAGAATAAGATAAGGAAGCAAATTGTATGAATGGTTTAGTAACAAAGGGCATAGGTGGATTTTACTATGTTTCGTTGGAAGACGGTCAAGTTGTCAGAGCAAAGGGCAGAGGACTATTAAAACGTGACGGAGCTAGTCTTCTAGTAGGAGACAGGGTTATGGTAGAAATCAGAGAAGACGGAGACAGCTGGATTACAGAATTGCTTCCTCGAAAAAATCAATTTATTCGTCCGCCTATTTCCAATATAGATGTTTTTGCCATAGTTATGGCTCCCACACAGCCAAAGGTAAACTTTCAACTATTAGATAAATTTCTAATTATGGCTGAAAGAGCTAAGGCAAACGTAATTATCTGTTTCAACAAAGCTGACTTAGCCGATGATGGCTTTGTTAATGAGGTGGAGAAGGCCTATAGTCAAAGCTACAAAATTTTATGGTTGGAAGCCACATCAGGAAAAGGGGTCCATGAACTAATGCACTCCATTGAAAAAAATCAAAGCTTGGCTTTAGCAGGACCATCAGGTGTAGGGAAATCAACTATTATAAATGCTTTAATTCCTGAGGCGACAATGGAAACAGGTGATGTCAGTCAAAAAACACGCCGAGGAAAACATACTACTAGGCATGTGGAAATTTTCCCGCTAGGTGAGGGTTTTATCTTCGATACACCCGGCTTTACATCTTTTGAAATTCTCGATGTAGACAAGTGGGAACTAGGTAGTTACTATGAAGAATTCGGACATTATGGTCAATGTAAATTTAAGGATTGTCTTCATAGAAACGAACCTGAATGCAAGGTGATTGAGGCAGTGAACAAAGGATTGATCTCAAAAGTTCGGTATCAGTCATATCTGGCAAATTTAGATGAGTGTGAAAAAGAACGGAAGAAATTTAAATAGGTGAGGCCATGAATAATCAAAATAAAAAAATATTAGCACCTTCAATTCTGTCAGCAGATTTTGCCAAATTGGGTCAGCAGGTGCTAGAAGCTACCGAAGGTGGGGCACAGTTGCTTCATATAGACGTTATGGATGGACATTTCGTGCCCAACATAAGCTTTGGTGCCCCTATATTAAAAAGCATAGCAAAGCTTGATATTGCAGATTTTGACGTTCATTTGATGATTGAAAATCCAGATAGATACATCGATGACTTCGTTACGGAAAAGACACAGTATATTACTGTACATCAGGAGGCATGCATTCACTTGCACAGAACCTTGTGCCACATTAAGGAAAAAGGTGCAAAATGCGGTGTTTCTATAAATCCAGCCACCCCATTAGAAACTTTAAAGTGGGTACTTCCAATGGTAGATTTAGTTTTAGTAATGTCTGTGAATCCTGGATTTGGAGGGCAAAAGTTCATAGACTTTTCGTTAGATAAAATTCAAGAGTTAGATAAAATAAGAAAAGAGCAGGGGCTGGAATTTAGAATTCAAGTTGATGGTGGTGTTACACTGAAAAATGCAAAAGAGCTAGTAGATTGCGGTGCTGATATACTTGTAGCAGGCTCTGCTGTCTTTGGCACAGATAATATAAAATCAACAGTTTCTGAATTTGTGCATGTAATGAATCAATAATAGCTATTATAATGCATATATCTAACATGGAGCTTATAAGACAAAAAAATGGGGCGATATCATCTATCGACCCATTTTTTCATGCGTTTCATTTAAAATCATTTCCAGATCTTCTCTGCATCCGCCACATTTATCACCAACCTTAGCAACCTGGCAAAGCTCTTTTAAATCTGTAATGTCTTTCTCAACGATAATATCTTCGATTTGGCCTCTTGTTGTGTTGTAACAAAGACAGGCTTTATATTCTCTGCTTTTTTTATCCATTATTTGTGTACCTCCAAAAATATTCAGTATATGTTTACCACTTTATATTGTATTTTACCCATCTTTTTATATAATATTGTAGTAGGATTTTTTTTGAAAGAAGGATTATTATGAGAAAGACAAAAATCATTTGTACCATAGGCCCATCTTCTAAATCGGAAGAAAATATAGAGAAATTGCTTAAAGCTGGCATGAACGTGGCGAGAATTAACTTTTCCCATGGAAGCCACCAAGAACATGGAGAAACCATTGATCGATTTCGCAAGGTGCGAGATAAGTTAGGTATTGCAGCTGCAGTGTTACTAGATACAAAAGGCCCAGAAATACGTGTTAAAAACTTTATTAACGGAAAAGAAACACTAGTGGAAGGTGAATTGTTCACCTTAACTACTAAGGATGTGGAAGGAACTAAGGACTGCGTTTCTGTAACTTATAAAGACCTTTCTAAAGAAGTGTCAAAAGGTAATTTAGTGCTGATTAACGATGGAAAAATCGTTTTAGAAGTTGTGGAAACCAACGATACTGATGTTGTAGGCAAGGTGATTCACGGCGGTGTTATCAGCAATCACAAAGGTATTAACTTGCCTAATGTAAACCTTACCATGGAATACCTTAGCCCTGTTGATAAAAGCGATCTTCTATTCGGCATAGAAAAAGACGTTGACTATGTAGCAGCTTCATTTATAAGAACAGCAGATGATGTCAGAGCCATAAGAAAGTTTTTAGATGAAAATGGTGGAGAAAAAATCAGAATCATTTCTAAGATTGAAAGTACTCAAGGAGTAGATAACTTTGAAGAAATCTTAGGACTATCAGACGGCATTATGATTGCGAGAGGAGATATGGGTGTTGAAGTTGCCTACGAAATGTTGCCGGGATTACAGAAACGCTTTATTAAAAGATGTGTTCAATCAGGGAAAATCGTTATTACTGCCACTCAAATGCTAGAATCTATGATAGACTCACCGATGCCAACTAGAGCTGAAATCACTGATGTGGCCAATGCTGTATTTGACGGAACTACAGCAGTTATGTTGTCTGGAGAAACGGCAGCAGGTAAATATCCAGTAGAAGCAGCAGCTACAATGGCTAAAATTGCAATGCAGGCAGAAGAAGATTTAAGACATATGGGAACAAAGCCAGCAATTTGGCATGAAATGGATAGTTTAGATGTTACTAACGCCGTTGGACATGCAGCATGCACCTTAGCAGAAGATATTAAAGCATCTGCCATAATGGCTGTAACTAAAACAGGGTACACAGCTGGAAGAATGTCCAAGTTTAGACCCAATGTACCTATAATCGGCGCAACGCCATATGAGAAATCATTCCATCAAATGGCCTTAATGTGGGGAGTTTCACCTATAAGAGCAAATTACAGAGATGATATTGATGAGCTTTTAGGACATTTCGTACGTAAGGCAGTAAGAGAAAACTTAGTCGAGGAAGGCTCTAAAGTAGTAATCAGCGCCGGCCTACCAGTGGATGTAAAAGGCAACACAAATATGATTAAGGTAATGACTGCTACTTTAAATAAAGAAGAAAATTAAACTATACATAAAGTGGAAAATTAAACTAGGTAGCCCGGAAAAATCAATTTCCAACAAACATCAATCAGAATAAAGAGACTTATGGTAAAAGTGAAAAGGACCGCTATAGCGGTCCTTTTCTTGTAGTCGAGTCTTATATAGTCAATGGGTTCAAGTTACTTCTAAGTTGTAGTAAGATGGCCTTCAGCTTGCTGCTCTTTGGCTTTGTCATATTCTGCAAATATAGCTTCCTTAATCTTGCCTCTTGTTTCTGATGTCAGTGGGTGAGCGATATCTCTGAAATCGCCTTCTCCCATCTTGCGACTTGGCATTGCTACGAACAGCCCCTCTTGGCCTTCGATAATCTTAATGTCGTGCACTACGAACTCGTCGTCTAAAGTAATTGAAACAACAGCCTTCATCTTTCCTTCGTCGTTAATCTTTCGAATCCTTACATCTGTAATTTTCATTTTCGACCACCTTTCTAAGCATTGACTATTCTGTGATATTGATTATATACCCACAATTTCAAAAAAGCAATGAAACATCAAAAAATCTGACAATTTGCCGATGCATCAATAATTTTGTGGGTTTCGTCCACTTCTTCTAAGTATATAACGGCTGTCGAATTAGGCACTTTTTTCTTTATAGGTTCAGCTGCTGAAATAGCAATACCCGTTCCTATTACAGATACATCAAATTCCTCAAGTATTTCTGTAATTCCCTTGGCACTTCCTCCGCCTCTCATAAAATCATCTATTATGATTGCTTTAGATCCAGGTATGACAGCTCTCTTTGCAATGGACATTTTCTGGACTCTGTCGTATGAGTCGCTGAAGTAATTAATGCTTACAGTAGAGCCTTCTGATATTTTAGCTTCTCGCCTTATAATAATTAAAGGAAGATTCAACTTTCTTGCCGTAGCAGAAGCTAATGGAATTCCTTTAGTTTCAATAGTAGCTACGTAATTTGCATTAGCATCAATATACTTTCGAGCGAAAATATTAGATAGTCCTTCAATGATACTGCTGTCATACATTATGTCTGAAGTATAGAGAAATCCACCACCGAGGATTCGAGTAGGGTCTTTTAATAAAGTGATGATATTTCTTTGAACTTCTTTAACCTGATCATCTGTAATGGAGGGAACAAAGCAAACGCCACCGCCATGACCACTGACAGTAGTGAGATATCCTGTACCGGTCAATTTAATTGCCTCTGAGGCCAGGGCAATATCCTCGCTAATGCTAGATTTTGCTGCATCGAAAACCTGGCAAAAGTATTCTAATGGAAAAGTGACATTAGGTGCATCTGTTAAAGTCTTTACCATAGCACCAACTCTAATAGTTCGTTTCATACAACACCTCCAATGAGTTATGATAACATATTTCTAGAAAAAATACTATAAAAAATGGAACTCTACAAAAAAAGTAGAACTTAACTGTAAAGTTTGAAGGTTTCGTACGTGATTAATCTTTTTTCATTACATCTTCTTATGTCAATTGACGTAAGTTTAAATCTGCTATATAATTTATAAGGAAAGGGACTGAGATAATTAAAGACTAAATTATATCTCGGTTTATTTGAAAGAAAATGATAAGATTATCTGAATATAAAAGAATTCACTGCATTGGCATAGGCGGGGTAGGCCTCTCTGCTATTGCAGAAATTTTGTTGTCTAGAGGTTATGAAGTATCTGGCTCAGATATGAAACCCTCTGAAATTACTGAAAGACTTCACCAAAAAGGTGCGCGAATCTATGATCAACACTTAGCTTCTAACGTAGAAGGTATCGACTTGATTATTTATTCAGCCGCTATAGATGAAGAAAACCCTGAAATTGCTAAGGCTAAAGAACTAGGAATTCCAATGGCCAGCAGAGCAGAAGTCCTAGGACTTCTCATGGACGAATACAATATTGGTATAGCCATTAGCGGAACTCATGGAAAGACCAGTACAACCTCTATGATTTCTCAAGTTCTAGAAGGTGCTGCTTTAGACCCTACTATTTTGGTAGGTGGCAAGCTGGATTACATAGGCGGTAACGTTAAAATAGGCAATAGCCAGTATTTTGTTACTGAAGCATGTGAGTATAGAGACAGCTTTTTAAGTCTAAGACCATTTATGGAGGTAATACTCAATATAGATTCCGACCACCTTGATTATTTTAAGGATATGAATCACATCGTTAATTCTTTTCAACGGTTTGTTGAACAAGTCAAAAGCGGTGGTTTAGTGGTAGCTTACGATGCTAATCCGTTTGTTAGGAAGGCTATTGAATCATGTCCTAACAATGCCAATGTAATTACTTACGGTTACAGCACGTCTTCGAACTACTATATAGACGATATAACTTTTGATGATTACGGCATGCCTACTTACTGCGTTATGTCTGACGGAAGGGAGCTTGCTAAGATTACTTTATCTGTACCTGGTGAACATAATATTTTAAATGCCACAGCTGCATTTGCTTGTTGTCACCAACTAGGTGTTGAGCCAGTAGTTATTTCACGTTTATTAAACGAATACACAGGTACTAAGAGAAGGTTCGATAGAGTAGGTATGACCCATAAGGGAGCCTTAATTATCGACGATTATGCTCATCATCCAACGGAAATAATGGCCACACTATCAGCTGCCAAGAATTTCGAGCATCGTAATTTAATATGTATATTTCAACCTCATACATATACTAGGACCCTTGCTTTGTTCGAAGAGTTTGTGGATGCCTTCAGTGATGCAGACCAGTTGATATTGGCTGACATCTACGCTGCTCGCGAGAAAAACATATATAATATTTCTTCTGAAAAATTGGCTGAAGCCATTGTTGAAAAATATCCAAATAAACAAGTTAAATATTTCAACAGTTTTGAACACATCGCTTCAGCTGTTAGGGACATGGCTCAAGAAGGTGATATTATTATTACCATGGGTGCAGGAGATGTGTATAAAATTGGCGGAATACTGCTAGAAAAAGGAGATAATTAGTTGTTAGATATAGAAAAAGAGAAAATAGAAGAGTTTTGTCATCAAGAAGAACGAAAAATTTTGAGAAAGAGAATTCTAGATCAAAGAGCAAAACGATTAAACAAGGTTCTTGATTTAATGGAACAAGGTGTAATCTTTCTAGATCCAGATACTGCCTACATCGATGAACAAGTTACCATTGGTTCAGGGACTACTATTGGGCCATCAGTAATCATTCAAGGAAACAGCCACATAGGTTCAAATGTTACTATTTGGCAAAATACTAGAATCGTTGACTCTTTTATAGATGACGGCACTGTTATTGATCAATCTGTTATTACTGAGAGCAAAATAGGTAAAGACACTAACATAGGTCCTTTCGCATATTTAAGACCAAAAAGCGTTATTGGAGATAAATGTAAAATCGGTGACTTTGTAGAAGTTAAAAACTCTACTATAGGTGACGGAACTAAGGCTTCCCACCTTACTTATATAGGTGATGCAGACTTAGGTGAAAATATTAATCTAGGCTGCGGTGTAGTATTTGTAAATTATGATGGAACTAATAAACATAGAACTACTGTAGAAGACGGGTGCTTTGTTGGGTGCAACGTTAACCTGGTCTCGCCAGTAAAGTTAGAACAAGGATCATATATTGCTGCTGGAACTACTGTGACAGAAGATGTTCCTTCAGATGCTCTATGTGTAGGGAGACAAAAGCAGAATATTAAGTTAAACTGGGCAAAAGAAAAAGGCCTATATAGAAAGTAAAGGTTACAGTTTAGGCTGTATTTTTATAGAGGGAAGAAAGAAGAGGTACTAACAATGAAAAATGGAGTGTTTTCAGATTACAAAGTATTCGCAGGAAACGCCAACATTCAACTAGCAGAAGAAATTGCATCAATTATGGGAAAACCACTGGGAAGGGCTACTGTTACTAAGTTTAGCGATGGAGAAATCTCCGTAAACTTATGGGAGTCTGTTAGAGGTGTGGATGTATACATCGTTCAGCCTACATGTAATCCTGTAAATGATAATCTAATGGAATTGCTTATTATGATTGATGCAATGAAAAGAGCATCAGCAGGAAGAATTAATGCCGTAGTACCATATTATGGCTATGCAAGACAGGATAGAAAGGCAAAGGCAAGGGATCCTATTACAGCAAAGCTAGTGGCAGACTTAATAGTTGCTGCTGGAGCTGACAGAGTTGTAACTATGGACCTTCATGCCAATCAAATACAGGGATATTTTAATATTCCAGTAGACCATCTAGTAGGTATGCCTATTTTAGCTAAATATTTTAAGGAAATGAACTTAGATGATTTAGTTATTGTTTCTCCTGATCACGGCAGTGTTACTAGAGCAAGAAACATGGCACAGATGTTAAACTGTCCAATTGCAATTGTCGACAAGAGAAGACCTGAGCCAAATAAAAGTGAAATCATGAATATAGTAGGCAATATCGAAGGAAAAAACTGCATTATTCTTGATGATATGATAGATACTGCAGGTACTATTACAAATGCTGCCAATGCTATAAAAGAAATGGGAGCAAAAGATGTATTTGCATGTGCAACTCACCCTGTACTATCAGGTCCTGCTGTTGAAAGAATTAACGATTCAGCCATTAAAGAGATGGTTCTTTTAAATACAGTTCCAATTCCAGAAGATAAGAAGCTGGATAAGATGACATTCTTGTCAGTAGCACCTTTGTTTGCTGAGGCTATGACTAGAATTTTCACCAATGGTTCTATCAGTAAATTGTTTGATTAGTACCGTAATTAAACGTCACATGTCAGGAAGGGCACTTATAATATGACTGTGCTCATTACTGTAATAACATGCGACATTAAAACACAAAAATATAAAGCGCACCCAGCGTAAATGTGTAAAATGAGCCTAGGAAAACCTCCTAGGCTCTAAAACTTATTAATATATATGTCAATTTAGACATTTAGGAGGAAGCTATGAAAGTTGTAGTGGGACTTGGAAATCCCGGAAAAGAATATGAGAATACAAGGCATAACGTAGGTTTCAAGGCTATTGATCGCCTAGGGGACAAACATGCTATAAAAGTTACTAAAATAAAATGTAAGTCCTTAATCGGTCAAGGGCAAATTTGTGGTGAAAAGGTAATGTTAGTAAAACCACAAACTTATATGAATCTAAGTGGTGAGGCCGTAAGAGAAATACTCAGCTATTTTAAAATAGCGCCAGAAGATCTAATAGTTATTTACGATGACTTCGATCTTGATTTAGGAGATATAAGGCTACGAAAATCAGGTAGCTCTGGTACGCATAACGGAATGCGATCCATTGTATATCAGATTCAAAGCCAAAACTTCCCAAGGCTCCGCATAGGCATAGGCAAGTCTACTAAGGGTGACATTAAAAATTTTGTAGTTGGACAAGTTTCAGCAGAAGATGGTAAAATCCTCGGCGAAGCAGTGGAAAATAGCGTTCTTGCAGTAGAGGAAATACTTCTTTCTGGCCTGGATAACGCAATGAATAAATTTAATAGCAAAAGAAAGAAAAATAACGGTAATGAGTGATATGAGAAAGGAAACGACTTTAAAAAAAGGTTGTACGGCCTACATAGGCGGGTGGGAAAGCACAGCACTACCAACCATGGTGCAATTACTGGAAGAAGAACAGCAAGCCATCTTAGTCACTTCCAATACTGAGCGTGCTAAGAAACTAGCTGAAGATTTATGTTTCTTTCTATCAAAACCGGCAGAGTATTTGCCTGGAGAAGAAGCCCAAATTTTCCAATACGATGCACGTGATAACAAGGAAATGCTGGCACGTTTAAAGGTGCTAAAGGATTTTGTATCTGAAAAGCCCATGGTATTAGTATGCCCAGCATCTATTTTCGTACGAAAAATGGCGCCGCCTGCACTTTTTAAGTCCAATATAATAAATATTAAAGTAGGAGATGAACGCCCTCTAGAGCAATTGAAAGAGCAGCTGGTGACTATGGGATATGAAATGGTAAACACCATAGAATGCCCTGGACAAATGGCAAGTAGAGGTGGCATACTAGATGTTTATTCTCCTGAAATGGTCAATCCTGTTAGACTTGAATTTTTCGGAGATGAAATAGATTCCATCAGAATTTTCGATGAAGAAAGCCAGCGCTCACTGGAAAACATACAATACACACAAATTATTCCAGCAGAAGAATTAATTTCCGATGAATCCATATTTAACAAAGCAGCAAAGAACATCTCTTTAGCCTACGACAAAGCAATTAATCAACTTCAAAACCAGCTTCAAACAGAAGGCTCCACTGCAAAAAAAGACCAAGACCTGACAGATGAACAGATTAAGCTCATTAATCTCCAAGAAAGGAAGGGGCAAATCCTCGACTATGTTAATACTAGAAGAAACATCCAGCTATTAGATAATTACATGGACTATTTCTTTGAAAACACTAGTTTTATCTGGGCGTATGGCAACGTAAAAACTCTAGTAATTGAAGATCCAGCAAGAATAGTTGAACATCTTACCTTGCGAGAAGAAGAGATGAGGCGTGATTTTAACATACTTTTAGATATGGGAAAAACCATCGAAGAAGAATCTGGGCAGATTACTGGCATGACTGAGCTACAACAAGCAGTAGAGGCTTTGCACACATCCTTAATTTGTCCTTTTCAGTCATCCTTACCTTTTAACATAACTAAAACCTTTGACATAACAACCAAACAAACTGAAGTATTTAACGGCCGCATGCAGGATCTTTCAAAAGAGCTTAGAGCTGCTTTAAAAGACGGTTTTAAAATAACACTAGTTCCAGATAGTCCAGAAAAGGCCGATAATCTAAAGGACTTTTTAGGAAGAGAAGAATTAGCTAAGGTGCAGGTAAAGGTAGGAAAGCTTTCAAGTGGATACAAAGACTATACCTTAATGCAGTGGTTTATTAGCGACTCAGACATATTCGGACAACAGATAAAAAGCAGAAAAAGACACAGCAAAAAGGCTGTGGGCCAGAGAATCACTTCCTTTGCACAAATGAAATCAGGTGACCTGGTAGTATGTGAGGAATATGGAATTGGAAGATTTCTTAATATCTCCTCCATGGAAGTAGATGGTGAAACTAAGGATTACATACAAGTTCAATATGCAGGAAGCGACATGCTGTATGTTCCAGTAGAACAGATGGACATGGTTCAAAAATATATTGGAGGAGAAGATAATCCACCTAAAATACATAAATTATCTAGTAACGAATGGAAGAATACCAAAGCAAAAGCTCAAGCATCTATTGAGGAAATGGCTAAGAAACTAGTGGAAATATACGCTAAAAGGAAGGTTGCTAAAGGGTATAGTTTCAGTAAGGACACAGTATGGCAAAGAGAATTTGAGGATCAATTCCCTTATACAGAAACTGACGATCAGCTGCGCTGTATAGATGAAATAAAAGGAGATATGGAAAGTCCACAGCCTATGGACAGACTGCTTTGTGGAGATGTAGGTTTCGGTAAAACGGAGGTGGCCGCTCGTGCAGTATTCAAATGTCTTGCAGAAGGAAAGCAGGCAGCAGTGCTAGTTCCTACTACTATTTTAGCAAATCAGCATTATAACACGCTAAAGGAGAGGGTAGAAGCTTTTCCTTTCAAAGCTGAAATGCTTTCTCGTTTCAGAAGTCCTAAAGAACAGGAAGAAATCATCGAAAAGCTGGAAAATGGAAGTCTAGACTTAATTGTAGGAACCCATAGGCTCCTTTCTAAGGATGTCAAGTACAAAGATTTAGGCTTATTGGTCATAGATGAAGAGCAGCGTTTCGGAGTAATGCATAAAGAGAAAATCAAAGAATTAAAAGCAGGTATAGACGTTTTAACCTTATCTGCCACTCCAATTCCTAGAACGCTTAACATGTCCCTTACAGGAATTAAAGATATGAGCGTTATTGATGAACCACCACTGGAGAGGTATCCCGTTCAGACGTACGTATTAGAAGAAGAAGACTACATATTAAGGCAGGTAATCAATCGTGAGCTTGACCGCGGTGGACAAGTTTTTATTGTATACAACAGAGTTAAAGGCATCTACAAACTGGCAGAGCGCATTAAACAATTAGTTCCAGATGGACGAATCGGAGTAGGTCATGGACAAATGAACGAGCATGCTCTCGAAGATGTTATGGTCAACTTTATTGAAGGGAAAACCAACATTTTAATCGCTACTACCATAATTGAATCAGGTATCGATATTTCTAATGCAAATACTATGATCGTTCTAGATGCAGATAAATACGGCTTGGCCCAGCTTTATCAGTTACGAGGTCGCGTAGGTAGATCCAAGAAAATGGGGTACGCTTATTTAATGTACCAAAAAAATAAAGTCTTAACAGAAGTTGCTCAAAAGCGACTTATGGCTATTAAAGAATTTACAGAATTCGGCTCAGGTTTTAAAGTTGCCATGAGAGATTTGGAACTAAGAGGTGCCGGTAGCTTGTTAGGTAGTCAACAAAGCGGACACATAATGAATATTGGTTACGAACTGTATTGCAAAATGGTGGACAAAGCAGTAAGACAGGCAAAAGGCTTAGATGTTGAAGAAAAAAACCTGGCATTCACATTTAATGTGAGAGCCGAAGCCATCATTCCTAGCTGGTATATAGAAAGCGAAACGCTTAAGCTAGAAATATACAAAAAAATTGCCGAAATAAACAATCCCCAACAGATGGATGAACTTTATGATGAAATACTGGACCGTTTTGGAGATTTGCCTAAAGGTACTGAAAACCTACTTAAAATTTCTCTAATACGCGCTTTAGCAAGTAAAGCCTTTTTAGAATCAATAGATGAAAATAATCAATTTATTATTTTCAAATTTGAAGACGACAAGGTGCCGACAGCTGAAACCATCAGCAAAGCAATGGCTTTATTCCCAGGTAGAACCGCCTTTAGTTGTAGTGGTAAACCTTTTATCCGTTTAACGAAAAATAAAGGTAAGAAGTTAGACGAAATAATGGAGCTTTTAAAAATTATAGTTGAATAGCTTGGTTTTTATAACAGGATTAGGTTATAATAAAACATTATAGTTAAATAAATGCTATACATACATAATTCTTTTTATTAAAAATAAGAGGTGAAATAATGTTATTTAAAAACATTGCTATATTAGATGAAAACTTTCAGATTCAACAAAACAAATATGTAGTAACTGAGGGTGATAGAGTAAAATACATTGGTGAAACCATGCCTGAAGGCTATACAGGTAAGATTTTCAGCGGACAAGGGAAATTATTGATGCCAGGGTTTTACAACGGCCATGCTCATTCTCCTATGACCTTAATGAGGGGGTATGGAGAAAATTTAAGTCTTAGCGATTGGCTAACTAAAAAGATTTTTCCTTTCGAGGATAAACTTAATGACCAGGCTGTTTACTGGGGAACTTTGCTAGCTATGGCAGAATCTGTTGAAACTGGCATCGTTTCAACTAGTGATATGTATTTCTTCCACCAAGCCATGGTGGAAGCTATCGATGAAAGTTATTGTAAAAACAATATTTCAAGAGCAATAGTCAACACTACGTCTGAGGACTTCAATAAGCTGCAATCTGTCGCTGACATGGAAGATTTATTGAAGTTAGTCAACGGACTAAATCACAGCAGAATCAAGGTAGATGCAAGCTTACATGCTGAATATACATCTGACCAAACTACTGTAACTGCCTTAGCTCAAATGGCCAAAGATATGGGCCTAGCCATACATTTACACTTGTCCGAATCGCAGGCTGAGCACCAGGAGTGTAAACAAAGGCATAACGGGTTAACGCCAACTGCTTATTTAAACAGCTGTGGTCTCTTTGATGTGCCGGCTTTTGCAGCTCATTGCGTATGGGTAGAAGACCAGGATATTGAAATATTAAAGAATAAAAATGTTAGTGTCATTACAAATCCAATAAGTAACTTAAAACTTGCCAGTGGCATTTGTCCTGTAAAGAAGTTGGTAGACAAGGGTATTAACGTGGCAATCGGAACAGATGGAGTGGCAAGTAATAATAGTTTGAATTTCTTTGAAGAAATGAAAACAGTTGCTTTGTTGGCGAAATATAAAGATATGGATCCAACTGCCTTATCGCCTAAAGAAATCTTGTATATGGCCACACGAGGTGGCGCCCTCGCCCAAGGACGTTTAGACTGTGGCTTACTTAAAGAAGGGTACAAAGCTGACTTGATCGTAATAGATTTAAATAGGGCAAACATGGCTCCTTTTACTGATATAATAGGCAATTTAGTCCTTGCTGCAAATCCAAGTAACATTTACATGACCATGGTTGACGGTAAAGTACTATACTTAAATGGACAGCACCAAGTTATGGATGTAGAAAAAATTATATGGAAGGTGAGAGAGGCTACTAAACACATATGTAGTCTTGTAGGTAGATAAATGGCTAATAAAATAGTAAAAGGTGCTGCTCTCATCGGAATCGCTGGTATTATAGTTAAATTCCTAGGAGCTTTTTTCAGAATTCCTTTAACTAATATCATAGGCGATGTAGGTATGTCGTACTATAGCTTTGCTTATATTATATACAGCGTATTGCTGGTTCTTTCAACGGCAGGCCTACCTATTGCTATTTCTAGGCTAGTTTCAGAGAATATAGCACAAAATAAGTATAAAAATGCACATAAGGTATTTAGAGTATCGTTATTAATGATGCTAATTTTAGGTGTTGTAACCTCATCTATTTGCTTTTTTGGTAGCAAAGCAATTACGAGCTGGCTGGGAAACCCTGATGCTAATTGGGCAGTAAAGGCTATTGCCCCTGCACTATTGTTTGTACCATTGGCCTCAGCTTTTCGAGGTTACTTCCAAGGTCGTCAAAACATGGCACCTACAGCCATTTCTGAAATAGTAGAGCAGTTTTTTAGAGTAGTTATTGGCTTGCTTATGACATTGATGCTGATGGACCATGGAGAAGAAATTACTGCAGGTGGTGCTTCTTTTGGTGCCAGTGCTGGTTCTTTCGCTTCACTATTCATCATATGGCTTATATATCTATTGAATCGAAGAGTATTTAAATATAAGAACTTGCATCATTTACAAGAAGTGGAAAATACTTGGTCTATAGTAAAAAAAATTACAATTATTGCCATTCCAATCATCATAGGCTCGGAATTAGTTCCTATTATGAGTCTTATAGACATTAATATAATTATGAATAGGCTGGTGGCCACTGGATGGACCTATGAAAAAGCAAAGGCTTTATATGGACTATTAGGAGGCTTTTGTAACTCACTAATCGCCTTCCCACAAATTTTCACACAAGCAGTAGCAATCAGCTTAGTACCTGCTGTCGCAAGGGCCTCAGCCGTAAATAACGAGAAAAAACTATTGGAAAATATAAGCCTAGGTTATCGTACTACAATGATTATGGCATTTCCTTGTGCTATTGGCCTTATAGTGTTAGCGAAACCTATTATGTTCTTGTTATATCCACTTCAAAAGGCAAGTGGGGCAGAGGCAGCTCCTACTTTGGTTATTTTAGCACTTGGTATTGTATCACTTGCTGCAAGCCAAACATCTACAGGAATACTACAGGCCATTGGTAAACAAGTAGTGCCTGTAAAAAACTTATTAATAGGCGGATTGTTTAAAATCGCATTCACCTATGCTTTAGTAAGTATTCCTGCTCTTAATATAAAAGGAGCAGCCATTGGTACTATCATTGCTGAAACAATATCATTTATTTTAAACGATATTGCAGTGCGAAAATATACAGGTATCAAAATCAATTACGTTTTGACCTATGTCAGACCTTTTTGTGCTGCTGCATTAATGGGAGTCAGTGCATTTTTCATACACTTAGTTGCATCTAATGTTTTAGGTAATGCAGTGGGCACTTTATTGGCCATTGCAGGTGGTGGTCTAATTTATGTAATCATGGTATTTGCATTAAAGGCTATTAGTTTAGATGAACTAGCAGAAATTAAAGGATTTGATAGGATAATTAGAAAGGTCAAAGGAAAGCTTGAGAGGTAAGGGAAATGGATAATAACAAATATCAATGGCTGCAAGAAGAACGTCAAGGCGCTTTAGAGAACTTTCAAAGACTTTTAGACATAGTTGCTTTGTTGAGAAAAGAGTGCCCATGGGACAAAGAGCAAACTCATAAATCTATAAAAAAAGGATTTTTAGAAGAGGCATATGAAGTTGCTGATGCTATTGAAAAGGAAAATTTCAACAATCTTAAAGAAGAACTGGGAGATGTTCTTCTGCAAGTCGTATTTCACAGTGACCTGGCCAAAGAAGAGGGTGAATTTGACATATCTCAGGTTTTAAACGATATATGTAATAAAATGGTAAGGCGTCATCCTCATGTTTTCAAGGGAGAAGACAGAAAAACTGTTGACAAAATCCTAGAAAAATGGGAGAATATAAAAAGCCAAGAGCACGGCAATTACACATACTCACAGCGTTTAGAAGATGTACCTAGTGCATTACCAGCGCTAATGAAGAGTTATAAGGTCCAAAAACGTGCGAAAGATGCAGGTTTTGATTGGGACGATATATCGGGTCCACTTGCAAAAGTTCAGGAGGAATTAGACGAGTTTATTCAGGCCTATGAGTCTTGTGATTCGGTGAACATGGATGAGGAGATAGGTGATTTGCTTTTTTCCATTGTCAATGTCTCCCGATTTGTGTCTATCGATCCAGAAGATGCTCTAAATCGTAGTACAGAGAAATTTGTTAAGCGTTTTAGGAGACTTGAAGAACTAGCATTATCAAGAGGACAGGATATTAAAAATTTGACATTAGATGAGCTAGATGCTTTGTGGGTAGAGATTAAGTAAAGACGTGCAAGATTTAAGGAGGATTGCAATGAATAAAGGTGAACTAGTAGCTGCAGTAGCAGCAAAATCAAATCTAACTAAGAAAGAGGCTGAAAACGCTGTTAACG
>F241_Great_Cormorant__coassemble_603_pt1 | contig 20922 bp, 15 predicted proteins | sample F241_Great_Cormorant__metabat2_high_PE_004 | metagenome-assembled genome bin F241_Great_Cormorant
TTGAAAGGAATAAAAAAGGAACACTGGCACTACTAAAGTTCAGAGTCATGAAAGAGTGTGACAGGCTATTAGATGCAGGCCATGTGGACGTACATAAGCTGGACGAACTAAAAGAGATGTACCAGGCTTATCACGCGATGGGTGGAAATGGTACAGCGGAAAGACTCTATAAGGAAGTTTTAAAGCTTCCAATCAAGTAGAAAGGAGAACAAAAATGAAAATCAACTGGAAATTAAGATTGCAGAATAAGACAACTCTAGTGGCAATTATTGCAGGTTTGGTGGCGTTAATCTATCAAGTGCTAGGTTGGTTTGGAGTGACACCACAGGTGAGCCACGATGAGATCCTGTCGGCAGCAGCGACACTAATCAATGTGCTAGTGCTTCTTGGGATAGTGGTTGACCCGACTACTAATGGGCTAAGTGATAGCGACAGGGCGATGAATTACGATGAACCAAATAGAGGGTAATAATAACGCTACTTTTGGTAGGGTGGTTCTTCTTCGATGCAAAAGAAAGGAGAAATATATGGCAAAAGTATATATAAGCGCAGGACACTCATCTGATGACCCAGGTGCAGTTGGATATGTAGTTGAAAGAGATGAGGTCTGGGCTATTGCAAATATGGTGGCAGAAGAATTAAACGCACTAGGAATTACTACTTATCGTGATGGCTGGACTTACAGCTGCATGGAAACAATAAATGACGCCAACGCCAAAGGTGTGGATTTATTTGTTGAATATCATGAGAATGCTGGTGGCGGTCAAGGAGCAGAATGTATTATCCATAATAGCGGCAGCCAATCTCTAGCAAATGCAATTAAGGCTGGCTTTGCAGAGGTTGGGCAGAACTGGAGAAGAACTATTGTTGACCCATCATTCCTAGTATTGAAGTACACTAATTGTACCGCTATTATAGTTGAATGTGCATTTGTAGATAATGCAACAGATGCAGATAAGTTTAAGACAGATGCGGCAAAGAGGGCATTAGCAAAAGCACAGGCCAGATCAATTGCTGGCTATTTAGGTGTGTCTGTATCGTCTTCTGCATCTACTAGCGGTGGCACTGGCTGGAAGCAAGATGACAAAGGTTGGTGGTACGTGAAGCCTGATGGCACAATCTATGCCAGCACATGGGCTGAAATCAACGGCAAATGGTACTTATTTGACACTAACGGTTACATGAAAACTGGCTGGCAACAAGACGGCGGCAAATGGTACTACCTCAACACAGATGGCTCCATGCAGAAAAAATGGGTAAGCTACCAGGACAAGTGGTATTACCTGGATGAAATAGAAGGAGATATGACCTCAGACGAGTTCAGAAAAATCAACGGTGACTGGTACAGGTTCAACCCAGATGGTACAATGGCAGAAAAGACCACTCTCAAGGTTGGAGAAGATGGAAAAATAACAGACTAGCAAAGGGGCAGAAATGCCCCTTTTTTTATTATTGCCCCACTTTTTGCCCCATAGCAAATTGAAAAGCACTGTATTTTCAATGCTTTGTGGGATATGGTTCGAATCTCACTAGGTGCACCATATGACCCTTTTATAATATTTATAAATCTAAATAAATCTGCACCTAAGTAAGTAGTATACTAGGTGCAGTTTTTATATATTTGTCCTATAAGGCTCCTATAAGCCTATTTTTTATGTAAGCCTCAATTGTGCAATAAGTTGTACTAGTTCAGACAACCGTCGGATTTTATTGGGCTGATACCTTTTGATTCTAGTACCTTGGCATAGAAAAACCTCTGCCTCTAACATCGTTTATATTGATGATTGTCATAAAGGCTTGGGGATCGATATTTGTTACGGTGTCCTTAACTAACTGTAGTTTAGATGGAACGACAATGCAAAGGATTATGTCCATCTGATTTCCGTAGTGACCGGTTGTTGCATGAATTAAAGAAGTTCCCACAGATGCTTCCTGTAATGCTTTGTTGATTTCAACATAGTTAGGACTCATAATCATAAACTGTACATCTGAGGATCCCATTACAATTATCTTGTTAATAGCTGCGGATGCAATAAACGTTAGAAGTATACCTGCTAAAATCTCATCAGTGCTTGAAAAGAAGCACTGAAGCAAGATAATCACTGAATCTGATACATACACTAAAGGAGCAATAGGAAGTCCTAGTTTATGGTTTAAGATTATCGGTATAACATCGCTACCGCCAGTGGAAGCCCCGGCTCTAATTACCATACCTGTGCCGATTCCTGCAAGAGCACCGCCGAAAAAAACAGCCAGAAGCGAGTTGCTAGTCAGATTTTCTAACTGCGGCATCGACTGAAATAGTTCTATGAAACCTGGGAAGGCAAAGGTGCTGACAATAATGGACATGGCCATCTTCTTACCTACGAAAATGTAAGAGAGCACTAATAAAGCTGCGCTGGCAACCCAGATTACATAGGCGATTTTAAAGCCAGTGTAGTGTACTATAACGCGAGCAAAGCCAGTGACACCTCCAATTAAAACATGATTAGGAAGCACAAAGGCGACTATGCCAAATGCTGAAATAGCAAGGCCGGCAATGACCATCAGAAAGTCTAGGGCTAGCTTGGTATGAGATGAAAGGCCGTAGTTGGTTCCATGCATGTTAAAGCCTCCTTCTAATTGAATTCTCCATGTGAATTTCCATTGCTTTAGCACCTGCTTCTGGGTTTTTATCCAGAAAAGCATTATAGATCAGCCGATGTTCCTCAAGTACACGCTCTAAATACCTTTCTGCAAAATAATTTGCTGGGCAGCAGTAATGAGTGTAAGTCTGATACCTTAAAAGAGCTGTGTTCAGTATGTTGTTTTTAGCTGCTTTGTAGATGATTCTATGGAAAGCGCTATTGATGTCAATCATTTTCTGCACATCTCTTTTCTTTGTGTAAAATTCCATGTAACTAAAAATTTCATTTAGTTCTTCTTCTTCTTCCTCTGTGATCCTTTGAATACCCCAACTAGTTGCTCTTATTTCGCAATCTTTTCTCAGCTGTAGCATATCAGATATTTCTTCACCAGAAATACCTTTTACAAATGCGCCTTTGTTTGGTATGTATTCGATTAGTCCATTCTTCTCTAGCTGTCTAAAGGCTTCTCTTATAGGTGTTCTGCTAGTGTTATAAAGCTGACAAAACTGAGCTTCTGTTAGTTTTTCACCAGAAGGATGTACACCCATTAAGATGTCTTTGAGTATGCTTCGATAGATTTTGTCAGTACGGGAGAGGTGACCCGCCTTTTCTTTTAAAATTTGTTGTAAAGTATTCATATAAAACCTCCATTGTTATGATTATATTAATTGGTATTTGAGTTTGTCAAGAATTTAGTTATAATGTAGTTTAATATCTGAAAAAGGGTATAAAATACAGTATAATTTAGCCGATTTTGAAATAAAATCTCACAAGAATAGGAGTATGTATGTATAGACAGAAAGTAAAGAAAATATTAGATTTGCTAGAGCAAGAGTATCCAGATGCAGAGTGTGCTTTAGATCACAGCAATCCTTTTGAACTTATAGTAGCTGTGGCTCTATCAGCTCAAACTACTGACAAAAGCGTGAACAAGGTAACACCGCAGCTTTTTGCGGCCTATCCCGATGCCTACCAGCTTGCTGATGCCGATGAAGAAGAAGTATCAAAGCTCCTTAAATCTATTGGAATGTATAAAACAAAGGCAAAAAACATTGTTGCCATGTCAAAGCAACTAGTTGACAAACACCAAGGTAAAGTGCCTAAAGACTATGAATCTCTAGTAGAACTACCAGGAGTCGGACGAAAAACTGCCAATGTGGTGATGTCAGTTGGCTTTGGCATACCAGCCATTGCAGTAGATACTCACGTTTTTCGCGTGGCAAATCGAATAGGACTAGTTCATCAGGATAATGTTTTGAAAACAGAACTTTCTCTTATGGAAACAATACCTAAAAAAAGGTGGTCGAGGACTCATCACAGCTTGATTTTTCATGGAAGAAGATGTTGCATAGCAAGGGGACCACGATGCCACCAATGTGTCATTCAAAAGCTATGTGAAAAGAATTTGTAGACAGTGGTAAAAGGTTGTATGTAAAGACCTTAAATGTTATACTAGTACAGGACATTATTGATTTATATTATATCCAATTATGACAGAAAGGAATTTATATATGGGAAAGAGGAAAATCTTTACCGTCAAGAGGGTTCTTTTGGCACTGCTAGCTTTGATAATAGCAGCTGCTATTGCGGTAGGTGCATATGCGGCAGTAGTAATCGCAAAAGCTCCAAAGATTGACACTGATAATATTTATAATATTCTTTCGGAAAGCACTATCATTTATGATGATAAGGGTAAGGAGCTTGACACAGTTTACACAGATGCTAATCGTGACAATGTCAAGTATGATCAGATTCCGGACAATCTTAAAAATGCATTTATAGCCTTAGAAGACAAGTCTTTTAGAAAGCATAGTGGATTTAACTTCGTGAGAATTATAGGTGCTTTGAAGGATGCTGTTTTTTCCGGTGGAAGAATTAGCGGAACTAGTACTATTACTCAGCAGCTGGCCCGAAATGTGTATCTGAAAGAGACGCAGTACGATTACAGTATTAAGCGAAAGATTATAGAGGCCTATTACACTAGGCTATTGGAGAAGAATTTGACAAAGGATCAGATTCTGGAAGCCTATTTAAACACTATTTTCTTTGGTTTTAACAGCAACGGTGTTCAGGCTGCGTCGCAAGCGTATTTTTCTAAAAATGTTGAGGACTTAAGCCTAGCGCAATGTGCAGCGTTGGCAGCTTTGCCACAGTCACCAAGTAACTACCAGTTGGTGGAATTCGTTGCTGGTGGCCATGCGGAAGAATATGGGGATAAGGTAATAAAAAGTACAAGTGACGGCGTTTACATCATCAATGACATAAGCAAGGCCAGAAGAGAAACCTGTCTGAAACTTATGAAGGCACAAGGTTACATCGATGATAAACAGTATAAAGAAGCTGTAAATACCAGTCTAAAAGATATGTTAGATCCTAACTACAACATGGGTAGGGAGAAAACTTCGTACTTTGCAGATTATGTTATTGAGTCAGTTATCGAAGATCTGATGAAAGAGAAGAATCTAAGCCATGATCAGGCATGGGATGCTGTTTATAAAGGGGGACTCAAGATATATTCTACCTTGGACTCTCAGGCTCAAGCTGTAATTGAGGACGAGTTTAACAACCCTAACAATTTCCCTAGTGCAGTACCACCAAGAGATGGAAATAGCAATGTAGTTGCAGGTAACGGTAGGGTTTTGCTCTATGCTTACAGTAATTTCTTCGATAAAGAAGGAAACTTCCATTTAACAGATGAAGAAGCTCATATGGACGACAAGGGACAGCTAATTATCACTCCTGGTAAGAGGCTGGCAGTGTATGATACTAAGGTAAACGGAACTACTGATTACAGCTTAGAATTTAAGTCCATGTATAAATTAGAAGATGGAACTCTCTACTCAATTAACGGAGGGTTTGTGAACATACCGGCAGAGTTTAAATCTAAGGACGGAGACAACTTGGTGATTTCAGCCGACTTCTTCAAGGATGACAAGTATAAAGGTTTCATAGAAAATAGCGATGACGGAATAATAATTACATCTAAAGCTTACACTTTAAAGCCTAAGACTATCCAACCACAGGCGGCTATGGCTATAGTCGAAAATAACACCGGCTATATTAAAGCAATGCAAGGTGGTCGTGAAACTAAGGGTAGGATGATATATAATAGAACTGTAAATCCAAGGCAGCCTGGTTCATCAATCAAACCTATAGGAACTTATGGACCAGCCCTACAACAAAGCTATGAGGAAGCAAAAGAAGGCAAAAAACACCAGTTTAAAAATCTAGGAATAGATACCCAAGGTGCAGATGGCTATGGAGATTACTTTACTGCTAGTTCAGTTCTAGTAGACGAACCTACTACCATAGAAGGAAAGGTGTGGCCGAAGAACTTCGGTGGTGGTCACGTAGGACCTCTTACTATGAGGGAGGCATTGCAACAATCCAATAACGTAGCTGCAGTAAAGATACAGCTTCAGACAGGTAGCGACTACGCAGCTAAGATGGTTAAAAAGTTTGGAATAACTACCTTAGAAACTGATGGTTCAGTCAATGACTTAAATCCGGCAGCTCTTGCATTAGGAGGAATGGCTCGAGGAGTTACTCCACTGGAAATGGCCAGCGCATACTCCAGCTTTGCTAATGGAGGCAAGCGAATTGAACCAGTTTGCTACACTAAAGTTGTAGATCGTAACGGCGATGTAATGCTTGAGAGCAAGAAAAACGAACATAAGGTTATTGACCCTGGTGTTGCCTTTGTAATGACAGACTTGTTAAGAGGCGTAGTCAGCGGAGGAACAGGTCAAAGTGCTGCTGTGTCAGGAACTCCTACAGGAGGAAAGACTGGAACTACCGATGATGCTTTTGACATTTGGTTTGATGGCATTACACCTCATTACAGTGCTTCGCTATGGATTGGAAACGATAGTAATTTCCCACTTGCTACAGCAGCCAGCGGGCCGGCGGCAAGACTTTGGGGAAGAATTATGAATCGTATAGATAAGGCTCATGGCGGAGAGTTCCCTAAGGCACCTTCAGATGTTGTAAACGTAGGCGGTGAATACTACTTAAAGGGTACAGAAACTGGCATACCTAGTAAGGGTAACTTCGGCGAGAAATTCTCCATTTGCAAAGACTCAGATTTCTTAGCGACACCAGATTGTACCAATGTGGAAGAACGTACATTCCACAAAGGTGCAGATGGCGATGGTGGGGCACCTAAGTATTACTGTCCTATTCACAATAAAGACGTTAAGACTTATCCAATAGATCCATCTTTAATGGAGGATTGGAAGAAAAAAGAGACAGAGTCTACTGGAGGTGAGGCGCCTAAGGCTGAGGACGGCAATGGTGGTGCTACTAATCCAGAAACTAAACCGCAACCTACTGACGGACAAAGTCCGCCAGCAGGCAAGCAAAATGATAAACATTAATGATAAATATTAATATAGTTAGGTACATTGTAGATGTAGGCATTGCTTAATGCAGGAGGCTTCTTTCAGGAGCGGTGCCATAGGTAAAAACCATCAATATCTATGTATGTACCTAGCTGTTTTTTTATGATATGATTAAACTAGTATGATGTTAACAAGTAAATGTAAACAAGCAAATGTAGGAGGAACTTGTGGCACAGAAAAAAGGCAGTAGGCATTGTCAAGTAGAGGAGTTTCGCAAGGACTTAAAACTGCAGAATGTAGGTAATCCTGTGGTCTTAAAGGGAGAGGAAGAATATCTGGTAAAATGGGCAGTAAATCTGCTGACAGATAGTTTAATACAAGTAGAAAACAGAGACATGGACTTGGTTGTCTTAGATGGTACAACTGTAACCTATGGGCAGATTGAAGAGGAAGTTTTAGCTTTGTCCATGCTATCGCCTCGCAAAGTTATTTGGGTCAGGGACTTTAAGGCTCTTGAAGGCGCTAGCCCGTTAACTGGCGACGATAAGACAAGAGATGGCTTTCTAAAGTTTTTGGAAGAAATAGGTACTGAGGATAACCTGTTGATTTTATCCAATGAAACAGTAAACGGCGCTACAAAAATAGGAAAGTGGGTCAATAAAAACAGTAAAAGCTATGATATGACCTACTTGGAAGAAGGGGCACTAAAGGGCTGGATTAAAAAGGAGCTTCACTTAGCAGGCAAGGAAACTGATTATAGGGCTTTAGAAGAAATCAAGATGCGAAGTGGCTATTTCAATAAGGGTACTAGAACCAACTTAATGGTTTTAAAAGGTGAGCTAGAAAAGGTCGTTGCTTTGTCAGATAGCGGCTTTGTTAGGGTGGAAGATGTAAAGGCTGCCATGTCTCCTTCAGAGGATGATTTCATATTCGATCTATTGGACTTGATTATGAGTAAGAACAAAGCAAAGGCCATGAAAAAAATGTCTGTAGTTCTAGGCCATATGAAACCTTATGACATAACTAGAAGGTTGGTAGATAATTTCCAGTTAATGCTAGCTGTAAGAGAACTTTTGGACGGTGGCTTTGTTGAGAAGCAAATTAGTGAGAAATTAGGAGTCCATCCTTACAGAATTTCTATTTTTTCCAGGTATGTTAGGCAGGTGCCGGCCAATACCATAAAAAAATGGCTGCTATGGGCTTACGATTCCGATTGGAAGATGAAGTCAGGATTTATGGAACCGCAGCTTTCAATTGAGCTTCTCATAGCTAAGATGTAAGTTATTGGAAAACGAGATATGGTAAGTGTACTCTATAAGAAAACTTATGGTTGCAGTTAAAAGGAGGAAAACAATGGGAAATAAAGGTTGGTCTACTAAGGTTTTGGCTCAGGCAGGGGTATTATTGGCCATGGCCCAGGTGCTGAGTTATATTAAGATATATCAGATGCCCCAAGGTGGCAGCGTGACTTTGGCTTCTATGGCTCCTTTAATAATTTTTGCTTTGTTACATGGTTTTAAAAAGGGAACAGTAGTAGCTGTAATATATGGCGTACTTCAGATGATTTTAGGTGGTTTATTTGCTATTCATCCGTTAAGTTTACTTTTGGATTACGTTGTGGGCTTTGGAGTAATCGGTATTGCAGGAATTTTTAAAGATGTGAAATTTGGAGCGGTTTGGGGAACGATAGCTGCTTGCTTTGGTCGTTTTATGGCCAGCTTTCTATCAGGATTCTTAGTGTTTGCATCTTATGCGCCTAAGGGTATGAATCCGGTTTGGTATTCGTTAATTTATAACGGAAACTATATGATTCCGGAAACGATAGTTACAACAATTGTAGTGGTACTGGTATTTCCGGTCCTAAGAAAATATACAGGAGAAAATTGATGAATAAACAACTTAAAGCCGATTTAATGTTAGTAATAGTAACTCTCTGCTGGGGTGTATCGTATATTTTGACAGATATTGTTTTACAGGATATGGGACCGTTTACACTGAACGCTTACAGATTTTTGGGAGCTTTTATCGTAGCTGCATTAATAGGTTTTAAGTGGCTTCGCAATATAAGTAGGAATACCCTTATATTCAGCATTATGGTAGGAACTGCTTTGTTTTTGGTCTATATGGGCGCTACTTTTGGTGTTATGTACACAACCTTGTCAAATACGGCCTTCCTATGTGCTCTTACGGTGATTTTCGTTCCCGTATTCGAAGTTGTTATTTTTAAAAAAATGCCGGAAAAGAAAATAGCTGTAGCTGTTATTTTCAGTTTAATAGGGATAGGGCTTCTAACGTTGAGAGAAGATTTTTCTTTTAATCCTAACAATTTAGTAGGAGACTTGTTCAGTATTTCTTGTGCATTTTTCTATGCTTCAGACTTGTTAATAACAGATTATGGCTTGAAAAATAAAGGCGTAAATGCACTGCAACTGGGCATATTACAACTAGGTGTAACTGGTGTTTTAATGGCTGTCTTCGCTTTTTTGATGGAGAAGCCGCACTTGCCAAGTGGTAGCAGCACTTTTACTGCGTTAGTGTTCTTGGCAGTATTTTGCACAGGGTTAGCCTTTATTGTTCAGTCTGTGGCCCAAAAGTATACGACGGCAGCCCATGTAGGTTTGATCTTTACCTTAGAACCAATATTTGCTGGTGTCGCAGCTTTTATCTATGCAAGGGAGGTCCTATCTCTAAGGGCCTATATAGGAGCTGCTTTGATGATTTTTGCTTTGTTTATTACAGAAGCAGACTTAGGTGCTTTGTTTAAGAAGAAATCTAAAAAGCAGGACGGATGATGATTATAGCACTAACAAAAACTGCAAATGTAAATGTACCAATTTTAGAAGATATGAATGCGAAGGATTTTAATCTTATTAAAAGCTATCATTTATGCAAAACAGAATAAGCTACATTGAAGAGCAGCCTTGTGGCAGTTATGGATTTAAACAAATAACTTAACATGTTAAAAGCACCCAGGAAACTCTGGGTGTATTTTATTGAAACCTGCGTAGGGGGAATGTTAATGTGACATTAAATTAGGATATATGATTTCTAGTTGGCCACGTACTTTTCCCCAGTCACGAATTGGTATAGTTCATTTCTTTGTAATTTCAAAAGTACCTATGTATAGTGTTTTCATCAGTGGTTGAGCGTTAGAAAATACGCTGATCTTCTATTTTAGTCTACGAGAGCATGAAGTTAAAGGCTCCTATGATTTAATATATTTTATTAATATGAGCTTTATTTGATTTTTTTTCTAGATAAAATCCCACAATTTTAAGTAGTTCACATTGCATCACCTGTTATTGACAGTATATTCCATTGATTAGCACTATAAAAAGATATATAATTAGTTCAGAAAGTTTGTTTTTTCGGAAGAGGTTCAGGAGGTAATAAACATGTGTGATAACCGTTGCAATTGTAATGGCGCTGACAGGTTTGTGGAATTAAAACCTGTATTAGACAAGTATGCTCATGTTCCCGGCAGTTTGATTACCATATTGCAAAAGGCGCAAGATATCTATGGGTATCTGTCCATCGATGTGATTAATCACATTTCACAAGCAACTGGAATTAAACCTGCTAAGATCTATGGCGTAGCAACATTTTATGCTCAATTTAGACTACAGCCGGTAGGAAAGTATTTAATCATGCTTTGTCAGGGTACGGCCTGCCATGTAAACGGATCGGAAATGATAGAAGATGCTGTCTGTACACATCTTTCCATTTCTGACGGAGAGACTACAGAAGACGGTCTGTTTACTCTGAACAACGTAGCCTGTCTTGGATGCTGCTCTCTTGCCCCGGTCATGATGATTCAAAGTAGCGAGGGCAATGAAACCTACGGTAATTTAACTAAGGACTCAGTAGTTAAAATCCTTGAAGAGTTAAAGGCGAGAGCCTAGGAGGTGCGCAGGTGAAAGTAGTAATTGGACAAGGTAGCTGCGGTATAGCTACAGGAGCAAAGAAGACTCAGCAGAAAATGGAAGAGTTGATCGCTCAAAAGAACTTAGACGTAAAACTTGATTTTACAGGATGTGTAGGTACTTGTTACCTAGAACCCATAGTGGATGTTTACGACAATGACGGTAATTTGACAAGATATGTAAAGGTCCAGCCAGAAAGAGTAGAAAAGATAGTTGAAGAACACCTTGTTGGAGGTAAGGTAGTAGAAGAGTACGCTATTTCGGCGGAAGACATGGAGTTCCTACAGAAACAACAGAGAGTAGTTCTACGTCACTGCGGCCTTATTAATCCAGAGAAAATCGAAGAATACCTGGCGGTAGGTGGATACAAGGCTACGGAGAAGGTTATCTTATCTATGACTCCAGAAGAAGTAATTGAGGAAATTAAAGAATCTGGACTAAGAGGTAGAGGTGGCGCAGGTTTCCCTACATGGTTTAAATGGAATGCTGCAAAGGCTAATAAAAACGACGAGAAATACATTGTCTGTAACGCCGATGAAGGTGACCCAGGAGCATTTATGGATAGATCTGTGTTAGAAGGAGATCCACATGCGGTAATAGAAGGTATGATTATTGGTGGCTTTGCTATGGGGGCTACTGAAGGAATCATATACTGTCGTGCAGAATATCCATTGGCAATTAAGAGACTTGAAATGGCTATGGAACAGGCAAGAGAAAAAGGCTTCTTAGGAAAGAATATTTTCGGAAGCGGCTATGATTTCGACATGAGAATTAAGGCAGGTGCTGGTGCCTTCGTATGTGGTGAGGAAACAGCCTTGATAGCATCTCTTGAAGGAGAAAGAGGTATGCCTAGGTTAAAACCACCGTTTCCTGCCCAAAAGGGATATTGGCAGAAACCTACTAATATCAATAACGTAGAAACCTTTGCCAACGTACCATGGATTATACTAAACGGTGGTAAGGCTTTTGGAGCTATGGGCACTGAAAAATCAAAGGGTACTAAGGTATTTGCTTTAGCAGGAAAAATTAAAAAAGGCGGTCTTGTGGAAGTTCCTATGGGCCTACCTCTAAAAGAAGTTATTTTCGGTATAGGCGGTGGTATTAAGGAAGATCGCAAGTATAAGGCAGTTCAAATGGGTGGTCCATCTGGAGGCTGTATTCCGGCTGAACTTGTGGATACTCCAGTAACATATGAAGATATTAACCAAACTGGTGCCATAGTAGGATCTGGTGGAATGATCGTAATGGATGAAAGTACTTGTATGGTTGATATGGCAAGGTATTTCTTGGATTTTACAAGAAAGGAATCCTGTGGAAAATGTAATTACTGTCGTTTAGGTACTAAGAGAATGTTGGAAATTCTAGAAAGAATTACTGAGGGTAAAGGTAGAGACGGCGATATTCAACTTCTAGAAGAACTAGCAGTTAAAATTAAAGACGGTTCCTTATGCGGTCTCGGTCAGACAGCACCAAACCCTGTTTTAACTACGTTAAAGTACTTTAGACACGAGTATGAAGACCATATTTACAACCATAAATGCACTGCTGCCTCATGTAAGGCTTTGATTAAATACACTATCGATGAAGACGCATGCGTAGGATGTACAGCCTGTGCAAGAAAATGTCCGGTTAATGCAATTGAAGGTAAAGTGAAAGAGAAACATAAGATCCATCAAGATATATGCATTAAATGTGGAAGATGTTTGGAAGCTTGTAAATTCAATGCTGTAAGTAAGGCATAAGCAGGAGGTAGTGATGAAAAAGTATAGATTAAACATAGATGGAATAGAAGTAGAAGGAGTTCCTGGACAGACAATTTTAGAAGTTGCCAGGGAAAACGATATTCACATTCCAACTTTATGCTATGATGAAAGAACGAAAATTTATGGCTCATGTGGTTTGTGCATGGTTGAGGTAGAAGGCAACCCTAAATTATGTAAGGCCTGTGCCACTGAAATTGGTGAAAACATGGTTGTTTTTACAAATACGGACCGAGTGCTGGAATCGAGAAAGACAAACTTGGAACTTTTGATTTCAAACCATGTAGGAGATTGTAAGGCACCATGTTCTAGGGCATGTCCAGCTCATACAGATTGTCAAGGCTACGTAGGTATGATTGCCAACGGCCAGTTTCAAATGGCAACAGAAATAATTAAGGACAAGATTCCGCTACCATCTGCAATAGGTAGAGTCTGTCCTCATCCTTGTGAGGATCAGTGTAGGAGAGGTCTTATAGAAGAACCTATTAGCATTTGTATGTTAAAGAGATTTGCTGGTGACTTGGATCTTGAAGGAGAACCTTATATTCCTGAAATGGATCCTGAAACAGGTAAAAGTGTTGCAATTATAGGCGGAGGCCCTTTAGGATTATCTGCTGCATACTTTTTAAGGCAGAGAGGACATAGCGTCACAATATTCGATAGCATGCCGAAAATGGGCGGAATGCTAAGATATGGGATTCCTGAATACCGTTTACCTAAAGAGGTTCTTGACAATGAAGTGGCAACTATCGAAGCTATGGGCGTACAGATGGTTAATTGCACTAAGATCGGTGAGGACTTAGATTTTGATACCATTAGAGCTGACCATGATGCAGTGCTACTTGCTATAGGTGCGTGGAAATCTACAGGAGTAGGATGCGTAGGAGAAGATGCCGAAGGTGTTATTGGCGGTATTGACTTCTTGAGAAAGGTTGTTAGAAACGAATATATCGACTTCGGAGAGAAGGTTGCTATTGTCGGCGGCGGAAATACAGCAATGGACGCATGTAGAACTGCTGTAAGACTAGGAGCTAAAGAAGTATACAACATATACAGAAGAACTAAAGACGAAATGCCTGCTGACAGAATTGAAATCGAGGAAGGCGAAGAAGAAGGTGTAATCTTTAAGAACTTAACTAATCCAATTGAAATCATAAAAGATGAAAATGGACATGTTAAAGCTATGAAGCTTCAGATTATGGAGTTAGGGGAACCAGATGCATCAGGTCGTCGAAAACCGGTAGCAGTGGAAGGAAAGACAGAGACTATAGATGTTGATACAGTTATTTTAGCTATTGGTCAACAAGTAGACGGCGATGATTTCCCAACTGATAAGACTAAAAAAGGTGGAATTATGTATGATAAGGAAACCTTTATGACTAATTTGCCAGGAGTCTTTGCTGGTGGAGACTGTGGAAATGACAAAATCTCAATAGCTATTGAGGCCATTGCTGATGCGAGAAAAGTAGCTGAGGTTATGGACGGATACCTTAACGGTCAGGCAGTTTCCTACAAACCACCATTCTTTGTAACTCGTGACGATATTACTGAAAAGAACTTTGAGGACAGAGAAAGGCAGCTGAGAGAAAAGGCAGAGCAGCTATCAGCTAAGGAGAGAAAAGACAACTTTACAGAGGTTGTTTACGATGGATTTCCTATGGAACAAGCCATGGCAGAAGCTAGTCGCTGCTTACAATGTGGATGTCACGACTATTATGAATGTAAACTGGTAGATTATGCAAATCAATATGGAGTTGAAGAAGATAGATTTGCAGGAGAGAAACCGGCATTTGAGTTTAATGATCCACATCCTTTCATAGCGAGGGATCCTAATAAGTGTATTTTGTGCGGACTTTGCGTGAGAGTCTGCGATGAGGTTATGGGTATAGGCGCTTTAGGCTTGGTAAATAGAGGTTTTGATACTGTTGTTAAACCTTCTTTAGAGCAGCCGTTAACAGAAACTCAGTGTGACAGCTGTGGACAGTGCGTAAGCGTATGCCCGGTAGGTGCAATTCAAGAGAAACAGACTACTTTTATGGAAGTTCCAGTAGATTCTGCAATTTACCAGACTACTTGTGCTAACTGCGCTGTAGGTTGTACCTTAGACCTTGAAGCTTACGGAGACCTTTTAATTAAGGCAAATGGTGCAAAAGATGGCTTTGTTAACAGAGGACTAACTTGTGCTAAAGGAAAATGGGGCTTTGATGCTTCTGTATTAGATGGTAGGCTAACAGAAGTGCTAATTAAGTCTGAGAACGGTTTTAGAGAGGCCGACTATCACGAAGCGCTAGTATTAACAGCTAAGAAAATGGAATCCATTAAGGTTAGAAATGGGGAAGGCTCTATAGCAGTAGCTATTTCTGACAGATTAACTAATGAAGAGGCCTATACTATTAAAAAAATGGCTCAAGTTATGGGAGCTAAGGTATTCTCCTTCAACAACAAAGCCAGCGGCCTAGAATCAGTAACAGGAATTAGTGCATCACCTAACACTATAGATGAGTTACTGTCTACTGAGCTTATTATACCGGTAGGATTTATGAAAAATAGAGGTGCCGTAATCTGGAATAAGATGAAACAAGCCAGCGAAAACGGTGCTAAGGTGATGGTTGTTGAAACAGAGCAAACCCAGACACCTTTCGGCTTTGCAGATGAAATTTTAAGATGTGACAATTCATTAAGCATCTTAAAAGAAATGGCAAAGGCCCTAATAGATAAAGGTTTCGTAGGTAAGGGAGAAGGATTTAAAGAGTTTAAAGAGTCTTTAGATAAAGTAGCAGTAGGAGAGGAAGCTGCAAGATTAGCAGATGCTTATGTAGCAGCTAAAAAGGCTATGTTCGTGTATGAACAGAACGTATTATCTGTAGAAGCTGCAGCGCTAATTACTGAAATCGCAGCTTTAGCAGGCCACTTAGGAGCTCCTAGAGACGGTATCTTAGTAGTTAAGCCTAAGAATAATTCTCAAGGTATAGCAGATTTGGGAATTAGAAAAGGAGCAGAAGAACTAGAAGGTGTTAAAGGCCTGATGATCTTTGGCGAGGATCCTACTTGGGCTGACCTATCTGGCCTTGAATTCTTAATGGTTTCAGACGTATACATGACAGATACTGGAGAAAGAGCAGATGTTGTCTTACCTGCTACTGGCTTTGCCGGAACAGAAGGAACCTTTACAAATACAGAGAGAAGATTGCTTCCTGTTTTAAAAGCCATAGACGAAGCTGAGTCTTGTAATATTCTTGCTAACTGGGAAGTTGCAGTTGAAATCGCCAATATCTTCGAAGAGGATTTCGGTTTCGAAGATGAATTCCAAATTATGGAAGAGATGGACGATGTGCTGCCACTTTATAAATATGCTCAATTAGGAGAGGTTTTAGGTGGTGTTCTTAAACCAGTAGAAATTAAATTCCATCCAGTAGTAGACGGGCCACTTGTAGACGAACTACCATGTACCGACTACTTGATGAATATGAATTCCATGAGGATTCCTAAACCGGCTGCGTGCTAGAGAAGAGCTGCATGCTAGAAACTGGTTACACACTAGAAATCTGCTTTAAGGAAAAGTGAAAATTTACTAACAGAAGACACCTGCTAATTGTAGGTGTCTTCTTGTAACTTAGCACCTCAGAATATAAATGGATGTTTAAGAGAAAAGGAGAGAAGAATTATGGGCTTTAATCTTGCTTTGCTGCAGACGGAAGTAGTATTAGATAAGGCTAAAAACATAGAAAATGCTTGTAAGAAAATAGAAGAAGTTGCTAAAATGGGTTCGAAAATAGTGGCTTTGCCAGAAATGTTCACCTGCCCATACGCTACAATGAACTTTGAAAAATACAGCGAGCAGCTGGACGGTCCAACCTTTGAGGCTTTGTCAGCAGTGGCAAAAGAACTACAGGTGAATGTAGTGGCAGGTTCAATTCCAGAAAAAGCTTTAGACGATCAGGGAAATGCCAGGATTTACAACACTAGCATGTTTATAAATAGCCAAGGTCAGTTGGCAGGCTACCACAGAAAGCATCACTTGTTTGATGTTAATATTCCAGGAGCCATTACTTTTGCCGAGTCAGATATATTAAGTGCAGGAGAGAAAGTAACGGTTATAGATACGGAAGTAGGGAAAATTGGACTGGCTATTTGCTTTGATGTACGTTTCCCTATGATGTTTGAAGAAATGACTAAAATGGGAGCAAAGCTAATAATAGTTCCAGCCGCCTTTAACATGACCACAGGCCCTGCCCACTGGCACTTAACCATGAGGGCAAGAGCCTTAGATAACCAAGTTTACATAGCTGCATGCTCCCCTGCAAAAACGTTAGGCGGCCCTTACGAAGCTTATGGCCATTCTCTAATAGCAGATCCTTGGGGAAGGATAGTGGGAGAGTGTGGAGATGGCAATGAAATTCTCTTTGCAGAAGTTGACTTTGAACAGGTAGACAAAATAAGAGAGCAGCTACCCCTTGTGAAAAATTGGAGCAGCCGCCCATAGACTGTGTCAATATTAATATACGTATACAGTTGTTCCGAATGGAATGTTGTTATAAATCCATCTAGACTTTGAAAGTGGTAGCCTTACGCAGCCATGAGATAAGTTTAGACCTAAACGGCCATCTAAAATTTTAGTTTGAGAGCCGCTATCGTATATTACAGAATGGAATAGATAATCTTCGAAAAACTGGGTGTAGTACCAGCAGGTGTATGTATGGTCACCGAAACTACCACCACGTTTTCCCACATGAAATGTTCCTTTTACCGTTGGAGTGCTGTAGGCACCTGTAGTACAAAGCCAGTCGTAATAAGGTTGCCAGTTACCATTTCTCCAGTAGTATATGAGGCAGTGATTTTCAGTAGTATCTACCAATATTAAATAATTAGTAGGACTGTAAAATTGCCTTGCAAGAGGAAGCTTGTCATCTATAATCAGGTACTGCTTAATCCATTTGCCGTCATCTCCGAATAAATGTTCCTCTTCTCCTGTAATAGCGCGTCCTTTGGCCATAGAACCACCAGAAAGGAAGTAATACCACTGGCCGTTTAACTGCTTCCAGCCAGTGACCATGTAGCCGTTAGAATCGAAGTAATACGTACTTCCGTCTATGATCTTAAATGTGCTATATGGAAAGCTTCCGTCATTTTCAAGAAACCACCAGCCTGAACTGTTATGTTGCCAACCAGTAGCTAAGCCTTTGCCGTCCTTATCTAGGTACCATCCTTCGATTAACTGGTTTGTAAGCATATCACCGTTGTTGTTAAAGTAATACCAGTTGTTGTTGATTTTAGCCCAACCTTTTACCATGGCTCCTGATGAGGTGAAATAACGCCAAGAACCGTTTCTTTCAAGCCATCCAGTGTACATGTACCCTTGTGAGTCGAAGTAATAAGTACCGCCATCTATGACTTTCTCTGTAGAAGCAGGATATGATCCGTCACCGTTCATAAACCACCAACGATCTCCTGTTTGTTTCCAACCAGCTGGCATATAAACACCATCTCCGCTAATATAATAGCCTTCAACAGTGGTGTTTGCTGCCATTTTACCGTCTTCATAGAAGTAATAGTAGCTGTTTCCTATTTTTTTCCATCCAGTAACCATGGCACCGTTATTTTGAAAGAAGTACCAAGAACCATTGACCTTAAACCAACCAGTAACCATACGTCCCTGCTGATCAAATCTGTATTTCAGGTTGTCGATTTCTCTGAAAGTGTTGTTCAAATATTGGCCATGAACGTCCTTAAAGCGCCAATAACCATTGAACTTCTCCCAAGTGCCCTTGGCAGGTTCGAAATCATTGGTAAATGTTGAAGTAGGGGCCTTATCCCCTGAGCCGTAGGTGCCAGCAAAGCTAGAAGCAGGTTGGTTAATCTCATTAGCAAATGACAAGTCATAGCTGAAATGGCCAACCGAACAGCTGCTGGAATTTAGTGGAGAAAGGGCTAATGTTATGGCAACGGAAGCCATTACCGCACCTTTTAAAATGAAAATTCTTCTGTTTCTTAACATGAAAAATCCTCCTGGAAAATATTTCAAATAAAACTCATTTGATTTACATATAATTATAAAACAAATATCACTAAATTAAAAGAAATTTCCTTGAAATATCATGATTGTTCAGCCGGTTTTACTCTGGTGATTTCAACGATTGATTCATGTCAATTTTTGCAAGTTTCACAGACATAAACAAAGCAATTATACCTGTAAATATTCCTACTAAGGCAGCGGCAATAAGTGAGTCGCTCCATCTGAATATAACTGGTATATCGATCATATCGACTCTTATCATTGAAATAACAAGCATTTGTAAAAGTCTACCAAGTATAATTCCTAAAACCATGCCAAGGCCAGTTAAAAACAGGACTTCACGAAATACGTAGGCGCAGACTTCTCTTGTGTAAAAACCTAGGACCTTAATAGTAGCTATTTCCCTTAACCTTTCTGTAACATTGATATTAGTTAAATTATACAGCACTATTAATGCCAAAGCACCAGCGCTGACAATGATAAAAGTTATGACAGCAAATAGATTATCAATCATTTCATGAACTCTGGCAGCAAACTTATCCTTTGGAGTTATGGCTGCAATTATTTTATTCTTTCTTATATCATCCAACTTATTTTCATCTGATTCTAGTGATAAAAGTAGGTTAGGGCTAAAACTCTGACCAGTCAAAGCAACATAGTCTTTTTCAGTAATGTAACCATAACCGTATATATAGTTTTCAAACGTCTTATGAACCTTTAGTTCTACCGAATGTTTCTTACCGTCTACAGTAGTTTTAACAGTGACTTTATCGCCTTGCTTCAAATGAAGTTCCCTTGCATATTTCTCACTTATATTTATAAAACCTTCTTTAGGATATTCAACTTCTTTTCCTTTATCCTGTACGTTTATGAAATTTTGAAGTTTCTTTTCATTTGTTCCATCCATGGACATCAACTTAATGTTCATTTCCTTCTTCGCAGTTTTAAGTTTTCCGTTTATCTCATTAACAGGCAAACTGTTTTTTTCAATCTTCAGTTCCTTTAACAGAGAGTTGACACTTTCTTTATCCATTGGTCTTACTAGGTGGATTTCGTTGGCATAAAGATAAATATCATTGTATTGCTTTGTTGGAATGTCTTCTATGGAACTTTTTATTCCAAGACCTGTAATCAACAAAGCAGTAGCTCCACCAATTCCCATAACCATCATAAACAAGCGCTTCTTGTATAGAAATACGTTTCGCAACATGATTTTATGCAAGAAAGACAACTTGTTCCATACAGGGGAGCACTTTTCAAGGAAGATGGCTTTGCCGGCCTTTGGAGCTTTTGGCCTCATCAATACTGCTGGAACTTGTTTCATGTCCTCGTAACAAGTTCCTCCTGTTGCGATTATGGTGCAAACTATGGCAGTTACAAGTACAACAACGGCTAAGCCTATTGGAAATACAGGGGTAACGTAATCTGCAAAATTATATACAGAGGAATAGGCATCCCAGATTATTTGAGGCACAGCAAGAGTTCCCAGGGTGAGTCCTAAGGCTGTGCCGATTATAGTTGCTGAAAGAGAATAACTTAAGTATGCCCATGTAATAGCGCTGCCTCCATAACCCATAGCTTTGAGCACGCCGATTTGTGTTCTGTCTTCATCTATTAATCTGGACATGGTGGTCATGCAAACAAGGGCGGCTACTAGAAGGAAGAACGCAGGGAATACTGCTGAGACATCGTTAATAATCTGACTGTCGCTGTCAAAAGATACGTAGCCGTTGTTGCTCTTTCGATCTAGCTGTACTAAGGACTCCTTCAAAATTTTTTCTTGCTGCTCCTGTGTTAGATAGCTGTAAATGTTGCGATTTTTCAACAAAGCCTCTACCACTAGCGCTTTTACAGCTTTTTCTTCTTTTTCTATGGCCTGATCATACTGGCTGCTGTAAGCCGGCTTGCTGCTGGCTGCAGTCTGAATGTATAAAACATTATATGGCAGCTTACCTTGACCTTTTAGCTGCCTTACCCAGTTTTCCGCATCTAAAATAGCAGCCTGCTCAGAGCCAGCCTGGCTATTCTCAGCCCCTGAGCCGGCCCGGCCATTCTCGGAACTGAAGGCGGCCCGGCCATTCTCGGAACTGAAGGCGGCCTGGCCATTCTCGGAACTGAAGGCGGCCTGGCCATTCTCAGACCCAGAGCCAGCCTGGCCATTCTCAGCCCCAGAGCCAGCCTGGCCATTCTCGGAACTGAAGGCGGCCTGGCCATTCTCAGCCCCAGAGCCAGCCTGGCCATTCTCGGAACTGAAGGCGG
>F241_Great_Cormorant__coassemble_614_pt1 | contig 19708 bp, 17 predicted proteins | sample F241_Great_Cormorant__metabat2_high_PE_004 | metagenome-assembled genome bin F241_Great_Cormorant
GGTTAAGGGAAAAAAAGCAACAGCTTAAACTAGATAATGAAGAGACAACAATAAACGATAAAGGAACTGCAGGACTTGAGAAGCTAGTATGTAAACTTGAAACTATTTCCACTAATTTGGACGGAAGTGTGGTGTACAGCGGAAGGATACCGTTGACAAAGGCTTGGGAAATTAAGATGGATATGCCATCGTGGGATATTGGAGAAACTAAATTTTATTTTGAAATTGACTGTTATGAAACTGAACAGGAGTTTTCTGATGTTAGCGACCATGCTAGACTGCAGCTTATGAGACAGCAACTAGCAGATATGAAAAGCAAAACCAGGGAAAAAACAACTACAGAAACAACTGAGCAAATTTCGGAGAAGGAAATCAATCAAATCTTGTCAAAACTTTTTTCATCTAGTAAACGACATGCTATGAAAAAAGAAAAGAGAGTAATTGAAGGTACATCATATAAGGGAACTGAGCAAGCTAGTGATAAAGGCCAACACAGCCTCTTCATTATAGATGGCTACAATATGATGCATAGGATGTTTAAAGAAGTGAATACCTCTCCAGAAATCTTCGATGGAATGAGAGAGGCTCTAATAGAAAAAATGGAAAATTATGCAGGATTTACTGGCGAGGAAGTAGTCCTAGTATTTGACGGATATAAGCCTGTGGATTCTATTAGGAACTTTGAAAAAAGAGGTCCGTTAACTGTTGTTTTCACAGGTCATGGAGAAACAGCTGACCGATTTATAGAAAAAATGGTCTATGAAAATAAGGGGAAAAAGACCATGATGGTGGCTACATCAGATAGAATGGAGCAGATGAACGTATTTGGACAAGGTGCCATAAGACTTTCAGCAGAAGACTTCATACAAAGGCTTGCATTAGTTGACGATGAAATAAATAAAATGATATAATTTACCATTATGAACAAAATAAATATAGAGAAGGTAGATGATAGTTATATCTACCATATAGTAGAGGATGCAACATTGCAAGTAAAAGGCGTCAGCCAAATGGCACCAATGTTAATACAATCCTTTCCAAAAAGCATTTTAGGTAAGGAATTCAATGTAGGGCGAAGTGTTAAAATTTACAGAAGGGAGCAAAGCCTGAAGATCGAGGTGTACATCTTGGTTGAATTCGGCGTAAAAATTCCTGAACTTGCCTGGACATTGCAGAGGGTAATCAAAAATCAATTGGAAAAAAGAATTGAAAATGTAAATATCGATGCTATTGATATTCACGTGCAAGGAATAAATTATTAGGAGGCGTAAATGACTCGTAAAGAAGCAAGAGAAAAAGCAATGCAGCTTATTTTTCAAATGGAAGCTCAAAAGCAACTAAACCTTGAGGAAGGTAAACTTCTAGTGGAGAAGCTGGAAGATTTAAGTAAAAAAGATTACATGATGGAAGTAATCGGTGCAGTAGTTGAACATCAGATGGAAATAGATAGTTTTATAGAGGAACATTCTAAATGGAACATAAGCAGAATGCCTAAGGTGGAACTTTCCATTCTGAGGCTTGCTGTAAGCGAAATTAAATATTGCAACCTACCTAAGGAAGTCGCAATAAATGAGGCAGTTGAGTTAACTAAGGCTTATGGTGAAGGAAGCAAGTATGTAAATGCCATTTTGGCAAAGCTTTAAAAGGTTGCAACTTATTTAAACGGTTGTAGCTTAAAGTTACATTTATAGGAAACGGAGATGTTTGTGAATCTATATATAGGTGTAGATACAAGTAATTATACGACTTCTATTGCAGTGGTAGATAATTGTGGAACCATAATCTGGGATGGACGCATGCTACTGACAGTAAAAGATAAGGCTGTGGGATTAAGGCAGCAAGAAGCTTTGTTTCAGCATATACACAACTTACCTGACCTTTGGCATCAGTGTACAACATTTTTGAGAGCTAGTGGATATAATCTTCGGGAAGTAAAGGCTGTAGGCGCATCTACAAGGCCACGTAATCAAGAAGGTTCGTACATGCCAGTTTTTTTAGCCGGCCAAGGTTTTTGCAGAAATCTAAGTAGCACCTTAGACATTCCTTTTATTGAAACGGATCATCAAAGCGGTCATTTCAGGTGTATGTATGGAGGCAATGTAAGAGACGGTCAAGATATAAAAGATAGAGACAGTCAATACATAAATGGATTTCATCTATCAGGCGGCACTTGCGAGCTAATAGAAATTCCCGTATCTATGTTGCTGTCAATGGAGGAAAATAACGGACCTAAAATTATAGGTGGTTCTAAGGATATTTCTTTTGGACAGCTTTTAGACAGGACTGGAGTTTTGCTAGGGTTACAATTTCCTTGTGGCAAAAAGATGGATCAACTGGCCTTAGAGGCTCTTAATGAGGAATATGTAGAACAACAAGGTGTTATTAAGATTAAGAAGCTTAATAAAGACAACCTTTTACCGAAGATTAAAGTTAACGAAGGTTATTTTAATTTATCTGGCATTGAAACTGCTGTTAAATTACAGATGGAAGGGCTAGATGCAAAAACGGTGGCCCTTTGGTTAATGGCGAGAATAGGTGAGGCTATTGGAGAAGCTTGTAGCTTTGCTACCGGTTCGGTGTATTTGATGGGCGGAGTCTCTTCAAGTAAGTTTTTAAGAACATGGTTAAAGGGGCAGGATAATGTGATTTTTGGAGATGAAAAACTAGGATCTGACAATGGTGTTGGGATAGCTTTGATAACGAAAGAACAGTTTGAGTTGCAATTTAACTAAGATGCAGCTGATCATAGGTAAAGACCTAGGAAATCATAATAGGAATGGAGTAAAGATGGGATATAAACCGCTTACTGTCAGTGAAATAAACACGCTGGCCAGTAGAATTTTAGCATCAGAACCTTTCTTGCAACAGGTTACTGTAGTAGGTGATGTATCAGGACTTAAGGTTCACGGTCCAACAGGACATATATATTTTAATTTAACTGATGGAGTCTCCACTGTAGCTTGCTGTATGTTTAAAAGTTATGCAGCGAAGATGAAGGTTGTTCCTGAAGATGGACAGCAGGTTAAGGTAGTTGCCAGTGGGGAAATATACAGTAAATCAGGTAGGTATCAGTTAAAGGTATTTTCAATGGAGCCTATGGGAATAAGCGACCAACGAGAGCTCTTTAATTTGATGAAGGAAAAGTTAATGAAGGAAGGTCTGTTTGATCCGTCCCATAAGAAGCCTATTCCTCAATTTGCAAAAAGTGTAGGTATAGTTACTTCTAGCTCTGGAGCAGCCTTACACGACATATGCCAGGCCATAAGAAAAAGAAACGAAATAATGGATATTTATCTTTTTCCAGCTGTAGTGCAAGGTAGTGAGTCTGCAAAGTCTGTTGCAAGGGCTATACAAATAGCAAATGCTTATTTTAAAGACAAGGTGGATGTATTAATAGTAGGTCGTGGTGGTGGAAGCGCATCAGAGCTTTCGTCCTTCGACGAGGAGCAGGTTGCAAGAGCTGTTTTTGAAAGTGAGATTCCTATTATTTCAGCAGTTGGCCATGAGGTTGACTATTCCATTTGCGATTTAGTGGCAGATGCACGAGCTATGACACCAACAGATGCAGGTGTTATGGTTGCTTTTGACGTTATGGAACATAAGAGAACAGTAAATCAGCTGATGGAAAGAAGTACTGAGCTTTTTAAACGATATTTCACAAGAAAAGAAGAGCAAGTAAATTTAATGATGGAGCGTGCTCGTTTTCGTTACGAAAAGAAGTTAATGGATGTGGAGCACCAACTTAACAGGCTAAAAGTTCTATTTGAGGAAAACTCTCCTCAAAAAGTGTTAAATAAAGGATATTCAGTTATTAATGACGAAGGTGGACCTGTAAAAGATCCAAGACAGCTGGTAGAAGGCTGCCAATACAGTTTAATCTTTGCAGAGGGCAAAGCAAAGGCAGTGCTAAGCCATATAAAAGTGGAGGAATAGATGGAATACAACTTTGAAGAGGCTATGGCCAAACTAAAAGAAGCCACAGAAAGGCTAAGTAAAGACGAAATCAACTTAGAAGATAGCTTTAAAGCTTATGAAGAGGCTAAGGCTTATTATGATATTTGTATGAAACAATTAGAAGGTGCAAAAGGTAAGATGGTACAAGTTACAAAGGAGGACATGTGCAATGATTGAGAATTATCAAGAATATAAACAAATGATAGATGACAGTCTGCTATACTTTCTACCTAAGGTAGATGAAAAAAGCGAAGTTCTCAGAGAAGCGATGGAATACTCTCTTACTGCTGGTGGGAAAAGATTAAGACCGGTGTTGCTACTTTCAGCTTGCGAATTTGCGGGAACAAACTGTAAAGAAGCATTGCCTTTTGCATGTGCGATGGAATATATTCAGACTTACTCTTTAATACACGATGATCATCCTTCAATGGACAATGATGATTTAAGAAGGGGAAAACCTACTAATCACAAGGTCTTTGGAGATGGAATGGCTATTTTAGCAGGAGACGGTCTATTAAACTCGGCTTACGAAGTTATGACTAAGGACATGTTTTTACATCTAGATCAACCTGATAAATTAAAGAGAAGAATTAAGGCTATGTATGCTATTGCCAAGGCGGCAGGTGTAGATGGAATGATTTCAGGGCAAGCTGCTGATATAGATAACGAAAATAAGATGTGCTCCAAGGAAATGGTTGAATACATCCATTTAAATAAGACGGCTGCTTTGATTGTATCCGCCATAAGAGCAGGATTACACATAGGTGGCGCTGATGATGAAATGTTGAAATCCATGACAATTTATGCGGAAAACTTAGGTTTAGCATATCAAATTTTAGATGATATTTTAGATGTGGAAGGTTCTAGTGAGGAAATGGGCAAGGCTACAGGAGGCGATGAAAAGAACCACAAGGCGACTTTCGTGTCATGTTACGGCCTTGAGGCTTCCTACAAAAGACTGAACCAACTAACTGAAAATGCAATTGCTGCCATAGAAGATTACTATGACAACGCTGAGTTTTTCAAAAATTTAGTAATCTCTTTATCAAAGAGAAATAAATAGTTTAGGAGGCGAGGGATATGGAGTTAAAAGACTATAACTTCCCCGCAGATTTAAAAAATATGACTATTGACCAAATGGAACTTCTTTCCTATGGCATTAGAGACTTTTTAGTTGAATCTATCTCTAAGACTGGAGGTCATTTAGCTTCTAACTTAGGTAGTGTAGAACTTACTATTGGGTTACATAAGGTGTTCGATTCACCTAAAGACAAGTTGATTTGGGATGTAGGACATCAGTCATATGTACATAAGATATTAACTGGAAGGGCTAGTGGCTTTGATGGTTTGCGAAAGGAAGATGGTATAAGCGGCTTTCCTAAGAGAAGCGAAAGCCCTCACGATATTTATGATTCAGGCCATTCCAGTACGTCTATTTCTATAGCTAGCGGTATTGCTGCTGCAAGGGATGCTCAAAATATGGACTTTCAGGTGGTATCCATCTTAGGTGATGGTTCTTTAACTGGTGGCATTGCCTACGAGGCCTTAAATAACTTAGGGATGTCAGGAACCCACGTTATAGTAGTTTTAAATGACAATGGAATGTCAATTTCAAAAAACATAGGTAGCATGGCTGATCATTTAAACGGACTTAGGACATCAAGCGGCTATCAAAATGCCAAGGGGAAGGTTAGAGATGCAGTAGATGGAATACCTGTTATTGGTCACGGCCTTCGAAAAGCCATTGGTGGCGCAAAAGACATGGTTAAATATGCCATTGCGCCAGAAGGTGTGATTTTTGAGGAACTGGGTTTGACTTATATGGGTCCAATAGATGGTCATAATATTGAAACCATTATAGAAACACTGGAAAAAGCTAAACATGCTAAAGGGCCAGTGCTTGTTCATGCAATCACTAAAAAAGGTAAGGGCTACTTCCATGCAGAAAACGAACCTGATAAGTTTCATGGAATCGGAGCTTTTGATGTAACGAGCGGCAAGATAACAGATAATAAAACAGGTGAAGATAGCTATTCCTCAATATTTGGAGATGAATTATGTGCTTTAGCCAACAAAACACCTAATTTAGTAGCTATTTCAGCTGCTATGTGTCAGGCCACAGGCCTTGGGGCTTTTCAAAAAAAGTATCCAAAACGTCTATTTGATGTTGGTATTGCAGAAGCCCATGGAGTATCTTTCGCTACAGGCCTAGCCTTAGGTGGTCAAAGGCCTTGGGTAGCCATTTATTCATCTTTTTTACAGCGTGGCTACGATCAAATTTTAGAAGATGTTTGTCTTCACAATTTACCAGTAAAATTTGCCATAGACAGAGCAGGTGTAGTAGGTGCTGATGGAGAGACTCACCATGGAATATTTGATATTTCTTACTTGCTCCCAATGCCTAACATGGAGGTTTTCGCGCCTGCTGATGGTGGCCAAATGAGAATTTTAATGAGAAAAATCAATGAACAAGATGGCCCTGCTGCCATTCGTTACCCGCGAGGCAATAGTAAAAATCCAGATAACTATTTAATGGGCCTTGAATGTGACAGTGATAATTTTGGTGTATCATGGAACGAAGCTGTTAACGGTGAAAATCACATAGTGTATAGAGGAGGACCAAATTGTAAAATTTGGATTTTAGCCTTGGGAACTACTTTAGAGAAAGGCGCCTTAGCAACAAAGCAACTAATTAAGCAAGGCATTGAAGTAAATCTTGTCAATGTCTGTCATATTAAAAACACTTTTAAACTTGAGGATATTACAGGGAGCCAGGATGAAGTAAGGGGCCTTATAGTAACCTTGGAAGACGGAGTGGTTGAAGGTGGTTTTGGAAGCTTTGTTGCTGCTACAGTGGCTGGGGAAGGTCTTGGATATCAAGGTAGTAAGCCTTTGCCGTCAAAGGTAGTCTCTATGGGCTGGCCAAATAAATTTATAGAGCATGGTTCTATAGAATCTTTAGAAAAAAAATATGGGTTTACAGCAGAAAATATTGCAGAAAGGATTGTAGAAGAAATTGAAAGAACGTCTTGATATGGCATTGGTGAGACAAGGTTTTTTTCAGTCTAGGGAAAAGGCTAAAAGGGCTATAATGGCAGGCCTTGTGTTTGTTGATGGGCAATTAAGCGACAAAGCAGGCAACCTTATAAAGGAAGATGCTGTCATTACAGTAAAAGGCAACAACTGTCCTTTTGTAAGTCGTGGTGGACTAAAACTGGCAAAGGCCATTGAAAAATTCAATTTAGATCTTAAAGACAAGATTGCTATGGATGTTGGTGCTTCTACTGGAGGTTTTACTGACTGCATGCTCCAAAACGGAGCTATTAAGGTTTATTCCATCGATGTAGGCTATGGACAGTTAGACTGGAAATTAAGGGAAGACCCTCGTGTCGTCAATATGGAAAAATGTAATTTCCGCTACTTAACGTCCGAGGAAATAAGCGATGCCATAGAATTTGCATCCATTGATGTTTCTTTTATTTCATTGAAACTTATTTTTCCTGTACTTTGGACTTTGATGAAAGATGGAGGGAAGGTAGTTGCTTTGGTGAAGCCTCAGTTTGAGGCGGGGAAAGAGCAGGTAGGTAAAAACGGAATAGTTCGAGAAAAAAAAGTACACTTAGAAGTGTTGGAACGTGTTTTTTCCTTTGCTGCAGAAAGCGGGTTCAAGCCAGAAAACCTAAGCTTTTCACCTATTACTGGGGCCAAAGGGAATATAGAATATCTTTTAGAACTAGTCAAAGGGGACAAAATGGGCTATAATGTAGATAAATCATTGATTGAAGGTGTAGTTAATGAGGCTCATAGCAGTTTAGCATAGCCTCGCCAGGTTTTTATGAAAAGGAGAAAAGACAATGGAACTATCAAAAAAAGTCAATGCAATGCAATTCTCTCCAATAAGGAGATTCAATCCCATTGCACAAAAGGCTAAGGATCAGGGCAAGAAGGTATATCATTTAAACATTGGTCAGCCAGACGTGGAAACTCCAGAATGTTTTATGGAAGCAATCAGAGGTTACGATCAAAAGGTAATTGCATATGCCGAATCAGGGGGGCTTCCAGTTTTGCAAGATGCTGTAAGCAATTATTTTAAAAGCTACGGCATGGAGTTTGGAAGAGAAGATATGATTGTAACTGCAGGAGGCTCGGAAGCTTTGACCATGGCTTTTTTAGCTATATTAAACGATGGTGACGAAGTATTAATTCCAGAACCTTTTTATACAAATTACAGTACCTTTGCTAAAGAGGCTGGTGGCAGTGTTGTGCCAGTGACTACTAAGGCAGAAGACGGATACTGCTACGCAAAGAGAGAACTAATTGAACCTAAGATCACTGATAAAACCAAGGCTATCGTATGTATTAGCCCAGGAAACCCAACTGGTAATGTATTAACTTTAGAAGAGATGGAGCTAATTGCAGATATTGCCAATGAACACGATTTGTGGATTATTGCAGACGAAGTTTATAGAGAGTTTGCTTATGACGGTAGACCGGTGACTTCTTTTGGAATGATTGAGAAGGCAAAGGACAGGGTAATAATCGTCGATTCTGTTTCAAAGAGATTCTCAGCTTGCGGTGCAAGAATTGGTTTAGTTATCTCTAAGAATCAGGAACTTATGTCAGGTCTTATGAAACTGGCTCAAGGAAGACTTTGTGTATCAACTGTAGACCAGGTTGGTGCTGCTGCACTATTCAATCTTCCTAGCTCATATTATGAAGAAGTAAAGGCTGAGTACTGCGGAAGAAGAGACGTAGTATATGAGGAGCTAACTAAAATACCTGGTGTAGTTTGCAAGAAACCAGGTGGAGCATTCTACCTAACTGCTAAGTTACCGGTAGATGATATTGAAGAATTTCTTATGTTCTTGCTAACAGAATTTGAAGATAATGGTGAAACTGTAATGTTTGCACCTGCTGAAGGATTCTATGCAACTCCAGGCCTAGGAAAAGATGAAATGAGAATAGCATACGTGCTTAATCAAGATCATATGAGAAGGGCTGTTGAGCTTATTAGATTAGGTATAGAAGCTTATAATAGCAAGAAGAGTAAATAGTTTTAAACCTTTAATCTGGCAGCGTTTTTTCGCTGCCAAATTTTATATTTAGGAGGTATTTTGTGATTTCAGTAGATAAAAGCAAGTTGTCGCCTATGATGGCTCATTATGTTGAAACTAAGGATTTACATAAGGACCATATATTGTTTTACCGTTTAGGAGACTTTTATGAAATGTTCTTTGATGACGCTGTATTAGTATCGAGAGAACTTAATCTGACCTTAACGGGAAAGCAGTGTGGGCTAGAAGAGAAAGCACCGATGTGTGGTGTTCCTTTTCATGCAGCAGAAAATTACATATCGAAGTTAGTATCTAAGGGCTATAAGGTTGCTATTTGCGAGCAGGTTGAAGACCCTAAAGAGGCTAAGGGCATGGTTAAAAGACAGGTTGTTAAAGTGGTTACACCTGGAACTATAACTTCTGAAACTTTGCTTTCTGAAAAGGAAAACAACTACATAGCATCAGTAAATTGGTACAACAACAACTGGTCAATGGCTTATGGTGACGTATCTACTGGAGAACTGTATCTTATAGAAAGTTGTACTACAATAGAATACCTTCTTGATTTAATTAATAAAATTGAGGTAAAAGAACTTCTAGTTAATGGTGACTTTCAAGATAAAGATTGGGTAAAAGAGTTAGAAAATCACAAAATTGCTATTACCTGGCTTACTGCTGGTTCTTTTAGTGAAAAAACGGCATGGACTGTCATAGAAAAAGAACTAGGCACAGAAGAAATGCAAATGCTTAAAGGCAGTGGGCATTTCGAAGTGGCATGCGCATTAGGTGCTTTGTTGTCGTATTTAATGGATACACAAAGGCAGGCCTTAAGCCAATTTAAAAGATGTCAGTTCCATAAGCATAAGGGCGCTATGACTTTAGATAGATCGACTATGAGAAATCTTGAAATTATGGAAACCTTATATGAGAAAAGGGTTGAAGGTTCTCTTCTTGGAATCATTGACAAAACTAAGACTGCAATGGGCGCTAGACTTATGCGAAACTGGCTTAAGGGTCCATTGACAGTAGCCGATGACATTAAGAAAAGGCTAGATGCCACAGAAGTTCTTTTTAGCCATCGACAAGATAATTTGGATATTCGTAAACTTCTTAACGAAATCTATGATTTCCAAAGACTAACTACTAAAATTACAGCTGGCTCTGCCAACGGTAGAGATTTATTGGCCTTGAAAAACTCTTTGTTGGCCATACCGGCAATTAAGAATATAATGTCCGGCCTTGAGAAAACAGATTTAATAGAAGAAATTAGAGAAAACCTTGATGGCCTCCCTCAGATGGTAGAGTTAATTAATACTGCCATTAAGGAAGATGCTCCTATTACTATTAGAGAAGGTGGCCTCATTAAAGACGGATATAGCAGCGAGTTGGATCAACTAAAGGATTCTATAAAAGATGCCAAAACTTGGATTGGCACCCTAGAATCAAAGCTAAGAGAAGAACTGGACATTAAAACTGTTAAAGTTGGCTACAATAAGGTTTTCGGATACTATATAGAGGTACCTAGGTCTGTGTCAAATAAGGTACCTGACACTTTCATAAGAAAGCAGACTTTAGTCAACAACGAAAGGTTCATTACTCCTGAACTAAAAGAAATGGAAAGTTTAGTTCTAAATGCAGAAGTTAAAATAAATCAGCTGGAGTATCAACTGTTTATGAACATTAAGGACACTATTGCATTTTATGCTGATGTGTTGCAAGAAGTGTCTTCTGCAGTATCAAAGCTAGACGTGCTGGCTTCATTTGCTTACGTAAGCTATGAAAACGCCTATGTAAAGCCGGAAATTACAGAGGATAGAGTTTTAGAAATCGTAGGAGGTCGCCATCCTGTAGTCGAAAAAATGGAAAAAGGTAACCTCTTCATCGCCAATGATGTTAATCTAGATGGTAGTGCAACTTCATTAGCTTTAATTACAGGGCCAAACATGGCAGGTAAGTCTACATATATGAGGCAAATTGCCATTAGTGTGTTAATGGCCCAGGCAGGGTGCTTTGTTCCAGCAGATAAGGCGGTAATAGGAGTTGTAGATCAAATATTTACTAGAATAGGTGCCTCAGACAACCTATCGCAAGGTCAGTCTACCTTCTTTGTAGAAATGCATGAGCTTGCATATATTTTGAAAAAATCCACAGATAGAAGTTTAATTATCCTAGACGAAATCGGACGTGGCACAAGTACCTTCGACGGTTTGGCCATAGCGTGGAGTGCTGCTGAGAAACTGGCTAGCGGAGAATACAGGCCTAGAACATTATTTGCTACTCACTACCACCAGTTAACAGAAGTTGCTCAAAAACATAGTTTTATGGAAAACTTCAATGTAGATGTAGCAGATAACAATGGTCAAATAATATTTTTACACAAAATAGTGAAAGGTGCTGCAAGTGAAAGTTATGGTGTTCATGTAGCAAAGCTGGCTGGAGTGCCTCAAGAAGTAGTCATGGATGCTGAAATTAGACTGAAATACTTAGAAAGCCAGGATAATATGGATTTTAAAGATACAGCTCTTTCTTTTAATGCAGAATTAATTGAAGCCAGTAACCTTGCAAAAGAGAAATATGATTCATTAAAAAGTAAAATCGAAGCTATAGACATTATGAGTTTAACTCCCGGCGGAGCCATTAGCCTCATAGAACAGTTAAAGGCGGAAATAGATGATTAAGGTATTAGATAAACACATTGCAGATAAAATTGCAGCAGGCGAAGTAGTCGATCGTCCAGTTTCAGTAGTAAAGGAACTGGTGGAAAATTCCATAGACGCTAGGGCTACAGAAATTACCATCGAGCTACGTGACGGCGGAAAGGAATATTTAAGAGTTAGCGATAACGGCATAGGCATACCAAGTGACCAAGTTGCGACTGCTTTTTTACGTCATGCAACTAGTAAAATTCAAAATGTAGACGATCTAGATTGTATAGAAACTTTAGGCTTTAGAGGAGAAGCCCTAGCAAGCATATCAGCTGTCAGTAGGCTTGAAATCACAACTAGATCTAAAGAAGAAAAAATAGGAAGCCAATTAGTAATCCATGGAGGCATAACTTGTAAAGAAGCGGTTATAGGCTGCCCTGTAGGTACTACTATAATTATTGAGGACCTGTTTTATAATACACCGGCTAGAAGGAAGTTTTTAAAAAATGCTAGCAGTGAAAGCGCACAAATTATACAGTTGGTTTCACAGCTGGCAATAACAAAGCCAGATATTAGATTTAAGCTTATTAACAATAGAAAAAACATCTTTACTACTAGCGGACAAGGAAAACTTTTGGAAACTATTTTAGAAGTGTACGGTCTAGACGAATATAAAGATTTGCTTCCTATTAACTTTGATGATGGAAATATTAAGATATCTGGATACGTTTCAAAGGCCAGTGTAACAAGAAATAGCAGACGTAATCAGTATGTGTTCGTCAATGGCAGGGTGGTTAAGAGCAAGGTAGTAGAAAAAGCAATAGATTTAGGTTTCAAAGAACGCGTATTTGAAGGAAGGTATCCAATTGCATTTATTTTTATTGAATTAGATCCTAAGGCACTAGACGTAAACATTCATCCTAATAAAAAAGAAATTAGAATTTCTAACGAGCAAGTAGTTATTGATGCTGTATCAAAATCAATTATTGATGCTCTTTCTAAGAAATCAGCTGTCTCAAGTCTCGATCAACTTCTAATAGATAAAGAAAAACAGTTTTTAAATCTGTCTGAAAAAGAGGAACAGTGGGGAGATTCTGAGGTCAAGAACATAATTACCTCTGGCAATGAAAATAACAAAGCAGAAAACTTCCACATTATAGAACTAGACCAAACGGCCTTTTTAAAGGAAGAAGATGGTAATGACTTTCTAGATGAAAACATATTACTAAGTGAAAACAGCATTCTAGATGAAAACAGCGGTTTAGATGCAAACAACGTTTTAGATGAAAACAGTAGTGGCTGTAGCCTTGAAAAGGATCCTTTCGAAGGAGACGAGCACCAAGAGATGGTAGCAGCTTTAAAGGCTGCAAGGCAGCTAACGTGGAAGATGGAATTAAATGAACCTGTGGTGCAAGACGGGCCTTTTGATTTTTCGTCCTTAACATATAAAGATACTGTAATGGGCACATACATCGTAGCCGAAGCGGATGATACTATGTATTTAATTGATCAGCATGCTGCTCATGAAAGAGTTTTTTATGAAAAATTAATGGGACTATACAATAACAGAAATAAAAATACTCAACAGCTTTTAGTTCCTTTGACAGTATCGGTTGAACCGTACATGGAGGAAGATTTAGGATGGCTTGAGCTTTTTAATAATTTAGGCTTTGAACTTGAAAGCTTTGGCCCTGCTACTTATGCAATTAGAGGAATTCCTGAATTTATGGAACTTGATGAAGCAGAGTCCTTTGTAAACAATACTATTGACCAACTAGAAACACTAGGAGAATTAGAAAATACGGTGGTAATTGATAAGATAATTACCAAGTCATGTAAAAGCGCTATTAAGGCACACGATTATATTTCCAAAGAAGAGGGAGAAGCTTTGTTGCTGCAGATGAAGAGCTGTAAAAATCCGTTTTCCTGCCCCCATGGAAGACCTACTGTTATATCATTTACAAAATATCAATTAGAAAGGATGTTTAAGCGTGTCTAAAAAAATAGTCATAATTGGTGGCCCCACTGCATCTGGAAAGACAAGGCTTTCCATTGAATTGGCTAAGGCTTTAGATGGGGAAATCATATCTTGTGACTCCATGCAGCTTTATAAATTTATGGATATTGGAAGTGCAAAGCCCAATAAAGAAGAGCTTTCACAGGTACCTCATCATTTAATTGGCTGCGTTGATCCGAGAGAGGATTTTTCAGTTGCTAAATACAAGGCTTTGGCAGATGAAGCTATAGACAAAGTTATGGAAAAAGGAAAGCTACCTATACTTGTGGGAGGTACAGGACTTTACATTAATAGCTTTGTTTACCATATGGATTTTTCTTTAAAACCTGTAGGAGAATCTTCTCAAATTAGGAAAGAAATGTATGAGCTTGCAGAAGCTTCTGGTAGGGAAGCTGTTTATAACATATTAGAAGAGTTAGATCCTAATAGGGCTAAGGCTATTCATCCTAATAACCTGCAGAAAGTAGTAAGAGCTATTGAAGTTGCCAAACTAGGTGGAACCATAGGTGACTTTTCTAAGGACTTAAAAAAAAGCTGCCAGTACGATTCTTCTTTGATCATAGTTAATCGTAATAGGCAGCAACTTTATGACAGGATCAATCAAAGAGTAGATTTAATGATGGAAGATGGGTTAGTGGAAGAAGTGAAAGGACTACTGGATCTTGGATTAACGGAAGAACACATATCTATGAAGGCAATCGGATATAAGGAAATTATTGCCTACTTAAAAGGACAGTGTAGTCTAAATGATGCTGTTGACAAGGTAAAACAAAATTCTAGGCATTTAGCAAAGCGCCAGATAACTTGGTTTAAGAAATATGAAGATGCCCTATGGGTAAATTTAACAGATTTAAGTGAAGCAGATGCAATAACAGCTGCTGAAAAGTTTATTGAGGAGAAAAAATAATGTCAGAGGTAAAGAGAAAGGTTCATAATAAGAGTCAAAAACCTGATAACATTGCCGAAAAAGAAGCTGAAATTTTTCAACAGTCGTATGAAATAGAAGATAGCTTGCCAAGTTTTCTAAGAAGTTATTTCTTGTTTTTAAAAAGCAATGTGCTTCCACAAACTAGGCTTGCTTACTTGCAGGATGTTAAGTTTTTCTTTTGGTATTTGCAAGATGCAGGTATCTTTAGATGTGAACCTAAAGACGTTACCTTGGACCAGTTCAATAAGCTTACGGCTGAAGATATAAACTTATTTTTTGACTACTGTAGACATTATGTGATAAACGATGGAAAGACTGCTACTGTCTATGAAAATTCCAATAGAACTTTAGCTAGGAAGAAATCGTCTTTAACAGTAATGTTCAAAGAGCTATATAGGGAAGGACGTTTGGAAAAAAACATAACTGACGGGTTTGTGCCTATTAGAGTGTCTAAAGCTTCTGAGAGAGAAATTAAGGCTCTTCACGATAACGAGGTTATGGTTATGCTTGATGCAGTTTCAACAGGTGTAGGCTTAACTGAAAAAGAAAAGCAGTACTGGCAGAAAACTAAAAAAAGAGATAAGGCTATTTTAATGTTGTTTTTAACCTATGGTTTAAGGGTATCTGAATTAGAACAGCTAAACATTTCTTCTATAAACTTTAGCAGAGGTGAGTTCAAGATTTATAGAAAGAGGGGGAAGGAGGCTTTGATGCCACTGAACCAGTCTGTTACTGGATGTTTAGCGGACTATATAGACAATGAACGGCCTAGAGAAGATGTGATTTCAGAGGAACATAAAGATGCGCTGTTTCTGTCGCTTCAGGGGAAGAGGATGACAGTAAGGCAGCTAAGGGAACTGGTTAAAAAATACACATCTATTGCTTTAAACACTAGTCGTGACTGCGGGTACAGCCCTCATAAGTTAAGGGCAACTGCTGCTACTAGCCTTATTGGTAGAGGAAATTCTATCTATGATGTAGCTGCTCTTTTAGATCACGAGCAAGTGACAACAACGCAGCTTTATGCTCGTCACAGAGAAGGGGTCAAAAGAGACCTTGTTAAGGCTATGGAGTGGGAAATCGAAAGAAAAGAGGAATAACGTAGATATGGATTATATTGAAAAAATAGCTAAGGGGTTTAATATTAATCCTAAGGTAGTTGCTTTGGTGGAAAAATGTCAGCAGCTATGTGAGGAACAGTTTTTAGATCTTGATAAAATGGCGGAAATTAATCAGCTTAAGGTTTTAGAAGCCTTTCAGCAACATAGGGTTTCTGATAGCCACTTCGGTTGGCATACTGGATATGGCTATGATGATCCTGGAAGAGATGTAATAGAAAAGATTTTTGCTACTGTTATGGGATGTGAAAAGGCTGTCGTAAGAACTAATATTGTTAATGGGACCCATGCTTTGTCATTGTCACTTTCTTCTATTTTAAGGCCTGGTGATAAGATGATTTATGGCAGTGGTAAGCCATATGATACTCTGGAAGAAGTCATAGGTGTACGAGGCGAAAATATGGGATCTTTAAAGGAGTTTAACATTGAGTATGACCAAGTTGAACTGCTCGATGGTGGAATAATCGATGTTGAAGGGATTTTAAAGGCAATTACTCCCAATACTAAGTTAATTGGGTTTCAAAGGGCCACAGGATATAGTTGGAGACCTGCTATTACGGTGGAGCAGCTGGCAAGTGCCATTGAAATCATAAAAAAACATCATCCAGATATGATAATTATGGTGGATAATTGTTATGGAGAGTTTTTGGATCACATTGAGCCTACTCAGGTGGGGGCTGACATTATGGCTGGCTCTCTTATAAAGAATCCAGGTGGTGGCCTTGCTCTTTCAGGCGGTTATGTATGTGGAAGAAAGGATTTAATAGACTTAGTTCATTATAGGCTTACATGCCCAGGCATTGGTGGTGAATGTGGTCTTACTTTTGGACAGACGAGAAATATGTTACAAGGATTCTTTATGGCACCTGTGATTACTATTTCTGCCCTTAAAGGTGCAATTCTTTGTGGCAAGGTCTTTGAACATTTAGGATTTCCAGTTTGTCCTCAAAGCAATCAGAAGAGAAGCGATATTATTCAGGCCATAACTTTAGGATCTGAAGAAGCTGTGGTAGCCTTTTGTCAAGGCATACAAATGGCTGCACCTGTAGATTCCTTCGTAAGGCCTGAACCTTGGGATATGCCAGGATATGAGGAACCGGTTGTAATGGCTGCAGGTGCCTTTGTCCAAGGTTCATCAATAGAACTTAGCGCAGATGCTCCTATAAGAGAGCCTTACAACGTTTATTTTCAAGGCGGACTTACATATGCCCATTCTAAATTAGGCGTTATGAAAGCTCTAGACCAATTAGTTAAAAAGGATATTATCAAGTTATAATAAATGCGATTTTAAAAGAAAGGACTTGTGGATGAAAGAAGTAAAAGAACTACATGAAATAAAAGAGAAAAGACAGGAATACCTAGAGTCGCACAAGGCCATTTACTGGACCATATCTATTGTGAAACTTGCAGTGTTCTTGCTGATTATTGTTGGGATTCCTCTGTATGTATGGTACTTTCACGGCGACGCTCTTGTTAAGGCTAAATCTTTAAAGACTGTTATGGAAATGTTGCAACAGTACAAGGGAAAAAGTGTATTTATATACATAGGTCTTCAAGTTGCACAAATTGTTATTAGTGTAATACCAGGCCAGGCCTTTCAATTTGCAGCCGGTTGGTTATACGGCTTCTTTCTTGGCTTGTTTTATTCAATTATAGGTGCAAGTATTGGAACTACTTTAGCCTTTTTTATAGCAAAGCTCCTAGGGCAAGATGCTTTGCATCTATTTTTCTCCAAAGAGAAAATTGACTATTTCGTAACTCACTTAAACAGTAAAAAAGCATATATGGCAGTTTTTTTAATTTATTTAATACCAGGTTTTCCTAAGGACTTGGTGGCCTATGCTGCTGGTGTTTCTGAAATGAATTTTAAAGCCTTTCTAATTCTTTCACTAATTGGAAGAACACCAGGTATGGCGGGAAGCTTGCTTATAGGAGCTTTGTACTTTAAAGGGCACTATATTTCAATGGGGATTATTGGAGCTTTAGCAGTAATTGCCTTTTTTATCGGTATCTGGAAACGCAACGCTATCAAGGCTTGGTTAGATGGTTTTTATGTAAAAATTTCAAATTAGTGATTGTTTTCCATAGATTAAGGTATATGTATAAGCAACCATTTAAAGTTGTATTATCATAGAGAGGGTGGTGTGAATGAATAAGAAGACGGTGCAGATTATAGTTGTTGCCATTATCATAGTTGTAATCGGTGGAGTAGTTTATGCTAAAAAAAGTGGAGTATTTAATCATTTTAGTGAGGTTGAAACTGCAGTGACAGAGGGTAAATTTAAATACGAAGTAGATGGAGATGCTATTCCTTACGATGAGCTCTTTAAAGATAAATTACCAGTTATTGCTGTGTACGGTACAGAGGGTTGTCCTGCATGTAAGCAGTTTGAGCCTGTGGCAATGAAGATTAACAAAGAATTTGAAGGCAAAGCTTATATTAAGTATGTGGATGTGTGGAAACATCAAGGCGCAACAGGCAATATACCTGTAAGAGTCATACCTACACAAGTATTTTTCGATAAGGACGGGAAAGCCTTTAACCCTACTGCTGAAGAAGTTAAACGCTTCGGCCTTGTCACATATAAAAACAATGACGGAAAATTAATGTATACTACACACGAAGGAATCTTAAGTTATGATGATATGGTAGCTATACTAGAAAGCATGGGTGTAAAAAAATGATAGATAAATGGTTGGAAAGCTTGTCACAGCTGATGGAAACCATGCCATATATAGCGCCTTTGTTAGCCTTACTGGCCGGCGTCATAACCAGTATAACCCCTTGCGCCTTATCATCTATTCCGTTAATAATTGGATATGTAGGAGGGGGAGGGTCTACAAAAAACAGCTTTAAATATTCAGTAGCTTTTGCTCTGGGATTGGCAGTTACCTTCACTACTCTCGGTGTCATTGCAGGAGTGGCAGGATCCTTTTTAGGTAACTTTCATGGATGGTGGTATATTGCCTTAGGTGTGTTAATGATAATGATGGCCTTACAGACGGCTGAAATTTTTAATTTTATACCTGCCAATCAGCTTATGAGTAAAAGCACTAAAAAAGGCTTGCTAGGTGCGGTTATATTAGGAGTCCTAGGAGGATTATTTTCTTCTCCATGCTCCACACCAGTGCTTATTGCTCTTCTTACTGTAGTTGGAAGTAAGGGCAGCTTAGGTTGGGGCGTTGTGTTGATGCTTTGTTATTCAGTAGGTTACAGTACTTTAACCGTAGTAGCTGGAACCTCAGTAGGCTTTGTTCAAAGCCTGAAAAAGTCAACTAGCTACGGAAAGTTATCCAATATATTTAAATATTTAATGGCTTTGTTTATGGCTTTGCTGGGCGTGTATTTAGTATACTATGGCGTTTAAAATTTAAAATTGCATATAATTTAACCCGCTCTGTTTCCTTTTGCAACAAAGCAAAAAGGGCATAGGTGGGTTATTTTTTTACTTCTTTAACATGATTCGCAGCTCAAAAGCCTAGTTAATCCCTATAATTACCAGAAAACAAAGAAATTAAAAATATATTGCATAATTACAAAAAAAAGCATATAATGAAGTTATAACTGGTACTGTGTAGTAGTAATTTTACTAATTGGGAAGGAGTATTGAAATAATGAATAAAAAACTTAAAATGAAATTATTCACTGTTGCACTTTCGGCAGTGTGTTTAACCTCAGGTACAGCAGTAGTTTTTGGGTGCACCCCATCTAATATTCAAACGCCAGTTGATCAAACATTAGATAGCAGCTTGTTAAATATGCCAGCAGGTCCTATGTATCTAGATGCAATTAGTTACTACAAGTGTTTTACGCTTCAGTATAACGGTAAAAAATTAGTAACGGCATCACCTGGACGTGATTTTTACGTTGAAGTCTTCGATAGTAAAACAAAGAAGCAAATTCCTGCAAAAGACTTAAAGATAGAATTGACTATTGATGGCGTTCCTTATCCTCACGTAATAAAAGATGCAGATGATAATTCAGGAAGATT
>F241_Great_Cormorant__coassemble_618_pt1 | contig 19296 bp, 11 predicted proteins | sample F241_Great_Cormorant__metabat2_high_PE_004 | metagenome-assembled genome bin F241_Great_Cormorant
ATGATGGTTCTGCTAGCTTTGATTTGAAATTTGGAGCTGTAAAAGGCTTGGAATTTGGCAACAAATATGTTGTATATGCTGTTTATAAAGGTGGAGATAATTTAAAAGCAAATGACAACTATGCTACTTTGTCTAATAAAGATATTTTTAGTGATTTTGAAGATATCTTGCACGCAGATCCTAACGACAAAGCAGAGACCTTCGTTTTAAAGGAAGAAGAGGAAAAACAAATTGCTGTAAACACTGTATTAACTGCTGAGGATAAAACAGCTACCAGTGAAAAAGCAGCAACTCTTGAGTTTATTTCTGGAGAAAATACTAGAACAGTATCTATCAAAGATAAGGTGCAATACAAAGGTTTAGTAGATGGTAAGAATTATAAGCTTTTTGCTAAGCTAGTTGATATTGATGGAGATGGTAACAAGACAGATGTTCCTAATACATATAAAATAGTGAATGTTACAGGTAAGTCTGGCGATAGCTTTGTGGCTGAAAGAAGTGTCGAAATCGACTATGGAAAGGTTGACGTTAAACTTGGGCATAAATATGTATCTTATGTAATTTTAGCCTTAGATAAAGTTGTCACTAATGGAGACACTAACTACAATGAAGTTCATGAAAAATTAAAGAACTTAGAAGCTGATAAGTTGGTTCTAGGTGGTTTTGATTATGTGGTGGATGCTAATGATGAAAATAAGGCTGAAATGTTAGTTACTAAAGAAGCTCCTGTAATCAAAACAGTTGCAGAAGTTGATGGTAGCAAGGGAACTGAAGCTTCATCTGTCAAGGCTAATGCAGGTACTAATAAAATAGTTAAGGATACAGTGACTTACAGTAATTTAGAAGCTGGTAAAGAGTATACCTTAGTAGGTCGACTTGTAAAGCAAAATGGTGCAGCAATTGGGCATGTTAAGGCTGTTACAAAAACCTTTACTGCCGAAGACAAAGCAAACTCTTCTGTAGAGTTAACTTTTGAAGGTGTTACTTTAGAAAATGGCAAGTACATTGTATATGAATACTTAATTGATAAGGCTGATATAACAAATCCGGAAGATGCTTCTTTCTTGTTACAAGGTAAATCTCCAGCCATAGGAATTGGAGAAAAGACTTATCCAATACTTGCTCGTCACGATGACTTAAGCTTTACTGCTCAAACAATTGATGTTTCTGAGACTGTTAAGATTGAGGGAACTAAGACTTGGGATGATAATAACGACCAAGATGGAAAGAGACCAAAAGAGATTAAAGTTAAGCTGATGAATGGTCAACAAGAAGTAAGAACAATCACAACGGATGCAAGTAAAAACTGGAAGTACAGCTTTGAAAATCTACCTAAATACGTAGGTGGAATAGAAGCTAACTATATAGTACAAGAAGAAGTTGTTCCAGAAGGTTATGAGGCTAAGGTAGAAGGTTATAACATCACAAACAAGCACACACCAGAAACTGTAACGATTGAGGGAACTAAGACTTGGGATGATAACAACGACCAAGATGGAAAGAGACCAAAAGAGATTAAAGTTAAGCTGATGAATGGTCAACAAGAAGTAAGAACAATTACAACGGATGCTAGTAAAAACTGGAAGTACAGCTTTACTAACCTACCAAAGTATAGTGAAGGAAAAGAAATAACTTATACCGTAAATGAAGAAAAAGTAGATGGTTATACAACAAAAATTAAAGGTTATGATATCACTAACATCTTGAAAACTCCAATTGCTGTTAACACAATCTTAGAAGCCGATGCTAACAAAGCTTCAACAGAAAATGCTGTTGAAATAACCTTAGCTGCTAATGAGACTTCTAAAGAGGTTACTGTGAACGACTATGTTCAGTACAAAGGCTTAGAGGCAAATAAAGAATACAAGCTCTTTGCTAAGTTAGTTAAGATCAAAGAAGTTGATGGCAAAGAAACTGTAACTACTGCTACATATAAAGATGGAAATAATGTTGAGAAAACTCTGGAGTTTACAGGTAAGGAAGGCACTGAATTCACAGACGACAACAAAGTAACTGTTGAATACGGCAAAGTGCCAGTAGAACCAAATACTAAGTATGTTTCATATGTTGCCTTAGTGTCAGCTGATAAGGTTACTGCTGACATGACAGACTTCGATAAGGTTGTTGATGCAAATAATAAGAAAGCCTTTGCTAAATCTGATCTTGTGATAGATAACAGTAACGAAAATAAGGCAGAGACAATGGTAGTAGTAACAAAGCCAGAAGAACCAACACCAGTAGCTAATGTTATTGAAATTAAAACTGTTGTAAAAGCTGGTGATGTATCGGCTATTGCAGCTACAGAAAATGAAGAGGCAAAACCAGCAGAACTTAAAACAAGCGAAGAAAATACTTCAATAACAGTTCCTGTTAAGGATACAGTAATCTTTGAAGGACTTGATAACATCAAGACCTATACCTTTGTGGCAGTCTTGATGGATGTAACTGATACTAACAAAAAAGTAGCTGTTGCAGCTGGTAAGAAGGAAGTTACAGCTGAGGATATACAGGCTAAGACTACTGAAGTAGACATGGGTCAAGGAACCCTAACTGCAGGACATAAGTATGTTGCCTTTGAACACTTAATTGAAAAACCAGAAGGTGAGGTAATTTTACCAGAAAAGGTTGAAGGAGACAAAACGGTATTAGACTTAGATAAGATTAGTGTTAATAATCAAGGTGATAAGATAAAACTTATCTTAGGTGAAAATGCTTATGATTTAGTCGCGAATCACGCAGATGAAAATGATTTAGCTCAAACAATCTTAGTAACAAAGCCAGAAGCACCAAAGCCTGAGCCTGAGAAAAAAGAGCCAAATATTAAAACACTTGTACTCGGTTCAGTAAATGACCAACCGGCAAATCTACTTCTTGGAAAACAAGGATTTACAGTACACGACGCAGTAACCTATGAAAACCTAGAAAAAGGTGCTAAATACACACTAATAGGTGCTTTGATGAAAGTTAAGGCTCAACCTTCAGGAGAAGCTCAACCTAGTCAGCCAGAAATGATTGGTAAAGCGATGAAAACATTTACCGCTAATGACCCAAGTGGCACAACTTTAGTACCTTTACCAGTTAGTGACGACGCAGCTAAGCTTCTTCAAGAAGGCGATAAAATTGTTGCTTTCGAGTACTTAATCAAAGGACTTGATGAAACTGAAACTGCAGAAATAAACAAAATGCTAACTGATAAAAACACAACTATTCAAGTAGAAGGAGAGAAAGTAATAGTAACAAGTGGTGATACGGTAAAAACTTACGATCTAGTAGCAGAGCATGCTGATATAGAGTCTATGCCACAAACTACTATTATAACAAAGCCACCAACAGGTTTAGTTAAAGTGTCGGATAGCGGAGTATTAATTGCGGGAGCTGAGTTTAATGTTTATAAAAAGGTTGAAAAAGCAGAAACTCCAGTAGTTGATAATGCAGCTGCTCCAGCAACCAACAATGGAGCTATTCCAGCAGAAGCTGCGGAAGAAGCTAATACAGAGGCTGGAGAAGCAGTAGAAAATACAGAGGCTACTTCAGTAACTGATAATGCAGCTGCTCCAGTAGAAGCAACAGAAGAAACCACTGTTGCGCATGCTCCGGCAGTAGACGAAGTAAAAGTATTGGGCGAAACATTCAAGCTTCTAAATTCTGTAATGTCAAATGATAAAGGTATTATAGATTTAAGTAACTTAGAAGATGGCAAATACTTTATACAAGAAAGCAAGCTACCACCAACCTTTGGAGAAGGAAATTGGGAACTTGATACTAATAAATATTTCGTCCAAGTTCAAGACAAAACAATCACGTTCATTAAGGCTGTTGATAAAGATGACAAAGAAATTTCAGAACTAATAGGAATAAAAGATGGTGCTTTAATTAAGATTATTAATAAATTTATTCCTAAAAAACCTGAAACACCGGATAATCCACCAAATAAACCAGAACCACCAATAATTAAAATAGGCACTCTAATCCATGTTGGGGATAAAACAGCAACACCTGCCAAAGATGGACAGAAAGCAAACAAACTAAGTGTTGAACCTGGAACATATAGAGTTAAAGACCAAATAGATTATGACCTAAGTGGTATAGATAAAGCTAAAACTTACTACTTTGTTTCTCAATTAGTGAGACTAGGAAAAGACCATTTAGGAAATGTACGAAATGATATAGCGAAAGAGGAAGTAGTTACTGTTGCAGTAACTGGTCCAGTTGATACCAATAAAAAAGAAGCATATTCTGACTTTGGTAAGATTAATTTAATATCTAACAGTACATATGTAATTTATGAGTTCTTAGTTGAAGGAGATTTAAATAGTGATATAGATACTATTAAAAAAGAAGGTGTTATAAGTGAGGGCAACCTGGTTGTAGGTGAAAAGAAGTTCCCTGTTATCAAAGAGCATAAAGATCCAGATGACAAAGCTCAGACAGTAACAGTGTCTTATAAATTAGGACCTATATGGCCTTATTTCCCTGATAAGCCAGTAAAACCAAATACTCCAACACCAGACAAACCAAAGACTCCGGAAACCCCAGAAACTCCAAATACTCCGGATACACCAAATACACCAAACACTCCAGGAACTCCGGAAGTACCAACAGTTCCTGAGATTCCAGCAACACCTGAAATTCCAAGTGTACCATCAACACCAGGACAAACAGAAAACCCTAATGGACCAAAAACGCCAGGTTCTGTAGATACAGGTGATGATGGGGCTACAGGAGAGCTGGCAATTATGGGAATAGGAGCTTTGCTGTTAGGTATTATAGTATCTATGAGGAGAAAAGAAAAATAAAGGTGTAGGTATAAATTATAACAATCGTATATTTTAAAATCTTTAATAAATAATCAGTTGGATACTGAAAGTATGTAAAGATCAAGTAACAAAAAAGCACTCCAAAGGGAAATTTTGGAGTGCTTTTATTTATAATCCCAATAGTAAAACTTGAAAATTTTTACAGATTTTATATAATAATTGTGAACGTCAATGTTAATGTTATGAGAAAGAAAGAGGTAAAAATGAAGAAAAAACTTTTACTTTTGTGTGTGGCAATTTGCACGGCTTTTGCTTTCACGTCATGCGGTGGTAACGACACAGATACTGTGACTGTAGGTCAACCATGGGTAATATCAGATGACAACCCTCTAGATGGAGGTAACGCATGGTCTATTACAAGCCACGGAATAAGTGAATACGTATTTATGCAGAAAGAAGATGGCAGCTTAGAATCTAGATTTGTTGACAATATGGAAGCAAAAGATGATACTAATTGGGAACTTAAGTTGAAAAAAGACGTTAAGTTTTCAGATGGAACAGAAGTTGATGCAAAGGCCTTTGCTTCTTGCTTAAACGAAGTTCAGGAGAAAAATAAATTATCAAATGCATCAGCAGGTAAGATTACTTACACTCCTACAGGAGATTATACAGTAGATGTAAAAACTGAAAGACCAACCAAGGATCTTAAGTCTATTCTAGGAGAGTGGACAAATGTAATTTTTAAAAAAGACGGAGATAAGTTCGTATTTACAGGTCCATTTAAGTTAAAAGAAATCAAAGCTAAAGACCAGGTGGTTCTAGAACCTAACAAATACTATCCTAATGCTGATCAAAGACCACAAAGTGTAACTATAAAGGCATTTAAGGATATTAATTCCCTTAAAATGGCCTTTGAAAGTGGTGAGGTTGATCTAGCTTATGGAATTACCGGCGATATTGCTAAAGAACTGGAGAAAAAAGGGAAAAAGGTCATTAACTTTGACGCTGGTTACCAGTACTTTACATTCTTAAACCTTAAAAACGAAATCCTTGCAGATAAGAACGTTAGAGAGGCACTAAATAATGGAATCAGTAGAGAGGACATCATTAAAACACTAGATGGAGGCACTTTACCAACAGGTCTTTTTGCACACTATAATAGCTTTGATGCAAAATTAACCGCTCCATACGATGTGGAAAAAGCAAAGGCGCTTCTTGACCAAGCAGGATGGAAAATGCCAGAATCAGGTAAATACAGAGTGAAAGACGGTAAGGAATTAGAACTAAAAATTAAAACTTATAGTGCTAAACCTGACCTTCCAAAAGTAAGCCAGAGCATTGCATCTAACATGGAGAGTCTTGGCATCAAAGCAAGTGTGGAAGTTGTTAATGATATTTCAAAGGTCGTTGAATCAAAAGATTACGATATGATGGTATATGCTCAACACCCATCCCCTGCTGGAACTCCAGTTTACTTCTTAAATCAATTCTTCAGAACAGATGCACCTAACAACTTCACTGGATATTCCTCTGAGAAGACAGATGGAATCTTAAATGAAATGGGAACTGCTTCAGATAAAACAAAGGTTGACCAACTGGCAATCGAAGCTCAGAAGCAGATTATAGGAGATATGCCAGTGCTATTAACAGTTGATCCAACTTGGCATGCAGCTGTATCAGACAGAATTAAAGATTACAAGCTTTGGAATGGTGACTATTACATCATTAATTCAACTTTACAAGTGAAATAACAGCAAGTAAATTTTTAGTAATTAAAAGATTGTTATTAAGGATGGTGTCATAAGGCATCATCCTATTTTAAAGGAAAGATAAGACGGAAAGATAGATGGAAAGATACATAAGACTGTGTTTAAAATGGATGCTTGTATTTTTCATAGTCAGTTTGGTTGCATTTAGTATAGTTAGGCTTACGCCTAGTTCTCCGGTAGATGTAGCTCTAGCAAAGCTAGGACTTCCCAAAACGCCAGAAAATGTGGCAGTGCTTACAGAACGTTTTGGCCTTGACAAACCTTTGGCAGTTCAATACCTAAATTGGATGAAAGACTTCCTTACTGGACAATGGGGCAAATCATTTGTAACACAAGGCACAATGACTGATGAAATTTTAAGGCGCCTGCCTCTTTCAGTGGGCATTGGATTAGGAGGCACATTTCTTGCCATGTTCCTTAGCTTTATTTTAGGGTACAAAGCCTCGTTAAAAGACCGTGGTGTCTATAATTACATTTCTAAGGTCCTAACGCTGGGAAGTCAAAGTATACCTGTCTTTATATTAATCATGGTGACTATTTATTTCTTAGGCGTTAAATTGCAGCTTATTAAATTTTTTTCAGGAGTTTCTCCTGCTAGCTTTGTTCTTGCAACTGTATTTGTTGCTTTTCCTATGATTGGCCCAATGTCTAGAACTGTCCGTGTGCATTTTAAGGAAACTGCTGAAGAGCCCTTTATGAAATATTATAAGTATAGAGGCTATGACGAGAAAAAGGCACTTTTAAGATATGGCAGTAGGCCTGCTATGTACGGTCTGTGTTCGGTGGCAGTAAGTAAGTTTGCATCTGTAATTGGAGGGGCAACTGTAGTTGAAGTGGCAATGGCTATGCCTGGAATCGGTAACTTCTTGGTAGAGAGTATCGCCGACAGAGATTATCCTATGGTGCAGACATACATACTTATTTTAGTTATATGGATGTTTATAGTTAACTTGATATTTGAATTTATAATGGGTCGAATTTTGAAAGGGGGAAGGCTTTAATGAAGAAATTGGTCAGTGGAATTTTGTTTATAGCTGGTCTTTGGCTGGTTTTGAGCTTTCTTCCAACTTGCAACCCGAAGGAAGTAAATCCAGATAAGAGTTTTTTGCCTATTAGCTGGGAACACTTGATGGGAACTGATGATATGGGGAGAGATATTTTTTCTCTTATGGTTGTTGGTTTTTTCAGGAGTGTTGAAGTTCTTATGGCAGCTCTTATAACTTCGGCGACTATAGGTACGTTATTAGGCTCTTTAAGTGGTTATTATGGGGGAAAGATAAGGATTTTAGTGCGTGTATTTAGTGATGTTAGCCTTATAGTGCCGTCGCTGATTATGGCTTTGTTGGTGGTTATGGTGGTGGGAAATTATCCTGCTGCCGTAGGTTTTGCTCTGGGAATTTATGGTATTGGAGCCTTCGCCTATCAAAGTGAGAATTTAACTAGAAAAATTAAGGAAGAGGAATTTATTAAAGGTGAAAAATTGCTGGGCACGCCTAACGGAAAGATTTTGTTTTCACATATTATGGCAAACAACTTACCGCCTTTACTGGCAACATTAGGAAGCCAAGGTGGAAGCGTTATAATTGCTTATGCTTCTTTGACTTTCATAGGTCTTGGAACTGATATTACTACTCCAGATTGGGGAAGTATGATATATCAATATAGATTTCATTTGGTGGATAGACCTTATATGGTGGCTTTTCCTGCTGTGGGGATCTTGGCCCTTGCTTTGCTCTTTCATTATATGTTTGAAGACTGGAAGGAAGGTGAAGAGCAATGAAGATGGAAACAGACTTTCAGGGTGACAACAAGAAAATGGCTGTTGAACTTGCGGACTTTTCAATCGTATATAAAGGAAATAAAAAGAGGTTTCATAGGCTCCAAGGGTTGTTAAAAGGTCGTAATGTGATTGATGACAATAACAAACTTAAGGTAAAAAACGTGAAATTCCAGCTTACAGAAGGCGAAAAATTGGGAATTACTGGGGTCTCTGGAGGTGGAAAAAGCCTGTTAATCAAAGGTATGCTGGGAATGTTGGACCCAGAAATCTGGGAAGTACAGGGCACTTGTGAGTTTTTTGGAAAGTATAATTTCAATAAAGGCTCTGTAGATCAGAGGCGAAAGGTCCTTGCCACAGAAATAAGCTACATACCTCAAGACTCTTTAAATTCCTTAAATCCTTACATGGGCGTCTTAGACCAGTTGACTAAAGAGGTCATTCATGCAAGAGGGCTTTCTTGGGACGAGGCTGAAAAGACTGCTATCAGATGGCTTGAAAAAATGAAAATCTATGGAGACAAAAGCAAGTTAAACAGCTTGCCAGGTGCTTTTTCAGGTGGTATGAGACAAAGAGTGATATTTGCCATGGCAATGGTTAAAGAACCTCGCCTTTTAATTGCAGATGAACCTTCATCGGCGCTTGATGTTATTAACCAGTTAAATACTGTTAATATCTTAAAGGAACTTATGAAAAATCAAGACTTGACCTTGATGTACGTTAGTCACAGCCCGGGAATGATAGGAAAGATATGTGATAAAATAGCAATTGTTGATGATGGCTGTCTTAAGGAATATTCCTCTGTAGAGAATTTTTTTCAAAAACCTGTCAGCAAGGAAGGGGCTGCTTTGTTAGAAGCGTCTAAGAAATTGACAGAAGGTACTCTGAGGAAAGAAAAAGTAATTATTTTAGACAGAGGCTGTGAGTCCGTAATTACACCAGACCGAGGGCAAAAGTCAGTAATTACAGCAGATCAATGCTCGAATTGCGAAATTGTAATGGAACTTTCCAATATAACAAAGATCTATGGAAAACATAAAGTTTTAGATGATTTAGATTTGAATCTTGAAAAAGCCAAGGCTCTAGGCGTGGTTGGAGGCTCTGGCAGCGGTAAGTCAACTTTAGCTCAGCTTGCTGTTGGATTGCAAAAACCAACTGAAGGTACAGTGAAATTAAATGGACGCAATTTACCTTTAATAAACGATAAAAAGCGAAACATAGAAGAGTATCCAGTTCAAATGATTTTCCAAAACTCAGCAAAGGCTTTTAACCCTAAATTCTCTGTCGGTCAGTCAATGATAGACACAGCAAAGCGATTTATGGTTGAAAACCCTAATGGGGCAATTGAAAAATATATGAAAAAATGCCATTTAGATCAAAGTCTTTTAAAAAGATTGCCAAGTCAGCTGTCTGGTGGTCAACTTCAGAGAATGGCAATTTGCAGAGCTATGTTATCAAAGCCTAAGGTGCTGGTTGCTGACGAAATTATATCGGCCCTTGATATTACTGTACAGCTAGAAATTATGGAACTTCTACAAGAGCTGTTAGATGAAGGCCATATGTCTTTGGTGTTTATAACTCATGATTTAAACGCAGTAAGGCAAATAGCTGACAAAACGATAGTTCTAGATGAGGGAAAGCTGGTTTTCTACGGAGATACAGAGGAACTTTGGCAATGTGAAAACAAAGCAGTAACAAAGCTCCGACAGGCAAGCGACATTCTTGCCATTTAAGAAGGAATGAAATTAGCTAATGAAAAAGTGCAACAAAATAAGTACTTGCATAGCTTTTGCCGTTGTGCTATAATATCACAGTATTACGGGCGGTCCACTGCACAGGCAAGAACGTCTTGGAGGGAAGGAGGAACATAGAATGAACATTTTAGATGCAATCGCAAAAGATTACATGAAAAGCGATATCCCTGCATTTAACGTAGGAGACACAGTAAGAGTCCACGTTAAAATTAAAGAAGGCAACAGAGAAAGAATCCAGATGTTTGAAGGTTTCGTACTTAAGAAACAAAATGGAGGAGTTGCTGCTAACTTCACAGTTAGAAGAATTGCTTCTGGCGTAGGAGTTGAAAAGACTTTCCCAGTTCACTCACCTTGGGTTGAGAAGATTGAGGTAGTTAAAGAAGGTCATGTTAGAAGAGCTAAGCTAAACTACATGAGAGAAAGAACTGGTAAGGCTGCTAAGATTAAGCCTAAGAAAACAGTTTAATTACGTAAGCTGTCCGGTTTTACCGGATGTAAGGACCACCTGTCAAGGTGGTCCTTTTCGTAGTTATGGAAATTTTATTTGTACTAGTTATTATGGGATAGTTCTAAGGTAAAGAGTCTTTAATAAATAGTGGTTTTGTTGTAAAATTAAATAAGTGCGTTAATTGAGGAGGTACCCATGAAACTGGAAAATATAAATTGGTATCCCGGGCATATGAAAAAGACCAGGGAGCTTATAAACGAGAACTTAAAAATGGTGGATATGGTAGTGGAGGTAGTTGATAGCAGAATACCTATCTCCAGTAGAAATCCTATCATAGATGAAATAGTAAAGGATAAGCCTAGAATTATTGCTCTTAACAAAAGCGATTTATCAGATAGTGCTGTGAATAGTAAGTGGCAAAGCTTTTTTCAGGAAAAAGGTTCAAAAGTAGTACAGCTTAACTGCAACACAGGTCAAGGAATCAAGGAACTTGAGAAGGTTCTACTAAAGGCCCAAGAAGAAAAAAACAAAGATCAAATAAGAAAGAAGCATTTAAGACTGATGATCGTAGGAGTTCCTAATGTTGGCAAATCATCGCTTATCAATAGAATGACCGGCAAAAAAAGCACTCAAACTGGTGACAGACCAGGCGTAACAAAGGGGAAGCAGTGGCTTACATTAAAAAATGGAATGCAGCTTCTAGACACCCCAGGTATACTTTGGCCTAAGTTTGAAGATGTTAAGGTAGGGCTAGACCTTGCTTTTTGCGGTTCTATAAAAGACGAAATAATGGATCTTGAAAGTCTGGCTTTGGAGTTGATTGCAATGTTAGGGAAAGAATATCCTAACTTATTGATGAATCGATACAAACTAGATGCAATAAGTGAGCAACCCCTTGAGAATATGGAAGCTATTTGCAAGTCAAGAGGTTTTATACTTCCTGGCAAACGCTTTGATTACGAAAGATGTGCAAAAACAGTTTTAGACGAATTCAGATCAGGTAAAATCGGGAAAATATCTTTAGAAAGGCCAAGTAATGATTGATTATATTAAGAGACATGAAATGCTATGTCAGTTTCAGTTGGAATTGGAAGAAAAAGGTTTTCAATGGACTATAGGCATAGATGAAGTTGGACGCGGTTCCATTGCAGGTCCTGTAAGCACTGCAGCTGTGTGCTTGGACAGAGGTGAGGCTTTGTTTGATTCTGAATTTATCGGCATATTCGATTCTAAGAAGGTATCTGAGAAAAAGAGAGAAAACTTATGTAAGGTTATTGAAAACAAAGGAAAAGCCGTAAGCTTCATATCTATATCTAACGAGATAATAGATGAAATCAATATAAAGAATGCAACCAAAATGGCCATGGCAAAGTCCTTGGAGCAAGTTTTGCATAAGCTGGCAGCTTTAAATAAAAGGGAAACCTTAGAAAGGGAAGAAAAAGTTAAAATTGCAGTGATTATTGATAATGAGCAACTGGATCTGGAAGCTTATAAGGGTTTTCCTTTTGAAATTACTCAGTTTGCATTTCCAAAGGCAGATGAAAATCACATAGCTGTAGCAGCTGCTTCTATTTTAGCTAAGGTTAGCAGAGACCAGTTAATGAGGAAGTTAGATGAAGTTTATCCTGGATATGAGCTTTGTCAGAATAAAGGTTATGGAACAAAGAAACATTATGAGGGCATTAAGAGTTTAGGTCTTTCGCCAATTCACAGAAAGACCTTCTGCAAAGGCTAAAAGAGGTAGTTAAATGAAGGACTTTAAGGAAATATTACAGCTTATTGGCGGCGATAACCATGCTCCAGGTGGAGGTAGTGCAGCTGCTTACTGTGGAGCGTTAGGGGCCAGCACCTTGCGAAAGGTTGTGGTTAAAACTGTAAAGAAGCTGGAAAAAAGTAGTGAAGACAAGGTCAATAGACTAGATGACCTAATTGACCTAAATGACGCAAGTAGCATACTTTCAGAGGTCGATGATTTGATCGAAGGTTTTTTAGATGCAGGAAGCTTAGATGAAATTAACTTAAGTCATCTTATTGAAGGCTATATAAATCCGTGTGAAGATTTAGAGGAAAGGCAGTTAAAAGCTGCTGCTGCTCCAGCAAAGGTTAAGCTTTTAGCTGAGAAGGGGATAGAGCTTGTAGGTAGAATCAAAGCACTTAGTAGCAAAATCTTTGAAAGCGATATAGTTACAGCTGAAGCTTTGTTCTTGGCTGCTCTAGAAGGAGCAAGGGCCAACGGATTAATAAACTTAAAAGGTTCAGTTACTAAAAATGAGTCTTTTAAGAAAAAACAAGAGCTTTTTAACAGTTTTGATACAAATGGACAGCTAAAGATTTGGGCTTTAGATGGAGACAACCGACAAGAGCTGGCTGGTAAGGCTGTAGGAGAAAATACTTTGAAGGAAGTTGCTTTGTTGGTGGATGATTTCATCGATGTATCTGGTGGAAGCAAGCCGATTTTTGCAGTTGTTTCTGCTAAAATAAGCAAGGATTCCAATGCTTATGTAAGGGGACTTGAACGAGCATGCTCCAAGGTGGGCATGGATATGAAACATGTAGATGTGAACACTGAAGAAGAGTTTCTTCAGGCTGTGGATACCTTTAATAAAGATTCAAAAGTTGTGGGAATTTTACCTCTTCAGCCTCTTCCTGCGGAGTTTGACCAAAGGAAGATTGCCCTTACTTTGGATGAAAATAAAGATGTGGATGCTATGGGCGCAAAATACGGCAGGGGGACTATGGTACCGGCTACTGCTCTTGCAGTTATGGAAATTCTTAACTACTATCAAATCGATTTGAAAGGTAAGATGGCCTTAGTAGTAGGACGTAGCTCAGTGATAGGAGAACCTGTATCTAAGCTGCTCCTTGATGCTGACGCTACTGTGGCAACTGTGCACAGTAAAAGCAAGGTGGAAGATGTAAAGGCCCTTATTAAGTTGGCTGATATTATAGTTTTAGCTAGAGGAAGTTATCAGTGGCTTAAGGCCGATGTAAGCTTTGCTGGTAAGGTTATAGTGGATGTAGCCATTAATTTTAACCAAGAAGGAAACATGGGTGGCGACCTTGATCCATCAACTGTAAAAGGTTTACCTCTAAAATACACTCCTGTACCAGGTGGAGTTGGTAGCGTTACTACATCTATGATTTTAAGGAATGCTATGAGAAGATGGCGAGATTTACATTTTCCGCTAAATATGGTAGAATAGAACGATTATAATGAGAAAAATAGAAAGAGGTTCTATAGATGAAAGGAAATTTATCAAAAACGTATAATCCTAAAGAGTTTGAAGATAGAATATATGAAAAATGGGAGGATGGCGGCTATTTTAAAGCCGAGATAGATCAAAGTAAAAAACCGTACACTATTGTAATGCCACCTCCTAATATTACAGGACAACTGCACATGGGCCACGCTTTGGACCACACTTTACAAGATGTGCTAATTAGGTGGAAGAGAATGGAAGGCTACAGCACTTTGTGGTTGCCAGGTTCTGACCATGCTAGTATTGCCACAGAAGTAAAGGTTGTAAATAAAATAAGGGAAGAAGAAGGTAAGACAAAAGAAGAACTTGGAAGAGAAGAGTTCTTAAAAAGAGCATGGGCTTGGAAGGACGAATTCGGAAGCAGAATTACTAAGCAGTGCAGAAGATTAGGCGATTCTTGCGATTGGAGCAGGGAACGATTCACTATGGATGAAGGCTGCAATAAGGCAGTTAGACACTTCTTTGTTTCTCTTTATAAAAAAGGCTTGATTTACAAAGGAAACAGACTTATTAACTGGTGTCCTGATTGTAAGACTTCACTTTCAGATGCAGAGGTGGAGCATGAGGACAAGAACGGAAAGTATTGGTACTTTAAATATCCAGCGGTTGATGGTAGCTTTGATATGGTAGTTGCTACATCAAGACCGGAAACTATGTTTGGAGACGTCGCTATTGCTGTACACCCTGATGATGAAAGGTACAAGGATAAAATCGGCAAAATGGTATTGATTCCTTTGATTAACAAGGAAATCCCTATTGTGGCAGATACTTATCCAGATCCAGAAAAAGGTACTGGAGCCGTTAAAATTACGCCAGCACATGATCCTAACGACTTTGAAGTTGGAATTCGTTGTAATTTACCTGTTGTTAATTGCATGAACCTAGATGGAACTATGAACCAACTAGCAGGTAAATACGAAAATATGGACCGCTACCAATGTCGTGAACAGTGGATTAAAGATTTAGACCAGGCAGGCTTCCTTGTAAAAACTGAAGAAAAAGTAATTCCAGTTGGCGGATGTTACAGATGTAAGACAGTTGTTGAACCGATGCTTTCAGACCAGTGGTTTGTAAAGATGGAAGAACTAGCAAAGCCTGCTATAGAAGCTGCAAAATCTGGAAACCTAAGGCATGTACCTGAAAGATTTGAAAAGATTTATTTACACTGGCTTGAAGAAATTAGAGACTGGTGTATTTCAAGACAGCTTTGGTGGGGCCACAGAATTCCTGCATGGTACTGTCAGGACTGTGGTGAAATTATAGTATCAGAAGAAGATCCAACATCTTGCTGTAAGTGTGGTTCATCCCGTTTAAAACAGGATGAAGACGTTTTGGATACTTGGTTTTCATCAGCTCTTTGGCCATTTTCTACTTTAGGCTGGCCGGAGAAAACTGCAGATCTATCATACTTCTACCCAACTAATGTGCTAGTAACAGGCTATGATATAATTTTCTTCTGGGTAGTAAGAATGGTATTTTCTGCTTGTGAAACTATGGGCGAAGTGCCATTTAAGGACGTATACATCCATGGCTTAGTGAGAGATGCTCAAGGAAGAAAGATGAGTAAGTCTTTAGGAAATGGAATCGATCCACTGGAAGTTATAGATAACTATGGAGCAGATGCTTTAAGGTTTATGTTGACTACTGGTATCACGCCAGGTAACGACATGAGATTTACGATGGATAAGCTGGAGTCTGCTCGAAACTTTGCAAACAAACTTTGGAACGCTTCAAGATTTGCCATTATGAATTTAAAAGACGAAGATGGCAACTTCCTTCCTATTGCAAAATGTTGTGATGACTGTTGTCAAAATGTTTGTGATGATACAGATGATTTCACTAACATAAATCTAAAACAAGAAGATAAATGGATTATTGACCAGATTAACGATGCTGCATCATATGTGACTAAGGCTCTTGAAAAGTACGACCTTGCCTTGGCAGGACAGCGTGTTTACGACTTAATTTGGAATCAGTTCTGCGACTGGTATATTGAGCTTGTTAAAAAGAGATTGTGGAGCGATGATGAGGCAGACAAGCAGGTAGTTCGCTTTGTTCTCGTATATGCGCTTAAAAACATGGTTAAGTTGTTACATCCATTTATGCCGTTTATTACTGAAGAAATCTATTCTTTCTTGCCTCACAGAAATGGAAGGGAAAAGGAAGATTTGCTGATTGTAAGTAGCTGGCCTAAATTCAGCGACAAGAAGGTTTTCCAAAAGGATAGAGTAGCTATTGAAACTGCCATGGAGGCTATTAGAGCCATAAGAAACATCAGGGCTGAAGCTGAGGCTGCTCCAAGCAAGAAATTAACTGCAGTAATAGTTGCAGATCCTGATAAGGTTCAGCTAATGGAAGAAATTAGCAGATACGTTGAAGATTTAGGAAACCTAGAAAACATTAAAATTACTACTGGTAGGGACCAAGTGCCTGCCGATGTAATGAGCTCTGTAATTGATGGGGCTGAAATCTTCATACCTCTTGAACAGCTAGTTGATTTTAACAGCGAGCTTGAAAGACTTACAAAAGAGGTAAAACGTCTTGAAGGTGAAGTTAAGAGAGTTGAGGGCAAGTTATCTAACCCTGGCTTTGTTAACAAAGCACCTGCTCACGTAGTTGAAGAAGAGAAGGGCAAACAAGTTAAATACCAGGAAATGTTAGAAAAAGCCCAAATGCAGCTTGCAGTAATTAAAGAGAAGTTAGGAAAGTAAGTTTCAAGAATATAAATTCTAAAAATATATTAACTAAAGTAATTAAATTAAAGAGATTAGGAGAGGAAGAAATAGTGGCGAAAAGTGAAGGCTATCAAAGGACAGTTAACGAGCTTAACACATTAGGAAGCATATTAGGACTGGAGCGTATTACAAGTCTTTGTAAGAAGCTGGGAGACCCTCAAAAAGGTCTAAAGTTCATACATGTGGCAGGTACTAATGGTAAGGGTTCTGTTAGCAGAATGATATACAGTGTATTGAGAAGCGGTGGATACACTGTAGGACTTTTCACCTCTCCTTATCTTGAACGTTTCAATGAGAGAATAGAAGTAGATGGCAGTCAAATAGATGATAGAAGTTTAAACTTATTAATGGCGCAAGTTAAGGCCGCCATAGATCAGTTAGTTTCAGAGGGACAACCTAGCCCCACTGAATTTGACGCCGTTACTGCATTAGCTTTTTTGTATTTTAAGGAATGTGACGTTGATTACGTGGTTTTAGAAGTCGGTCTAGGAGGAAGATTGGATTCAACCAATGTTATAGACTGGCCACTTTGTTCAATTATTACAAATGTTTCCTTAGATCACACCGATGTACTAGGTGGCACCTTAGAAGAAATTGCCATGGAAAAGGCTGGCATTATAAAAAAGGGATCTGTTGTAATAAGTGGAGCTATGGATAATAGGGCAAAAGAAGTCATTAGGCAAAAGTCTAGATCAGAAGATTGCAAGTTAGTAGAAAGCGATTTAGGAACCATTAAAATCTACGCTATGGATTATAAAGAAACTCAAATGGAAGTTTTACCTGTTAATTATCATTCTCTAAATATTAAATTGTCCATGGCGGGTAATTATCAGGTAGAAAATGCTCTGACGGCTATTACTGCCATTTCAGAAATGAACAATCTGGGACTGATAAAGGTAAATGACCATAACATAATTGATGGTATGGCCAAGGCTAGTAATGCAGGACGGCTGGAAACCATAAGCTATCTAGGCTTTGATTACATATTAGATGGTGCTCACAATCAGGCGGGAGCGATGGCTCTTTGTAGCTTTGTTAGGAAAATGCAGGATGCTACAGGCAGGACTCCAGAAGAAACTGTGGTCCTTACAGGCGTGCTGAAGGATAAAGATGTACACGGTATGTATAAAGAATTGACTAAAATGGCCAAGAACTTTGTTGTAGTCGATGTTAAAAATCCCAGGGCACTAAAGAAAGAAAAATTGAAAGAGTACATAGAAAGTATAGATAATGAGGCGAAAGTTTACCTTAGAGAGGATGTACACAGCGGTCTATTACTAGGAAGGCAGCTGACAGAATCTATGGAAGGTGAGAGCCTTATTTGCTGTGGTTCTCTTTATTTGATAGGTGAAGTGAGAACTGCAGTTAGGGAGGTGTTAATTGATGGATGAACATTGTAAGAAAGTAATTCTTTTCTATAACCCTTTATCAGGGAATGGAATGTTCAAAAATAACTTAGATAAGATAATTGCTAGATATCAGAAGAGTGGCTTTGTTGTTGTACCTATTAGGGCGTCTAAGGATAAGAGCATTAATGGGTTTTTAAAATCCTTAAATAAAGAAACTTACAAAGATGAGTATGCGCAGATACTGGCGGCTGGAGGAGATGGCTCCATTAATATTTGTGTTAATGCAATGATTGAAAATGATATAGACCTTCCTTTGGCGATTTTTCCAGCTGGTACGGCTAATGATTTCGCTTACGCATTTAATATTCCAAACGATATAGATCAAATGCTTGATATAGCTTTAGGTGGATGTTACACATATGCAGATATTGGGAAGGTCAACAATCGATACTTCATCAATGTAGCTGCCATGGGGCAAGTAGTAGACGTAAGTCAGAAAACTGATCCTACTTTGAAAAACACCATAGGTGTCTTGGCTTATTACTTGAAAGGTCTTTCAGAGGTGCCTAATTTGAAGCCAATGAAAGTAAAGCTGACTACTGAAGACAACGTCTATGAAGAGAATATGTATTTTATGGTGGTGATGAACGGTAAATCGGCAGGTGGCTTTAAAAACATCTCACCTTATTCAGAAATAAACGATGGACTTTTTGATGTGTTGCTTTTTAGATCTATGAATTTCGTTGAATTACCACAATTGTTTATTCAGATTCTTCATGGAAGGCATCACAATAACAAGAATGTACTTTACTTTAAGACTAATAAAATTAAAGTAGAAGCAGAAGAGCCTATTCCTACAGATATCGATGGCGAACATGGAGAAACATTCCCGCTTGAATTTTCAATGCTTCATAGAAAGTTGAAGATTGCAACCATGGAGGACAATATCAATGAGGAAATATTTGTAAAACAAGTAGGTGATTATGCTATTTATGAAACTGAACAATACCAGAGACTAGTGACTTTTTTCGTGGAAAACCAATTGGAATTTGACGGTGATGAAGAAGTAGATACAGATATTGTAAAGTCCTATAAGTTGGTAGACGGTGAAGATAATTTGCTAGGCGGAGCTGTTTTAGCTATGCGAGAAGGTAGGTACATCATTGACGGAATTGCAGTTGAAGAGGGATTAAGGTCTAAAAAACTTGGAGAAGCTTTGTTGCAAGTAGTAGAAAATCAGGTAAAAATTCTTAATGGAAATGAGATTTATCTAGTTGCAAGGGCGCCAGGATTCTTTCGAAAAGAAGGCTTTGATGCCATTGAAAGAGAAAATGCTCCTAACTTCTTTGAGTGTAAGCAATGTCCTCAATACATGAAAGCCTGCTTTCCAGAAGAAAAGAAAAAAAATATCGAATAATGGTCGAGGCTAATAGTTATTACTAAGTAC